>Ga0073899_10004362_pt1 | contig 12401 bp, 11 predicted proteins | sample KloWWTmetaKNB5Ph_FD_88975 | JGI IMG/M metagenome (GOLD analysis project Ga0073899, IMG submission 88975) | Active sludge microbial communities from Klosterneuburg, Austria, studying microevolution and ecology of nitrifiers - Klosterneuburg... | ecosystem: Engineered > WWTP > Aerobic digester >... | reverse complement strand
GGACGCTCCCCACCAACCCTGTGCGAGAGGTCACCCGCCTGGCCATCGCCGCCTGAGCCCGCAGGCGGGTCAGTGCCCGAGCTCGGCCGCAACGGCCTGGGAAACCTCCACGAACTTGTTCAGCGTGGCCTCAGCGGCACCCGAGTCGATCGCCTCGACCGACCTCACCAGCCCGTCCTCGACGGTCTCGACGACACCTGCCACCACCAGGGCCGCGGCCGCGTTGAGGACCACGATGTTGCGATGGGCACCGTGGGTGCCGCCGAGCACCTTCCTGACGGCCTCGGCGTTGACCTCTGGCGTACCGCCCACCAGCTCGTCGAGGATCGCAGGCGCGAGACCGAGGTCGACGGGGTCGACGGTGAACTGACGCACTCCGTCGTCGTCGAGAGCGAGCACGGTGGACACACCGGTGGTGGTGAGCTCGTCGAGGCCATTGCCGTGAACCACCCACGCCCGGTGCGAACCGTGAAGGCGTAGTGAGGCCAGCATGCGCTCCGCCATCGCCGGGTTGGCTACCCCGATCAGCTGGCGGCGAACCCGCGCCGGGTTGGCCATCGGCCCGAGCAGGTTGAACACCGTCGGGATGCCGATCTCGCGGCGGCTTGGGGCGGCGAAGCGGAAGGCGGGGTGGTAGCGGGGAGCCAGACAGAACCCGATGCCGGCTTCCTGCACACACCTCACCACACCCTCGGGTGACAGCTCGATGGCGACACCGAGGGCTTCGAGCACATCTGCTGTGCCACATTGGGAGCTGGCGGCGCGGGCCCCGTGCTTACACACAGGCACGCCTGCGCCTGCCGCGACGATGGCAGCCATCGTGCTGACGTTGATGCTGTGGCTGCGATCGCCACCGGTGCCGACGATGTCGATGGCCCGGTTGCGCAACGCATCGGGCAGGGGCACCAGGGTGGCCACTTCGAGCACCGCGTCGAGTAGCCCGGAGATCTCCTCGGGGGTCTCGCCCTTGGCGCGCAGGGCGACGATGAACCCGATCAGCTGGGCAGGTGTCGCCTCACCGGCGAGGATGGTGGACATCGCCGCCCGGGCATGCGCCGCGGGCAGATCATGGCGTTCCAGGAGTTCGGTGAGGAGCGCCGGCCAACCGCCAAGCTCGTCGAGTCGACTCATGACCACAGGCTAGGGGATCGGCTCCAAGGGGTTCACGCTGTCACCGGTATTGAGGTGTAAGAAACCTTCTGGAGGCTCTTGCGGCTTCGGATGGCGGACAACCTCTGCAGCTCGGATACATGCCAGGTGCCGCCCACCAAGCTCCCGTTCGAGTGCCTGGCAACCATCCGAGTGCCTACGTGACCCCCGGCGGTCCGCTGTCACTCGGATGGGCCGCTGTCACTCGGGCGGTCCGCTGTCACTCGGATGGGCCGCTGTCACTCGGATGGGCTGCACCAGCACCCCTTGGAGCCAATCATCAAGGGGATGGGTCGGCTCCGTGGACGAGGCGTCAGGCGGTGCGACGGCGCTGACGAATCAGACGGCGGCGCTCCCGTTCTGTGGCTCCACCCCATACTCCCGCCTTCTCGCGTACAGACAGGGCGTACTCGAGGCAGGCGACTCTCACGCCGCACTGGGCGCAGACCGCCTTTGCCTCCAACCCCTCATCTTCGTCATCCGGGTAGAAGATCGTGGGTTCCAACCCACGACACTCCCCGAGCTGCCGCCACTGGATCTCTTTGGCCGACACGACTGGATTCCCCCATTGTTGGTATCTGCCCGACTTGCCGAGCAGCGACGCGAATCTAGGTTCGCCGGTAGCGCTTCCGCCAGACCCTCTTTGTGATATTTCCGCGCGTTTCCGCGCTCCCCGTGGTCAGCCGGTCGCGGTCCGCCCAATTGAGGTGGATTCCAGGTCAGGGGCCAGATCGGCGGCCAGTTCGGCTACCGTGGCGGGCCCGAGTAGGACCTCCTCGCTGTAAGCGGGGTGGTCGATGGCGACTACGACACCCTCGCCGAAGGCCGAAACCTGCTCCGGGTTGAACCCGAAGGTGATGTAGTGCACTGCCGCCGTCGTGTCGGCGCGGGTGAGCTGGGATGCGTGCTGGGCGTCGACCTCACACCTCACGGCGGTGCCATCGGGAAGTCGGAAAAGCACGTGCTGCTCGATTCCGACCAGCTTGGGTAACCACTCGCGCATCTGCTCGTCGGCGGTGAGCTCGATGAACAGGGTGGCGCACAGATGGCCAGGGTCGGGTATCAGCGGGTTGTAGACGTCGAGCTCTTCCTGGATGCCTTCATCGGTGAAGATCCGCTCGACGCGAGCCATCTCCTGAATCTGAAAGCGCATCGTCTCGCGGTTCTCGAAAACCATCGTGATCAGGTTGCCGACGTGAACCCGACGACGCCGCTTGAGCTCGATGATGTGCTCGCGAAAGGCTTCGCGTTCGCGCTCGTAGGCGCGGGCGTCGGTGATGTCGGCCAGGGTGAGCTTGCGCGACGACTCTGAGGTGTTCATTTTTCCTAACCTTCCTCTGGTATCCCGTAGGCGCGGGCGATGACCTGGATGGGGTGCAGGGGCTCCTCCCCCGTCTGCTCGTTGATCGCCGTGTTGGCCAGGTGGCAGTCGCCGGCGACCAGGTCGCCACCGGCCCTTTGGATCTCGTCGGCCAGCTTGAGGGCGATGGGGACGCTCAGCTCGGCGTTCTCGGCACGCAAGCCCCACATCCCGTCGATGCCGCTGCACTGCTGGGCCAACTTCACCTTGGCGCCGGTGAGCTTGATCAGGTCGCGGCTCTTGAGGCCGATGTTCTGGGCCTTCAGGTGGCACGGGGTGTGATAGGTGACGGTCGCCGGGACGAACCCGGTGAAGTCGGTGTCGAGCGCGGTGCCCTCACCCTTGTGGATCTTGATCAGGTACTCGGCCGCGTCGTAGGTGTGCTCGGCCACAAGCTGGGCGTCGTCGCCGCCGACATAGTCCAGGTAGTCCTTCTTGAGCACATAGCCGCAGGTCGGCTGGGGTACGACGATGTCGTTGCCCTTGCGCACGGTCGCGGCGAGGGCTTTGACGTTCTTTTCCGCCACCTTGGTGAACTGGGCGACGTCGCCGCTGTGCAGCCAAGGGGCGCCACAGCAGCCGGCCCCGTCGGTGATCGAACACTTGATGCCGTTGCGCTCGTAGACCTTCACCAGGTCATGGCCGATCCGCGGCTCCTGGTACTCGACGAGACAGGTGGGGAACACGGCCACCCGACCCTGGCGCTTGGCGATACGCACCTTAGGGCGCTTCTTGAACCAGGTGGAGAACCTCTGACGTGCATAAGGGGGCAAGAGGCGCACACTCGACACGCCGGCGGTCTTCTCGATCACCTTGCGCACAAACGACCCGGGCTTGGCGCCGATGACCTTGTTCGTCAGATCGGCCACCGGGCCGGCGATGGTGACCGCCTTGCCCATCAGGTCCGTATGCCCCATCGCACTGCTGGTGAGTCTCAGCCTGAGCGGAACCTGCTTGTTGACGTGACGCATCGCATCGGCACGCAGCATCAGGCGAGGGAAGTCGAGCGCCCACTCGTGAAGCTCGGGTATGTAGGGGCAGTTGACGTAACAGAGCTTGCACTGGAAGCACTCGTCGACCACCTGGTCCTGCTGGGCGGGCGTCAACCGGCCGGCGTCCTGGTCGTCGTGCTGGTCGATCATCTCGAACAGGGTGGGGAACGAGGTGCAGAACTTGAAGCACAGACGACACCCGTGGCACAGGTCGTAGACCCGGGTGAGCTCTTCTCTGACGTCGGCTTCGTCGAAGTACTTGGGATGCTTTGGGTCGTACGTCGTGGTCATCGCCTGTTGATCCTGTGCGCGGGTAGTCGGGTGGAGAGGGCGAATGCTACGCCCTCTCCACCCTGACACTCAGAGGGGAAACTCAGAGGGCGTCGAGACCCTGCTGGAACTTTCCGGCGTGGCTCTTCTCGGCGCGGGCCAGAGTCTCGAACCACTCGGCGATCTCAGTGAGACCTTCCTCTCGAGCAGTGGCGGCGAAGCCGGGGTACATCTGGGTGTACTCGTAGGTCTCGCCGATAACCGACGACTTGAAGTTGTCCTCGGTGTCGCCGATGGGCTCACCGGTTACGGGGTCACCCACCCTGGCGAGGAACTCGAGGTGACCGTGGGCGTGGCCGGTCTCGCCTTCGGCGACGCTGCGGAAAAGGGCGGCGGCATCGGGGTAGCCCTCGACGTCGGCCTTCTGGGCGAACCACAGGTAGCGGCGGTTGGCCTGGCTCTCGCCGGCAAACGCCTCCTTCAGGTTCTCGTGGGTCTTGGTGCCGTGCAGGCTCATGGCAGTTGCTCCTTGGGTGTTGGGTTGGAGATTTCGGCTGATCGCTCGGCGCATGCCGAACACAGCCCGGAAAAGACGATGGAAGCGGTGAGGGGGTGGAAGCCCTCGAGACCGTGGACTGCCACACCGTCGAGGCGGTCGACGTAGACGTCACGCAGTTCACCGCAGGCGGTGCAATGGGCGTGGTGGTGATCGACCACGTTGGCGTCGAAACGGGTGGGACCCCCGGGGAACGAGAGGGCCGCCAGTTCCCCCATCGCCACCAGGTCATTGAGGGTCTGGTAGACGGTGCGCAGAGAGATGCCGGGCATCTGTTGCGAGGCCGAGGTAAAGAGGCTCTCCGCAGTCGGGTGGGTCTCGTTGCCGTGAAGAAGGCGGAACAGAAGCTTCCTCTGGGGGGTGAGCTTGAGCCCCTGCCCACGGAAGGCCTCGGTGAGTTCGGCCGGTGCTCGCACGGGAACGACTTTATCAACATCTATTGCTGATCTGCAACCTATGCAGATCAGTGTCTGCTGTCAGCTTCGGTTGCTCCCCGCCCGCCGACGGCCTACCTAGGATGTCGCCGATGTCCTCCGACGGTTTCCAACGAACCCGCATGCTCCAACGGCTCTCTACCGAATCCTTCGATGTCCTCGTCGTCGGTGGCGGCATCACCGGGGCGGGCGTCGCCCTCGATGCCGCTTCTCGCGGCCTGCGAACCGCCCTCGTCGAACGCGACGACTTCGCCTCAGGAACGTCCTCGAAGAGCTCCAAGTTGGTGCACGGTGGCCTGCGCTACCTCCAACAGGGTGAAGTGGCCCTCGTCTACCAGGCCCTGCGCGAGCGCCAACGGCTGAGACACAATGCCCCCCACCTGGTCAAGGTGTTGCCGTTCCTCCTCCCCGCGCTCACCGAGGACAGTGTCATCTCGCGCAGGATCGCTCGCGCCCTGCGCCCGACGCTGTGGATGTACGACCTCACCGGCGGGTGGCGCATCGGCAAGTTCCACAAGCGCCTCGACAAGGAGGCCGCCTTCGCCCACCTGCCGACGATGCCCAAGAAGCGGCTCAGCTTCGCCTTCCTCTACTTCGACGCCAGCGTCGACGATGCCCGTCTGGTGCTCGACGTCGCCCTCACCGCCGCCGATGAGGGCGCCGTGGTGGCCAACGGCTGTTCAGTCGTCGAGTTGGTGAAGGACGACGATGGACGGGTCAGCGGCGCCGTGGTGGACGCCGACGGCCGGAGCTTCACCGTGGCCGCCAAGGTGGTTGTAAACGCTGCCGGGGTGTGGAGCGACCAGGTCCGGGCGCTCGACGAAGGCCACGACCCGGCCTCCATCCGCCCCGCCAAGGGGGTTCATCTCACCCTGCCGTGGGCCAAGGTGCGCAACGACGTCGCCGTGATCATCCCCGTCCCCAAGGACAAGCGCAGCCTCTTCCTCGTGCCGTGGGGGTCCAAGCCGGACGGCACGTTCGAGCACACCTATGTAGGCACCACGGACACCGACTACGACGGCCCTCTCGACGACCCCCAATGCACGAGGGATGACATCGACTACGTCCTGCGGGCTGTGAACGCAACCATCACCTCCGGTATCACCGCAGCCGATGTCACGGGCGCGTGGGCCGGACTGCGTCCCCTGGTGAGTGCCCCAGGGTCAGGCGCGGGGTCGGGGTCGAGCCGAACGGCAGACCTGTCGCGCCGCCACACGGTCAACACCGCCCCCAGCGGGGTCGTCACCGTCACCGGTGGCAAGCTCACCACCTACCGCCAGATGGCCGAGGACACCGTCGACGAGGTGGCCAAGCTCCTCGGCCGGCGTACGAAGTGTCACACCAAGCGGCTCCGGCTGATCGGCGCCGAGGGCTACCGGCCGGCCACGCCGGGCAGTCCACAAGCCCATCTGGCTGAACGCTTCGGCGGCCTGGCCACCCAGGTTTGGGCCCTGATCGACTCGGACCCATCCCTGGCCCAACCCCTCGTACCCGGCCTGCCCGAACTGCGCGCGGAGGCCGTCTATGCGGCCCGCCACAAGATGGCCCGGTCACTCGACGACGTGCTCACCCGGCGCACCCGGCTGCGCCTTCGCGACCGGCAGGCCACCCTCGCTGCGGCACCCGAGATCGCCCGCCTCCTGGCCACCGAACTCGGTTGGGACGACGCCGAGACCGAACGTCAGGTGGCTCACTTCACCGCCTTGTGCGAGGCCGAGATCGTCGCCGGGCTGACCAGCGAAACCCATGGGGCGAGCACACCATGACCAACCCGGTACCCCCGATCGAACTCACCGGCACGGGCACGCACTTTCCCCCTGTCGCTGCCCTTCCCGCCGGGTTCGCGGACCGCCTTGCGCGACTGTGTCCTACGGTCACCGAACCGGCACAGGTCGCCGAGGCCAGCCGCGACTGGTGGCCGCTGGCGATGCACTGGTCGCTCCAAGGACAGGTCCCCCAACTCGCGTCAGTCGTGGCCCATCCCTCAAGTTCAGAAGAGGTATCCGGTGTGGTCCGGCTCTGCGTCGGCGAAGGCGTTCCCCTCACCGCCGCCGGGGGCCGCAGCGGCGTGGTCGGAGGTTCGGTACCTGTGCTCGGCGGGGTCCTGCTCGACCTCACCGCGATGCAGGGCGTGGTGGCGGTGGACTCAGGCTCCGGCCTCGTCGAGGTGCTGGCCGGCACCTTCGGGCCTGACCTCGAGATCACCCTGCGCGACACCCACGGCCTCACGGTCGGCCACTACCCCCAGAGCTTCGACATCGCCACAGTCGGCGGCTGGGTGGCGTGCCGCGGCGCCGGTCAGTACAGCACCCGCTACGGCAAGATCGAACAGATCGTCGCCGGGCTCGAGGTCGTACTAGCCGACGGGTCGATCATCCGTACAGGGGGCTTCCCCGCCGGCGCCCAGGGCCCCGACCTGACCCAGTTGTTCGTCGGCAGCGAGGGCACCCTCGGCATCATCACCCGCGTGTGGCTGAAGACCCATCCCCTTCCGGCGGCCGAACAGAGCAGCGCCTACGCTTTTGCCTCCTTCCACGCCGGCCTCGAGGCATGCCGGCGGATCATGCGACGAGGCGCCACGCCCGCGGTGCTCCGCCTCTACGACGCCGCGGAGAGCCAGCGCGGACAGGGCGGCGACGGCACCTACTGCGTCCTGCTGGTGCTCGACGAGGGTGACCCGGGGCTCGTCGCGGCGACGATGGCGGTCGTCGCCGAGGAATGTGCCGGCGCCGTGCCTCTCGGGCCCGACCCGGTCGCAGCATGGCTCCATCACCGCAACGACACCAGCGCGCTGCAAGCCCTCACCCACAAGGGGTATGTGGTCGACACTCTCGAGATCGCCGCCCCATGGTCCGCTCTGCCGCTGATCTTCGACGATGTTCGACAAGCCATGATGGGGGTACCCCATGCACGCGTCGCCACCTGCCACCTATCTCACAGCTACATCGACGGCGCGTGCCTGTACTTCACCTTCGCCGCCACTCCCCCGGCCGACGAGGTCGACTCCACCTATGTCGCCCTGTGGAACGCAGGCCAAAGGGCAGTGCTGGCGGCCGGTGGCAACCTGTCCCACCATCACGGCATCGGCCTCAACCGAGCCCGGTTCATGGCCGAAGCGCTGGGCTCGGCAATGAGCGTGCTCCAGGCCGTGAAGGACGCTCTCGACCCCGAGGGGGTGCTGAACCCCGGCAAGCTGGGCCTGCGTTCACCCTTCGGCGAGGTGGGGTGGCCGTGAGTGCCATCGATCGCTCCGCCCTGCGCCAAGGGGCCGGGGTCGCCCTTCTGTTCGCCGTGCCATTCTCCATCGCATCGCGGTGGCTCGCCGACCACGACGACGGCTCACCCTGGGTGCCCGTCCTGTGGCTGCTCGCCCTCGGCGGCTTCACCCTCGGAGCAGGCGTTGCCGCATGGGTGCAACGCACCGGCTTTCCGATGCTGCACGGCCTGGTGTGCGCCGGGGGTACCTACCTCGTCGCCCAAACCGTGTTCGTGGTGGCGAAGCTCCTCCGCGGTGGCGAGGTGCGCTGGCTGGGGATTTTCTTCACCTTCACGGTCGTCCTCTTCGTAGGGGTGATCGGCGGCGGGCTCGGCAGCATGCTGCAAAAGAGGGGCATCATGCCCGGCGGAAGGGCTATGCCATGAGCATCCTCGTGGTCGATGTCGGCACCTCCGGCCTGCGCGCCGCGGTGGTTCGCCCCGACGGTGAGGTGACAGCCCTCGAGTTCCGCTCCTTTCCACCCTCCTCGCCCTTCCCCGGGCTGGTCGAATTCGATGCCGCGGCCATGGCCAGAACGGTGCTCGAGGTCGCGCGATTGTCGCTGGCGGCCGGCGGGCCGGTGCAGGCCGTGGGTATCACAGCCCAGAGGGCCAGCACCGTGGTGTGGGACCGAGCCACCGGCGATCCTGTGGGTCCCGCCATCGGCTGGCAGGACCTGCGCACCGTGTTCGACTGCATCACCGCCCGCGCCGAACACGGCCTTCACCTCGCGCCCAACCAGTCCGCGACGAAGGTCGCCGCCCTACTGAAGCAGTTCGACCCCGACCTCAGCCGGGATCTGTGCTTCGGCACCGTCGACAGTTGGGTGGCGTGGGTGCTGAGCAAGGGCGGGGTGCACGTCACCGACCACTCCAATGCCGCCGTCACCGGCCTCCTGCGGCCCGATGCGTCAGCATGGAACACCACCACGTGCGACGCACTCGGCATCCCCACCCGCATGCTGCCTGCCCTGGTGGACACCTCGGGTGTCTTCGGTGAGGCGTCGGCCCTGCCCGGCTCACCTCCCCTCGCCTGCCTCGTCGGAGATCAGCAGGGCAGCCTCGTGGGCCAGAGCTGTGTGCGCCCGGGCCAGGCGAAGATCACCTTCGGCACGGGTGGCATGCTCGACCTGTGCACCGACCGTGGGGCACCCGCCACCGGAAACCGCAGTAGCGGAGGAACCTTCCCGATCGTCACCTGGAGCCGCGGCGGCAAGTGCACCTGGGGTGTCGAGGCGATCATGCTGTCGGCCGGTACCAACGTCGAGTGGCTGGTCAGCGACCTGGGGATCCTGTCCTGCCCGGCCGAGAGCCACGAGGTGGCATCGGGCTGCGACACCACCGACGGGGTGGTGTATGTGCCCGCCCTGTTGGGTCTCGGTACCCCGTGGTGGGACTACGGCGCCCGAGGAACCTTGCTGGGGCTCACACGCGGCAGCGGCCGGGCACAGATCACCCGCGCCGTGCTGGAGGGGGTCGCGCACAGGGGCGCCGACCTGGTCGCGGCTGCCGAGGCCGACGCCGGCCTGGCAGTACCCGCGCTGCGTATCGACGGAGGGATGAGCGAGAACCCGACCTTCGTCCAGGCGCTGGCCAACGCAGCCGGGAAGCCGGTGGAAGTGTCACGCCACACCGAGGCCACCACCATCGGCGCCGCCTACCTCGCCGGGTTGGCAGTAGGCGTATGGGGCTCCTTCGACGAGATCGCCGAGGCCTGGCACCCGCGGCAGGTGGTCGAACCCACCGGCTCCCTCGACCGCGCCCTGTGGGCATCAGCGGTCGAACGGGCCCGCGGATGGATACCCGATCTGTCGGCCCTGGACTTCTAAAGTTGCTCTGCTCACCTCCGGCCGGGAAAGCTGGAGATGATCGTTTCGAAAGGATGAGCCCGAGTGGATATCGAAGTGACGCAAACCGGTGCGACCGCCGGTGCTCAGCGGGTTGGCCGCCGGCACCTGCTCGGCGCCGGCCTTGGTGGCGCTGCACTCTCACTGCTGCCGTTCCTCAGCGGCCGTGCGAGAGCAGAAGCCGCACCCGAGGAGACCACCACCGTGCCGAAGGCGCCCACGAGCGACGACATCGCCCTGCTCGCCTCTGCCCAGCAGCTCGAGCTCACGGTCCGCGACCTGTACGACTCGGCTATCGCCGCCGTGGCCGGCTGGAGCGATACCCAGGCCGCGGTCATGGTTGCCATCCGCGAGGCCCACGAGGAGTTCGCCAACTCACTGTCCGGCCTTCTCGGCCGCGAGGCTCCCGGCACCAGGTCGGATTCCCTGTTCGATGGCCAGGTGGGCAGCCTCGCCGGCACACCCGACGAGGCGCTGATGGCTGCCGCCGAGCTCGAGTCCGGAGCCGTGGCAACTCACGCCGAGATCCTCGGCGCGCTGCAGAGCTTCAACGGGGCTGAGCTGATCGCCGCCATCCAGATGGCCGAGGCGCGGCACTGCACCGTGCTCGCCCACCTCGCCGACAGCAGGGACTACGCCGTACTGCTCGTGGACGAAGAAGCCGCATCCCTTCAGGTAAACGGGTGAACCACATGGACAAGTCGAACTCCCCCATCGTCACCGCGTCTTTCGACCGCCGCGGTCTGTTTCGCATCGGTGGCCTCACCGTCGCCGGCAGCGCCCTCGTCGCAGCCTGCAGCAAGTCCCAGGCCGGCGAGTTGGGTCGCGTCGGTAGCGGAGAGGACACCCCGAAGCTGGAGGATGGCATCGTCGACGACGGCGTGCTGCTGCGCACTTCGGCCTCCATCGAGCACTCGATAGTCGCCGCCTACGACCACATCCTCTCCTCAGGTGTCCTCGCCAAGGACAGTGGCACCTTCCCCAACCTCGGAGACCAGACCGAATTGGTCACCCTCCTCCAGGCCCACCATGCATCGGCGGCCGAATCCTTCAACGCCTTGGCCGTCGAGGTCGGTGCCGAGGCATGGGAGTGCGGCAACCCGCGGCTCGATGCGATCTTCCTCGACACCTTCTTCACCCGGGTGGAAGACGGAGCGGAAGCCACCGACGCCGCCAAGGCCATCGAAGCCAGCGACGATGCTCTGCGCGACATGATCAACCTCGTCTACACCCTCGAAGCCCTATCGGCCGCTTCGTCCCAGGCTCTCGTCCACCAGGTCACCCTCCCCTCAACCCGTGTTGCGGCGATGGGCATCGGTGTGCGTTCCGCCCGCTCCGCCGCCCTTGTCGCGTTGGCCATCAACCCCGGTGGATACCTGCCGGGGATGAACCCCGAGTTCGCCACCGTGCCCTCGGACCCTGCGGCGAGTGCCGACGGCCCGCCCCAGACCGAGATCCCGCTTCCCGTGGCCATCGCTTCGAGGTTCGGCTCAGTGGCGCCGATCACGATCATCAGTGGTCGCGGCGACGAGAACGGCGTGCGCCTCAAGCTCATCTTCGAGACACCCAGCCTCAACTCGCTCACCTATTCATTCGATTCCTGCGACGCCTGACCAGCGGGTGCCCGCGAGCCTTCACCGGTCGTACACTCACATCGACGTTGAGTCGGCCGGGTGGCCGCGGCATGGCTTCGACCATGTCGAGGAAAGTCGGGACTCCACAGGGCAGAATGCTGGCGAGAGCCAGGTCGGGGCGACCTGACGGACGTGCAACAGAGAGAGACCGCCGATGGGCCGGCTTGCCGGTCACAGGTGAGGGTGAAACGGTGCGGTAAGAGCGCACCAGCGGGCGAGGCGACTCGTCCGGCTCGGCAAACCCCGTTCGGAGCAAGGCCAAGCAGAGAGCACGGGCTGCCCGCCCAGCCGGTTCGCCGGCAACTCTCGGGTAGGCCGCAGAGATGGATGGTCACCGGCCCCTTCGCCCTAGGCGAGAGGGGTCACAGAATCCCGCTTACAGGCCGACTCACCGTCACCCGAACCCTTACCCGCAGCGCAAGTTGGCGCTGGGCCGGGGCAGGAGCCCACGCCAACGCCGACTTGGGTAGGTCACTGGCGCACGATCGGCGTGTCGGCGATGTGGTCGCTGACGAGGAACGAGTTCGTCCACTGGGGCCTCAGCGGCGTTGCCCCTTCGCTGACGATTGACCTCCACTCCTCATCGGTGAGGCGTGGTTCCGACGACGCCCGCCAGAACTCGTAGTAGGACGGCACGAAGCCGATGGCGACCTCGAAGCGGCCGTCGCCGAGGGGGACGAGAACATAGATGGGGTCCACTCCCCCGGTGCCCAACTGGAGGTACTCGAACGAGGCGGTGAAGATGTCTGTGACCAGGCCGGCCCTCTCGTCGAAGTCGGGCACGGGCATGCCACCCGCGGTGACGTCGAGGTCGGCCGACATGATCCACAGGTACTCGAGCTCGGAGCCGATGTCGACCAGCCTCGAATTGTCGGCATCGCTGGCCACTTCACCGGCGAGCTCG
>Ga0073899_10004359_pt1 | contig 12409 bp, 10 predicted proteins | sample KloWWTmetaKNB5Ph_FD_88975 | JGI IMG/M metagenome (GOLD analysis project Ga0073899, IMG submission 88975) | Active sludge microbial communities from Klosterneuburg, Austria, studying microevolution and ecology of nitrifiers - Klosterneuburg... | ecosystem: Engineered > WWTP > Aerobic digester >... | reverse complement strand
GTAGAGCTTGCCGTCGAAGAACTGCACCGCCTCGGTGACCTGCGCCGCGGCCATCAGCGCGCCCTGCTCGCCGTGGAGGAACTGCGACAGCATCCAGCCGACCATCGACGCCAGGAAGCGCTGGCGCTCGCGGGCGTCGAGGCGGATGCCGTGGGCCTCGAGCTTGGAGAAGTCGACGAAGCGCTCGGGGAGGATCGGCACCTCGGGGTTCTCGGGATCGACCGAGGTGTGCCACGGCAGGAGCGTCGCGCCGTCCCACTGGCCGGCCTTGGCGCGCTCGTAGAGGTCGCGCATGTCGCCGTGGTCGGCCGGGTAGGTCCAGTCGAAGTAGGCGCGGTGGCTGGCCGGGAACAAGGTGGGCGCGCCCTGCTTGCCGCGCTGGAACAGGAGGCCGCGCACGCCGGGCGGGCCGAGGCTGCGCGCGACCCGCGGGTCGTGGATGGCGCGGAACACGTCGAGGATCTCGGCGTAGCGATCGACGGTGTCGGCGACACGCTTGGGCAGCTTGGCGATCAGGCTAGCGGGCAGCATCGGGCCTCCGGGGCGTGGGCAGGTCGGCGGTGGCGAAGAAGCGCGCCACGGCGGTCTGGTGCAGGTGGATGAACGTGGCGTGGACCAGCGGCAGCGCGCGCTCGAGGAGCGGCGCGGCGGCGCTGGCTGGCAGGTCGCCGAACCGATCGAGCAGGATGCGGGTCTCGTAGGCGACCAGGCGCTCGGCGACCTCGGCGAAGATCGCCAGATCGTCGGGCGCGAAGCCGCGGTCGGGGGTGAAGCCGAGCGCGCGCCACTGCGCCCACAGCCCGAGCAGCCGCTCGTGCTCGGCCGGCAGCTCGCGGGCCGCGCCCTCGCCGCGCACCGCGACGAAGCCGAGCTCGACCAGGCGCTCGCCGTCGGCGGGCTCGACGCCGTGGCGGGCCAGCGCGTCGGCGAAGCCGACGGTGCGGCCGTGGTCGCCGAGCAGCTCGGTCGGCAACCGCGCGGCGATCTCGGCGAGCAGGCCCTGCTGGCTGGGCGGCAGCGCGGCGGTGTCGTCGGCCAGCATCGCGCGGATCGCGGCCAGCGGCAGGAAGCGCTCCTCCTGCAGCCGGCGGATCAGCTGCAGCCGCTCGACGTGGGCCGGCCCGTACCAGGCCATGTTGCGGCCGGTCTTGGCGCCCTCGGCGAGCAGGCCCTGCTGGATGTAGAAGTGGATCGCCTGGCGCGACAGGCCGGTGGCGGCGCACAGGTCCTTCATGCGCAGGCGCGGCGCGCCGGCGGCGGCCGGCTTGCGCGCGCGCGGGGTGCGGCGGCGCTGGCTGGGGTTCACGTCGGCGCCTCGACGGTGCACGGCGAGACCGGGCGCGCGACGCAGGCCAGCACCTTGCCGCCGGCGCGCTCGGCGGCGGTCAGGCAGTTGGGTTCGTCCATCGTGACCTCGCCGTCGACCAGCGTGACCGCGCACGCGCCGCAGCCGCCCATCGCGCAGCTCAGCTTGAGCGGCACGCCGGCGGCGAGGCCGGCGTCGAGCAGCGTGTCGCCGGGGCGGACGATGGCGCGGGTGATGGCGCCGCCGCGGCGGATCGTGAGCGCCTGCGCGGTGGTGGCGGCGGTCGGGCAGCTGGGGGCGAAGAACCGCTCCTCGCGGACGCGGGCGGCGGGGATCCCGCGGGCGGCCAGCGCCTCGCGAGCCAGCGCCATCATCGGATCGGGGCCGCACAGGAGCACGTCGCTGGCGTCGGGGGCCAGGTGCGCGGCGAGCGTGTCGGCGGTGAGCTCGCCGTCGATGTCGTCGAGGCGATGGACGATCGTGAGCCGCCCGGGGTGCGCGGCGGCGAGCTGGTCGAGCGCGTCGGCGAAGATGATCGCGGCGCGGGTGCGGTTGGCGTAGACGAGCGTGAGCCGCGTCGCCGGCTCGGCGGCCAGCGTGGCGCGGGCGATCGCCATGATCGGCGTGATGCCGCTGCCGCCGGCGATGGCCAGCACGTGGCGCGGCGCGGCGGCGGCGGGCAGGGCGAAGTCGCCCGATGGGCCGAGCAGGCCGAGCGTCATGCCGGGCGTCGCGCGCTCGCACAGGAACGTCGACATCCGGCCGCCCGCGACCCGCTTCACCGTGATCGTCGCGCGGCCGCGATCGCGCGCGTCGCTCGAGGCCGAGTACGCGCGGCGCACCCGCGCGCCGTCGATCGTCGCCTCGATCGTGAAGAACTGCCCCGGCGTGAACGCCAGCTCGGCGCCGCGCGGGTCGCGCAGCGTCACCGACACCGCGTCCGCCGTCTCGCGCGTCACCGCCTCGATCACCACCGTCCGCACCGCCACCCCGCGCGCCGGCGCCGCCCGCCGCTCCATCCGTTTCACCAGCGGCGGCGGCGTCCGCCCCGCCAGGCCCCGCACCAGCATCGTCACGTCGCGCCGCAGCTGCTCGAGCATGGCGGCAGCATGCCTGCGCAAGGCGACATGTGTCAAGTGACACTTTACATAGGGACAGGATCTAGGTGCTCATCAGCCCATGATTGCTGGCGAAATCGACCGCAGTGCGTTGCAAAAAGGGACACTTTCCTGGTCGCCAACGCGACGGAACTGCTGGAGTTTTTGGCTGGTCGCTTCAGCGCCCGTATGGGACGTCGGCCGAAAACCTCATTGATGTTGATAGTTTGCGGGGTATGAAAGCGTCACTTCTTGCGACGCAGTGAGGCGAAAAGTCCGATTGATTCCACCAGGTTGAGGGGGTAGATCCTGTCCCCATGAAGCTTGTGATCGTGGCTGTGCTGATGGCGGGGTGTGTGGTGCGTCAGTCGACGCATGACAAGGCGTTGGCGCATATCAAGGAGCTGGAGGCGGAGGTGGAGGCGAAGAAGCGGGCGGGGGCGGCGGATGAGGAGCGGATCCGCGATCTGAATGCGGCGATGGAGAAGGAGCGCGGGGAGCGAGAGGCGGCGGCGAAGACGAAGGAGGAGGAGCTGGCGCGCGTGCGCGGCGAGAAGGAGGCGACGGTGGCGGAGCTGGAGGAGCTGCGGCGGCAGCGCGACGCGCAGGAGCAGCGGCTGGCGGCGTACCGGGAGCTGCAGCAGAAGTTCCGCGCGCTGGTCGACTCGGGGAAGCTGGAGATCGGCTTCCGCAACGGCCAGATGGTGGTGAAGCTGCCGTCGTCGATCTTGTTCCCCAGCGGCTCGGACAAGCTGTCGGCGGCGGGCGAGGCGGCGCTGGCCGACGTGACCGCGATCCTGGTCGAGTTCAAGGATCGGCGGTTCTTGATCGCCGGCCACACCGACAACGTGCCGATCAAGACGCGCACGTTCCGCAACAACTGGGTGCTGTCGACGGCGCGCGCGGTGGCGGTGCTCGAGTTCATGACCGCCAGCGGCATGCCGGTGTCGGCGGTCGCGGCCGCCGGCTACGGCGCCGAGGATCCGGTCGCGCCCAACGACAGCGACGCCAACCGCGAGCTCAACCGCCGCATCGAGATCATCCTGGTGCCCAACCTGTCGGAGCTGCCGCAGCTCACCACCGATCAGCCGTGACCGACGATCCGTACCGCAGCCCCGGGCTCGATCGCCTGGGCGACGTGGTGCGGACCTTCGCGGTGCCGCGGCGGCCCCGCTACCTGGGCGCCGGCGGCGGGCCCCGCGGCGGCTACCTCGGGCTCAGCGCGATGAACCTGCCGCGCGCCGGCGCGAGCTCGCTGTCGTGGCTGCGCGCGCCGCGCAGCGAGGCGGTCGAGGTGTGCGAGCGCGGCCTGCGGGTGCGCGGCAAGACCGGCGTGCTCGAGCTGCCGTACGATCAGCTCGCGGCGTGGGACGCGGTCACCGTCGACGGTGCGGTCGTGGCGATCGAGCTGCGCGGCGCCCACGGCGAGGCGCTCCGCCTCGGCGGCGTGCTGCGCGGGCTCGACGAGCTGTACGCGCTGGTCGCGGCGCGCCGCCCGCCGTTGCCGTGACGCGCAGAGGGTTGGTCAGCACAACGAACCCACGCGGAGCAGCTCGCGTTTCGTGTGGGGCCTACGTCGGATCCCGTGCACGATCTCGCGTTTCGGGTTGGGGCCCCGTCGGGGCATGACCCGACGGGGGAGGGCGTGGCGACACGCCCTCCAGAGAACTCAGTCCGCGTTGACGCCGGGCAGCGCGACGGTGAACGGCGTGCCGGGGCTGACGTCGTAGTGGCCGAAGCCGATGTTGAGCTCGAGCCCGGTGAGCGCGAACGGCGCGGTGGCGCGCCAGCGCTCGGTCCAGGTGCTGCGATCGACCGACGTCTCCCAGATCGCCGTGGTCCCGGCGCCGCGCATCCGCCAGTAGCGGTGCTGCGCGCGATCGATCGTCATCGGGTGCACGGCGACCGCGCTGCCGCCAGCGTAGATCCGGTACTCGAACGCGGTGCCATCGAGCGTCATCTCGATCCGGTCGTCGCTGCCGGGCACGCCGGCCGCGACGTAGCTGACGAAGTTCTGGCGGCTGGGGAACGCGGCGCCCTCGACGGTGACGCCGTCGCCGCGCGACAGGTCCCACAGGTGCAACGACGTCACCCCGCAGAAGGCGTTGCCGGTGCCGGTGGTGTAGGTCGCGCGCAGCGCGCCGCCGGTCTCGTCGATCGCGCAGCCGGTGTCCCAGTACGGCTCCCACTGCGGCTGCAGCGGCGCGACCGCGAAGTCGTCGTGCAGCTGATCGACCGGGCAGAACTGGCCGGCCGGGGTCGTGGCGTTGAGGTCGTCGAAGCGCGTCACCGACGCCGCGGCGCCGCTGTCGCCGGCCGCGAGCACGCCCTGGACGTGCTCGATCGCGAACGGCACCGCGCGGCGGTGCAGCTCGCTCCAGCTCTGGCCGTCGGTCGACAGCTCCCAGATCAGCGCGCCGCCGCTCTCGCGGATGCGCCAGAAGGTCTCGGCGGGGTTCCACGGCCGCTGCGCCAGTGTGCCCGCGCCCGGCGCGTTGAAGATGCCGGCGTAGACCTCGCTGCCGTCGTAGACCAGCTGCGCGGCGTTGCCGAACTGGTTGCGCATCTCGAGGATGTTGTTGGCGCCGCCGACCTGCGCGACCCGCGCGGTCGCCGCGGTGCCGCGGAGGTCGTAGTAGTAGCGCGCGCGGTAGCCGGCGTACGCCGTCGACGCCGCGGGGAGCGACAGCACCAGGTGGCCGCCGGCCTCGGTGGCTGACGCGCCGGGATCGGCGAACGCGCTCCAGTACGGGCCGGCGCCGTTGCCGTCGAAGGTGTCGCGCAACAACTCGATCCCGCCGCAGGTCGCGGGCGGCATCGCGCCGTCGGGGCCGGCGTCGGTGGCGCCGTCGGGGCCGGCGTCGTCGGCGCTGGCCTGACACACCCCGGCGACGCAGCGCTGGCCGTCGGGGCAGCGCTCGCCGCCGCCGCACTGGTAGCGCGTGCCGTCGAACCCCTGGTCGAAGCTGCACGCCGCCGCGCACGCGACGAGGCCGAGCAGCGCGGTCCGGGGCGTCACCCTGCCAGTGTAGACCGCGGCCCGGTCGGCGCGCGAGGGGCCGCGTGTATCCACGGCACGCACACATCGGCGGGGCGCCGTGGGTTAGCGCCGCGATGCGTCGGGCGCATCGGTGGATCGCGGCCCGGCCACCGCTGTTACAATTTCGTCGACGCGGCCGCTGCGCCGTCATCGACATGAGCTCCGTCCCCCAGCGCACCCGCCCTCAGCCGGTGATGTTCGGTCGCTACCGGCTGTGCGGCCGGCTGGCCGCCGGCGGCATGGCCGAGGTGTGGGCGGCGCAGCTGCTCGCGCCCGGCGGGTTCGTGAAGCCGATGGTGATCAAGCGGGTGCTGCCCGAGCTCGCCGAGAACCCGACGTTCCTGCGGATGCTGATGACCGAGGCCCGCGTCGCGGCGCGGCTGTCCCACGCCAACGTGTGCAGCGTGTTCGAGCTAGGCGAGGTGACCGGCGAGTACTTCATCGCGATGGAGTACCTGCGCGGCGCGCCGCTGTCCCACGTGCTGCGGGACGGCGGCGCGGTGCCGCCGGCGGTCGCGGTGGCGATGGTGGCGCAGGCCTGCGACGGCCTGCACTACGCGCACGAGCAGCGCGACGCCACCGGCAACCTGATGGGGCTGATCCACCGCGACGTGTCGCCCCACAACCTGTTCCTCACCGTCGACGGCGTGGTCAAGGTGCTCGACTTCGGCATCGCCAAGGTCGACGACGGCATCAGCGAGCGCACCGAGGAGGGCAAGGTCAAGGGCAAGCTCACGTACATGTCGCCCGAGCAGCTGGCGGCCGAGCCGATCGATCGCCGCACCGACGTCTGGGCGCTCGGCGTCGTGCTGTGGGAGCTGTTGACCGGCAACCGGCTGTTCGGCGGCGGCGGCCCGGCGGACACCGTCGACGGCATCCGCAACGGCCGGGTGCCGCGGCTGGCCGAGCGCGGGCCGGTGTACGCGCGGCTCGACGAGGCGATCGCCGGCGCGCTGCGCGTCGATCGCGTCAAGCGGTTCGCGACCGCGGCCGAGCTGCGGCGCGCGATGCTGGAGGCGCTGGCGCCGAGCGCGCCGGCCGGCACCGACGAGCTGATGCAGCTGGCGTGGGAGCGCTGCGGCAACGAGGTCGGGGTCAACGACCGCCGCTTCGACGACGACGGCGGGCCCCAGGAGGACGCCGTCGTCGAGCGCCTGCCGCTGCGCGCCGAGGAGACCGAGCCGTCGGTGTCGCGCGCCGAGCCGGTCACCCACACCCCCGACACCTCGCCGGAGATCGAGGTGGTGGCGCCGCCCGCGGCGCCGGTCGCGCCGCCGGTGCCGGTGGTGTTCGCGACGCCGCCGTCGCGCGCGCCGTGGATCATCGTCGGCGCGGTGGTGGTCGCCGCGGCGGCGCTGGTGCTGTGGCTCGCGCCCTGGCGCCACGCGACGCCACCCCCGACGGCGCCGCCGCCGGCGGCGGTCGCCGCCACGGTCGCGACGGACGCGGCGGTCCCGCTCGCGCCGGTCGAGCCGCCGGCCGCGCCCGCCACCGCCCCGCCGGTCGATGCCGCGGCGGCGCCGGTCGAGCCGCCGGCCGCGCCCGCCACCGCCCCGCCGGCCGCGCCGACGATCGCGGTCGGCCCGGCGGTGATCGAGCCAGCGCGCCGCCCACCGCGGCCGCCGGCGGCGAAGCCCGGCAAGCTGTTCTTCGACGCGCGCCCGTGGGCGACGGTCTACGTCGACGGCCGCAAGCTGGGCATCACGCCGATCGTCGGCCACGCGCTGCCGGCCGGGCCCCACGTGATCAAGGCGGTCACCGAGGACGGCCGGGCCAAGAGCGTGCGCGTCGACGTGCCCGCCGGCGGCGAGGTCCGCAAGAAGGTGACGTGGTGAGGCGGCTCGCGACGCTGCTCGTCGCCGCGACGCTGGCCCACGCCGGCGCGGCGCGCGCCGACGCGCTGCTGCTCGATCAGGCGCAGCAGGCGATCGACGACGTCGACTACGCGACCGCGCGCAAGCTGGCGACCAAGGCGCTGGCCGAGGGCGCGCTGCCCCGCGCCGAGCTGGAACGGGCGCACCGCCTGCTCGGCGAGAGCGCGGCGGCGCTGGGCGACGACGCCGCGGCGCGCGAGCACTTCACGCGCTGGCTGGTGCTGGCGCCCGACGCGGCGCTGGCCCCCGGCGCGTCGCCGAAGATCGCCGGGCCGTTCGCGCGCGCGCGCGCGGCGGCCACCCAGCTCGGCGCGTTCACCGCCGACGCGGCGGTCGCCCGCGAACGCGATCGCGTCGTCGTGACGATCGTCGGCGCCGACCCGCTGGCGATGGTGACCGGCATGCGGATCCGGGTCGGCGACGGCACCGAGGTGTCGGTGGCCGATCGCCGCGCGGTGCTGCCGACGGCGGACGCCGCGGCGGTGACGGTGACCGTCGCGCTGGTCGACCGGGCCGGCGACGCGCTGGTGCGCCGCGAGTTCGTCGGCGCGACGCCCGCGGTCACGCCGCCTCCCGCCGACCCGCTCGCCGACGAGCGCGTCGCGCCGCCGCGGATCGCGCGCCACCGCTGGCCGACGCTGGTGCGCTGGCCGACCTGGGCCGGCGTGGCGCTGGTCGGCGCCGGCGTCGGCGGCTACTTCGCGTGGCAGGTCGGCCAGACCGAGGACGAGCTGGCCGCGCTCAACGCCGCGAGCGATCAGCACAGCTTCGACGAGGCGCTGGCGCTGCGCGATCGCGGCCAGCGCCAGGCGCTGTACGCCAACGTCGGCTTCGGCGTGGCCGGCGCCGCCGCGCTCGCCGCGGTGCTCACGCTGGTGCTCGAGCCGGACGCCGCGGTCGAGGTCAACCCCGCGCCGAGCGGCGCGACGGTCGGCACGTCGGTGCGGTTCTGATCGCGAACCGCGGACTCGCGGTCAAAACGGCTGGCGGATGATCGGCACGCGCACCTCGAGGTAGCGCTCGCCGAGGTAGCTGCGCGGCACCAGCTCGATCGGCACCACCAGCGCCAGGTGGCGCCCGCCGATCGCCAGCTCGAGCCGGGTGTCGATCGCCGCGGCGTCGCGGCGCACGCCGATCGAGCTCTCGATGCGGAAGCCGACCCGCGGGCCGTCGCGGTGCACGCCGAGGTAGGCGCGCCGCGCCCGGCCGTCGATCCGGAACTGCACCGCGTCGAGGCTGAGCGCGCCCAGCTCGGCGTCGATGGCCTCGCCCAGCCGGGCCAGCCGCGCGGCGAGGTCGTCGCCGACGCCGGGCCGCGGCGCGGAGGTCATCGCCGCGGCGGGCGGGACCGGCCGCTCGGCGTGCGCAGGCCCGGCGGCGAGCAAGCCCAGCACGAGCGACGCGCCCAGCGCGCGAGATCCCATGCTCCGATGCTCGCCGCCGCCGCCGCGATCGTCAACCGCGAAATCGCGGCCGCGATCACTGGCCCCAGGTGGTCGGCGCCTCGGCCATCGTGAACGCGATCGTGTGGGCGCTGCGCAGATCGGCCTGGGTCAGGCGCGGCGCCGACAGCGGCGCGCCGTCGATCGTCACGCCGGCGACGTAGCGGCGCGCGCTCGACGCCCCGGGCGCGTCGATGATCAGCTCGTGGCCGGCGACGACGATCCGGGCCCGCTCGAAGATCGGCGTGCTGACGACGTAGTCCGCGCTGCCGGCGATCGGGTACAGGCCCAGCGCGGCGAACACGTACCAGGAGCCGAGCGTGCCACCGTCGTCGTTGCCGGCGACGCCGGCCGGCGTGTCGGCGTAGTGGGTGTCGATGATCCAGCGCGCCCACGTGTGGGTGAGATCCGGGCGGCCCAGCTGCGCGAACAGGAACGCGGCGTTCAGGTCGGGCTCGTTGCCGTGCCAGTAGTACGGTCGGGGGAAGTTGGCCGCCGACGGGTCGGCCTCGTCCCAGTCGCGCTTGGCCTCGGTGAAGAAGGTCTCGAGCTTCGCGATCGCGCCGGCCCGGCCGCCGAACAGGTTCGCCAGGCCGTCGGGGTCGTGGATGCCGGCCATCCACAGCGAGTGCCAGGCGTTGGCCTCGACGTAGTCGTCGGTCATCGCCAGCGGATCGAACGAGCCGGCCGGGAAGCTGCCGTCGGCGTTGCGCGCGCGCAGGAACCCGACCGCCGGATCGAACAGCATCTGCCAGCCGTGGCTGCGCGCCCGCAGCGCGGCGGCGGCGACGCTGTCGCCCTGCAGCTCGGCCAGGTTGGCCAGCGCGAAGTCGTCGTGGGCGTACTCGGTGGTGTGGCTGACCGAGCTGCTGATCGACGCCGGCACGTAGCCGTACTGCATGTACGGCTCGACCCGATCGCGGCCGCCGCGCCCCATCGCCGGCGCGGTCGGGTCGAGGGCCGCCGCGCGCAACAGCGGCCAGGCGGTCGCCGCGTGGTCGGTCACGCCGCGGGCCGCCGCGTCGGCGATCACCACGTCGCAGCTGGCGCCGAGCATCGTGCCGCTCTCGCCGATCGCGATCGGCCAGCGCGGGCAGCCGCCGATCGCGGCGAACGCGGCCAGCGACCCGGTCGAGTCGCGCGCGCTGGTGGGCGCCAGCCACGCGTACAGCGGGTGGACCGTGCGGTAGGTGTCCCACAGCGAGAAGTCGGACATCGGCGTGAAGCCCTCGGCGCTCGTCGGCGCCGCCATGCCGTGCAGCCGATAGCGCCCGTCGACGTCGCCGATCACCGTCGGCATCAAGAACGCGTGGTACAGGCTCGTGTAGAACGTGCGGCGCTCGGCGGCCGTGCCGCCGGTGATCGCGACGGTGCCCAGCTTGGCGCGCCACGCCGCCTGGGCCGCGGCGTAGGTGGCGTCGGCGTCCCAGGCCGGCAGCTCGGCGGCGAGGTTGGCGTCGGCGCCGGCGGCGTCGACCAGCGACACCGCCAGCTGCAGCTCGACCGGCCCGCCGGCGAAGGTCAGCGCGGCGCCGACCCCGGTGCCGGCCGCGTCGACGCCGACCGCCGGCGGCTGCGCGTCGGACCACACCTGCGCCGCGGTCCAGGCCGTCCGCGCCCGCGCGGTGAAGTACAGATCGTAGCCGCCGTAGCGCCCCGACATCCCGCCGGCGGCGTGGAGGTGGCCGCGCACGGTCTGGGTGGCGGCGTCGAGGTGGATCGCGGCGTCGGTGACGTCGCCGCCGTCGAGCGCCGCGGCCAGATCCAGCACCAGCGCGCCGCCGCCGCCGGGGAACGTGTAGACGTGGTGGGCGCCGCGCGCGGTGGCGGTCAGCGTCGCGGCGATGCCGCTGGCCAGCGTGACCGCGTAGCGGCCGGCGGCGGCGCGCTCGTCGGCCTTGGCGAACCGCGTCCGGTAGTCCGACGCGCGGCGCTTGCCGGCGTCGAACGCCGCGGTCGGCATCACCGCCAGCACGCCGAAGTCCGACGCGCCGGCGCCGTGCAGGTGCAGGTGCGTGAACTGCTCGATGGTGTCGTCGTCGAAGAAGTAGCCGGAGAAGTGCTGGAACGCGACGGTGCCGAAGTCGCCGCTGGTGTCGGGGCCGAGCTTGACCAGCCCGTGCGGCACCGCCGCGCCGACGAAGCTCGAGCCGTAGCCGAAGCCCAGGCCGCCGGTGCCGATCGTCGGGTCGACCAGCGGCAGCGGATCGGTCACCTCGGGCAGCGGCGGCGCCGGCGCGTCGTCTCCGCCACACGCGATCACCAAGGCGAGGGCAGGCAGCCAGCGGCGCATGGCCGGATGCTACCGCACGGGCCAACCCGGGGGTTCGTGGTAGCGTGCCGCCCCCCCATGGATCTGGCGCTCGTCATCGCGGTCGCGTCGGTCGCCGCTGGCGTGATCGCCGCGGTGGTCGCCGACGCGCGGCTGTGGGTGCTGGCGCCGGTGCGCGCGTTCGCCGTGGTCGCGGTGGCGATGGCGATCGCCGTGCACATCCTGCCCGAGGCGATCGACGGCGGGGGCTGGCCGGTGCTGGCGGTCGCGGCCGCCGGCCTGATCGCGCCGCTGTTCGTGAGCCGCGCCACCGCCCGGCTCGGCGCCCGCCACCGGCGGATGGCGGCCGAGCTCGGCTACGTCGCGGTGCTGTTCCACCAGCTGTCCGACGGCCTGGCGCTGGGCGCGGCCACCGACGAGGTGCGCCACTGGGACCTGCTGATCGGCGTCGGCGCCCACACCGTGCCGCTGATCGCGATGTTGACCTTGACCTTCGCCGAGCTCGGCGGCCGGCGCGCCGCCGTGGTGCGCGCGCTCGGCATGCTGGCGGCCACGGTGGTCGGCATCGTCCTGACCCGCGCCGACGACACGCTCTTGCCCTCGGCCGAGCCCTGGCTCAACGCCGCGGTCAGCGGCCTCCTGCTCCACGTGCTGGTCCACGACTCCGGCGACCGCGAGGTGCCGGCGGCGACCCGGCCCCTCGAGGCGATCGGCGTGGCGATCGGCGCGACGCTGCCGTTCGTCACCGGCGGCCACGAGCACAGCGGGCTGACCCACTCGCTGCGCGAGGACCTGATCACGGTGGTGATCGCGGCCGCGCCGTGGATCGTCGCCGGCGGCGCGCTGGCCGCCCTGACCGCGCCCGCGTATCGACGGTCGCCGCGCACGGTGCTGCGGGCGGTCACCGGGCCGGTCACGGCGCTGGGGCTGGTGATCGCGGCCTACGCCGCCACCGCGCTGACCGACCTCGACGGCGTCCGCTCGATCGGGCAGGCGGTGGCCGACGCCGCGACGGTGGTGCCGCGCCCGGTGGCGATCGCCGCGGCGATCGCGCTGGCGGCGTTGACGCTGCTCGAGATCGCCAAGGACGGCCTCCTGACCTGGCTCGGCACCCGCCACGATCACGGCCACGGCCACGGCCACGATCACGATCACGATCACGATCACGCGTGATCGCGCCGCGGCCGGCGGCTACTGGCCCATGAACTGCTCGGCGAACCGGCGCAGCCGCAGGATCGACGGGATGCCGTCCTGCGAGCTGAAGGTCAGCTCCTTGGCGAAGGTGACCTTGCCCGCCGCCTTCCACGCCACGTAGGCCCGGCCGGCCGGCGAGCCGAACAGCGCGTTGAGCTTGGTCTCGTACTCGCCCTGGACCTTG
>Ga0073899_10004358_pt1 | contig 12409 bp, 9 predicted proteins | sample KloWWTmetaKNB5Ph_FD_88975 | JGI IMG/M metagenome (GOLD analysis project Ga0073899, IMG submission 88975) | Active sludge microbial communities from Klosterneuburg, Austria, studying microevolution and ecology of nitrifiers - Klosterneuburg... | ecosystem: Engineered > WWTP > Aerobic digester >... | reverse complement strand
GGCGCGTCGGCGCTCGACGTGACGGCGATCGGCGGTCCGCCGCTCGGCACCCGCGCGACGATCGCCCGGGGGGGCGCACTCGCCCCGCAGCTCGGTGAGCGTGAGCGTGCGGCGACCGGCGATGGCGGCGTGGTTCGCGCACAGCACGACGAACCCGTCGCGCAGCTTGTGCCGGCGCAGCACGCGCAGGTCGGCGATGCCGCACACGGCGCACGGCTTGGCCACGGCGTGGCCGCGTTGCGCGCGGCGATAGCACGCTGGGCAGCGCCCGCGGCGGGGGCGATCAGTGGGCCTTCCACAAGAGACGCAGGCTTGCATGACCCCCTGATTTATCGCGGATAGCGCCGGCGATCACAAGTCCATCGCGGCGGTGCCCAGAGTCGGAATCGAACCAACGACACGCGGATTTTCAATCCGCTGCTCTACCAACTGAGCTATCTGGGCGGCGGGAGCGAGCTATTAGCGCACCCGAGGCCGGATGCGCAATCTCTGGCGCGCGGCTCGGGGCAATCGGCCTTTTTCCTTGCTTCGGCGGCCCCTCGACCGAGGGGCAATTCTGGTATCCTGCCCGTCCCGTGGCGAGCCTTGCACCTGGAAGTGGCGCGAACCCCTATTCGAGCGAGTCGTATCTGCACCAGCTCTTGGCCAAGGCCATCGCGGCCGGGGCCCGGGACGTCCACCTGAAGGTCGGCCAGCCCCCCGGCGCCCGCGTCCGGGGCTCGCTGGTCTATTTTCGACTCGACCGGATCCGGCCGCAAGACACCGAAGCCGCCGCGCGGCACATCATCCGCGACCCTTCGGTCCGCGACGACCTGGACCATGTCTCGGAGTACGACACCTCGTACGCCGCCCCGGGCATCGGCCGCTTCCGCGTGAACATCTACCGGCAGCGCGGGACGCTGGCCATCGTGATGCGCGCCATCCCCTTCGAGATCCCGTCGCTCGAAGACCTGCGGGCGCCCCCGGCTTGCAAAGAGCTGGCCGAGCGCGACCGCGGACTGGTGCTGGTGGTGGGGGCCGCCGGCAACGGCAAGAGCACCACACTGGCGGCGATGATCTCGCACATGAACCACAACATGTCGCGGCACATCGTCACCATCGAAGATCCCATCGAATACCTGCACGGCGACGATCGGTGCTCGGTGAGCCAGCGTGAGCTGAACCTGGATACGGCTAGCTTCGCCGACGCGCTGCGCGCGTCGCTGCGCCAAGATCCGGACGTGATTCAGGTCGGCGAGATCCGCGACTCGGAGACGATGGAGATCGCGCTCAAGGCTGCCGAGACGGGCCACCTGGTGCTCTCGACGCTGCACACCCCGGACGTGTCGCGCACGGTGAATCGCGTGGTGGCGCTCTCGGGGGGCGATCCGGGCGAGGTCCGCGAGCGGCTGGGCGACGCGCTGCAGGGCGTGGTCGCCCAGCGCCTGCTGCCCCGGGCCGACGGCCAGGGCATGGCCCTCGCCGCCGAGGTGCTGGTGGCCACGGGCATCGTGCGCGAGTCGATCAAGCGCCCGGCCGGCAATCCTTCGCTCAAAGACCTGATGGAGGGCGGGGACATGTACGGAATGCAGACCTTCGAGATGGCGGTCAAAGCGATGCTCCGCGAGAACCTGGTGGACAAAGAGACGGCCCGCTCGGCGATCGGCTTCTGATCTCTTGTTGCGCTGCAACAATTCCGGTTGACCAGGTCCCAATACTGTGGGAAATGCCCTGCAGCGCTCCTGTTGCAGCGCAATAGCCCCGGTCGGAGGAACCATGCAGCCCGAAAGTCAGCCCAGCGCCCCGCCCGCCCCGTCGTTCGCGGATCCCACCCCGCTGGGGCTGATCGCCCTGGCGATCGGCTGTGCGGCGCTCTTGCCCCTGGCCTTCGGCGCGACCACCAGCCGCGCGGCGCTGGAGACCGGGGCGGTGTTCTGCCTGCTGTTCGGTTGCGGCGGCCAGCTTCTGGCAGGGGTCTTGAACCTGGCCAACAAGAACCTGCTCGGCGGCACGGTCTTCACCGCCTTCGCCTTCAACTGGGCGGTGAATGCCTGGGTGCTCTGGTCGCTGTCGCGGGGCGCGCCGCCGGACCACCACGTGCTCTTGGCGACCGAAGCGGCGTCCCTGGTGCTGTTCGTGCCCCTGACCTACGCCTTCGGTTTCCACTCCAAGATCTTGTTCGCCTTCTTGCTCGACATCGACCTGTTGTACGTCTTCAAGCTGCTGCGCGGGTACGGCCACGTGACGGGGCTCGAGCTGCCGATCGCGCTGGCCACCCTGGCGCTCGGCGTCATCGCGCTCTACATCGCGCTCGCCATGCTGGTGAACCCGACCGTGGGTCGAGCCGTGTTTCCCGTGCCGGGCCCGCTGTTCGGTGCCAAGCCCGCGGCGCCCGCGCGCGCGGTGGGCGTGGCTTCGGTGCAAGGCGTCGCCGCCTGAAATCCCGGGCCCTGCTGGACCCACTGGCGGTCCTGGTCTATGGCCTCGACCGATGTCCGACGGTCTCCGCCACGACTACACTCGCGCCGAGGTCCGCGCGATCCACGACCTGCCGTTGTTCGAGCTGATCGACCGGGCCCGCGCGGTCCACCTCGAGCATCATCCCAAGAGCGAGCTGCAGCTGTGCACGCTGCTCAGCGTGAAGACCGGCGGCTGCCCGGAAGACTGCGCTTATTGCCCGCAGTCTGCCCACTACAAGACCCCGGTCGATCGCGAGCAGCTGCTGGGCGTGGACGAGGTGCTCGCCGCGGCCCGGCGCGCCCGCGAAGTGGGCGCCACCCGGCTCTGCATGGGGGCGGCCTGGCGCGAGGTCAAAGACGGCCCAGCGTTCGAGCAGATCTTGGAGATGGTGGCCCAGGTGAAGGCCCAGGGGCTCGAGACCTGCGTCACCCTCGGCATGCTGACGGCCCAGCAGGCCCAGCGGCTGCGCGCGGCCGGCCTGGACGCCTACAACCACAACCTGGACAGCTCGCCCGAGTTCTATCGCTCGATCATCACCACCCGCACCTTCGAGCAGCGGCTCGAGACGCTGAAGAACGTTCGTGCGGCGGGCATCACGGTGTGCACCGGCGGCATCATCGGCATGGGTGAGGGGGTCGAAGATCGCTGCGCCATGCTGGTCGAGCTGGCGAAGCTGGATCCCCACCCCGAGAGCGTGCCGATCAACGCGCTGGTGCGGGTGCCGGGCACCCCGCTCGAGAAGATGCCACCGGTCGACCCGCTGGATCTGGTGCGCATGGTCGCCACCGCGCGGGTGATGATGCCGCGCGCGCGCGTTCGGCTCAGCGCCGGTCGCACCGAGCTCGGGCGCGAGGCTCAGCTCTTGTGCATGTATGCCGGGGCAAACAGCATCTTCTACGGTGAGACGTTGCTCACCACGCCCAACCCCGGGCCCGACGCCGACGCCGAGTTGATGCGTTCCGCGGGGCTGTCGGCGGCGCCGGCCTGAGCGCGCGCGTCGGCGCCGGCCCTCTCCAGGTGCGTGACCCAGAGGGTGCGCACCACGCGATCGCCGCGCAGCACCTGGGCCGTGAACACCCCGCGCACGGCGCGTCCGGGCAGATCGTGCTCCGGATCGACGGCGAAGCGGCTGTCGTGCACGTACAGCACGTGACGCGCTGCGGCCCAGCGCTCGCGGGGCAGCCAGTCGTCGAAGTCGTCGCGGCGCGGGCCGTTGCAGCCGACCGGCACGCGCCGGCCCAGGGCCGCGTGCGCCTGCGCGCAGATCGTCCAGTGGGGGCCAACCACGGCGTAGCCCTCACCGGGGGGCAACGAGTCCAGGCCGCGCGCCAAGAGGCGTGCGCCGTCGTGCCAGGCGTAGAGATCGTTAGCGATGTCGTAGCGCGGTCGATAGGCCTTGCCCAGCCAGCGCGGGGCCAGCGGCGTGCGGATCCAGACCCAGGCGAAGGCCACCACCCCGAGGCCAGTCAGCCAGCACGCGCGCGCCAGCCGCGGCCCCACGATCGGCGCTCGCCCCAGCTGCAGCGCAAGGCCGAGATAGGCCGGCGCGAACCAGTGCGGCTCGGCCACTCGCGACCACAGACAGAGCAGCGCCAGGGGCAGGGCAGGGACGGCGACGCTGGCGAAGAGCACCGCGCTGACCGCGCTCTCGGCGCGGCGTCGGAACAGATCGCGGGCGAGCAGCGCCACCGCCAGCAAGAACGGTGGCGTGACGTACGCCAGCTGTCCGCCCAGGAACGCGCCCAGGTTCCGCAGCGACAGCCCCGCCGCGGCCTGGGTCGCCACCAGGCGGTGGCGCGCCATGGGAAAGCCCTGGCCGATCTCCCAGTGCACCAGCGGTGCGACCAAGATCGCGCACACGCCCAGCGCGCCCCAGGGCGCTAGCGTGCGGTAGCGGCCCCGCAGATCGCGATGCAGCGACGCGATCACCAGCGACAGCCCCAGCAGCGCGCCGCTGAGCTTCGACAGCGTCGCCAGCCCCACCAGCGCGCCCACGCCCAGGGTGCAGAGCAGCGCGCGGAGGCTGGCGGCCGGGGCCCGGGCCGCCAGCCCGGCCAGGCCCAGCGCCCCGAGCCAGAACAGGGCGAGCGGAAGGTCCGGCGTGAGGCCGAACAAGCCGATGGCGAGCTCGGGCACCCAGATCAGCGCCAGCGCCGTGGTCAGCGCGCCGCGGGTCGGGGCGCCCGCGGCCCAGCTGGCGAAGGCGCCGACCCACGGCACCCACGCCGCCAGGGCAGCGGTGATCAGGTGGGTGACGAACGGGGCCGGCGCGCTGCCGCGCCCGATCAGCCGCGCAAGCGAGCCGATCAGCCCGGGGTGATCGAGGTAGGCGGGCTGCGGGTGGAGCGCGTAGCAGGCGTACAGCGCTTCCGAGTCGCCGAAGCCCGTGCCGGTGGCGACGTGCATCCGCAGTCCGAAGAGCGCCGCGCTCGAAAGCAGCGCTGCAAAGGCCAGCCCGCGGTCACCCAGCTTCATGACAGCCACGGCGCGATCAAGCGGGCGACGTGCTTCGAGCTGTCGAGCGGCTCTTTGTGCGAAGCCGCCTTGACGTCACGGCACGCGCGCACGAAGGCGGGGCGTTCGTCCAGCAAGCGGCCGGCTTCTTCCGCCAGTGCCTCGGCGGTGAACCGGGACTGAAGCAGCTCGGGGAACACGCGCTCGCCCAGGATCAGGTTGGGCAGCCCGATCAGGCTCACTTGCATCAAGCGCTTGGCCACCAGCTCGGTCAGCGGCCCCACGCGATAGCCGATCACCGGCGGCACCTCGGCGGCCACGCACTCGAGCGTCACCGTGCCGCTGGCAGCCAGCGCCACGTCGAAGGCCGAGAGCACGCTGGGCGCGCTCGACTCGATCACGGCCACGCCGGCGGCGGTGGCCTCGCGCCCGATGCGGTCGGAGAGCGCGCGATCGAGGGACGGCGCGGCGATCACTCGAGCGTCGAGCGCGCCCCGCTCGGCCCGCAAGATCCCCAGCGCGGCCAGCATGGGGCCCAGGTGGTGCTTGATCTCTTCGGGCCGGCTGCCGGGCAAGAGGGCGACGTATTCGGCCCAGGGCGCCAGGCCCAGCCGCTGGCGAACCGCGTCTCGCGGGGGCGGGGTCTTTTCCAGAGCCGGGTGCCCCACGCAGCGCGCGTCGACCCCGTGGCGCTGCCACAGCGCTTCTTCGAACGGGAACAGCAGGGCCATGCGGTCCACGCCGCGGCTCAGGCGCGGAGCGCGGCCCTCGCGCCAGGCCCAGATCTGCGGCGGCGCATACCAGAGCACCTTCAGGCCGCGCGCACGCAGGCGCGGAGCGAGCCAGGCGTTGAACTCGGAATACCCGACCAGCAGCGCTGCCTGCGCGCCGCGGGCGGACGCCTGCGACAAGAGCGTGCGCGCGGCGCGCGCGATGGCCGGGGCCCGGGCCACCACCGCGCCGATGCCCATGCCGGTGAGCGACGCGAGGTCGACCACCACGTCGGCGCCGGCGGCCCCGAGCGCGCGCCCCCCCAGGCCGAAGGCCGGTGCGCCCAGCTCGCGCACCACCGGCGCCGCCAGGGCGTCGCCGGAGCCTTCGCCCGCCGAGACCAGCAGAGTCACGTGCCGCTTCCGCGTGGGCGGCTCACTTCTTCGGCACGTTCGGTCGGATCTGGTGGACGTTCACCGTGTTGGCGAAGATCTCCACGCTCTTCTGGGCGAACTTGACCGGTTCGGCGTCGCTCTCGCTGAGCCGCCCCCAGTATTCGATGCGGTACTTGTTCCCGGCCTTGGGCTGGGTGGGCGCGTTCGACGGCGCGTTGGCGATCACGAACAGCGACTGGCGATAGTCGGTGTACGAGCACTTCACGTTGGGCAGCGAGCCGTCGAAGTAGACGTAGCGCACGTCGCGCTCGCAGGTGCCCGGCTCGATCTCGCCGTTCGCGGTTTCGTCGATGAACTTGATCCGCGCACCGCCCACGTCGTCGCCGACGCAGTCGCGGATCGGCCCGGTGATGATCGCCAGATCTTCGGGCGCGCTCCAGCCGGCCAGCGTCACCACTGCGGTCGAGAGCTGGTCGTACATGTCGGGCGTCAGCGTGGCGCCCTCGACCTTGCCCGGAACGGCCGGCACGGCGTAGCCGAAGCCGACGAACTCCTTGGCGACGTCGGGCTTCTCTTTCACGCGGTAAGAAATGTACTTCTCGGCCGGGTGGGGGAAATAGAACTCGCAGATGTTGAGCCCCGGCTCGCTCGCGTGATGCTCGACGCCCTTGGTGAAGTCGTTGTGGAACGCCTTCTTGCCGAAGATGCTCTCGCCCTCGAACAGGTCCACCTCGATGTCGGCGACGCCCTTGTCGCTCGAGAAGTCGAGCACCGCGAACTTGTTCTTGTCGCTGGGGGTGCCGCCGTCGGTGGTGCCGCCGTCGGTGGTGCCGCCGTCTGGGGTGCCGCTGTCCGGGTCCCCCGCGTCGGAGCCGCCGCTGCCGCCCGAGCCGCCCATCCCCGAGCCGCCGGTGCCGCCGGTGCCGCCGCCGCCGCCGCCGGTGATGCACGACCAGTCGGGTGCGATCAGCTTGTCGTTCTTGTCGCGCTTCTGCATCACCGGCAGCGTGGTCCCGCAGCACTCTTCGGGGGCGCCGCTCTTGCACGTGCCCTGGAAGCCGAGCGGGGTCGGGCCACACGTGCCGCCTTCCTTCCCGCCGGTACCGCCGGCGCCGCCGGTGCTGCCACCGCCTCCGCCGTCTTCGTCACCGCCGCAAGCGTACGCGGCCAGCGACAATGCGCCTGCCAGGACCACACCGACCACCTTCGCCGCACGAACCACGCTGATGCCTCCGCGTTCTGAGGAGCGACGCACCCGTGCCGCCCTGAGTGAAGGACGTTCTAACAGATGCCCCGCGGTTCGGCACGCGCCGCGGTTTTCAGCGGCGCGACGCCGCCCGGCCGCCCCGAAGGCGGCGGAAGCTGCCGAGGGCGAGCGCGCCGAGCCCGAGCCCCAGCGCCCACCTGCCGGCGCCCGACGGGCCGCCCGGGGCGGTGCTGCAGCAGCCCTTTTCTTCGGGTTCGACGCCACAATCGATGGAGAAGCCGTGGCGCGGGATCGGGCTGCACTGGCTCACGTCTTTGCCGGGGGGATAGATCGCGCAGATCCCCTGGGCATCGTCGGCCTCCAGGCTGCGCAGCCCGGTCTCACCGAACTGGTAGCTCGCGTACATCGTGGCCTGCTTGTCGCACGAGTGCGACAGCCCCAAGAAGTGACCGGCCTCGTGGGTGACGATCGAGTCGAGATCGGCCTGCACCGCCGTGTCGCCCATGGTCAGTGGCACCTGCAGCGAGTTGACCTCGACGTCGGCGTCGTAGATCTCGCCCGTCTTCACGTTGAACGTCACGGTGGTGAGCGCCAGCGTGCTGCTGCTGCCATAGGGCCAAGCGTCGTCGCGGTACATCCAGACGTTCGCGTTGGGGGAGTCCTGGTTGTACTCTTGCTTGTCGCACACCACGTCTTGGGTCTGGAACAGCGCCAGCGACGGCGGCGCCCCGCCGCAATCGACGCCGATCCATTTGGCGAGCGCCGTCTTGACCACGTCGCCGGTGAGCGCGCCCGAGATGCCGCGCAGCGGTGAGCCGGCCACTTGCGCCGAGAACGACGCGCACCCGCCGGGCCAGTACAGCGGCAGCCCGCCATCCAGGCAGTACGAGCAACCCGCCGTGGGTTGACACTCGTTGGGGCTGCAGGTGGTGGTGCGGCAGAAGGCCTCGGCGCGGGCGACGGTCAGAGAAAGACCGAGCGCGGTGAGCACCGCCAGGATGCGATCAGCGCGCATGCCACGCCTTTCGCACCACGCCCGTCGCCTCGGCCACCGGGCGCCCGGACAGCGCCTGCACCGCGCCCTGGCCGATCAGCTCGGCCAGCCGCGGGCTTGGGGCGGTGCGGCGCTCCCCGCGGGCATCGGGGCGGATCGGGTAGTGCCCTTGGCCCAGGGCGGTGACGGTGAGCGCGCCCTCGGCCCCGGCGGCCAAGAAGAGCAGGCACGGCTCGTTCACCAGCAACACCGCCTCGCCGTGGACCACCTGCCCGAGGTCGCCCACGCGCCCGCCCAGCGTGCGCACCCAGAGTTCGCTGCCGTCGGCGGGCCCGCCCACCACCTCGTCGATGCGCAGCCGGCTGTAGGTGACGATGCGGCGGCGACCGCCCACCTGCTCGAAGCGACCCTCGGCCGAGAGCGTGGTGGCCACCACTGCGCGCGCGCTGGCACGCACCAGCTCGGGGAGCGTCACGGCACGGGCAATGCCTGCCAGCGCGGGTCGCCCCGGGAGTGTGACTGCCGCTGCTGCCGACCCCACCAGCCCGAGAAACCGCCTGCGTCCCAGCATGTCGCGCGAGCCTAGCACGGCACCCCCAATTCGCTCGACTGCGCTATAAGAGACGCCCTCGCCGGGCTCGATGACGACCTCTCCCCTCACGCCCTCTCCGGGCCCGCTGCTCACCCGCGTGTCTCCCGAGCTCGGACCCGAGCTGGGGCGCTATGTGGTGCGCCACCGGGCAGAGGTCGAAGCGATGATTCGCACCGGCGGGCGCGAGGCCGGTCTGCCCGCCGCGCGCCGCTACGCCAAGGTCTTCGACGGCCTGCTCGGTGCGCTGTTCGGCGCCGTCGAGGCGACCATGCGGAAGTCCGGCGAATGGCAGCCCGTCGCGCTGGCGGCGGTGGGCAGCTACGGGCGCGGTGCCGTGGCCTTTGCCAGCGATCTGGACGTGCGCCTCTTGCCCGCGGGTGGAGTGCTCGAAGCCGCGCAGCCCATCGCCGAGGCGTTGCTCTATCCGCTCTGGGACGCCGGGCTCTCGGTCGGTCACCAGGTGATTTCGCCCGACGAGGTCATCGAGCTCGGCCGCACCGACCTGCCCACCGCCACCTCGCTGCTCGACTGGCGCCACGTGGCGGGCGCGCGGGACGCCAGCGCCCGCCTGCTCGAGCGGGTGTTCGAGGGGCTGTTCGGCATCGGCGAGATCCGCGAGTTCATCGAGCGGCTGGGCGCCCGGGCCGACGACCGTCGCGATCGCTTCGGCGGCTCGGTCTATCTGCTCGAGCCCGACGTGAAGAACGGCCCGGGTGGGATCCGCGATCTGGACGTGGCGCACTGGGCGGCGCGCGCGCGCTGGCGCATCACGGAGCTGTCCGATCTGGTGCGCCTGGGGGTGCTGGTCCCGCGCGAGTGGCAGCACATCGACCAGGCGCTCGAGTTCCACTGGCGGGTGCGCAACCTGCTGCACGCCCACGGCGGGCGGCGCACCGACCGCCTCAGCTTCGACCGCCAGGAGCAGATCGCCGAAGATCTGGGGTACGGCAGCAGTGGGCCGTCCGTCGAGCGCTTCATGAGCGACTACTACCGGCACGCTCGCGCCATCGAGCACGCCCGGGACATGATCTTGTCGCGCGCGCTGCCACCGCCGACCAAGAAGCCCCACACCGTCGGCATCGGGCGGGGGCTCACGCTGGTGAACGGCGAGGTGAGCATCGCGCACCCCGGCGCCCTCGAGACCGAACCGGCGCTGGCGTTTCGCCTGTTCGACGAGGCGTTGCGGCGCGACGTGCCGGTCTACGAGTTCGCTCGCGACCTGGTGGCGCGGGCCGCCAGCTCGCCGGCCTTCGCCGAGCGCCTGCGCGCCAGCGACGAGGCCGCCCGCCTGTTCGTGCGGCTGGTCATGACGGTGCAGAGCTCGCGTCTCAAGCACGAGTCGGTGCTGGTCGAGCTGCACGACGTGGGCCTCTTGGTCGCCATGATCCCCGAGTTTTCGCCGGTGGTCGGCCGCGTGCACCACGACGTGTACCACGTGTACACCGTCGACGCGCACTCGGTGGCGGCGGTCGACCGGCTGCGCTCGCTGGGGCGAGGCGACCTCGCCGGGGACTATCCGCTGGCGTCGCGGCTGGCGGCCGAGATCGCACGCCCCCGCGTGCTGTTCTTCGCCACGCTGCTGCACGACGTGGGCAAGGACATCGGCGGCAAGAACCACTCGGAGCGCGGGGCACAGATGGCCCAGGGCATTCTCGAGCGGCTGGGCTTTTCTCCCGGGGAAATCAGCGAGATCCGCCACCTGGTTGCCCAGCACCTGCGGATGTACCACGTCGCCACGCGTCGCGACATCGACGACCCCGCCACGCTCGACGACTTCTGCCGCGACGTTCACGGCAGCGAGGGGCTGCGCGAGCTCTACCTCTTGACCGTGTCCGACGTGTCGACCACCAGCCCCACCGCGATGACCAGCTGGAAGGCGCGAATGCTCGACGAGCTCTACGTCAGCGCGCTGCGCCGGTTGGGGGAGGGGCCCGAGCCCGAGCGTGCCCGTGAAGAGTGTGTGGCCAGCATCGTGGCGGGCTGGGACGACCGCGCGACGCTGCCGTTCTTGTCCCACTTCCTCAAGGCGATGCCCGAGCGCTACTTGCACGCGAACTCGGCGGACGACATCCGAGCCCACGCGCGCTTCGCGCTCTCGGCGGCCGATCGGCCGCACACCGTGGACCTCTTGGCCAGCGACGAGGCCCACCACCAGCTGGGGTTCGTGTCCGACGACCGCCCTGGCCTCTTGGCGATCTTCACCGCGACCCTGGCGGCGGCCCGCCTGCCGGTGGTCGGCGCGCAGATCTATTCCTGGACCGACGAGGCGGGGCGGGTGCGCGCGCTGGACCTGTTCTGGGTCAAGAGCGGGCGGGACGCCCTCGAGACGCGCGGCATGCTGGCGCGCATCGAGCGTGATCTGGCGCAGTTGCTCGCCGGTCAGACCACGCCGGCGGCGCTGGTCTCGGGGGGTCGGGCCGCCCCGCGCTACCAGGTGGGCCACACGCCGCACGTGGCGACCGAGGTCAGCGTGGACCACCGCGCCACGGCCCACACCGTGATCGAGGTGACCACCCGGGACCGCCCGGCCCTGCTGTTCTGGCTGGCCAACACGGTGCAAGAGGCCGGGCTCGCGATTTCTTTGGCCAAGATCAACACCGAGGGGAACCGGGTGGCCGACGTTTTCTACGTGGCCGACGCCTCGGGAGCCAAGCTGGCGGACCCCGCTCGCATCGAAGAGCTCAAGCGCCGTATTCTCTCGACCGTCGCGCAGCTCGAAGACCTGGAGGCTCGATGACCAAGCTCACGTCGCTCACACTCGCCCTGCTCATTTCCGCCTGCACCGGCGGCACGCCGGCGAAGAACCCGGAGGGCGACCCGCCCCCCTTCGACGACCCGAAGGGCGAGGCGCCGCCCAGCGCGCCCGCTTCCAGCGCCAAGGTCAAGGCGGGGATGGACGCCATCCAGGCCGGTGACTTCGCCAAGGCGAAAGAGATCCTGACCGCGGCCGTGACCGAGGCCCCGAACGACCCGCAGGCGTCGTTCTATCTGGGCGTGGCGCTCGAGAACGGCGGCGACGCCCAGGGGGCGCGCGCCAAGTACGAGAAGGCGCTGTCCCTGGACGGCAAGCTGACCGAGGCCGCGGTGAACCTGTCGGCGCTCTTGCTCGACGCGAACGACGCCAAGGCCGCCCTGGGCGTGGTGCAGGCCGCGCTCAAGCACGCGCCGACCCATCCGATGCTGCTGATGAACCACGCGCTCGCCCTCGAGGCCACGGGCGACACCGCAGGTGCGCTGGGCGCTTATGGCAAGGCCGTGAAGGCCCAGCCCGACAACCTGGAGCTGCGCTACGCCCACGCCGAGCTGCTCACCGGCGCCGGCAAGAAGGACGAAGCCTTGGCCGAGCTGCGCAAGGTCGGAGCCGGCGGCGACGCCAAGCTGATTGCCGCGGTCGCCACCCTGTTCGGCAAGCTCGGCGCCTTTGCCGACTGCGTGGGCGCCCTCGACAAGGTCATCGCCAAGAGCCCCCAAGCCGACCTGCACACCCGGCGCGGTGTGTGCCGTCACGAGCTGAAGGACGAGCCCGGCGCGAAGAAGGACTACGAAGCGGCCCTGGCGCTGGACGCGAAATACGCACCCGCGCACTTCTACCTGGGCATGCACTTCAAGACCGCGGG
>Ga0073899_10004357_pt1 | contig 12409 bp, 8 predicted proteins | sample KloWWTmetaKNB5Ph_FD_88975 | JGI IMG/M metagenome (GOLD analysis project Ga0073899, IMG submission 88975) | Active sludge microbial communities from Klosterneuburg, Austria, studying microevolution and ecology of nitrifiers - Klosterneuburg... | ecosystem: Engineered > WWTP > Aerobic digester >... | reverse complement strand
TCTCGACCGAGTCGTCGTCGTCGAGGTCGACGTCGACGCTGGCCGACGGCGGCGGCGGGCCCGGCGGCGGCGGCGCAGGCGGCGGCGGCCGGGTCGGCGGCGTGGTGCGCGGCACGGTGTGGGGGGCGCGGCGGCGGGCCGGCGCGGGCCCCTCGTCGAGCGCGAGCTGCTCGAGGAAGCGCAGGTCGGGATCGTCGGCGGCCAGCGACGAGCGCAGGTCGGCGGCGTCGAGGGCCTCGGCGGCCAGGGTGGCGGCGTCGACCCGGCGGGTCGCGTCGGTGGTGACCTTGGCCAGGTCGACCTTGCGCGTCGCCTCGCGGTCGCTCGGCGGCGGCTCGTCGAGATCGAGCGCCGCCAGCGGATCGGGCGCGCCGGTCGGCGGGCGGGCCCGGCGCTCGCGCTCGGCCAGCTCGCGCTGGATGCGCGCGTTGCGATCGCGCAGCGCCCGGTCGTTGGCCTCGCGCTTGGCGCGCTCGCGCTGGGCGCGGGCGGCGCGGGCGCGGCCGGCGGCGTCGGCGGCCTCCGCGGCCAGCGCGGCCTCGAGCGCGATGGCCTCGGCGGTCGGCGCCGGGACGAACGGCGCCACGTCGACCGCGGTGGGCGGCTCGACCGGGGCCGCGGGCGGGCTCGCGGCCAGCGCGGCGGCCGCGGCCGCGATCGGGAGGTCGATCGTCGTGGCGTCGTCGAACGCCGGCGGCGCGGCCACGGCGGGGACGACGATCGGCGCCGGCGCGGCCAGCTCGACCTCGGCGACGTCGGCGGCGCGCGCGACCGCCAGCCCGCCGGTCTCCACCAGCGCCGCGGGCATCGGCAGCGGCGCGCTGCGCTCGCGGGCGCCGGCGACGCGCATCGGCCGACCCAGCGCGGCGGTCGCGGCGATCCGCGCCGACGCCAGATCGATCACCGGCGTCGGCGCCGCGGCGTCGGCCAGCTCGGCGTCGAGGTCGTCGCCGACCAGCGCCCGGGCGCGAGCCACGACCTCGGCCAGCGGCCGCCGGGCCTCGGGCCAGTCCTCGAGGTCGTCGTGGGCCGGCGGCGCGGCGGCGGTCACCGCGGACAGATCGAGCGCGGGCCGGATCCGGGCGACGCGGGGCGCGAGGTCCGGCGCGGCGGGCGGCGGCGCCACCGGTGGCGCGATCGCGAGCGGCTCGGCGTCGGGCGGTGGCGCTGGCGTCGGGCGGCGCGGCCGGGGCGCGCGGGCCACGGTGACCTCGTCGCGCGGCTCGGCGATCGGCTCGACGGGCGCGGGCGCGGCGGGCCCAGGCACGGGGGCGGCGGGCGCGACGGGCGCGGCGACCGGCGCGGCGACCGGCGCAGGCGTCGCGGCCCGCGGCATCGGGTGCGGCGCGCTGTGCTCGCGCGCCTCGTCGTGCTCGGGCTCGCCGGGCATCGGCATGCCGGCCGGGCCGTCGACGAACCCGCGGCGCTTGCGCACCTCGAGCATGCGCACCAGCACGTCGCGCGAGTCGCGGCCGACCCGCTGCAGCTCCACCGCCATGCCGGCGACCACCCGCGGGTGCGCCGGATCGTGGGCGCGGACCAGCTTGACCTTGCCCTGGCCGATCAGCGCCGGCTTGTCGTCGGCGGTGCGGATCTCGAACCGCACCTCGGTGCCGATCGGCTTGGGCGTGCGGGTCGGGATGAACACCCCGAGCCGGGTGACCTGCGACGCGAAGCGCTCGACGAAGGCGTCGAGGTCGGCGTGGCGCACCTTGATGCGCAGCACCGTCGCGGTCGGCTTGCCTTCGTCTGCGGCCATCGACGCCCGATCATCGGGCCCGCGGCGACGAAAAGCAAACCCTAGGGCGCCGGCGCGAGCAGCGCGGGCGGCGGCGGCGCGGGCGGCGGCGCCGGCGGCCGCGATCGCGCGAACCACACGATCGCGGCGATGGCCAGGGCCAGGGCCGCGACCGCCAGCGCGAGCTTGCCGACGCTCCACGGCCGATCGCCGGCGACGTCGCCGGTCTGGGCGTTGACCACGACGCGGTAGACCGCGCCGCGGTAGCGGTAGCTCGAGACCCACACCGGCAACAGCACGTGCTTGAACGTCACCGCGCGGTGCTGGATGTCGAGCGAGTGCACCCGCTGCGCGTCGCCGCCGATGTCGGCCCGCACCGCGGCGGTGATCCGACCCTCCATCACGCCCTGGGCCTCGCCCCAGCCCTCCTCGAGGTCGACCGCGTAGCGCTCGGCGACGAAGCCGGCCAGGTAGGCGCCGTCGAACGGGCGCAGGCCGTCGAGGCGCCACGGCTCGAGTTGGGCCAGCCGGTTGCGCGGCAGGCCGCGCGACGCGCACACCGCGACGTCGTCGAAGCGCACCCGCACGGTGCCGGCGGCTCCGTGCCAGCGGGTCCGGCGCGCCTGCCGGGTCTGGCGCTTGCCGTCCTTGTCGGTGTAGCGCTCGTCGACCCAGTAGTGCTCGCCGCGGCTGCCCGTGTAGCGCGTCAGCGAGTCGGCGTCGAAGGTCCAGTACGGCACGTAGACGCCGTCGAGGCCGTCGTGGGCGGCGCGGCGCTTGAGGTCCGACGGCGCGAACCACCGCGAGCGCAGCCAGCGCTGGTAGGCGTCGCCCGCGGTCGCCTTGGCGATCGCGAACGGCAGCACCGCGTCGGGCGCGATGGTGTCGGCGCTGGGCGCGAGGTCGACCACCAGCGCCTCGTCGCAGAACGGGCAGCGGCGGGCCTGCAGCGTGGTCACCGAGCGCGCGCCGCAGTGGCGGCACTGCACCTCGTGGCCGCCGCTGGCCACGCCGCCGGCCGGCCCGCGGCGGATCCGGGCCCGGGCCTGCGCGAAGTCGTGGGCGACGATGGCGCGCGCGACCGGCTCGATCGGCGTCACCGCGCCGCAGTGGCCGCAGGCCAGGGCCTCGGCGCCGGGCGCCAGCGCCTGCGCCGCGCCGCAGGTCCGGCAGCGGTAGCTGGCGTGATCGGCGGGCCGCGAGGCCGGACCGGAGGCGGCGTCGTCCACGCCCCGAGTCTACGCGATCAGGCGTCCTCGTCGACGAAATCCAGCTCGCGGCCGTGGGTCTCGTCGAGCAGCAGCAGCGCCACCGCGGCCAGCGCCAGCACCCCGACGCCGACCGCGATCGCGCCGGGCACGATGCCCCACGCGGCCCGGGCCTTGGCGTAGGCGAAGGTCATCGGCACCAGCGCGCCGCGCACGACGTTGGGCGCCGTGGTCGTGACCGTCGCGCGCAGGTTGGTGCCGAACTGCTCGGCGGCGCTGGTCACGAACACCGCCCAGTAGCCGGCGCCCAGCCCGATCACCGCGCAGCAGGCGAGGAACGCGGCGCCCGAGCGCGCGCCGACGGTGAAGTAGCCGACCGTGCCGACGGTGGTCAGCGCCAGGAACGCCGCGATGGCCTTGCGCCGCGATCGCCACACCTGCGACAGCGCGCCCGACGCCAGGTCGCCCACCGCCAGGCCGGCGTAGCAGTAGCGCAGCGCCTCGGCCGGCCGCGGCGCCGGCGTCACGCCGAGCGCGCCGCCGATCTCCGCCGAGAAGAACACCAGGATGCCGACGACGTACCAGATCGGCACGCCGACCAGGATCACCGTCAGGTAGCGCCGCAGCCGCGCCGGCGAGCTGAAGAGCGCGACGATCCGGCCGCGCCCGACGGTGGCCGCGCCGCGCACCGCGGCGAACATCGCCGACTCGCGGACCCCGAGCCGCAGCCCGAGCAGCGCCAGCCCGAGCCCGCCGCCGATGAAGTAGGCGGTCCGCCAGTGGACCGCGTCGCCGACCAGCGTCGCGACCACGCCGCCGGCGATGCCGACCGTGGCCACGATCGTCGTGGCCCAGCCCCGGGACCGCGCCGGCACCAGCTCGCTCACCAGCGTGATGCCGGCGCCCAGCTCGCCGGCCAGGCCGACGCCGGCGATCAGCCGCAGCCAGGCGTAGGTGTCGACGTCGGCGACGAAGCCGTTGGCGATGTTGGCCAGCGAGTAGGTGACGATCGATCCGAACAGCACCGACAGCCGGCCGCGCTTGTCGCCGAGCACGCCCCACACCACGCCGCCGACCAGCATGCCGACCATCTGGTAGTTGAGCAGGCGCTCGCCGACCGCCTGCATGTCGGCGGCGGCCACGCCCAGCGCGGCCAGGCTCGGCTTGCGCACCACGCCGAACAGGATCAGGTCGTAGATGTCGACGAAGTAGCCGAGCGCGGCGACCACCACCGCCAGGGCCACGGCCTTGCGATCGACGGCGGGCGGCGGCATGGGCCGGACGTTCGATCGCCGGGCGCCCCGGTGTCCAGGGCGCCGGCCGCGATGCTACCGTGACCGCCATGGCGCTCGAGCACGTCGCCCACGGTCAGACCCGCCTGGTCATGCCCGGCGTCGCCCCGGACCCGCGCGGCGTCGTGCTGGGCCGGTTCTGCCTGCTGGTGTTCCCGTCGCTCGAGGGCGTGGTGTCGTGGCTGCGGGTCTACTCGCACGAGGCGTCGCTCGACGAGCTGACCGCCGGGCTCGAGATCGTCCGGGTGCGCACGCCGCTGATGAGCCGCGAGATGATCCTCAAGATCCCGGCGGTGTCGTCGTACGCCGCCGATCGCGCGGCCCGGGTGGCGCGGCTGGTCGGCGGCGCGATCTACACCGGCACCGCCAAGCACTTCGTCAAGTACCGCGACGATCGCTCGCCCTACGGCTACGACGCGGTCGACATCGGCGCGCTGCCGGCCGGCGTCGAGCTGATGGTTCACGACGACGACTTCACCCAGGCCTACGCCCGCGAGGGCACGCTGCCGCTCGAGAAGCTGCTGTTCCGGCTGTCGCTGCGGCGCAGCCCGGGGACGATCCGGCTGACCGCCGAGCAGCGCAGCGACCTGTACCTGGCGGTGGCGCGCGGCCTCGGCGACGGCGTCATCCGCTACCTGTGGCGAAACAAGGTCGACGCGACGATCGGGCTGTGCTCGCCGCGGCCGCCGACCGGCGGGCTCGAGCGGACCGGCGCGCCCGAGTACCTGCTGCTGCGCGTGCGCGACCTCCCCGAGCGCATCCTCGGGCTGTGCCTGGGCACCCCCGGCATCGACGTGTTCGTGCCGGCCGGCGCCAACGTCTGCGTCGCCGCCGGCTGGAGCCACCCGGTCGAGCTGGCGGCGGTGGCCAGCGTCTTGCCCGAGGACAGCTTCCACCTGTTCTGGCCTGACGATCGGGTCGACGTCATCCCCGGGCCGCTCGAGCTGTCGCGGCTGGCCGACGTCACCCGCATCGATCTCGGGGTCGAGACCGCCAAGGCGCCGACCAGCTTCGGCACCCGGGCCCCCGACACGATCGGCGTCGAGCTGCGGCTCGCGCCGGCGGTGGGCGCGGTGCGCCGGGTCATCGCGACGATGATCCCGACCGCCCAGGCCGCGCACTTCAAGCGGCTGGTGTTCGCGCTGCCGCCGGCCAGCCTGCGCGGGCTGCGCGCGGCCGCCACCGATCGCGGGATCCTGCTGGTCGCGCCGACCGGGATCGACGTGGTGCCGCTGGGGACGCTGCTGGCCGCGCAGGCGCCGGGCATCCTGGTGCCGCTCGGCCTCGAGATCGTGCCGCGGGTGTCGCCCGAGGTGCTGGCCGCCGCGCTCGACCACGGCAGCGGCACGCTGACGGTGTTCACCGGCGAGGGCGCGCCGTTCCAGATCGCCGACAGCGCGCTGGCGCCGCTCGAGCGCCGGGCGATCGCGCGGCTCGAGACCGACAAGGTCGAGGTCAAGGACGTGGCGGTGGCCGCCGCCGGCGACCCCACCGTCGTCAACGATCCGCTCGGGCGGTTCGCGCTGTGGGGCTTCCCCGAGCCCGAGCAGAAGGCCCTGGGCAGCGGCGGATGAAGATCACCGCCCACGGCTTCCTCGAGTCGTTCGTGCTGCCGCTGGTGGCCGGCGGCGACGTCCACGTCGGGCGCCCGCTCACCAGCGCCGACGTCGATCGGCTGCGGGGCGAGCTCGACGGCGCGACCGTGCCGCTGGTCGCGGTCGACGACGCCCGCACCGAGGCGCTGGCGGTGGTGTGCGCGCGGCCGCCGGCGCTGGTGTTCGGCGACGACGAGCTGGCGCTGGCGATCGGGCTGCACAACGCGCTGGTGCTGGCGCACCCCGACGCCGACGGCGCGCTGATCACCGATCGCATGCGGCGGCGGATCGCCGGCGCGGCGCTGGGCCTGGTGTCGCAGCCGATCACCCGCGATCGCGCCCGGGTGCTGGCGCGCCACGGCCTCCTGCACAACCTGCACCGCCTGGGCCGGCGCGACCTGCTGGTGGCGTGGTGGACCGGGCGGGCGCGGTTCTTCGGCCAGGCGGCGCCGGCGCGGCTGACCGCGTGGCGCGGCGTGCGGCGGGTGCGCGAGGAGGTGACGCGGGCCGGCTTCGACGAGTTGCTCAGCGCGCCCGACGTCGCGCCGGTGACCGCGGCGCTGTACCGCCGCAGCCCGCTGACCCAGCTGGTGGCGCCGCCGCCCAACGGCCCGCCGCTGCACTGGGAGGACGCGGTGTTCCTGTTGCGCGACGCCGAGCTGGCGCGCGCGATCGCCTACGCGACGATGACCGCGCCGGGCGGCGCGCTGCCGGCGATCGCCCGGCTGGCGGCGGCGTTCGAGCAGCTGGTCGAGCGCAGCCCGGCCAGCGACGACGTGCGCGCGGTGGCGGCGTTCCTGGTCCACCTGGCCAGCCTGCACGTGGTCGGCGCCGCCGACGACAAGTCCTCGGCGCTCACCGCCGCGCTGGCGCCCGGGGTCAACCGCCCGCGCGGGCTGGTCACCTACGCGGCGCTGCCGGCGGCGCTGGCGGTGCTGGCCCCGACCCTGGCCGCGCCGCCGGGCCTGGCCGCCGAGCCGGTCTGGCACCGGCGCTGGGAGCTCGAGCGCGCCGCGGTCGGCGACCTGCTCGGCGACGCGGTGATCGCCGGGGTCGCCGATCGGCTGGTCCGACATCTGGCCGCGCCGGGCCTGCCGGCCCCGGCCGCCGTCGGTGGATGATATACACTCGGCCTCTCGCATGGCCTCGCCCCCGCACCCCGCGTCCGCTCCCGGTGGCCCCGCTCTCGTCGACGTCGCCCGCGCCAGCGCCAGCGTGCAGGAGGTGGCGCGGGTCATGGGGGCGCACTTCCTCGACAAGCAAGAGATCATCCGGCTGATGCTGGTGTCGGCGATCGCCGGCGAGCACATGGTCATCGTCGGGCCGCCCGGCACCGCCAAGAGCGCGATGGTCGGGATGTTCGCCAAGCTGGTCGACGCCCGCTACTTCGAGTACCTGCTGACCCGCTTCACCGAGCCCAACGAGCTGTTCGGCCCGGTCGACATCGCGGCGTTCCGCGACGGCAGGTACACCCGCCGCATCGAGAACATGCTGCCGTCGGCCGAGATCGTCTTCCTCGACGAGATCTTCAAGTCGAGCTCGGCGATCTTGAACTCGCTGCTGCACGTCATCAACGAGCGCAAGTTCGCCAACGGCCCCACCGTCGTGCAGGTGCCGCTGATCTCGCTGTTCGCGGCGTCCAACGAGGTGCCCAACGACGACAGCCTCGGCGCGATGTTCGACCGCTTCCTCTTGCGGGTGCTGTCGGACAACCTCGACAGCTACCACTTCGGCGAGCTGATGCAGAAGGGCATCGCCCTCGAGGTGGCGCGGATGACCGGCAAGGGCGACGTGCTCAAGCCGATCCTCAGCGCCCGCGATCTGCGCACGCTGCAGGCGTCGTTCGATCGCTTCATGGTGTTCCCCGACGACTTCCTCGCGAAGTACAAGGGCCTCATCTTCCAGATCCGCAGCGAGGGCGTCAGCGTCTCGGACCGGCGCGCGGTCAAGCTGCTCAAGCTGTTCGCCGCCTCGGCGGTGTTCGACGGCCGCACCCGGGTCCACGACGGCGACTTCTTCGTGCTGCGCCACATCTGGAACAACCTCGATCAGGTCGAGCTGCTGGCCGAGATCGTCAACCCGGTGGTCGACGCCTACTACCGCGAGCACCCGGCCGAGCGCCGCTTCATCGGCCCGCAGGCGTCGCTCGACGACCTGCTGGCCGAGCTCAACCTGATCCGCGAGCTGTTGACCTCGGGCACCGAGCTGTCGGACATCCAGATGTTCTCGCAGCTGAAGAACCTGTCCGAGATCAAGGCGGCGCTGGCGGCGATGCCGAGCGACACCTCGACCCGGATGCTGCGCGAGGTCGATCAGCTGCTGGAGACCGTGTTCGCGTCGTCGAAGTTCGGCCTCTAGGCCCACCCCATGACCGCCGCCGTCGAGCCCCCCGCCACCGCCGCCGCGCCGCCGCTGCAGGTGGCGATCTACGACGACGTCGTGGCCGCGCGCGGCGAGCAGTTCCGCATCCCGGGGCTGGCGGTGGCGGTGTTCGCCCACGCCGACGACGCGGTCGCGCAGTGCCTGACCGCCGGCTTCGACGTGGTGTTCATGGACTACGCGCTCGGCCCCGGCCGCCGGGTCGGCGCCGACGTGACCCGCGCGCTGCGGGCCGCCGGCTTCGCCGGCAAGGTGGTCGCGATCTCGAGCGACCCTGCCGCCAACGCCGCGATCCGTTCCGCCGGCGCCGACAGCTCGCTGGCCCAGAAGGCGCTCCTGCGCAGCTACCTCGTGCACCTCGGGCGCGCGCACCTCCACCCGTGAGGGTTTGTCGACAAACCCTCCCCCACCGGGGGCATGCCCCGGTGGGGCCCCCACCCGATACGCGAGACGTTCGACGTCCATTCCACGCTTGATGGTTTGCCGACACGCCCCGGTGGGGCCCCCACCCGATACGCGAGACTCTCGACCTTCATGCCGATCCCCGCCGATCGTCGACGCAGCCACCTGGCCCGCGAGCTCGCGACCCTGGCGCTGTCGTGCGTGCAGGTCGACAACCCGATGGCCCGGGTGCGGGCCGCGGTGTGGTCCAACGCGATCGCCCGGCTCGGCGTGCGGCTGCCGCTGTTCGTCGTCCACGACCTCGGCGTGCTGTTGACCACGCCGCGCGGCTCGGGCTGGGTGCTCAAGCCGGCCGACGACGCGGCCAAGCTGGGCGGGCCGCGCGAGGCCAAGGCGCTGATCGAGGCCTACCGGCGGCTGGTCACCACCGTCGCCGCCTCCGACGTCGTCGACAAGCTGGCCGGGATGCGGCTGCGCGACGAGCTGATCGGCGTGCTGCTGACCCGGATCCTCGGCGACACCTTCCACCGCTGGCGCGAGCGCGAGCACGGCGTGGCCGCGCCGCTGCCGCTCGACCTCGGCCTGTACACCGACGTCGACCCGCTCGATCACTGGAAGGACTTCGACGCCAAGCCGCTGTGGAGCCTGCTCGGCCACCTCGGCGAGCACGCGCTGCACGTGCTGACCTCGGTCGAGCTGATCGACCTCGACACCGTCCGGCTCTTGGGGATGTTCAAGGACGGCGCCGGCGACGCGCTGGGCGGGGCGGTCGACCTGGTCGACCTGTTCGCGGCGCTGGGCTCGCCCGAGGCCCACGACGTCGCCAACTTCTCGCTCGAGCTCCTGCCCAGCGTGCTCGAGACCCGGCGCGCCACCGCGGTCCAGACCTACGCCGTCGACGGCTACGCCTCGATCGAGCGCAAGGGCAACGTCGACTCGCTGGTGCTGTCGGAGCTGGCCTACGACCGCGAGATCTTCGAGCAGAAGGTCGTCGATCAGGAGCTCCTGTACTACGGCCGCGAGCGGCAGCGCGAGGAGGAGCGCCGGCTGCAGTACGTGCTGATCGACTCGTCGGCGTCGATGCGCGGCCAGCGCACGGTGTTCGCGCGCGGGCTGGTGGTGGCGCTGCTCAAGAAGCTGACGCTGCAGGGCGACGAGGTGTGGCTGCGGTTCTTCGACTCGCGGCTGCACGAGACGATCAAGATCGCGCGCTCGGGCCAGGTGCCGGTGCCGTACCTGTTGTCGTTCAAGAGCGAGCGCGGCCGCAACTACGCCAAGGTGTTCCGCCAGCTCGCGACCGAGCTGGCCCGGGCCAGCCGCGACCACCGCCGCCAGACCGTGGTCTACATCGTCACCCACGGCCAGTGCCACCTGCCGCCCGAGGTGGTCGCCGACCTGGCCAGCCACGCGTTCCTGTACGGCATCATCATCAGCCCGTCGACCGACGAGCTGCCCGACTTCGTCGCGTCGCTGGCCCGCCACCAGGTGGTGTCGCCCAAGATCTTCGCGTCGCGCCAGGGCCGGCAGCGCCGGGCGCTCGACATCGTCAGCGACGCCGCGCGCCGGCCGGGCGGGCGGGGGCGGGCGTCGTGAGCCGGCGCGGCTTCCACTCGATCGAGACCGCGGCGTCGGCGGCGCAGCAGGCGACGGCGTCGGGCCGCCACGCCGAGGCCGAGCGCGCCTACCGCGAGCTGATCGCCCAGACCCACGTCGTCGACTACGAGTACGACGACTGGCTGCGCGGCCTGGCCGACTGCTACCGCCACCTGGGCCGCGGCCGCGAGGCCGGGTTCGTCTACCTGTACCTGCACTACTTCGACCAGGCCAAGGCCAGCCTGGCGGCGGCGCCCGAGCTGCGGGCCCGGCTGGCCGAGGTCGAGAAGCGCTGGGCCGACGCCGCGACCGCGTGGGCCGAGGCCGGCCGCCCGGCCCACGCCGCGGTGGCCTGGGACAAGGCCAAGGCCCACGACAAGGCCCGGGTCGGCTGGGAGGCGCTGGCCAACCACGCCGCGCTGCGGGATCGGCCCTACGAGCAGGCGCTGGTGCACTTCAACATCGGCTCGGCGATCGCCCGGATCGATCCGGCGTCGCCCGACGCCCGGCGCGCGCTGGTCGAGGCGCAGCGCCGGCTCGAGCAGGTCGCCGACGACTTCGAGATCGCCGGCGAGCTCGAGCGCGCCTTCGACTGCTTCCAGATCGTGCTCAAGCTGGGCAAGGACTCGGGCCAGTTCGAGAACATCGCGCTGGGCTACGTCAACTGCATCCGGGTGCTGGCCGGCGACAACCTGAAGTTCTACGTGCTGCAGTACTACGAGGACTTCGTCCGGCTCGCGCTCGAGCGCGGCGAGCTGCACGCGGCGGCGACGATCTACCACGAGGCCGCGCAGTACGCGCAGCACGTCCACCTGCCGTACGACCGCCGCTACCAGGCCAAGAGCGCCGACACCTGGCAGCGCTGCGCCGACAAGTACCAGGCCGACGGCCTGCCGATCGAGATGGTCGAGAACGCGCTCCTGGCCGCGGTCCAGCAGTACTCGGCGGTCGGCGACTACGTCGGCGTGCGCCGCGGCTTCGAGCGGCTGGCCAAGCTCGAGCTGGCCGAGGACAAGCGCGCCCGCTACGCGACGATCGCCCGCCGCTACGACGGCGCGGCCGGCGCCGCCAGCGACGCGCCGGCGTTCCCCGACTACCTCAAGCAGCAGCACGCCTACGCCGACATCTGGTTCGCCGATCTGCTCGAGTGGGAGCTGGCCGGCGATCCGCTGGCGGTGGCCAGCTCGATGGTCGGCGATCTGCGGTACCCCAACGGCATCCGCCGCCGCGCGCTGGTGGTGATGCTGACCGCGGCCGACGCGCAGCTGCGCAACGCCACCGCCGAGGTCGACACGCTGGTGACGCTGGCCGAGCAGCTGGGCGAGCTGCAGAGCTACGCCGCGCTGGCGCCGCTCGAGGCGCTGTACCGCCACGGCGATCCGCAGGTGCGCCGGGCCGCGGTCAAGGCGCTGCGCTACCTGTACTTCAAGCGGTCGTTCGCGACGGTGCGGCTGGCGCTGGCCGACGCCGACGGCGGCGTGCGCGAGGCGGCGCTCTTGGCGATCACCGGCCTGCACTTCCCGCACGCGCTGGGGCCGCTGGCGCGGATCTACCAGGACGCCACCGAGCAGCGGGTGCGCGGCGCGACGATCGACGCGATGGGCAAGATCCAGACGGTCGAGGCCGGCGAGGTGCTGATCGGCGTGCTGCGCCAGGAGGCGGGCGTGCTGCGCGACGCCGCGCGCTCGGCGCTGATCTCGCTCGACAACCCCGACATCGTGCCGATCCTCCGCGCCCACTACGAGATCGAGGCCGACCCCGGCACCCGCGAGCTGCTCGGCGACATCCTGCGCCGGGTCTGAAGGCGCCGCGCCTGAAGGCGCCGCGTTGCCGGTCGCGCGCGGTGCTGATAAGGTGACTCGCACCGTGACGCCCGTCCGCCATCGCCCGCGCCGCGCGGCCCGCTGGGCCGCTGTGGCGCTGGTGTGCCTGCTCGGGCAGCTGCTCGGCGTGCTGCACATGGGCCTGATCGAGCACCGGCGCTGCGCGGCGCACGGCGAGCTGGTCGAGGGCGGCGCCGGCGGGGTGGGCGAGGCGGTCGAGGTCGCGGCGCCGCTCGGCGTGGCGACGGCGCTGCCGCACGAGCAGCGGGCCGAGCACGACCACGATCACTGCCAGGCGCCGAGCGAACGCTGCGCGCCGCAGCCCGCCGCGATCGAGGCGGGGCCGGTCGAGCTGATGCTGGCCGGCGGCGCCGCCCCG
>Ga0073899_10004355_pt1 | contig 12411 bp, 14 predicted proteins | sample KloWWTmetaKNB5Ph_FD_88975 | JGI IMG/M metagenome (GOLD analysis project Ga0073899, IMG submission 88975) | Active sludge microbial communities from Klosterneuburg, Austria, studying microevolution and ecology of nitrifiers - Klosterneuburg... | ecosystem: Engineered > WWTP > Aerobic digester >... | reverse complement strand
GCACCGACGACGACGTGATCTCGTCGGTGTTCTGGATCAACTTCGCGATGGCCGGGCTGTTGTTCGTGGTGCTGCTGGTGGGCGCGCCGGCGGCGTGCGAGGCGTTCTACGACCACCGCGTCGTCGGCTGGCTGCTGGTGGCCTACGGCTCGAAGCTCCTGTGGCAGAACGTCTACTTCATCCCGGTGGCGTTGATGAAGCGCGAGCTCCGCTTCAAGGAGCTGTCGGTGATCCGCATCATCGCCAACCTCACCGAGTTCGCGGGCAAGGTCGGCTTCGCCGCCGCCGGCTTCGGCATCTGGGCGTTCGTGCTGGGGCCGCTGGGCCGGGTGCTGGTGACCGGCATCGGCGCGCAGATCTGCCACCCGTGGCGGCCCAAGGCGGTGCTCAAGCTGCGCGAGACGTGGGACCACGCGGCGTTCGGCATCAAGGCGTCGGCGTCGCAGATCCTGTTCTTCACCTACACCAACCTCGACTACCCGGTGGTCGCGCACTACTTCGGCGCGTCGGCGCTCGGCGTCTACCGTCTGGCCTACGAGGTCGTGCTCGAGCCGGTGCGGATGATCTCGAACGTCGTCGTCGACATCGCGTTCCCGACCTTCGCCAAGCTGCGCCACGATCGGCCCAAGCTGATCGCCCAGTTCGTGTCGTTCACCCGCATGAACCTGGTCACCGTGATGCTGTACTCGGCGATCGTCTTCGTGGCCTGCGAGGAGGTGATCACGGTGTTCTTCCCGAAGTTCGGGCTGACGCCGGTCGACTCGGTGCGGGTGCTGCTCGGAGTCGCGGTGCTGCGCTCGCTGTCGTACGTGCTGCCGCCGCTGCTCGACGGCATCGGCCACCCCAGCCGGACGCTGATCTACACGATCGTCGCCGCGGTGGTGCTGCCGGCGTTCTTCGTGATCTCGGCGCAGGTGCTGGGGCCGCGCTACGGCTTCGAGTCGGTGGCGATCGCGTGGGCGGTCGGCTACCCGATCGCGTTCGTCGTGCTGCTGCTGCTGGTGACCTACACGATCGACCTGAAGGTCAGGGAGTTCCTGCGCCAGGTGATCGGCGTGCCGCTGTGCATCCTGGCCGCGGCCGCGGTCGGGCAGGGCGTGAAGTGGGCGACGATGGAGCTGCCGCTGGCGGCGCGGCTGATCGCGGTCACCGTGGTGATCGTCGGCGTCGCCGGCGTGCTCCTGGCCTACACCCAGGGCCTATCGCCGGCCCGGGCCCGGGCCGCGCTGCGCGGCGCGCCGCCGGTGGAGGATCCGCCCGCCGTCGCCCCGCCGCCCGCGGCCTAGCCGCTCAGCCTTCGCGGGCGCGGACCAGCGCGTCGGCGCGCGCCAGATCCTCGACGTTGTCGATCTCGGTGACCATGCAGGCGTGGACGTCGACCACGCCGAACCGGACCTCGCCCCGACGGATCAGCCGCAGGTACGCGCCCTCGTAGTACTCGTTGGTCAGGCCCTCGTCGCGCAGCGCGTGCAGCTCGCGGAACACCTTGGCCGCGGCCTCGGCCGACAGCCGCGAGATGCCGATGTACTCGCCGGCGCAGGTCGCGGGATCGAGCTGCTTGGACAGGCCGGTGACGTCACCGGCGGCGCCGACCTGGGCCTTCATCGTCTCGTCGTCGAGCTCGTCGCGGACGTCGACCGCGAGCAGCGCGTCGCCCGGCGCCGCCAGCATCTTCGGCAGGAGCGCCGGGTCGAGGATGACGTCGCCGTCGAACTGCAGCACGGCGTGGCCGCGCACCGCCGGCTCGGCCACCGCCAGCGACCAGAAGTTGTTCCACGGCTCGTACATGTCGTTGAAGATCACCGTGCACGCGGCGAAGCCGTTGGCGGCCAGCTCGGCGCGCAGCGTGTCGACCCGATAGCCGCCGACGATGACGACGTCGGCGAGGTCGAAGCCGGCCGCGGTCAGGTGATCGAGCTGGCGGAACAGGATCGGGCGGCCGGCCACCGGCACCAGCACCTTGGGACGATCGTTGGTGAGCGGTGCCAGGCGCGAGCCCATGCCGGCGGCGAGGATGATGGCCTTCACGGCGGGGGACGATAGAGGATCGCGCGGGCCGGCGCGAGCCCGCTTGCTGCGATCGCGCGGCTGTGGCATCACGCGCCGGTGTCCACGGTGTTCGTCGACTACGCCGGGCGCGAGGCCGTGGCCGCGATGCGGCTGGGCGGCATGTCGATCGTCGAGCGGGTGCTGCGCGAGGCGGCCCAGGCCGGCGCGACCCGGGCGCTGGTGCGGCTGGCCGCGGCGGCGCGGCCGGCGCTGCCGACCTTGGCGCTGGCGGTCGAGTTCACCGACGGCGACGCCCCGGCCGACGCGCGGCCGGTGGCCGGCGACGTGATCGCCGGGGTGACGATCGCCGACGGGCGGTCGCGGCGGCGGGCCGAGCGCGCGCTCCTGCAGGCGTGCCGGCGCACCTACGACGGCCTCGGCGACACCTACGTGATCCGGCCGGTGTCGCTGCGGCTGACGCCGTGGTTCGCCCGCGCCGGCCTGACGCCCAACCAGATCACCGTCGCCAACACCGTGGTCGGCGCGCTGGCGTGCGCGCTGGTGGCCTGGGGCGGGACGCGCGGGACCGCTGGCGGCGGCCGGGCCGCGCTCGCGCTCGGCGGCGCAGCGATCTTCCTGCAGGTCGTGCTCGACTCGTGCGACGGCGAGCTGGCCCGGGTGCGCCACCTGTACTCGAGCTTCGGCCGGACGCTCGACAACGTCTCCGACGACGTGATCGACATCGGCATGACGCTGGCCCTGGGCTGGGCGGTGGGCGGCTGGTGGTGGCCGGTGGCGATCGTCAGCGCGGTGGCCCGGGCGTCGTGCGCGGCGATGATCTTCCGGGCGGTGGCGCGCATCGGCAAGCCGGGCGACGTGCTGGCGTTCCGCTGGTTCTTCGACCGCGCCGAGGCCGACCTGGCCGATCGCTTCGAGCACAAGCTGACGCCGCTGGCGGTGCTGCGGGCGTTCGGCCGCCGCGACGTCTACACGCTGGTGTGGGCGGTGTGCGGGTTCACCGGGGTGCTGCTGCCGGGGCTGATCCTCGGGCTGATCGTCGCGTTCGGGTACTTCGGGTTGTCGATCGTGCACCGGGTGGTGCGGGCCCGGACCCCGGCGGCCCAGCGCGCCGGCATGTGACCGCGCTTGCACGTGGGGCCTGCAACTCGTGCTAGATGACGCCCGTGTTCACCGGCCTGATCGAGGACCTCGGCACCATCGTCCGCGCCGACCGGCGCTCCGACGCGCTGGTGCTGACGGTGCGGCCGGCGGCGATCGCGGTGACCGCGCTGGGGCTGGGCGAGTCGATCGCCCACGACGGCGTGTGCCTGACGGTCACCGCCACCCACGGCGACAGCTACGAGGTGCTGGCCGGCGCCGAGACCCTGGCCAAGACCACGCTGGGCGAGCGCCGGGTCGGCGATCGCCTGCACCTCGAGCGGGCGCTGGCGCTGGGCGCGCGGCTGGGCGGTCACCTCGTGGCCGGCCACGTCGACGGCGTCGGCGAGCTGGTCAGCCGGGTCGACCGCGGCGCCAACCTGGTCCTGACCTACCGGCCGCCGGCGCCGCTCCTGCGCTACGTCATCGTCAAGGGCTCGATCGCCATCGACGGCGTCAGCCTGACGGTCAACGCCGTCGACGAGACCAGCTTCGCGGTCGCCATCATCCCCCACACCGTGGGCGCCACCCACCTGGGCCAGCGTCGGCCCGGCGCCCGCGTCAACCTCGAGGTCGACCTCATCGGCAAGTACGTCGAGAGGTTGGTCGCGCCGTACCAGGAGAAGCCGTGATGCGCCTCGCCACCCCGTCCGCTCGCGTCGAAGCCGCGCTGGCCGCCATCCGCGCCGGCCAGATGGTGATCATGGTCGACGACGAGGATCGCGAGAACGAAGGCGATCTGGTGCTGGCCGCCGACAAGGTGACGCCCGAGGCCATCAACTTCATGGCCACCCACGCCCGCGGCCTGATCTGCCTGGCGATGGACGGCGCGCTGATCGACAAGCTCGAGCTGGCGCCGATGGTGCGCGACAACCAGGCCAGCCTGGGCACCGCGTTCACCGTGTCGATCGAGGCCCGCCACGGCGTCTCGACCGGCATCTCGGCCAAGGACCGCGCGACGACGGTGCGGGCGGCGATCGCCGACGACGCGCGCCCCCACGACCTGGTGTCGCCGGGCCACGTCTTCCCGCTGCGCGCGCGCAAGGGCGGCGTGCTGGTGCGCACCGGCCAGACCGAGGGCTCGGTCGACCTGGCGCGGCTGGCCGGGTGCAAGCCGGCCGGCGTGATCTGCGAGATCATGAAGGACGATGGCGAGATGGCGCGGATGCCCGAGCTCGAGGCGTTCGCGGCGCAGCACGACCTGGTGATCTGCTCGGTCGCCGATCTGATCGCCTTCCGGCTCGAGCGCGAGCAGATCGTGCGCCGCCGCCGCGAGCACGGCATGCGGCCCGGGTTCCTCGGGCCGGGCGAGCCGTGGCGCGCGTTCGTCTACGACACCGAGGTCGAGGACACCGAGTACCTGGCGCTGGTGCGCGGCGCGCCCGAGGCCGCGACCGGCCCGGTGCTGGCCCGGGTGGCGGTGCTCGATCCGGTGGTCGACCCGCTGGCGCTCAAGCCCGACGTCGAGATCGCGCTGCGCCAGATCGACGAGGCCGGCTGCGGCGTGTTCCTGTACGTCTACAGCCGGACCCGGACCAGCGTCGAGCGGGCCTTCGGCAAGCTCACCGAGGGCGCGCCCCGCGCCGGGGTGCGCTCGCCCGAGGCGTCGAGCGAGGCGCTGCGCGACTTCGGCCTGGGCGCCCAGGTGCTGGCCGATCTCGGCCTGTCGAAGATCCGGCTCCTGTCCAACAGCGACCGCAAGATCGTCGGCATCGAGGGCTTCGGCATCGAGGTCGTCGAGCGCGTGGCGCTGACCAGCCGCGCGCTGCGCGGCGCAGATCGGATCGCGGCGACCGCCGCGGGCGCCGAGGTGAGGTAGATTGCGCGCCATGCCGACCGTCCTCGAAGGCCAGCTGTCCGCCGCGGGCCTGCGCTTCGCCATCGTCGCCAGCCGCTTCAACGGCCTCATCGTCGAGCCGCTGATCGCGGGCGCGGTGGACGCCATCACCCGCACCGGCGGCCGCGCCGACGCGATCACGATCGTCAAGTGCCCCGGCGCCTTCGAGCTGCCGCAGGTGGTGCGGCAGGTGGTGGCGCGCGGCGGCGTCGACGCGGTGATCGCGCTGGGCGCGGTGATCCGCGGCGCCACCCCGCACTTCGACTACGTCGCGGGCGAGGCGGCCAAGGGCGTCGCCGGCGCGGCGGCCGCGGCGCCGATGCCGGTGGTGTTCGGCGTGCTGACCACCGACACCATCGAGCAGGCGCTCGAGCGCGCCGGCACCAAGGCCGGCAACAAGGGCTTCGACGCGGCGATGGCGGCGATCGAGATGGCGCAGCTGTTCCGCGCGCTCGGGACCGCGGCGTGAGCGAGTCGGTCACCACCCGGCGGGCGGCGCGCGCGCTGGCGCTGCAGGTGCTGTTCGGCCTCGACGACGGGGTCGACGACGGCGACGCCGCCGGCGCGGTCGCGGCGTGGGCCGATCGCTTCGAGCTGCCGGCCGATCAGGCGGTGCGCGAGCTGGCCACCGGGCTGGTCGCGCTGGTGATGGCCCACGGCCGGCGCGGCGGGGTCGACGACGCGATCGTCGCCGGCTCGCGCAACTGGCGGCTCGAGCGCATGGCGCGGGTCGATCGCAACATCCTGCGGCTGGCGGTGGGCGAGCTGATCCACGCGCCGGAGACCCCGGTGCGGGTGGTGATCAACGAGGCGGTCGAGCTGGCCAAGCGGTTCGGCACCGCCGAGTCGTCGGCGTTCGTCAACGGCGTGCTCGATCGCATCGCCGCGAACCTGGGGCGGCGCGCCGACGGCGAGCCCGCGAGCGAGCCCGAGGCGACGTGAAGCTGTCGCTCTTGCCGCTGGATCTCGGCAAGTGGGACGAGGCGCCCCGCGAGGCGCTGCTGCTGCCGGTGTTCAGCGACGAGCGGCCGCTGCGCGGCGCGGCCGGCCTGAGCGACTGGCGGCTGTGCGGGCGGCTGACCCGGCTGTGCAAGGCCGGCCGGCTGGTCGGCAGCCGCGGCGAGACCATGATGCTGCCGCCGGGCCGGCGCCTGCCGTTCAAGCGGGTGTTCCTGTTCGGGCTCGGCCCGTCGAGCGGCTACCGCGACACGGCGCTGCGCGACGACCTGCGCTGGATGCGCGAGGTGGTCTCCGCCGCCGGCGTCCGCGACTTCGCGCTCGAGGCGCCCGGCCGCGCCACCGGCGTCATCGGCGCCCGCCGCGCGCTCGAGGTCGTGCTCGAGGAGACCGATCGCGGCGACGGCGCGGTGTGGCTGATCGACGGGCCGGCCGGCCACAAGGACATGGCCGAGCTGCTGCGCCTGCAGGGCCGCCGGGATTGAGCGTCAGGGGCGTCGCCGCGCCTCTCGGACGGTTGGTCGAGCGCACTCGAATCCACGAGGAGGATCTCGCGTTTCGGGTGGGGGCCCCACGTCTTGTGGGGGAGGGTCTTTGCGAAAGACCCTCTCAATTGACCGCGCCGCGGCACGGCACCAGCTCGCACAGCAGCTTGCCGACGTGCTCGGCGACCCGATCGAGGCGGGCCACCGGGTCGAGGCGCTCGAGCAGGGCCTGCCGCTCGTCGTGGTCGTACACCAGCGCGGCGGCGATGGCGTCGGCGCAGGCGCCGGGGCAGGCGCAGGACGCGAGCAGCGAGCGCAGCTGATCGCCGCCGCGGTCGAGCGCCTGGGACAGCCGCTCGCACAGCGCCAGCAGCTGGCCGTGGGCGCGGCCCAGCTTGTCCTGGCAGCACGGCGCGTCGGGGAGCAGCCGCGCCGCGACCTCGCGGTAGCTGCGCTCCGCCGGCAGCTCGCGGCTGACGTCGACCCGGCCGACGCCGCGCACGACCATCATGTAGCGGCCGTCGGCGGTCTCGTCGCAGGCGATGATCCGGCCGATCCCGGCGAGGGCGTAGACCGGCGGGCGGCCGTGGTAGTCGCGCTGGTAGCCGGGACGGAGGCGCGCGATCGCCAGCAGGCTGTGCCCCGCCAGCGCGTCCTGCACCATCTCGCGGTAGCGCGGCTCGAACACGTGGAGCGGCATCAGCCCGCCGGGCAGGAGCACCGCGTTGGGCAGCGGGAAGATCGGCACGCGCGCCAGCTCGGCGTCGGCGATCACGTCGTCGACGCAGCACGGGTCGAGCGCGGCGGCGTCGCTCACCCGAACACGTCCAGGCACGAGCCGGTCATCGCGGCCGGGGCGTCGGCGGCCAGGAACAGCGCCGTGGCCGCGACGTCGTCGACGGTCATGGCCGGGGAAGCGCCGGGCATGCCATGGCGTAGCATGTCGGTGTCGACCGAGCCCGGGCAGATCGCGTTGACCGCGACCTCGCCGCGCCACTCCTCGGCCAGGGCCCGGGTGAGGCCGACCAGGCCGTGCTTGCCGGTGCAGTACGCGGCCAGGAGCGGCGTACCCTGGCGCCCGGCGATCGAGGCGATGTTGATCAGCCGGCCGCGGGTGGCGCGCAGCGTCCGCGCGAAGGCGCGGGCGACGTAGAACGGGCCGTCGACGTTGACCGCCATCATCTGCCGCCACTCGCCGTCGGTGATGTCGGCGGTCGGCTTGCGCAGCACGATCCCGGCGTTGTTGACGACGATCGCGATCGGCCCGAGCGCGGCGCTCAGGCTGCGCGCCATCGCGTCGACCTCGTCGGCCCGGCCGATGTCGGCGGTCGCGGTGGCGACGGTCGCGCCGCCGGCGCGCAGCTCGTCGGCGAGGCGCGCGAGATCGGGCACCGAGCGCGCGGTCAGCCCCACCGCGGCGCCGGCCGCCGCGAACCGTCGGGCGATCGCCGCGCCGATGCCGCGGCTGGCACCGGTGATCACGCAGGCGCGGCCGGCGAGGCTAGCCCTCACGGGTCGTCGGGGTCCTTCTTGGTCGACGTGTCGCGCTTGGCCTTCTCGGCGGCGAGCAGATCGAGCTGATCGACCATGACGTTGTAGGGGTAGGGCAGCGGCCCGGCGTTGGTGCACGCGAACTCGGCGTGGCCGTTCCAGTCGTTGACGTCGAAGCTGTACGCCGGGTCGTCGTCGCCGCCGGTGCCGGCGCAGTCCTCGAGGTAGCGCCAGCCCGAGCTGTCGATCTTCTCCCACACCCGCTCGAACTCGCTGACGGTCAGCGACTGGGTCTGCTCGTCGCGGGTGCCGTCCTGATCGGCCTTCCACTGGACGATCCGCGGGCCGGCGTCGCGGCAGTCGATCATCACGCCCAGCTCGCGCGCGGCCAGCCCGCCCATCACCACGTAGCTGGCGGTGCGGTCGTTGCACTGGAAGTTGCGGTTGCGCTCGAGCTCTTCCTTGTACGGGTTGCCGCAGGCGGCGGCCCCGACGACCCCGACGACCAGCAGCCGCCTCACAGGCCGTAGTCTCCCGCCAGCGACGCGCGGAAGCCGTCGGGGGCCACAGCAGTGTGCCGGTAGTTCGGGTGGTCGATCGCCAGCGCGATCGGCGTGCCGGCGACGGCCAGCGCCGCCTTGGCCGCTGGCGGCAGCGGGAACCGCAGGTACTGCACCGCCGAGATCCGATCGTCGTCGGCGCGGCCGGGCTCGAACGCCGCCGGCAGCCGGTGCGCGCCGATCACCAGCGCGACGTGCTCGTCGAGGCCGACCAGCTTGCCCAGCTCGACCCGCGGGTCGGCGTCGGGGGGCAGCTCGACGAACAGCGTGGCCGACAGCGAGTCGTCGGTCGGCATCAGCGCGTTGTAGACCTCGATCTCCGCCTCGATCTGCGGATCGGCGGTGAGGCCCTCGGCCCGGCACATCTCCTCGATCTGCAGGGTCAGCGTGTGGCGGTTCTCGAAGACCAGGCTGACCCGGTCGCCGACCAGCAGCCGGCGTGGCCGCTTCCATTCGATGACGCGGCGGCGGTAATCGTCGCGGATCGGCGCGTACTGCGCGGGGCCCCGGATGTCCCTGCGCGTGATCGGGCGAACCAGGCTGTGGCTGATCGTCACGCTACTTCGTGTAGCACCGCTGGCAGCTCCCGGGGACGCCCTTGACATGTGACACGTCGTGATACATAACGTATCACGTTGTGACACGAAGACGCCCCAGCGAGTCCGAACCGGAGCCGCCCGCGTCACCTGGATCGCCCAGGGACGACGACAAGAAGGAGCGCGTGCTCCACACCCGCGTCCCCGAGCGGCTCGAGGCCGAGCTGAAGGAGCGGGCCGCCGACCTCGGCGTGTCGGTGTCGAACCTGGTGCGCAACGTGCTGACCCACGCCTTCGGGCTGGTCGGCGACATCGTCGCCGACGGCGCGCAGGTGGCGCGCTCGGCCAGCGGCGGCCGGCGCCCGGCCGAGCCCGCGCCGGCGCCCGCGGCGCGGCCCGGCGACGTCGTGGGCTGGCAGCCGATGATCCTGGGCAAGAACGCGGTGTGCGCCGCGTGCAACGACGTGCTCGTGCGCGGCGCCGACGGCGCCGTCGCCATCACCGACGGCGCCGGGCCTCGCCCGATCGTGTGCCCGCGCTGTCTCGAGGAGATCCGCCATGGACGAGACCCGTTCGCGTGAGCCGACCCCGCCGCCGTCGTTCCTGGCCGCGGTGTCCGAGCTGCTGAGCAAGACCGGCGCGCACCTCGATCGCCTGTCGGTCGATCTGGCCCGCGACCTGGGCGAGGTGGCGCGCGGCGGCGTCGCGGTCGCCGACGCGGCGAAGGCCGAGTGGCTCGACGTCAGCGCCAAGGTGGAGGCGGCCTGGGCCCAGGCCCGCGCGCAGTCGCGCGGCGTGCCGCGGGTGACCCGCGTCGTGCGCGCCGGCCTGGCGATCGCCGCCACCGCGCGCTGGTACCGGCTGCGCGCCGCCGCCGCCGGCTTCGACGCGATCCTGCCCGCCGATCACCGCCTGCTCGCCGAGCGCACCCGCGCGGTGTGCATCGAGCTGCGGGGCGGCGTGCTCAAGCTGGGGCAGGTGGCGTCGTGCCGGCCCGATCTGATCGGCCCGATCTGGGCCGGCGCGCTGGCCGAGCTGCAAGATCGCGTGCCAGCGGTCGAGGCCGCGGCGATCGTCGCCCGCGTCGAGGCCGAGCTGGGCGCGCCGATCGCCGAGCGGTTCGCCGAGTTCGACGCCGAGCCGCTGGCCGCGGCGTCGTTGGCCCAGGTCCACGGCGCGCGCCTGGCCGACGGCCGCGCGGTCGCGGTGAAGGTCCAGGTGCCGGGCATCGACGAGGTGGTCCGCGCCGACGTCGCCGCGCTGTCGATCCTCGCCGGCGCGCTCGGCGATCTCGTCCCCGGCGATCTCGGCGCGATCGCCGCCGAGCTCGGCCGCGCGCTGACCGGCGAGCTCGACTACGTCGCCGAGGGCGCGGCCGGCGCCGAGGTCGCGCCGACCCTGGCCGGCACCGCGCTGTTCGTGCCGGCGGTGATCGCGTCACACTCGACGCCGCGGGTGCTGACCACCGATCGCGTCGACGGCCGCCGGCTGACCGAGGCCCTCGACGCCGCCGATCGCGCGGAGCGCACCCGCATCCTGCGCGCGCTGTGCGACGGCATCGCGCGCCAGATCTTCCGCGGCGGCGTGGTCCACGCCGACCCGCACCCCGGGAACTTCCTGTGCACCGCCGACGGCCGGATCGCGGTGCTCGACTGGGGCTGCGTGCTGCGCCTGACCCCGGCCGAGCGCGGCGGCTACGCCCGGCTGATGCTGGCGCTGGCCGCCGGCGACGGCGCCACCGCCGAGCGCGAGCTGCGCGGCCTGGGCTTCGGCGGCGACGGCCCGGCGCTGGCCGACATCGCCGCGTCGATCACCGCGGTCATGCGGCCCGGCGTCTCGGCGGCCACCGTCGACTGGGAGGCCCAGGCCCGCAGCTTCGTCGCCGACGTCAGCGTCCGCGCCAAGGCCGCGGCCGTGACCGTGCCGCGCTCGTTCGTGCTGCTCGGCCGCGTGCTCGGCACGCTGGCCGGCCTGGTCGCGGTCTACAAGCCCGACCTCGAGCTGGCCCAGATCATCGGGCCGCACCTGGCGGCGGCGCTGACGGCGGCGTGAGCTGGCTACCGCGACGGCGCGCGGGCGGTCTTGGCCGCGATCGCGGCCTGCGCGTCGAGGCGGCGGCGGCGCTCGGCGTCGCCGCGGGGCACGCCGATGAAGTTCTCGATGAAGTACTGCTGCCAGTGCACGGCGCGGTCGTACTCGGCGAACGGGCGCAGCCGATCGCGATCGAAGAACAGCACCTCGTAGTCGTGGTCGGCGAACCACTGCGCCAGGCGCTTGGTGCCGTCGACCGCGTGATCGTCGTTGCACTCGATCAGCAGGTTGGGGCGGTGCCTGGCGATGGTCTGCTCGGCGCCGGCCAGCACCGACAGCTCGTGGCCCTCGACGTCGACCTTGATGAAGCCGAGCGACTTCCAGTCGTACGAGTCGAGCGTCCGGGTCTCGACCTCGAGCTCCTCGACCCGCGCCACGACGTCGGCCTTGAGCGGGTTGGCCGCCTCGATCGTCGCCCGGCCGAACTGCTGCTCGTTCTTGCTGTCGTAGGGCAGGCGCATCGTCACCTTGCCCGGCGCCGCCGACACCGCGACCGGCTCGATGTGGCCGCGCTTGCCCTCGAACACCGCCCGCAGCATGTTGTTGAACAGCGGGATGGGCTCGAACGCCACCACGTCCGACGACGCGTCGCGGATGCGGTAGGTGTACATCCCGACCTTGGCCCCGACGTCGACGCCGGTCCGCGCCGGGTCACACAGCCCCGGCAGCAGCTCCATCTCGCGCTCGTAGTTGGCGCGTGCGAGCCGTCGCCACAGGTGCGTCACCCGCGGCAGGTGACGATACATCCACATCGGTCCGTTCATGCTGTGTCCCCATGCAAGCGACGGGCGCTGCCTCGTCGCCGTGATCTCAGCCGGATAGCGAAGGGCCCTGGCCAGCCGTTGCACAGGCCCGCCAGGAATCCACCGCCGATCAGTCGTAGTACTCGGCGCCGAGGTGGGTGATCAGGTCGTCACCCTTGAGGTAGCGCAGCGTGTTCTTCAGCTTCATCAGCTGGATGAACAGGTCGTGCTCCGGGTAGACGCCGGTCGGCGCCTGGGGGCTCTTCCAGTAGAACGACAGCCACTCCTGGATGCCCGACAGGCCCGCGCGCTTGGCGAAGTCCATGAACAGCACGAGGTCGTGGACGATCGGCGCCGCGAGGATCGAGTCGCGGCACAGGAAGTTCACCTTGATCTGCATCGGGTAGCCCATCCACCCGAAGATGTCGATGTTGTCCCAGCCCTCCTTGTTGTCGCCGCGCGGCGGGTAGTAGTTGATCCGCACCACGTGCGAGATGTTCCCGTACAGCGACGGGTACTTCTCGGGCTGGAGGATCTGGTCGATCACGCCGAGCTTGGTGACCT
>Ga0073899_10004352_pt1 | contig 12418 bp, 10 predicted proteins | sample KloWWTmetaKNB5Ph_FD_88975 | JGI IMG/M metagenome (GOLD analysis project Ga0073899, IMG submission 88975) | Active sludge microbial communities from Klosterneuburg, Austria, studying microevolution and ecology of nitrifiers - Klosterneuburg... | ecosystem: Engineered > WWTP > Aerobic digester >... | reverse complement strand
GCCAAGTGGTGGGCCTCGGACATGAGCCAGGAGGTGATCGACACCTGCCTGCAGTTCTACGGCGGCTACGGCTACATGCTCGAGTACCCGGTGGCGCGCGCGTTCATGGACGCGCGGGTGCAGCGCATCTACGCCGGCACCAACGAGATCATGAAGGTCATCATCGCCAAGCAGATGGGGCTCTGAGTGCGGAAGCAGGTCTCGCGTCCTGGGGGGAGGCTCGTCGGGGGCATGACCCCGACGAGGGGGGCTGGGCGACCAGCCCCCTGGAACCGAATGCGGGGGGCGGTGGTGCTGGCGCTGGTGATCGCCGGGGCGCTCGGCTGCGCGTCGGCGCGGACCCCGGGCGAGGTCGACGCCGCCGATCCGGTGGACGGCGCCGCTCCGATCGACGCCGCCGCGCTCGACGCCCCCGAGGTCGACGCCGCCGCGCTCGACGCGCCCGCCCTCGACGCCGCGGTGATCGACGCCCGAGTCATCGACGCCGCCGCGCCGATCGACGCCCGGATCATCGACGCCACGCCGATCGACGCGCCGTGCACGCCGACCTGGACCAACCTGCTGGGCAACGGCGGCTTCGAGGCCGGCGTGGTGCCGTGGACCCAGACCTCGACCATCATCCGGACCTCGGCGCAGATGCCGTTCGCGCCCCAGGCCGGCACCTTCGCCGCGCTGCTCGGCGCCACCAACAACGCCAACGACGTGTTGGTGCAGACCGTCACCATCCCGGCCAGCTCGACCGGCCTGCGGCTGCGTGGCTACAACTGCTTCGTCACCGAAGACATCATCATCACCGACGCCGATGTCTTCACGGCCCGGCTCGAGACCCCGGCCGGGGTGGCGGTCGAGACCCTGCTCACCCAGACCAACTCGAACACCGCGCCGATCTGCGCCTGGCTGCCCTTCACCTGGACCGCCACCAGCGGCGGCCACCCCGGCGAGACGTTGGTCCTGCGGTTCCAGGTCACCACCAACTTCGCGCTCCTCAGCCGCTTCGCGCTCGATGGCCTGGCCCTCGAAGCCCAGGTCTGCCCGTAGGCCGCGCGGGCCTGTACAATCCCCGCCATGGCAGAACCCAAGCGCCCGGCCGCCGGGCGCCCGAAGAAGCCCGCGCCGCGCAAGAAGCGCAGCACCAAGGCCGAGCCGCCGCCGCCGATGATCGAGGTGCGGCGCATCCACCGCCGCGACCTCAACCGGGTGTGGGAGTTCCTGAAGATCAGCTTCCACCACGTCAACCTCGAGACCGTCGAGTACCAGCGGCCGCGCACCAAGAAGCGCTTCCTCAAGACCTACGACGAGGAGGGCGTCGACCAGCTGGTGTTCGAGGTCGGCGACGACATCGTCGCCTACGCCGAGTGCGCCCACGACGTGCTCGGCGCCGACAGCTGGATCAACGAGGGCTACTTCGAGCGGCGCAAGATGCGGCCGCTGTTCGTCGAGGAGCTGGCCGTCCACCCCGACTGGAACGGGCGCGGCGTCGGCGGCTTCGTGCTCGAGCAGCTGCACCACCTGGCCAAGGTGCGCGGCCTGTCCCACCTGGTGCTCGAGGTGGCCGAGAACAACGAGCACGCGCTGCAGTGGTACCGCAAGCGCAACTTCCGCAAGCTCGACGCGGCGATCTTCCTGGCCGCGTCGGTCGACACCGAGGACGAGCTGCTGCCGCCCAAGCCGGTGAAGCCGCCGCCGCCCGGGACCGAGAGCGTCGCGCCGACGCCGACGCCCGAGGAGAACGCGTGACCGCCCGGGTCGCGCTGATCGCGGTGCTGGTCGCGGCGTGCGGTGGCGGCAAGGACGCCGCGCCGCCGCCCGCGCCGCCGCCGCCGATGGCCAAGCCGCAGCCGGTGACGATCAAGCTGCGCAACCACCGGGTCGCGCCGATCTGGGTCGCGCTGCCGGCGCCGTGCGCCAGCCTGCCGGCTCGCCTCGAGACCAAGGCCGGGGTGCAGGTGCCGGTGGACGAAGTGACCGTGAGCTGCGCCGACTCGGCGGCCGGTCGCTGCGGTCCGCCGACCGAATGCCCGGGGCCGCGGGCGATCCGGATCGAGGGCGACGGCGAGGTGGTGGTCCGCTGGGACGGCCAGGTCGTGACGCCGCGCAAGCTGGCCAAGGCCACGGGCGGCTGTCCGACCGCGTGCGTCGATCGCGCCGGCCCGCCGCCGGCCACCGACTACTGGCTGCGCGCCGCCGCGTGGAGCACCTGCCTCGGCGACGACTGCGGGTGCGCCGCGGCCAAGCCCGCCGACGGCTGCCCGCAGCCGGCCGGCCTGACCGGGCCGCCCGATCTGAAGGCCGCGACGCCGATCGACATCCCGTCGGCGCTGGCGGTCACGATCATGTTCGAGTAGCGCGTCGGCGCGCCCCGGCCGCTCACGCGGTCAGCGCCGCGACGACGTGCTCGACCACCGCGGCCGGCGCGTCGAGGTGCAGCCAGTGGCCGACGCCGGGGATGACGTGGGTGGTCACCGCGGCGGGAGCGTGCTCGAGGCGCGCGAGGTCGGCGGCGCTGACCGTGTCGCCACGCTCGGCGACCACCATCGCGATCGCGCCGGTCGCCGCCTCGATCGCCGGCCAGGCGTCGACCGCGTAGTAGTCGGTGACCAGCGCGCGGATCGCGTCGAGATCGAGGCGCAGCCGCAACCCGCCGTCGGCGGGCTCGAGGTTCATCGCCAGCCAGCCGGCCATCGGCGCCGGGTGCCCGCGCGCGACCATCGCGGCGACGAAGTCCTCGCGCCGAACCCAGGTGCGATCGAGCGCGGCCATCGACGCCCACGCCGCGCGCACGCTGTTGCCGGGGGCGTCCCACGCGCCGGGGCGCGCGCTCGGCGTCGAATCGAGGATCACCCGGATCGGCAGGTCGAGCCCCAGCACGACCTTGCCGCCGAACGAGTGGCCGACCGCGGCAACCACCGGCGGCCCGGCCGCGGCCAGCCCGGCGAACAGCGCCTGCAGATCGGCGACGCACGCGGCCACGGTGTGCGGCGGCGCGCCGGCCGCCGAGCGCCCGTGCAGGCGCAGATCGACCAGCGCCGCGGCCCAGCCCGGCACGCGCGCGATCACCTGGCGCGCGATCGATCGCCAGTTGGTGCCGCTGCCGTAGATGCCGTGGGTGAACGCGATCAGCCGGGTCGCGTCGGCGGGGCCGAGCCGCTCGCAGTACAGCGTCGCGGGCGGCGTCAAAACTGCGCCTCGACGTGCTTGTGCTTGGCGACCAGGTCGATGAGGTAGTTGGCCAGGTCGATGACGTCCTGATCCTTGGTCCGGCGCGACACCTGCACCGAGATCAGATCGTGGGCGCCCTCGTCGTCGGCCTCGCGCAGCCGCATGATCACGGTGCCGTGCTCGGGATCGGGCTTGCCCTTCTTGCGCCCGCCGACGTCGACCAGATCGATCAGCTTCCACAGCGTGCGCCGCTCCTTGGCCGACAGATCGATCGTGCCCAGCTCGTCGGTCTTGGTCTCGTTGACCACCGCGACCCACAGCGAGTTGCCGCGGGTGCGGAAGGTCCACTCGGTGCCGTCGGGCTTGGTGCTCACGAACTCGAACGATCGTCCGTTGACCTCGCCGCGGGGATCGTCGGACACTCGCAGGTCAGGCGCGCTGCACGCCGCCGCCAGCGCCACGGCGATCGCGACCACGATGATGCTCCGCACGCCCCCGAGTTCAGCAGGTCTGGCCCACGCCGTCAAAGCCGCGGCGCTGGTGGGGCTGACCGCGCTCGCCGCCTGCGGGTTCACGCCGTCGGGTGCCGGCGATGGCGACGGCGGGATCGACGCCGCCGACGTCGACGCCGCGCCCAGCGACGGGCGCCCGCCGCTCGACGGCCCGCCCGGCGTCGACGCCCGCACCGACGCCCCGCCCGCCGTCGCGTTCTGCCCGTCAGGCGAGTCGGCGCTGGTGCTGTGCCTGCCGTTCGACGACGGGACCACCACCAACCGGGTGAGCAACGGGCCGCAGCCGTTCCTGTCGACCAACGTGACCCCGGTCGCGGGCCGGGTCGGCCTGGCCGCCGGCCTCGGCGCCACCAGCGCGCTGTGGTTCGAGGAGGCGCCGGCGCTGGACATCGCGTCGCCGTTCACGATCGAGATGTTCGTCTACTACACCCAGGATCCACCGACCACCGGCGCCTCGGGCGACCGCCGGGTCGGCCTCCTCGACAACGACAGCCAGTACTCGCTGTTCCTCGGATGGCACCCGCCGGTCGGCAGCACCACCGACGCGGTCACCCCCTACTGCAACGCCAACAGCACCGCGTGGGGCCCGCCGGCGTCGCGCGACGCCTGGCACCACGTCGCCTGCGTCCACAGCGGCACGACGCTGACGGTCTATGTCGACGGCGTGCCGGGGGTCCCGGTCGGCGCGACCACCGCGGTCGGCACCGGCGGCCAGAACGGCACGACGCTGGGCCAGAACGGCGACGGCGACGTCACGACGCCGTCGGTGCCGCTGATCGGCAGGCTGGACGAGGTGCGCCTGTGGAACGGCGTGGCCCGCTCGGCGCTCGAGATCGCGGCCGCGGCCGCGCGATGACCGCCGCGCTGGTGGCGGCGATCGCCGAGGCCTGCGCCGCCGGCGGCTTCGACCTGTGCGCCACCGCCGCCGCCGCCGACTACAACGTCCGGGTTCCGGACGACGTGCGGCTGCCGGATCTCGGTCGCCCGCGGGCGCTGGTGATCGTCATCGGCAACACCGCCGCGCTGTGGCCGCGGTTCCGCGCGGCGCTGGCTGACCCGGCGCTGGCCGCCGCGCCCGACCCGCTCGATCGCTACGCCGCCGACGTGATCACCGCGGCGGTCGCGCGGGCGGTAGGCCCCGACGGCCCGGCCACCGCGCTGCGCTTCGCGCCCGAGCCGCCCCCGCGCCGGGTGGCGATGCAGCGGCTGGCCGAGGTGGCCGGCCTGGCGGCGCTCGCGCCCAGCCACCTGGCGATCCACCCGACGTTCGGGCCGTGGTTCGGGCTGCGCGCGGCGATCGTGATCGACGTCGACGGCCCGCCGCCCCGACCGCCGGTGGCGCGCGCGTGTGACTGCGCGCACGGCTGCGCGCCGGCGCTGGCCCGAGCCCTGGCCGCCGGCCCGCCCCGCGACGGCGCCGAGCTGCGCGAGCGCTGGCGGCTGTGGCTCGCGGTGCGCGACGCGTGCCCGGTCGGTCGCACGCACCGTTACGGTGAGGCGCAGCTCACCTATCACTACACCGGCGATCGGTCGTTGCTCGGTTAGGTCGCTTCCGCCGCCGCGCGTTGCCGTTACAATGGGAGGCAATGCGCGCGCTCGCCCTCACCTGTCTCGCGGTCGCCGGGTGCGCGTTCACCCCCAACGGGCTGAGCAGCGACGGCGACGCCGCCACCGACAGCGCCGAGGTCGACGGCCCCGGCGGCCCCGACGGCGCGGGCGATCCCGACGGCGCGACCGCGGTGGACGCCGCCGACGTGGACGCGCCGGCGACGATCGACGCCGCGACCGCGATCGACGCGCCGGCCATCGACGCCGCCGACGTGGACGCGCCGGCCATCGACGCCGCCCCGCCGATCGACGCCGCCCCGCCGATCGACGCCGCCTTGCCGATCGACGCCGCCCCCGATCCGTTCTGCACCAGCGGCGGGCTGCAGGCTTGCTTCCGCATGGATCAGGGCAGCGGCGCGCCGGTCGACGGCCACAGCCCGCCGATCTCGATCGCCCGCGCCGACGCCGCGAACTACGTCGCGAGCTGCCCCAACCACGGCACCGCGCTCGATCTGTCGGCCGGCGTCTTCGTCCGCACCGGCGCGCCGGCCGCCGCGCTCACCGCGATGTCGGTCGAGGCCTGGGTCAAGCTCGCGCACGCCGCGCAGATCGGCGACGGCCGACGCTTCTGGTTCGACGCCGACAACGCCTGGGGCCTGTCGTACGCCCGCGACCTCGGCGGCAATACGCAGGTGCAGTGCCTGGTGGTGCTCGGCGTCGCCAGCTTCCCGACGGTGACCGCCACGCTCGCCAACCCGACCGCGTGGAACCACGTCGCCTGCACGTTCGATGGCGACCGCCTGCGGCTGTTCATCAACGGCGTGCGGTCCGAGAACAACGTGTCGGGCTCGGGCAACCAGATCCAGAACGCCAGCGCCGGCGTCCAGATCGGCCGCGACGGCGTCGACGGTGGCGGCGCCACCGAGGGCCAGATCGACGACGTGCGCATCTGGAACCGCCGGATCCCCGACGCCGAGATCGCCGCGATCGCCAACGCCGGCTGTCAGTAGCGCCGGCGGTTGTCGACGGCCGCGGCGCCGGCTACTGTATATCCGTGCAGTCTCCGGACGCCCTGGCCGGCTTCCACCCGCTGGTCGCGGGCTGGTTCCGCGAGCGCCTCGGCGAGCCCACCGCCCCGCAGCGCGGCGGCTGGCCGGCGATCGCCGCCGGCCAGGACACCCTGATCTCCGCGCCGACCGGCTCGGGCAAGACGCTGGCCGCGTTCCTGGCCTGCCTCGACGCGCTGGTACGCGACGGCCTGCGCGCGCCGCTGCCCGATCGCGTCCACATCCTGTACGTGTCGCCGCTCAAGGCGCTGTCCAACGACGTGCACCGCAACCTCAGCGTGCCGCTGGCGGAGATCGCGGCGCGGGCGGCGGCGGCCGGCGTCGCGCTGCCGCACATCGAGGTCGGCGTGCGCACCGGCGACACCCCGATGGCCGAGCGCGCGCGCATGGCCAAGCGGCCGCCGCACATCCTGGTGACCACGCCGGAGTCGGTCTACATCATGCTCACCACCGAGCGCGGGCGCGCCGCGTTGAGCCAGGTGGGCACGGTGATCGTCGATGAGATCCACGCGATCGCCGGCGACAAGCGCGGCGCCCACCTGGCGCTGTCGCTGGAGCGGCTCGATCGGCTGGTGCACCACGCCACCGGGCGCCTGCCGGTGCGGGTCGGGCTGTCGGCGACGCAGCGGCCGATCGAGCGGGTCGCGGCCTTGCTCGGCGGGCGCCGGCCGCTGCCGACGATCATCGACGGCGGCCACCGCCGCGACATCGACCTGGCGATCGAGATCACCGACGACGAGCTCGGCGCGGTGGCGTCGCTCGAGCAGATGGGCCGGGTCTACGACCGGATCGCCGAGCTGGTCGGCCACCACCGCACGACGCTGGTGTTCGTCAACACCCGCCGGCTGGTCGAGCGGGTGGCCCACGCGCTCGAGCAGCGGCTCGGCGAGACCGAGGTGGTCGCGCACCACGGCTCGATGTCGCGCGAGCGGCGGTTCATGGCCGAGGCGCGGCTCAAGGCCGGCGACGTCAAGTGCGCGGTGGCCACCGCCTCGCTCGAGCTCGGCATCGACGTCGGCGCCGTCGAGTTGGTGGTGCAGATCGGCTCGCCGCGGTCGCTGGCGACGCTGCTGCAGCGGGTGGGCCGCTCGGGCCACTCGCTGGGCGCCACGCCCAAGGGCCGGCTGTTCGCGATGACCCGCGATCAGCTGGTCGAGTGCGGCGCGCTGATCCGCGGCGTGCGGCGCGGCAACCTCGACGAGTTGACCGTGCGCGACGCGCCGGTCGACATCCTGTGCCAGCAGATGGTGGCGGCGTGCGCGGCCGAGGAGCTGAGCGAGGACGAGCTGTTCGCGCTGGTCACCGGCGCGGCGCCGTACGCCGCGCTGACCCGGGCGAAGTTCGACGAGCTCCTGACGATGCTGTCGGACGGCATGTCGGATCGGCGCCGGGTCGGCCAGCTGCTGCACCGCGATCGGGTCGGCGGCCGGCTCAAGGCCCGGCGCGGCGCGCGGCTCCTGGCCATCACCTCGGGCGGCGCGATCCCCGACAACGCCAACTACGCGGTGGTCGAGCACCCCAGCGGCACCCGGGTCGGCGACGTCGACGAGGACTTCGCGATCGACTCGTCGGCCGGCGACATCTTCCTGCTCGGCAACACCGCGTGGCGGATCCACCGCGTCGAGAACGGCCGGGTGTTCGTCGAGGACGCCCACGGCCAGCCGCCGACGATCCCGTTCTGGTTCGGCGAGGCGCCGGCCCGCACCCGCGAGCTGTCGGACGAGGTCAGCGACCTGCGCGCCGAGCTCGATCGCCGGCTGGGCGCCGGCGAGGCGTGGGGCGCGATCGCCGCGTGGCTGGTGGCCGAGTCCTCGATGAGCCGCGGCGCCGCCGAGCAGCTGGTGGCGTACCTGGCGGCGGGCCGCGCCGCGCTGGGCGCGCTGCCGCGCAAGGACCTGCTGATCGCCGAGCGGTTCTTCGACGAGGGCGGCGGCATGCAGCTGGTGATCCACGCGCCGTTGGGCGGCCGGCTCAACCGGGCCTGGGGCCTGGCGCTGCGCAAGCGGTTCTGCCGCGGCTTCAACTTCGAGCTGCAGGCGGCGGCCACCGACGACGGCATCGTCATCTCGCTGGGCCAGCCGCACAGCTTCCCGCTGGCGACGGTGTTCGGCTACGTGCCGTCGACGATCGCCCAGGACGTGCTGGTGCAGGCGCTGCTCGACCAGCCGATGTTCGAGGTGCGCTGGCGGTGGAACGTGACCCGCGCGCTGACCGTGGCGCGGCGCCTGGGCGGCAAGAAGGTCGCGCCCAACCTGGTGCGCATGCGCGCGGCCGATCTGCTGAGCGTGGTGTTCCCCCAGGCCCAGGCCTGCCTCGAGACGATCGTCGGCGATCGCGAGATCCCCGACCACCCGCTGGTCCAGGACACGATCCGCGACTGCCTGACCGAGGCGCTCGACGGCGCCGGCCTGACCGCGCTGTGCGCCGCGATCGAGCGCGGCGAGATCACCGTGCTGGCCAAGGACTCGGTCGAGCCGTCGCCGCTGTGCCACGAGCTGATCAACGCCAACCCCTACGCGTTCCTCGATGACGCCCCGCTCGAGGAGCGCCGCACCCGCGCGGTCAACCTGCGCCGCGGCCTGTCGCCCGAGCTCGCCGCGACCACCGGCGCGCTGGCGCCCGAGGCGATCGCCGCCGCCGAGGACGAGGTCGCGCCGGTCGTCCGGGATCCGGACGAGCTGCACGACGCGCTGCAGACGCTGTGGCTGGTGCCGGCGGCGCGGATGACGACGCTGGGCGAGCCGGCCTGGCTCGACGCGCTGGTCGCGGCCGGGCGCGCGACGCGGCTGGCCTGGCCGGCCGACGGCGCCCGCCCCGCGGGCCTGGCCTGGGTCGCCACCGAGCGGCTGGCCGCCGTGCGCGCGATGGTGCCCGACGCGGTGGCCACGCCCGACCTGCCGACGCCGAGCTGGGCGGCGGCGCACGAGCCCGACGTCGCGTTGCGCCGGATCGTCGCCGCGCACCTCGACGCGAGCGGGCCACGCACCGCCGCGGCGCTGGCGGCGATGCTGGGCCTGGCCGCCGCGCCGGTGCTCGAGGCGCTGCTCGGCCTCGAGGCCGATGGCGACGTGCTGCGCGGCAACTTCAGCGGGCGCGGCGTCGGCCCGCCGCCGATGACCGTGCCCGCCGCGATCGCCGCGGCCGACGACGAGCTGGCGACCGTCGAGTGGTGCAACCGGCGGATCCTGGCGCGCATCCACCGCCTGACGCTGGCCCGGCTGCGCCGCGAGATCGAGCCGGTCGACGCCAGCGCGCTGATGCGGTTCCTGCTGCGCTGGCAGCGGGTGGCCAAGGGCACGCAGGTGATCGGCGCCGACGGCCTGAGCCGCGTGCTCGATCAGCTGAGCGGCTTCGAGACCGCCGCCGGCGCGTGGGAGCGCGAGGTGCTGCCGGCGCGGCTGAACGGCTACGACGCGACGTGGCTCGATCAGCTGTGCCTGGGCGGGGCGATCGCGTGGTGCCGGCTGTCGGCGCGCAAGTCCGAGGGCGACGCGAGCGGCGGCCGGGTCGCGCCGTCGCGGGCCGCGCCGCTGGCGCTGTTCCGCCGCGCCGACGGGGCGTGGTTGCGCGCGCCGCTGGCGACCGACGCCGACGCCGCGCCAGCGCTGAGCGCCGAGGCGACCGCGGTGGCGGCGCGGCTGCGCGAGGGCGGCGCCGCGTTCCTGCCCGATCTGGTCGCGGCGGTGGGGCTGGCCCCCGACGCCGTCGAGGACGCGCTGTGGGAGCTGGTCGCCGCCGGGCTGGCCGCCGCCGACGGCTTCGCGTCGATGCGGGTGCTGATCGAGCGCAAGCGCGGTGAGCCGCTGCGGACGCGGTTCGATCAGCCGGCCCGCGGCACCGTCGAGGCGTCCCACGCGTGGCGCGAGGCGGTGCGGCGCACCCGCGAGAAGGAGCGGGCACGGCCGGCGGTGGCGATGCGCAGCCTGCCGACCGCCGCCGGGCGCTGGTCGCTGGTCGGCGCGCCGCGCGCCGAGGCGCTGGATCCCGACGCGTCCGCTCGGCAGCTCCTGGCCCGCTATGGCGTGGTGTTCCGCGATCTGCTGGTGCGCGAGCCGGCGCTGCCGCCGTGGCGCGACCTGGCGATGGCGCTGCGCCGGCTCGAGGCCCGCGGCGAGATCCGCGGCGGGCGCTTCGTCACCGGCTTCGTCGGCGAGCAGTTCGCGCTGCCCGAAGCGCTCGACGAGCTGCGCGCGGTGCGCACGCCGCCGATCGGCCGCGAGCTGGTCAAGGTCGCGGCCACCGACCCGCTCAACCTGGTCGGCATCGTCACGCCGGGGCCGCGGGTGCCGGCGGTGATCGGCAACGCGGTCCTGTGGTGCGACGGCGTGCCGCTGGCCTCGCTCGAGGCCGGCGCGGTGGTGGTGCGGATGACGCTGCCCGCCGGCGCGCGCGTCGACGACGACCTGACGTATCATGAGGCGCCGCGACGCTCGGTGCCCGCGGCGCAACCGTCCTTGCCGCTGTGATCTCCACGCTCCGCTCCTGGTTCCGCCCGGCCTGGCCGCACGCGTTCATCGCCGGGGTCGTCGCGCTGCAGCTGCTGTTGCCGCTGCACTACTACCTGGTGCGCCACGACGAGCACGACGAGCGGTTCGCGTGGCGGATGTTCTCGTCGACCCGCTCGCTGACCTGCGACGTCGAGCTGCGCGTCGACGATCGACCGATCGAGCTGGGCCGCGAGTTCCACGACGCGTGGATCGCGATCGCCCGCCGCGGCCGCCGCGCGGTGATCGAGGCGATGGCGGCGCGGCTGTGCAAGCAGCACCCGGGATCGACGGTGACCGCGTTCCTGACCTGCAAGCCGGTGCGCGGCGAGCCGTACTCGGTCGGCGGCTTCGACCTGTGCACGATCCCGCGGTTGTAGATGGCCAAGCGCACCCGCTCCCAGCAAAGGCGCCCCGGCCCCGGGCCGGCGGTGCCCGCGGCGTCGCCCGCCGCGACCGCGTCGACGGCCCCCGCGCCGGCCGCCGCGCGCCCGCCGGTGCGCGCGGCGGCGTTGCCGACTGCGACCCGCGGCCGGTTCTGGCTCGACTTCGAGCTGTCGTGGGCCAGCTGGGCGCTGTTCCGGCTGTGCTTCTTCGGCCTGCACGCGATCGACGCGGTGCTGCAGCTCGCCCACGCGCCGCGCTACGGCGCCGGCGGCTTCAACGTGCCGCAGCTGCCGCTGCCGCTCCTGCCCGCGCCCGACCGCACCGGCATGAGCTTCGTCTACGGCTTGCTCGCGATCGCGTTCGCGCTGTGCGCGGTCGGCGTCGCGGTGCGGGTGCTCTTGCCGCTGGCGGCCGCGCTCTACGCCTACGCGTACTTCGTCAGCCAGCTCGACTCGTACCAGCACCACTACCTGATGGGCCTGGTGCTGTTCCTCTTGTGCTTCGTGCCGACCGCGCCGACCAGCGTCGGCGCCGACGGGCGGCGCTGGCTGCGGTCGTGGGCGCTGCGGCTCGTGCTCGTGCAGCTGGCGATCGTCTACCTGTGGGCCGCGGTGGCCAAGGTCGATCCCGCGTGGCTCGACGGGAAGCTCCTGGCCAGCCAGGTCCAGCCCGGCAGGATGCGGTCGCTGATCGGCGGGCTCGGGTTCGGCGCCGTCGCGGTGCTGGTGCTGGCCACCGAGGTCGCGCTGGCGGCGACGATCTGGCACCGCCGGCTGTGGTTCGTCGCGGCGCCGCTCGGCGTCGGCCTGCACCTCGGCATCGAGCTGATCGATCTCGATATCGGGCTGTTCTCCTATTACATGATCGCCAGCTACCTGCTGGTGGTGCCGGGCGCGCCCGCCGAGGCGGCGCTGCGGTTCGGTCGCCGGCTGGTCGCGCCGCTGGCGCGCGTGCCCGCGGGCACGGCGCTGGCGGTCACCGCCGCGGCGCTGATCGCCGGTGTGATCCACGTGCTGCGCCACCCGCTGCCGCTGGCGCGCGCCGCGCTGGTCGGGCTGGCGCTCGTGGCTGGCGCGGCGCTCGCGGCGCGGCGCGGCGGCGCGCGGGCGATTGCGGGGCGGCTCGGCGCCGGCGCGCTGGCGTTCGCGTCGATGGCGGCGGTGCTGGCGACCACCGACGTCGCCGCCGATCACTTCCGCACCTGGGGCGGCGCGTCGCGGCGCATGGGCCTGCCCAGCGAGCGCGCCGCGTACCAGGGCCT
>Ga0073899_10004351_pt1 | contig 12418 bp, 12 predicted proteins | sample KloWWTmetaKNB5Ph_FD_88975 | JGI IMG/M metagenome (GOLD analysis project Ga0073899, IMG submission 88975) | Active sludge microbial communities from Klosterneuburg, Austria, studying microevolution and ecology of nitrifiers - Klosterneuburg... | ecosystem: Engineered > WWTP > Aerobic digester >... | reverse complement strand
TAGGACTTGGAGATGTTCTTCAGGCGTATCCAGCTCAAGTCGAGAAAGCCTACGCCCGCTCAATCGACGCATACGCACTCGGAATCCCCTAGAAACAGGGCATGGGGAAACGGGGCATGGGAACCAACCAGGTGCTGGACGCCGTGAAGCAGATCGGTCCGACGCTTGAGGGTCGGTCGGCCGAGATCGAGCAGGCGCGCGGCCTTCCACCCGATGTCGTCGAGCTGATCAAACCGACGGGGGCGTTCCGGATGTACGTCCCGGCGGATCTCGATGGTCCCGGCGTCACGGCATGGGAAAGCCTGGAGGTGATTGAGGAGCTGGCGTACCACGACGGCGCCGCCGGTTGGTGTTCGATGATCGGCTCGACGACCTCCCTCACGGCATCGATGCTTCCGGATCCGTTTGCGAGCGAGGTCTTTGGTTCCACCGGCTCCATCGCCGGCGGGTTCGCCATGCCGGCCGGTCGTGCGACGCCCGTCGACGGAGGTCTGCGTGTGAGCGGCCGCTGGCAGTGGGGTTCGGGCACCCGTCACTGCACCTGGATCGCCGGCGGCTGCCTGCTGGTCGGCGAGGACGGAACCCCCCAGGCGAGAGCCGACGGCCTGGTGGCCCCCTTCGTCTTCTTTCAACCCGACGACGTCGAGTTCATCGACAACTGGGACGTCTCCGGATTGTCCGGAACCGGCTCGGGCGACTACCAGGTGAACGACGTGTTCGTTCCGGAGGGCCGCTGGGTGGAGTTGGGCGACGACGCAACGGTGCGGCACAACAGCAGCCTGTCGCGGTTCTCGTTCTTCGGGTTGCTCGCCTGCGGCGTGGCCTCCTGCGCGATGGGCATCGCCCGGCGGGCCGTCGACGAGCTCGTCGAGCTCGCCGGGACAAAGAAGCCCCAGGGAAGCTCGAAGTCGCTCGGCCGGCGTCCCCAGGTTCAGGCCGACGTTGCGATCGCCGAGGCCAAGCTCGCCTCGGCATGGGCGTTCATCGAGGCATCCATCACCGACTCCTGGGTGACGGCCGAGTCGGGCAGCGCTCCAACGGTCGAACAGAAGCGCCGGCTTCGGTTGAGCGCCACCCACGCCACGCAGACGGCGGCCGAGGTGGCCGAGCTGATGTACAAGGCAGGCGGCGGCGCGGCGGTCTACAAGTCGTGTCCGTTGCAGCGAACGTTCCGTGACGCGTTTGTCGCCACCCAGCACGCGATGGTCGCACCTCGAACGCTCGAAACCTATGGTCGGCTCCGGCTGGGCATCGAGACGGACACGGGACTTCTGTGAACGAGCTGACCAACGAGCTTGACCCCGTCGAACAGCGGCGGCTGCTCCGGGCCTGGCTCGCTGATCATCGGTCCCCCACCCCCCGCCAACTGGCCGAGGCCGGGCTGGTCGCACCGCACTGGCCACGGCCCTGGGGGCTCCATGCCGACCCACACCTGCAGCTGCTCGTCGCCGAGGAGTTGGCGGCGGCCAACGTGGTGGTCCCGGACAGCACGATCGGCCTGGGCTGGGCCGGCCCGACGATCCTGGCCGGGGGCACCGAGGCTCAACACCGACGCTGGCTTCCGGGCATCCTGGACGGAACCGAGATGTGGACCCAGCTGTTCAGCGAGCCGGACGCCGGCTCTGACCTGGCCTCGCTTCGCACCAGCGCCGAGCGCGACGGCGACCACTACGTCGTCAACGGTCAGAAGATCTGGTCGACGTGGGCGAACCGGTCCCAATGGGGAATCCTGCTGGCCCGCACCGACGCAACCGTGGCGAAGCACCAAGGCATCTCCTACTTCGTGGTCGACATGGCCACCCCCGGTGTCGAGGTGCGCAAGATCATCGAGATGACCGGTGGTAACCACTTCAACGAGACGTTCTTCAACGAGGTCCGGATCCCCGTCGAGAACCGGATCGGCGCCGAGGGCTCTGGGTGGCGCCTGGCGACGGTCACGCTGGGCAACGAGCGGGTCGCGCTGAGCGAAGGCGGCGTGCTCTGGGGGATGGGGCCGACCTTCGGGGAGTGCATGGACGAGATTCGTCGGAGATCGGCCGCCGGCACGCCGGTGAGCCGTCAGCAGGCGGCCAAGGTGTACAGCGACGGGTTCGTGACCAACCTGCTGACCCAGAAGATCGTCGACGCGATGCTCCGGGGTGAGGATCCGTCGCCCTTCGCATCGATTCGCAAGGCGAAAGCCGATGCCAACGCCCAGGCACTTCTCGATCTCATCTGTGACCTCGCCGGGCCCGCCGGCATGCTCGGGATTCAAAACGAGGAAGCCGAAACGACAGACCCCTGGCATTGGGCCTACCTGTTCAGCCGAGCGCTCACCATCGGCGGCGGCACCTCGGAGATTCAGCGCAACATCATCGGCGAACGCCTCCTCGGCCTGCCGCGTGAACCACGGCCCCAACCCTGAAAGCAGGCACCCCATGCAGCTGTATGACGCCATGAGCACGCTTCGAGCGGTTCGGAGGCTGCGACCCGACCCGATCCCGGACGTTGTGCTCGATCGGGTGCTTCAAGCCGCCTGCTGGGCACCGACCGGCGGCAACACACAGCCATGGAAGGTGATCGTCGCCACCGACCCAGACGTGAGGGCCGGGCTCCAGGCGATCTATCGCCCGGAATGGCAACGCTACGCCGCGCAGGTTCTCGCCCGTCTCGACGGCCTCCCCGATGATGTAGCCGAACCGCAGCGCCGGGTGGTGAGTGCGGGCGACCATCTTGCGAACCACCTGCACGAGGCACCCGCGATTCTCGTGTTCTGCGCCAACCCGGCGGCCATGGCCATCACCGACGCCAACCTCGATCGCATCAGCATGGTCGGCGGCGCCTCGGTCTATCCGGCGGTGCAAAATGCCATGTTGGCGTGTGTCGCCGAAGGGCTCGGCTGCACGCTGACCACGCTGCACTGCCTTCGCGAACCCGAGGTGAAAGACCTTTTGGACATTCCGGACTCGTGGGCAACCGTCGCGCTCGTGCCGATCGGCTACCCGGTCGGTCGCGGCCACGGACCCATCACCCGAAAGGGCCCGGATGCGATGGCGGCACGCGACGCGTTCACCACACCATGGTCGGGCACCTCACGCTAAAGAGCGCTTACCTGTCGACCGACACCACGACCCGCAACTCGAGCGATCGGCGGACGACGCTGCGACGAGCGGCTTGTGAACTCGCCACCCAGTCCTGAGACCTCGGGCCGCATACCGCCTCGGGATCGGAGCGCGCCTCGTCGGCCAGGGCGAGCATGCCCTCGATCGCCCGGCGCAGCGCCGGGGTCGCCTCGTCAGGTGCTCGGGTTTCGTCGATGTCGGCCAGCGCGTCGACGAGCCCGTCGGCGTCGCCTCGCTCGGCCGCCGACTCCCCCGCCTCCAGCGCCCGAAAGCAGCGTTCTGCGAGGCTCTCGCCCGGGAGCACACCGGCGCCGTGGGGCGTGCTCAACGTGTTGAACACGTAGGCGGAGCGGTGGTCCATCTCGGAACGGAAGAACCAGCGCTGGTCCGGGTCGTGCAGGAACATCCAGATGTCGTTGATGGCCGCGTCGTCCTCGCGCTCCAGGAACGAGTCGGTGGCGAGCCCGTAGCGGAGCTGGTGGCACCTCCGGTCGATGCTCCTTCCGTCGGCGAGCACCAGCGGCTGGGTGATCTGCTGCAACGGAATCCACAGGTTGACCAGCATCAACGAGGGTTCGTGATTGTGAACGCCGGGCGAGTCATGACGAAACAGCGTGGGCGCCTCGCCACCCATCAACTGTCGTATCGGCGTCCCGAACACGTCCTGGTCGCCGTGGACCGAGGTGGCAGGGCCGTGGTCGTTCCTGCCGATCGACCGGGGTGGCACCATCGACATCCGGTTCGGCCCGGCGGTGCGTATGAACTGGCCCTCATCGGCCACGTACAGCACCGTCAGCGTCAGCCCACTGCGGCACTGCAGCACCGCGCCTTCCAGCGCTGCCTGGACCGCTTCGGCGTCGGAGTCGTTCATGTTGCCGGCTTCGTCAACACGCCCCAGGACGCTCTGAAGGGCGGCGAACGGCGTCAGGTCGACGGTATCGAAGCCGGCGCCGAGCAGGTCGGTGCCAATGTCGCCGTCCTGATCGCAGTCGGTCGCCGGGCACTCGTGAAACTCGACGCTCTCGTCTCCGTACGGTGCGGACGCACGCTCACCTGCCCGTAGCAACCCTGGGTGGTCGACGTCAGGAGTCGCAAACGCATCCGGTAGGAAACCCAGCTCGACGGGATACGTGCCGGTTTGGCGTGCCATGGGCTCGATCGTACCGCCGAGCGCCCGGCAATCTCACCACATGTGGGGGATGCGTCGGCGGGACCGACACCAATACCGTCGTTCACACGACCTGCCCGACGAGGAGAGCCGAATGACCGATCCATACGCCGACGGCTCGGCGATCGACCGTTGGTTCCACTCCGACGTCATTCAACCAATGGACGACTTCAACAACCCGCGACAGGAATGGCGCCGCCTGATCTCCGAAGCATTCGGCACGTTCCTCCTCGTCCTGGTCGCCGCCGGCGGCGGCATGATGGGCCAGGCGTTCCCCGACACGATCAGCCGCCAAGCCGCAGTGGTCGCTCCCGGCCTGATGGTCATGGCGGTCATCTTGTTCATGGGCAAGGTGTCCGGCGCCCACCTGAACCCGGTGGTCAGCATCGCTTTTGCCCTGCGACGCGACTTCCCATGGTGGCGGGTTCCCGGCTACATCATCGTTCAGTTGCTCGGCGCGTCGCTCGCAGCGCTCTTCCTCCAGTCGGTCGTCAACGTTTCGGCCACGTACGGCTCGAACTACCCGGCCTCCGGCTACTCGAACGGCTCAGCATTCTGGATGGAGTTCGTCCTCACGCTCGGGCTTGTCAGCGTGATCCTTGGGACTGCGTCCGGTGCCCAGAACGACGGGATCATCGGGGCGTTGGGCGTCGGCGGCTACATCGCACTCGCTGGCCTCTGGGGCAGCCCGATCTCCGGCACCTCCATGAACCCTGCACGTACCTTCGGTCCCGACCTGGTCGGCGCCGACTTCGCCTCCTATTGGGTGTACCTCGGCGGTCCGCTCGCCGGCGCAGCCGTCGCAACGGCGTTTGGTTTCGTGCTCAGAGGCCAGGGTGGAGGCAGGGCCGGATCAGCGGCCGGTCAGGGCGCCCTCGACACCAAGGAGGCCGAGCCGACCAGGGCCTGACGGGTTCTGTCGCCGTTGGAGGCCATCATCATCGATGCGGGTGACGCAGGATACCTGCCGCGAGGGCGCCGCACACCATTACCAGCGAGACCACAAATCAGCAACCGTCTCATGCAATGAACCGAAGTCGTTCCAGAGGGCTGACTCCTAGACATCCACAAAACGTTTATCTAAACTTGAAGGATGGAAACTGCAACTCGCTCGGACATTGGCGCTGCCGACTTCTACGCCGACCCTCACGCGGCCAAGTACCAGGGGGAGCTTGAGGCACATCCGGATGCGTTTCAGAACCTCTTCGAACTGCTGAACTTGCCGGCCAACGAGCAACGGCTCACCGACGCAGAGATGCACAACCTGCCCGCTCTCGCCGGCGTTGTCCGGTTCATCGAGGCAGACCCGACGATCGAACGCATTCTCATATCTGGCCCTCCCGGCTTCCGCTTTCGTCAGTCTGTGGGCGTCGCCGTGAAGCTCAAGATGGCGAAGCTGGGTTGGCGGTCCACTGGCCGAAAGGGCGCCGTGAAGGGGGCCTCGCACTTCACGAAAGCCGAACGATTCGCCCCCGGCCCAGCCGCAGGTGACGACTATGCGGCCGGTGCACTCGCAGCGATCGACGCCGTCGGCCAGATCGGCGAGCACAGCGAACGGCAGTCGACCGGTCGGGCGCTCATGGATGCGCTGGCTGCGACGCGCCGATCCGAGGGTCGACCCTTCTAGCGTGCTGATCATTCTCGACAGCGGGCCCCTCGGCCTCGTGAGCAACCCGAGCACCAAAGGGCCTGCCCACGATGCCCGAACGTGGGCACGAACCCGTATCGACGCAGGCGACCGCCTCATCGTGGCCGAAATCTCTGACTATGAAGTTCGCCGAGAACTCGAACGGTCCGGGAAACACGCCGGTATCGAGCGGCTCGAAAGACTCGGCACCGGCCTCGGTTACCTGCCCTTGTCAACCGCCATGATGCGGATCGCCGCCAGCCTCTGGGCCGAAGCACGAAACAGCGGACTCCCAACAGCCCGGGATGCAGCCCTCGATGGTGACGTTATCCTCGCCGCCCAGGCACAGGCCCTTCAGGCCGAGGAGCCAGCCGAAACAATCGTTGTAGCAACCACGAACGTCACGCACCTTGAGCGCTACGTCGATGCGCGCCTTTGGTCAGACATCTGAGTCAGCGGGTGACCAACGTCGGGCTCAGGCCGAACTCGGCGAGGGTGGCCTCGATGTGACAGAGCAACTCATCTCTGCCGAGGCCGCCGCCCACCGGCCGTGCGACGATCGAGAGGAAGACGTTTCCGAGGGCCCGGCCGCTGAGCACGTACAACTGACCGCCGATGCGGTCGAGGTCCGCCGGACCCTGGCCCGGCTCGATCAGGCGCACCCAGAAGTCGTTCGAGTCCCGGCCGTCGAGGCGGACGACTGCGGCGGGCAGGTCGCCGTAGTTGGAGCAGCCGACCGGCAGGGCGGACGCGCCCATCGCCAGCGGCTCGGCCCTGCGCACCGCGGCGGCGGGCATGAGGGGCGTCAACGGGAGGGCGGCCGCAAGGTCGTATGACTGCTCGGCCACGGCCACGAGCGCCGCCTTGGTGGCCTCGCGTAGGCCGGTGAGGTCATCGACCACGCCGGTGGGTTCGATCCGAATGGTGGCTCTGTCGAGGGAGTTGGCGCGCGTATCGCCCTCGATCCGCACGCTGACCGGCACGCCAGGGTGACCATCCCGTCGGCACCGGTCCGTCCCAACCGCTCCCCCATCCGGGCCGCAACCGCCGACACCAGGGTGTTGCTCGTGCCGCCTCGCTCGGCGGCGGCGGCATCCCAGTCGGCCTGGTTCACCCGAACGCACGACACCGGAACGCGGAAGGGACCGCCTGCTGGTTTCGACGTGGTAGAAGCGGCCGGGGCGCCGGGTTTGCTGCCGGAAGTCTTCGGCGCAGCCTGGGCACGGGCGACTCGGGCGCCGGCGACCACGGCGCGCAGCACGGACGGCAGGCCCCGGACAAACGCCAGCAGATCGGCCCACAGCACGCGGCTGCGGCGACGTGCACCCCTCCGTGGATAGGCCGGGCGGCGCGCCCGACCCTCGACCGCATCGGTGATCGCCTGGAGCACGCAGAGCCCGTCGCCGAGGGCGTGGGGGATGGTGAAGGCAACAGATGTGCCGCCGTCGGTCAGCGGCAACACCCCGATCCGCCAGCCCGGGCCGTGCTCGGGGTCGGTACCTCGGTCACCAAACTCGGAGGTCCAGGTGAAGACCTCGTCCCATTTCCTTGGCGTTGCTTCAACGACGAGGTCGGGGGCGCGGTCGACCGCCACCCAGCGGTGCCGTCCGCCCGGCAGCGGGGAGTGCTCGACCAGCCGTCCCGCCAACGTGTGGCAGAGGTTGTCGTTGACGCGCCGCAACGCTTCGAGGTCGACCGGTCGGTCATACGTCCACGTGGCGAGGAAGACGGGCTGGTGGCCGAGGGCCCGCAACCCGAGGTACGACCCCTGATCCATCAGGGCGATGCGGTCGTCGAGCACCGTCTCCATGCCGCCTCATGTCTTGCTGAACCGGCGGACCGCCAGCGGGACCGAGATGGCGAGGATCACTGCGATCCACAGCAGCGACCGCAACACGTACCCCGTGGTCGTTGTGGTGAACGAGCCGGAATCCTGCAGGGCCTGGGCCGCCTCGGGTCCCAGCATCAGCCCCCTGCAGGCGTTGACGACGATGGTAACGGGCTGGTGGGCGGCGAAGGCCTGAAGCCACCCCGGCATCGAGTTGACCGGTACGAACGCCGAGCTGGCGAAGGTGAGCGGCAACAGCACCGGGAAGGCCATCGACTGGGCCTCCTCGGCCGACGTGGATCGCAGGCCGACGAGCGCCATCAGCCAGGACACGGAGAAGGCGAACGCCAGGACGAGCAGGCTGCCCTTGACCACGCCCATGACGTCGTAGGGCCGGAAGCCGATCGCCATGCCGACGAGCAACATCACCACGACGATGCCGATGTTGCGCACCAGGTCGGCCAGCGTGCGCGCCGCCAGCACCGACATCGGGGCCATCGGCAGCGAGCGGAACCGTTCGATCAGCCCGCCCCCAAAGTCCTCTGCGAGGCCGATGGCCATGGACACCGATCCGAGGGCGACCGCCTGCACGAAGATGCCCGGCAGCAGGTAGTTGACGTAGTCCATGCCCAGCACCTGGCCGAGCGTGCCGCCGAACACGTACCGGAAGAGCAACACGAACATGACGGGTTGCAGGAACGTGAACACGAGCAGCCCGGTCTCGCGAACCAGGTGCAACAGCCTTCTCCTTCACCCGATCACCCTCGTTCACTCGTTGTTGGCCTAGGCTTCGGCCTTCGCCGAACGCGACCAGCTCAAGGAACGACAACGCCGGGTCGGCCCCGGTCATCGCCGGGAACCCGTCGCTGCTCGCGACGAACCCGTGGGAAGCGACTCGCAGGGGGAGGCTGGGGCATGGAGACGACCGGCTCTGCGGAGAGTGCAACTGCCATAGCGTTCGGGACCAGGGTGGGATGGCGGAACACGCCGTGGGCGGACTACCTCGCCGAGTTCCTTGGGACGTTCGTGATCATCACGTTCGGCTGCGGCGTGGTGGCGACCTCGCTCGCCGCGCTCCCGGAGTCGGGGCGGACCGAGACGGCGTTCCTCGGCGGTGGGGACTGGTTGCTCATCACCCTCGGGTGGGCGATGGCGGTGACGTTCGGCATCTACGTCGCCGGCGGGGTCAGTGGCGCTCACCTCAACCCGGCGGTCACGTTGTCGTTCGCGCTACGTCGGGGCTTTGCCTGGTCGAAGGTGCCCGGCTACATAGCGGCGCAGTTGCTCGGCGCCTTCGTCGGCGCCGCCCTCGTGTACGCCCTGTTCTTCGAGGCCATCGAGGCCTTCGAACGCTCCAGTGGGATCGTGCGTCACGGGGGTGCGAGCATAGGCATCTTCGTCACCGCGCCGGCCGACTACTACACGAGCTACTGGGGTCCGTTTCTGACCGAAGCCGTGGCCACCGCCTTCCTCGTCGTGTTCATCTTCGCGGTGAGCGATCTCATGAACACCCCGCCACGAGCCAACCTCGGCCCGCTCGTCATCGGCTTCGCCGTCTTCGCCATCGGCTCCTCGCTCGGTGCCGGCACCGGCTACGCCATCAACCCGGCCCGGGATCTCGGCCCCCGGTTCTTCGCGTGGGTCGCCAGATGGGGTGATGCCGCCCTACCGGGGACCTCGGCGAACCTCGGCGCCTACTGGTGGGTCCCGATACTGGGCCCCATCGTTGGTGCCATCTTCGGTGCACTCGTGTACGACCTGGCGATCCACAACGTCCTGGCCGCCCGGGGAACGGCAGAGACCCCCCACGCCAGGACCGTCGGTGAAGTCGTCCTCGAAGAAGAATGAACGTCCTACGCGGGGTGCAGATCCTGTGACGAACCATATGAGGAGCACAGATGTCTCGGTATGTGGCCGCCATCGACCAGGGCACCACCAGCACGCGCTTCGTGATCTTCGACGCCGACGGGCAATCCGTGGGCATGGCGCAGCAGGAGCACGAGCAGGTCTACCCTCAGCCGGGTTGGGTCGAGCACCGGCCGCAGGAGATCTGGGCCCGGACCGAGGCGGTCATCGCTGACGCCCTCGCTACCACCGGGCTGACCGCGGCAGATCTGGTGGCCATCGGCGTGACGAACCAGCGCGAGACCACGGTCGTGTGGGACCGGTTCACCGGCGAACCGGTGGGCAACGCCATCGTCTGGCAGGACACCCGCACCGATCAGATCTGCCGCGACCTGTCCGCCGACGCGGGTCGTGACCGATTCCGGGCCTCCACGGGGCTCCCGCTCGCGACGTACTTCTCGGGACCGAAGGTCGTCTGGATCCTCGACAACATACCCGGCGCACGAGCGCGCGCCGAAGCCGGCGAGCTCCTGTTCGGGACGATCGACACCTGGATCATCTGGAACCTCACCGGCGGCGTCGGCGGTGGACTGCACATCACCGACGTCACCAATGCCAGCCGGACGCTCCTGATGGACCTGGCCACCCTGGACTGGGCGCCCGACATCGTGGCGGCGCTGGGCATTCCCGCGTCGATGCTGCCGGAGATCCGCTCGTCGAGCGAGGTCTACGGCGAAGCCCGCCTCGCTTCCGTGGCCGGGGTGCCGGTGGCCGGTGACCTCGGCGATCAGCAGGCCGGGCTGTTCGGCCAGAGCTGCTTCGACGCCGGCGACGCCAAGAACACCTACGGGACCGGCAACTTCCTCCTGCTCAACACGGGCACCGAGCCGGTGCGCTCGGATCACGGGTTGGTCACTACGGTCGGCTACAAGCTCGGTGACGCCCCCGCCGTGTACGCCCTCGAGGGGTCGATCGCCATCGCCGGGGCGCTCGTCCAGTGGCTTCGCGACAACCTCCGCCTCATCGACTCGGCGGCGGAGGTGGAAGAGCTGGCCCGCAGTGTGGACGACAACGGTGGCTGCTATTTCGTCCCGGCGTTCTCGGGACTATTCGCCCCGTATTGGCGTGATGACGCCCGTGGCGTGATCGTCGGGCTGACCCGCTTCGTGGAGGGAGGCCACATCGCCCGCGCCACGCTTGAGGCCACGGCGTTCCAGGGCCGCGAGATGGTCGATGCGATGGAGGCCGACTCCGGCGTGACCCTCCACGAGCTGCGCGTCGGCGGCGGCATGGTCAAGAACGAGCTGCTCATGCAGTTCCAGGCCGACATCCTCGGCATCCCCATCATCAGGCCGTCGCTGACCGAGACCACGGCGATCGGTGCCGCGTATGCAGCAGGGCTCGCCGTCGGGTTCTGGCCGAGTACCGAGGTGCTGCGGGCCAAGTGGGTCGAGGACAAGCGCTGGCTGCCCCAGATGGACGAGGCCACCCGGGAGCGGGAGCTCGCCCAATGGAAGAAGGCCGTGACCCGCACCTTTGACTGGGTCGACGCTGAGCCGGTCTAGCTACAACGCCCGCGAGCACCCCAAGCGAACGCGTTCGCCGAACGATGGGTGCGCACGCTGCGTCACGAACTGCTCGACCGCACCTTCATCTGGAACGAACGCCAGCTTCGCGCTCTCCTGCTCGACTACAACCAGCACCGCCCGCACGGCGGGCCTGTGGGATCACGCCGACGAGGCAGAGCGCAGGACGCTGCTCGACGAAGCTGCTCCAAGACGTCACAGTCCACGCAGACCGGCTCTCGGTGACCCTGCACGGAGCGCCAGCGCTCAACGTGGGATTCTCCGAAGTCGGGCTCAAGGACTCGGGGTTGAGTTGTGTCGGAGGGGGGACTTGAACCCCCACGCCCTTAACGGGCACTAGGCCCTCAACCTAGCGCGTCTGCCAATTCCGCCACTCCGACGTGACCCCGGTTTTCGCCCGGTGCAAGCGGGTCAGCATAGCAGCGCTGCCGCTCTCCCCCACCAGCCGACACCCAGCCGGCGTCCTGATGGATGGGGCACCCGAAGGCACGGCAGATACGGCCGACCTGATGCCGGTCTGAGGCGTCGCTCACCGCATCAGGATCGCCGAGAATTCTCGGAAATCTTCTCCAGCGGCTGGCTTCGTTGTCACACCCGTTGATCAGACTGGACCCATGGCTTCGATCACCGATTTCGAGCCGACCGGGAGCGGTCCGGAGGGAGTGGGTCCGGAGCGCGATCTTGGGCGGGTGGAGGTGGGCAACCCGGCTGCGGCGCTTGCCTTGGCCCACGCCGAATCGTCGATCGATGAGTTGTTCGCCGCCGGGGTGGAACCCGACGATTCTCAGGATGCGGTCGTCTGGATCGACGAGCTGGAACGGCTTGGGCGTCGGGTGGATGCTGCCCGTTCTGAGTTGGTTGAGTCGATCCAGCGCAGGGTGTTGCACACGGCCGACGGGCACGGGTCGGCCAAGATCATGGTGCGCCATGTCGCCCACCTCACCAACGCTGAGGCGACGGCCCGGGCCAAGACCGCCCGGCTTGCTCGCGATATGCCGAAGGTGACCACAGCATGGAAGGCAGGTGAGGTATCCACCTGCGCGGTCCGCGCGCTGGGTCGGGTGGATGCCAACCCTCGGGTGGCGGCGGCGATGAGAGCCCGTGACGACGAGTTCCTGCGCGACGCCCAGACGATGGGTGCCAAGACGTTTGCGCACAAGGTGCATCGCTGGGCACGCCTGATCGACGAGGACGGCCCCGAACCGGCCAACGAACGTAACCACAAGAAGCGGGATGCCCGGTTGGTGCAGAACCCGTGGGATC
>Ga0073899_10004350_pt1 | contig 12419 bp, 10 predicted proteins | sample KloWWTmetaKNB5Ph_FD_88975 | JGI IMG/M metagenome (GOLD analysis project Ga0073899, IMG submission 88975) | Active sludge microbial communities from Klosterneuburg, Austria, studying microevolution and ecology of nitrifiers - Klosterneuburg... | ecosystem: Engineered > WWTP > Aerobic digester >... | reverse complement strand
TCCTGGGCCTGGACGCAGAGCAGTTCCCGCACCGCGGCCAGCGGGGTGGCCGCCGGGGGGCCGGTCAGCCGCTGGGTTGCGAGCCGGAGCGCGAGCACGTCCGGGGAACCGGCGGTCGGGGTCTGCACCCGCCGAGGGTGGCACCCGGGGAGGGGCCGCGGCAAGCGGTTAGGCTGGGCGGGCGGACGGGCGGCGCCGGAGGCGGCACGTCGGGCGAGGAGGCAGGGTGAGCCAGGGCGGTGGCGAGTGGATGGCCCGCACCGCGCGCGTCGATCCCACCGATCGCGCCCAGCTCGCCGAATCGCCGGTCGAACTGCGTCGGGTGCTCGGGCTGTTCCGCGGCCACGCCGCCGCGACGACCGGCGTGGTGCTGATCATCGTGGTGTCCTCCCTCGTCGCGCTCGCGCAGCCGTTCCTGCTGCGGGCGGTGATCGACGATGCGCTGCCGCACGGCAACACGACCCTGCTCGGGTGGCTCGTGGTCGGCATGGTGGCGATCGCGGTCGCGGGCGGCGTGCTCGGGGTGTGGCAGACCTGGCTGGCGACCGCAGTCGGACAACGGGTGATGCACGACCTGCGAACCTCGGTGTACGCCCACCTGCAGACCCAGTCGATCGCGTTCTTCAAGCGCACCCGCACCGGTGAGGTGCAGTCCCGGATCATCAACGACATCGCCGGCCTGCAGTCGATCGTCACGAACACGGCCACCTCCATCGCGTCGAACGTCACCTCGACGGTCGCGACCGCGGTGGCGATGGTCGCGCTCAGCTGGCAGCTGTCACTGCTCACGCTGCTGGTGCTGCCGCCCGCGATCTGGCTGACCCGGCGGGTCGCGCTGGTGCGGCGCGAGATCACCTCCGAGCGGCAGCGGGTGCTGAGCGACCTGCACTCCCAGGTCGAGGAGACCCTCAGCGTCTCGGGTGCGATGCTCGTGCAGTCGCTGGGCACGTCGGGGCGGGCGGTCGAGGAGTTCTCGGGCACGTCGGCGCGGCTGATCGACCTGGAGGTGCGCTCCCAGCTCGCCGGTCGCTGGCGGATGGCCGCGATGCAGATCGGCTTCGCCGTGATCCCGGCCCTGGTGTACCTCGCGGCCGGGTTCCCGACGGTGGCCGGGCCGCTGTCGATCGGCACCCTGATCGCCTACTCGACGCTGCAGGTCTCGATCTTCCGTCCGATCATGGGGTTGTTGAACATGGGTGCGCTGTGGGTCGCGTCCATGGCCCTGCTGAGCCGGATCTTCGGCTACCTCGACCTCGCCACCGACGTGCCGGCGCCGGTCGACCCCGTCCGGCTACCGCCGGGGACGGTGCGCGGCGAGGTGCGCCTGGAGGGGGTCGGCTACCGCTTCCCCGACTCCGACACCGATGCCCTCAGCGCCATCGACCTCGTCGTCGCCCCGGGCACCTCGGTGGCCCTGGTGGGCGAGACCGGCTCGGGCAAGTCAACGCTCGCGGCGCTGCTGGTGAGGCTCGCCGACCCGACGACCGGACGGATCACGCTGGACGGCGTGGACCTGCGGCGGCTCGACCCGGCCGACCGCGCCGCGGCCATCGGCATGGTCACCCAGGAGACCTACCTGCGGCACGCGAGCATCGCCGACAACCTGAAGCTGGCCCGTCCAGGTGCGACCGACGACGAACTGTGGCAGGTGCTCGAGGTGGCGCAGGTCGACGAGGTGGTGCGGGTACTGCCCGCCGGGCTCGACACGATCGTGGGCGCCCGCGGCCACCGGTTCTCCGGCGGCGAGCGGCAGCGGCTCGCGATCGCCCGGACGCTGCTCTCCAACCCCCCGGTCCTGGTACTGGACGAGGCCACCTCGGCACTGGACACCGACACCGAACGGGAGCTGCAGGGGGCGCTGGACGCGCTCCTGCGGGATCGCACGACGATCACGATTGCCCACCGGCTGAGCACCATTCGCACTGCGGACGAGATCGTCGTGCTGGAGGCCGGCCGGATCGTCGAACGCGGCAGCCACGCCGGGTTGCTCGCCCGGGGCGGCCGGTACGCCACCCTGCTGAACGCCTGAGGCGTCGCCCGCCCGACCTGTCTTGCGACGGAGGCGGGACAAAGTGGCCACCAGCGCCGCCCGACGGCCCGTGGCGGGGCGATGGCCGCCACTGGCGGCAGTTCTGTCCCACCCCGGGCAGTCGCGCGGTCGAAACCGGTGCTGCACCCGGCGCCGGGACCCGCCGGTTCCTAGACTCAGCCCCATGCTGATCGTCACCACCAACGACATCACCGGTTACCGGATCACGGCCGTCCTGGGCGAGGTCATGGGCATGACCGTCCGGAGCGCCAACATCGGCGCCAACTTCACGGCGGGGTTCCGCTCGCTGGCCGGCGGCGAGGTGCCCGAGTACACCAAGCTCGTCTACGAGTCGCGAAACGAGGTGCTCAACCGGATGTGGACGGAAGCGACCCACCGCGGCGCGAACGCGATCATCGCCTGCCGCTTCGACACCGGCGAGATCGGGCAGGCGTTCTCCGAGGTCTGCGCCTACGGCACGGCTGTCGTCGTCATCCCGATCCCGCGCGGCGAGCCGGGCGCCACGCCGCAATCGATCGCCGACGCCGAGCAGCCGCGGTGACGCCGGCCACCCGGACGCACCGGTGAGGCGGCCGCTCCCGGTCGCGCTGCTGGGGACGGGTTCCGTCGGCGGCTCCCGACGCGTCACTTCCGACTGGCTGGACGACCGCTACGACCGCACCCCGGGCAGCACCCGGCGCCGCTCCGGGGTGGCCACCCGACCCTGGGCCGGGCCGGCGGAGACGTCCTCGTCGCTCGCGGCCGAGGCGCTGCGGCGGGCGCTGGCCGCCGCAGACGTCGAAGCGGCCGACCTGGACGCACTCATCGTCGCCTCGGTCGTGCCGGAGCAGCCGATGCCGACCACCGCGGCCCTCGTGCTGCAGCGGCTCGGCCTGGGCGCGGGCGGCATGACGGCCTTCGACGTCAACACCAGCTGCCTCGGCTTCCTGACCGGCCTCGAGCTCGCCGGTCACGGCATCGCGGCCTGCCGCTGGCGGCACGTCAGCGTGGTGGCCGTCGACCTCGCCTCGCCCGGTCTCGACCACGGCGACCTGGAGACCTCCGCACTGTTCGGGGACGGTGCCGCGGCCGCCGTGCTCGGCGTCCCGAGGGCGGGGGCGGGGGTGCTCGCCACCCGTTTCGCGACGTATCCCGCCGGGGCCCGGCTCTGCGAGATCGCCGCGGGCGGCACCCGGTACAACGTCAGCCAGCCGCCGCCCCGCGCCTCGGACTACCTGTTCCGGATGGACGGCCTCGGGGTGATGCGGCTCGCGTCGCGACACCTGCCGGGCTTCCTGGCCGCGCTGCTGGACGAGGCCGGCACCGACCTCGCCGGGATCGACGTGGTGATCCCCCACCAGGCCAGCGAGCTGGGGCTGCGCTTCCTGCGGCAACGGCTCGGGGTGCCCGCAGACAAGGTGGTCGACATCCTCGCCGACCACGGCAACCAGGTCTCGGCCTCGCTGCCCACCGCACTCGACGTCGCCGCGCGCCAGGGACGGCTCCCCCCCGGCACCACCGCGCTGCTGATCGGAACCGGGGCCGGGCTCGTCCTCGGGGGAGCGGTGGTGAGGCTGTGACGCGCATCGAGGTCGGCTTGCTGGAGGCTGGCCGGAGTTGGCAGCGGGAGCGTCTCTCACGCCGCGGTGGCAGCTGGCGCTGGATCCCGTTCCCCGCCACCGTCGCGGTGCTGCGGCATCCCGACGGTGTCGTGCTGGTCGATGCGGGCCACGCCCCCCGGTTCTTCGACGCCACCGCCCGGTTCCCCGAACGGCTCTACCGGGTGCTGGTGCCCGCCGACCTGGCCGCGGGGGAGGCGGCCGTCGATCAGCTCGCCGCCGCCGGGATCGCCGCGGCGGACGTCACCACCGTCGTGCTCACCCACCTGCACGGCGACCATCTCGGCGGCCTGCGGGACTTCCCCGCGGCCCGCATCGTCCACTCGGCGGCGGTCGACCTGCACGGCACAGTCCCGGGCCGGCGGGCGCCCGCGGCGCATCGGCGGGAGGCGTCCAGCCATGGCTTCCTGCCGGCCCTGCTGCCCGACGACCTGGGCAGGCGCAGCGTCACGGCAGAAGACTTCCGCAGCGTCGGGACGGGTCTGCCCGGTCTGCCCTCGGGGTGGGACGTGGCCGGCGACGGCAGCATCGTGGCCGTCGACCTGCCCGGCCACGGGCCGGGCCACCTGGGGGTGTGGCTGCCCGCCACGCAGGGCCCCCCGGTGCTGCTGGTGGGGGACGCGTGCTGGAGCCGGGCCGCGCTGGGGGGCGACCTGCCACCGGCGCCGGTGCTGCGCATGATGGCCGACAGCGACGCCTATCGCGCCACCATCGGCGTGCTGGCCGCGCTGGCGGAGGCCCGTCCCGACGTCCTGATCGTCCCTTCGCACTGCGCGACCTCCGTCGCCGCCGCCCGGGCCGCGCTGGCCGGACGTTGATGGGGCTCGCGGGCGGACGGGCCGCGGTGCTGGCCCACTACCTCGCCACCCGCCGCCGCCGCTTCGCCGACCGTGAGGAGCTGCTGGCCTGGCAGCGTCCCCGGCTGGCCCGGGCGCTGCGCCGGGCCGTCCGCTTCCCCCGCTACGCCGATCTGGCCGGGGCAGGGCTGGACGGGGTCAGGCTCGAGGACTTCCCGGTGCTGGACAAGCCGGCCTGGCTGGCCGACTTCGACGGCCTGAACACCCGCGGACTCAGCCTCGCCGACTGCCTGGCCGCGGCCCGAGACGCCGAGGCCGGGCGCAGCTTCGACACCCGGCTGGACGGCCTCGCGGTCGGGCTCTCCAGCGGCACCTCGGGCAGTCAGGCCGCCTTCCTCACCTCCGCGGCCGAGCGGGCCCGCTGGGCCGGGACGATGCTGGCCCGGGCGCTGCCGGAGGGGCTGTCCGGCGGGGCGCGGGTCGCGCTGGTGCTGCGTGCGGGCGGCCCGCTGTACGACGCGGTCGGCGGCGGCCGGGTGAGCTTCCGTTTCGTCGACCTCTACGACGCGCTGGAGCGGCAGGCCGCCGCGCTGGTCGAGTTCGCGCCGACCGTCCTCGCGGCGCCGCCGGTGCTGCTCGACCTGCTGGCCGCCGAGCGGACGGCCGGACGGCTGCCGATCGCGCCCCGGCTGGTGTACTCGATCGCCGACGTGCTCGACCCCGACGTGGCCGGACGGGTAGCCGCCGGCTTCGGGGTGGCGGTCGGGCAGATCTACCAGGCCACGGAGGGCTTCCTCGGCATCACCTGTGCCGCCGGAACCCTGCACCTGAACGAGGACCTGCTGCTCTTCGAGGACGAGCCCGCCGGCCCGGGCCGGTTCGTCCCGGTCGTCACCGACCTGTTCCGCACCAGCCAGGCGGTGGTCCGCTACCGGATGGGCGATGTGCTGGTGGCGTCCGCCGGGCCCTGTGGGTGCGGTTCGCCGCTGCGTCCGGTCGCCGCGGTCGAGGGCCGCAGCGACGACGTGCTGCTGCTCGGCCGGGGCGGCCGGGTGGCGCCCTGCTTCGCCGATCTGGTGCGCGGAGCCGTGCTCGGCGCCGGGGCGGGTGACTTCCAGGTCGTCCAGGGTGACGCCGGCGACCTCGTCCTCGCCGTTGCGGGGGACGGGTGGGAGGCGGCCCGCGACGCTCTGGCGGCGGCGCTGGCCCGCGCCGGCTTCGACCTCCCGAGGATCGATCGAGGTGATTACCTGGCGCCGGCCGTGGGGCAGAAGCGGCGGCGGGTGCGCCGCGAGTCGTCCGCGCGGGACGGCTGAGGGGCGCCGGTCATCCCTGGCGGGCGATCACCTCGGCGACGGCGGCCTCCGTGGCCGCGAACGGGTCGGCGGCTGCGACCGCCGCCTGCAGCCGGCTGACGCCGGGCAGGCCGGAGAGCGCCCGTTGCAGGGCCGTCGCGGTGTCGGGGCTGGTCAGGTCGCGGATCCGCAGGGCCGCGCCGCGCGCGACCAGGCGGGCCGCGAAGTCGAACTGGTCGTAGTCGTGCGGCCACACCAGCGCGGGCAGTCCGGCCCGCAGCGTGCTGTAGGTGATCCCGGCGCCGCCGTGGTGGATCACCGCGCTGAACGCCCCCAGCGCGGCATCGTAGGGCAGGTAGTCCGCCAGCCACACCCGGTCGCCGGCAGCCTGCCAGCCGGTTCCGCCGGAGCGGCCGAGGCTGACCACGAATCCCAGGTCGGGGAAGGTAGCGGCGAGGCGGCGCACGGCCGGCACGAGGTCGTCCTTCGCCCACCACAGGTGGGTGCCCAGGGTGACCAGCACGCGCCGCCCCGGTTCCCGCAGCGGTTCGGGCGGTCGCCAGTCGGCATCCAGGGGCGACTCGGTGACCGGGCCGATGAAGCGGAAGCCAGCCGGCCAGTCGCGGTCGAACTCCAGTTCGGGCACGCCGAGCCCGAGGATCGCCTGCGGCGAGTAGGCCGCCTCGGTCCCGTCGGCTCGGTACACACTGGTGCCGAGCCGGGCCAACTCGCGGGCGAACACGACGCCGACGCCCCGTTTGAAGGCGCGCGTCGCCGTCCGTCCGGCCGCGTCCCGGGCGCGGTGCCAGCTGCTGGCGGGCTCGCCCCAGCCGCCGCAGTAGGACGGCGTGCCGCGCCGGGTCTCGATCGCGAAGGGGGTGGGAATGGTGGTGAGCCAGCCGACGCCTGCGGCCCGGGCCGCCCATCCGGCGACCGGGGCGGTGAAGTCGGCCAGCACCGCGGCGGGGGAGTGGCGGGCGATCAGCGCGTCCAGTTCTGCGCGGGCGCCGGGCAGCACGGCCAGGTTCTGGCGGAGCTGGGCGGCCAGCCGCAGCGGGTGGTGGCCGACCGCGCGGTCGGTGTCGGCGATCCGCTCCAGGGCCGTCGGATCGTCTGCCAGCACCGGGTCGGCGTCGAACCCGAGCCGGGCCAGCAGGCCGAGGCCGGCAGGAGCGGTCGCGAAGCGCACCTCGTGCCCGCTGTCGCGGAGTCGGCGGCCGAGTCCGATCAGGGGGTAGAGGTGTCCGGCGAAGGCCGGTGCGACCAGCAGCAGTCGGCTCACCAGGGGGACCGTGCCGCTTCGCCGACGAGCGCCAGCACCTGGGGGTGCGTGGTGTAGCCGAGGTGTCCGCAGTGGGGGCGCCACCGCGGCGGGCCGCGATGGGCGAGCCGGGTGAGCAGGTCGCGACGGCCCTGCACGATCCAGGCGTCGAGGTCGTCCGGGACGGGGCCGGAGACGGGCCCGAGCGCGACCACGCGCAGGCGCGGGCCGTGGGGGAAGACGCCTCCGACGGGGCCTCGCCCCGCCAGCCCCACCAGCAGCAGCTCCAGCCCCAGGCTGCCGCAGACCACCAGCAGCCGGTCGCTGGTCAGGGCGAACAGGGGATCCAGGCGCGCGGCCACCGCGGCCGGCGCGCCGGCGTCGCGGCGCAGCGCCAGGAACTGGCGGGCGTTTCGAGCCGAGGCGCCCAGCAGGCCTGTGGGCCGCCACGGCCCGTCCTGCGCCGGGAAGGGGTAGCCGTTGGGAACCGCGTCGAAGCCCTCGGCCGCCGCCAGCAACCGCCGCTGGCCAGGGGCGAGCGCGGCATGATCCGGGGAGCTCTGGCCCGAGAGCCACACCACCCGGTCGGCCGCCGGTGTCGTGATGCTGCTGGGGCTCACCGGACCTCCGCTCGCCGGGGTGGGACAGAACTGCCGCCCGCGGCCCCACAGGGCCCCGATCCGGGGCCACGGAGCCGCTGGCGGCGAGATTGTCCCACAGGACCGGGAGGCAGCAGGGACCGCAGCCGTCGGTGACCGACGTCCCGTGGCCTCGGGGAGAGGCGCCCGACGGTGGTTGCCCGTCGCGGCCCGCGAGGCGTGGCGGCCGACACCGGCGGGCGGTGTGGGACGAAGGTGCCACCCAAGGCCCGCGGAGGCCGGTATCAGGACGGCCATGGCAACTGGTGGGGCGTTTGTCCCGGGTGCCCCCGGGATGCGTGTGGGGCCGGCTTCGGGGGCGGTGTGGGACATTGCGGCCGCTCTCGGTGCGAAGCGGGCCGTTTCGGGGCGGCTCCCTCCTCTGGCGGCAAGAATGTCCCGCGGACTTTGGCGGGGCTCAGGTTGTGAGGCTCCCGTCGCGGCCGAGCCGGAGCCGGCGACCGCGCCAGGTGATGTGGCCGCGCGAGGCGAGGGCGGCGACCGCGTGCAGGGGCTGCAGCAGGTCGGCCGCCACCTGGTAGCCGAGCTCCGTCACCGCCTGCCCGCCCGGGGCCCGGCGAAGCGCGGCGAGCGCGAGCGCCTTTCCGAGCAGCACTCCGGGCACGGCCAGCGCCAGCGGCCAGGACCCACCCAGAGCGGCGAGCAGCAACGCGACCGGGGTGAGCACGGCAGGGAGCACCGTGAGCACGACCAGCGCCGGCGGGTGGTCGTCGCGCAGCAGGCGCACGGCATAGACGGTCCAGCGCCGCAGCAGCCGCAGGTACGCGGCGGCGTCGGGCACCCGGGTGCGCAGCCGCACCTCGATCGAGGTCTGGCGGAGCCGCAGCCCCGCGGCCCGGTACGCGCGGGCGAGCTCGTAGTCGTCGCAGGCGAGGTGCTCGATCGCGCCGAAGCCGCCGGCCCGTTCCAGTGCACCCGGGGTGGTGAGGTAGAACATCCCGTTGAGCGTCACCGGTGGCCCGAAGGTCAGGGGCGGCAGGTAGGTCAGCAACGCGTTCGCATTCACGAACCCGGCCACCAGGCCCGACCAGCCGCTCGCCGGCTCGTACCGGGGCAGGCCGGTGACGAGGTCGGCCCCGGCCAGGGCGCCGCGCGCCCGGTCCAGCGCGCCCACTGGGAGCACCGTGTCGTCGTCGAGGACGGCGACCAGCTCGTCGTCTGCCTCGACGGCCCGGGCCAGCTTGTACACCTTCGGGTTCACCCCGGCCGGTGCGGCCCCGAAGAGCCGCAGCTCCACCTGCCCCGGCCCGGCGGCGGCGGCGAGAACCTCGGCGATCCGACGACCCTCGACGTCGGCGAGGTCCAGCAGCCACCGGAACCGGGCGGCGGGGTGGTTCGCCAGGTTCGCGCCCAGTTGTTCCGCGAGCCCCGGGTCACCCGAGAGGATCGGCTGCAGCACGGTCACGGGCGGCCCCGGGACGGGGTCGGGCAGCGTCACCCGGCGCGCCAGCACGAGCCGGACCACCGTCAGGACGGACAGCGTGGCGACTGCCAGCCACCCGCCAGCCACCGCCAGCCCCTCAGGCATGCCACTCGGCGACCAGCTCGTCCACCGCCGCCGCCAGGGTCACCGGCGCCGGCCCGAGGGCGGCCAGCAGTCGGCTCGCGTCGAAGGTCTTCGAGAAGGCGAACATCGAGACCCCGAACCGGGTGATCGGCGGCTCGGCGTAGTGACCGAATCGCGCCGACCACGCCTCCCCGACGCCGGCCAGAGCCAGCGCGACCCCCACGGGCACCCGCGGTCGGCGGGGCGTCACCCCGAGCCGGGCCAGCACCGAGTCGACGAACGGGTCGAGGTCGACCGTCTCGGCGTTGGTGAGGTTGAACTCGCCGGTCACCCCGTCCGCGACGATCCGCAGCAGGTAGTGCGAGACGGTCGCAACCGGTGTCAGGTCGGCACGTGCCGCGTGGCCGTCGCGCCTGGTGAACCGGGGCAGAACGCCCTGGCGGGCCGCCGCCACCACCCGGGGCAGCAGGACGGTGTCGCCCGGCCCGAACACGGCCCGGGGGCGCGCGACCGTCCAGTCTCCCGGGTAGCTGCGGGTGATCCGCTCACCGGCGAGCTTGGTGCGCGCGTAGTCGTTCAGCTGTTCGGTATCGGGCGGGACGGGGGAGTCCTCGCGCAACCCGAACTGGTCGGCGTCCCGGTAGAGCACGCTGGAGGACGAGACGTAGACCAGGTGCGGCCCCCCGTGCGCCGCGGCCCAGGCCGCGATGTGGGTCGTGGCGGCCACGTTGTTGCGCCGGTACTCCTCCGGGGCGGCCCACGGACGGGCCAGCGCGGCCGCGTGGACGACCGCGTCCACCCTCTCGTCCAGGTCGAGGGCAGCCCCGAGGTCCGCCCGGACGTACCGGGCCAGGGGGGCCGCGGGAGCCTGCGCCCGTCCGATCCCGACCACCTGCCAGCCGAGCGCGGCGGCGTCGGCGGCCAGTCGCCGCCCGATGAACCCGTTGCACCCCGTGAGCAGGATCCGCACGAGCGCCGAGCCTAGGCCATCGCTGGGCCCCCCACCCGGCAACAAGTGGCCACCCTGTGGCTTGTTACCGCTCACCAGTCGCCGACCGAATAGGATGGTGTGCGACGATTAGTGACGTTTCAAACAAGGGGCCGATGATGACCGCGAACCTGCAGTGGACCGACGACGACCGCGCCGCAGTGGACACCGCGAGGGTGTTCGCCGCTGATGCGGTCGAGAAGGTGGGCAACGGGCACCCCGGCACCGCCATTTCGCTGGCGCCCGTGGCGTACCTGCTCTACCAGAAGGTGATGCAGGGCGATCCCGCCGATCCCACCTGGGTGGGCCGGGACCGCTTCGTGCTGTCGGCCGGCCACTCCTCGCTCACCCAGTACACCCAGCTCTTCCTGGCCGGCTACGGCCTGGAGGCGGACGACCTCGCCGCGCTGCGGACCGAGGGCTCCCTCACCCCCGGCCACCCCGAGTACGGGCACACCGCCGGCGTCGAGTGCACCACCGGCCCCCTCGGCGCGGGCATCGCGAACGCGGTGGGCTTCGCCATGGCCGCCCGCCGGTCCCGCGCGATCTTCGACCCGACCGCAGAGCCGGGCACCTCGGTGTTCGACCACACGGTCTACTGCATCGCCGGGGACGGCTGCATGCAGGAGGGTGTCTCGGCCGAGGCCTCGAGCCTCGCCGGCGCGCAGAAGCTCGGCAACATCGTGCTGATCTACGACGACAACCGGATCTCGATCGAGGGCGAGACCCAGATCGCCTTCACCGAGGACGTCGCCGCCCGCTACGCCGCCTACGGCTGGCACGTCCAGCACGTCGACTGGACGAACGGAGGCACCGGCTACACCGAGGACGTCGAGGCCCTCCACGCCGCCATCGAGGCCGCGAAGGCCGTCACCGACAAGCCGTCCTTCATCAAGCTCACCACAGTGATCGGCTGGCCGCTGCCGACCAAGGCAGGCCACCACTCCGTCCATGGCGCCAAGCTGGGCGCCGAGGAGATCGCCGGCCTCAAGCGCGAGCTCGGGCTCGATCCGGAGCAGTCGTTCGCGGTGTCGGACGACCTGCTCGCCCACGCCCGCAGCAACGCTGCCGCCCGCGCCGCAGCAGCGAAGGCCGCCTGGCAGCCGCGCTTCGACGCCTGGCGCGCCGCCAACCCCGAGGGCGCGGCGCTGTTCGACCGCATCCGCTCCGGCGCGCTGCCGGACGGGCTGGAGGCGGCCCTGCCCACCTTCGCCCCCGGGAAGAAGGCCACCCGCGCCGCCTCGGGCGAGGTGCTCTCGGCGATCGCCGACGTGATGCCGGAACTGTGGGGCGGCTCGGCCGACCTCGCCGGTTCCAACAACACCACGATGAAGGGCCAGCCGTCCTTCCTGCCGCCCGAGCAGTCCAGCCACGACTTCGCGGGCGACTACAACGGCCGCACGATCCACTTCGGCATCCGCGAGCACGCGATGGGCAACGTCCTCAACGGCATCAACATCGACGGCCTCACCCGCGCGTACGGCGGCACCTTCCTCGTCTTCGCCGACTACATGCGCGGCGCGGTCCGGCTCGCCGCCCTGCAGGGCGTGCCGAGCATCTTCGTCTGGACGCACGACTCCATCGGCGTAGGCGAGGACGGGCCGACCCACCAGCCGATCGAGCACCTCGCCAGCCTGCGCGCCATCCCGGGCCTGGACGTGATCCGCCCGGCCGACGCCAACGAGACCGCCCAGGCGTGGGCGCAGGCGCTGGCCCACACCGACCGCCCGAGCGCGATCATCCTCTCCCGGCAGGACCTCCCCACCGTCGAGCGCGGGGACGGTGCCTGCGCGCCGGCCACCGAGCTCGCCCGGGGCGGCTACACCCTCATCGACGCCGAGGGCGACCTGCAGGTCGTGCTGCTCGCCACCGGCTCTGAGGTGGGGGTGGCCCTCGCCGCCCGCGACCTGCTGCAGGCCGACGGCGTCGGCACCCGCGTGGTCTCGCTGCCCTGCCTGGAGTGGTTCGCCGCCCAGCCCGCCGACTACCGCGAGCAGGTCATCCCGGCTGCCGCCGCCAAGGTGAGCGTCGAGGCCGGCGTCGCCATGGGGTGGCGCGAGTACGTCGGTGCCGACGGCGAGATCGTCTCGGTCGACCACTTCGGCGAATCCGCCTCGGGTGCGCTGCTGTTCGCCAAGTACGGGTTCACCGCCGAGAACGTCGCGGCCAGGGCCAGGCTGGCGCTCGCGCGCCGATGAGGACGGCCACAGCCGGAGGCGTCCGGTGCTGAACCGGACGCACCGGCTGCGGGCGAACGTCCTGCT
>Ga0073899_10004348_pt1 | contig 12421 bp, 12 predicted proteins | sample KloWWTmetaKNB5Ph_FD_88975 | JGI IMG/M metagenome (GOLD analysis project Ga0073899, IMG submission 88975) | Active sludge microbial communities from Klosterneuburg, Austria, studying microevolution and ecology of nitrifiers - Klosterneuburg... | ecosystem: Engineered > WWTP > Aerobic digester >... | reverse complement strand
CGGAGCTGGCCGGCGGCCAACCGCTTCAACTCGTCGTAGACCACCGGAAGCAGTGCCGACAGCGCGTCGGGACTGCCACCGGAGGCGGCGGCGAGGAGGGTGGTGACGTCGGTCGGGGCAGCGTCCATCGGGTCCGTGGGCGTGGGGAGGGATACCTGATACTCCCCCACCTCGGGGGCGGCGTCAAGGCGGGGGCCGGGACAGGCTTGGCCACCCCCCTCCGGCTATATTTGTCAGTTATGCCTGAACCGGCCCTTTCGGACCGTCTGGCCGCTATTCGCGGCGTGATCGCCGACCGGCAGCGGGCCGGCGGCTGGAGCCACCCGGTCCGGATCGTGGCGGTGACCAAGACCCATGGGCCCGAGGCCGTCCGGGCCGCCGTGACGGCCGGATTGGATGCCGTGGGCGAGAACCGGGTCCAGGAGGCGCTCCCCAAGATGGACGCCACCGCCGACCTCGTGGTCGAGTGGCACCTGATCGGGGGCCTCCAGCGCAACAAGGCACGTCAGGCGGTGGGGAAGTTCGCCCTGATCCACTCGGTGGACCGCGCCGAGCTGGCCGCCGAACTCGACCGCCGCGCGGAGCCGGTCGCCATCCAGCCGGTGCTGGTGCAGGTGAACTGTTCCGCCGAACCCCAGAAGGGCGGGGTGGAGCCGGGTGAGCTCGCCGCGTTGCTCGACCAGATGCGCACCATGCCGCGGCTCCGGGTCGACGGCCTGATGACGATGGCCGAGTTCACCGACGATGAAGCGGTGCAGCGCCGCACCTTCGCGCTGCTCCGCACGCTGCGGGACCAGATGCAGGCCGAGGGTCATGCGCTCCCCGAGTTGTCGATGGGGATGTCGGGCGACTATCCGGCCGCCATCGAGGAGGGCGCCACCATGCTCCGCCTCGGATCGATTCTCTTCGGGCCTCGGCCCCAACCTTGACCTTGCGACTCACGTGACCGATTTGCCGACCAACGCCGCTGCGCCCCACGATCCCCGCCACCCCGCGTGGCCGGAGGGGGGCGCCGATGCGCTCGAGCGTGAACTCCTCGCGCGCTGGGAAGCCGAGGGGCTCTTCCAGCAGGTGCAGGCCGCGACCGCCGATGGCGAGGGCTTCGTCTTCTTTGAGGGGCCGCCGACCGCCAACGGTCGCCCCGGCATTCACCACGTCTTCTCGCGCACCATCAAGGACCTGATCTGCCGCTACCAGGCGATGCAGGGGAAGCGGGTCACGCGGATCGCCGGCTGGGACACGCACGGGCTCCCCGTCGAGCTCGAGGTCGAGAAGCAGCTGGGCTTCACCGGCAAGAAGGACATCGAAGCGTACGGCGTCGCCGAGTTCTCGAAGAAGTGCCTGGAGAGCGTCTTCACCTATCGTGATGAGTGGGTGCAGCTGTCGAACCGTACCGGCTACTGGCTCGACTACGACAACGCCTACGTGACCTGCACCAAGGAATACGTCGAGTCGGTCTGGTGGTTGTTGCAGCGCCTCTTCCAGAAGGAACTGCTCTACCGCGGGCACCGCGTCTCGCCGTACTGCCCGCGTTGCGGCACCGTCCTCTCGTCGCACGAACTCGCGCTGGGCTATACCGAGGTCGCCGACAAGTCGGTGTACGTGACCTTCCCGCTCAGCGATGGCTCGGGACGCGAGCTGGTGGTCTGGACCACCACGCCGTGGACGCTGCCGAGCAACGTCGCGGTCGCGGTGAATCCTGAACTCGAGTACGCGGAGTTCACGTCACCGGCGCATCCGGGCCGCATCTTTGTGCTCGCCGCATCCCGCGAGGCCAAGGCGAACGAGCTGCTCGGTGCGGGCACGACCATGGGTGCACGTGTCACCGGCGCGCAGCTCGCTGGGCTCCGCTACGAACGGCCGTTCGATATTGTCACGATGCCCGCAGAAGGCGCTCACTCGGTGGTGGTCACCGGGGCATTCGTCACCGCCGACGACGGCTCCGGCATGGTGCACATGGCGCCGGCCTTCGGTGCCGACGACTACGCCGCGGGCCGCGAGCATGGCCTGGCACTGGTGCGCCCCGTTGCCGCGGACGGCACCTTCTTCGGCACCTCGTGGCCGGAACTGAACGGACAGCTGGTCACTGCCGAGGCCACCAACGAGCTGCTGATCCGCAAGCTCAAGGAGCTCGGGCGGCACCTCAAGACCGAGCAGTACATCCACAGCTATCCGCACTGCTGGCGTTGCCGAAGCAAGCTGATCTACTACGCCCGTGAGTCGTGGTTCGTGCGCACGTCGGCGGTGAAGGCGCGGATGCAGGAGCTCAATGCCGGCATCGCGTGGCACCCGCCCGAGGTCGGCACCGGGCGCTTCGGCGAATGGCTCGGCAACAACATCGACTGGGCCCTCTCGCGCGAGCGCTATTGGGGCACGCCGCTCCCGATCTGGGTCAGCGACCGCGATCCCGAGTACTTCGAGGTCATCGGGTCGTTCGCCGAACTCAAGGAGAAGGCGGGCTTCGTGCCGACCGGCGACCTCGACGTCCACAAGCCGTGGGTCGACGAGATCACCTGGCCCGCGCCGGGTGGCGGGACGATGCGTCGCGTGCCGGAAGTGATCGACACCTGGTTCGACTCGGGCTCGATGCCCTACGCGCAGTGGCACTATCCGTTCGAGAACAAGGAGCAGTTCGAGCGGCACTTCCCGGCGGACTACATCTGCGAGGGGATCGACCAGACGCGCGGCTGGTTCTATTCGCTGCTCGCGATCGGCACCGCGGCGTTTGATGCCGCACCGTTCAAGAACGTGATCGTGAACGAGCTGGTCCTCGATGCGTCCGGCCAGAAGATGTCGAAGAGCCGCGGCAACGTGGTCGATCCGTGGAAGCTGGTCGAGAAGCACGGGGCCGACGCCGCGCGCCTCTACATGGTGCTGGCGAGCCAGGTCTGGCAACCGAAGCGCTTCGACGAGCGTCAGTTGCAGGAGACCGCGGGCGGATTCCTCAACACGCTCCGGAACAGCTACCAGTTCTACGCGCTGTACGCCGGCGCCGAGGGGGGCGCGGCACCGGCTGTCGCCGACCGACCGCTCGCCGACCGCTGGCTCCTCGGCCGTCTCGACGCGACGGTGGCGGCGGTGCGTGCCGGCTTCGACGACTACGACGTGACCACCGGCGTGCGCGCGCTCACCGAGTTCGTGGTGGACGATCTCTCGAACTGGTGGGTGCGCCTCAATCGCGGCCGCTTCTGGGCACCTGGGCGTGACGCCGATCCGTCGGCCGTCGCCACCATGCACGAGGCGCTGGTGACCGTGGCGCGGCTGCTGGCGCCCTCGGCGCCGTTCGCGAGCGATTGGCTCCACCGTGCCCTGACCGGAACCTCGGTCCACCTGGCCGCGTTTCCGGTGGATGGTGGCCGTCTCGATCCGGCTCTCGATCGGGCGATGGACGCCATCCGCCGCCTCGCTTCGCTGGGCCGCGCCGCCCGCGAGACCGCCGGACTCAAGGTCCGCCAGCCGCTGGCGACCATCCGCGTGGCGGTGCCCGTCGACGTGCGCGGCGCCGAATTCGATGCGCTGATCCCGCTGCTCCAGGGCGAGACCAACGTGAAGCGTGTCGAGATCGTGACATCGGATGCCGATCTTGTCCGGCTCCGCGGCAAGCCGAATTTCCGCACCCTCGGCAAGCGTTTCGGGGCGGACGTGAAGGCGGTGGCGGCATCCGTGGCGCGGCTCACGCCCGAGCAGTTGCGTGCGCTCGAGCAGGGCGAGAGCGTCACCGCGGAGCACCTCCTGCTGCCCGAGGACGTGACCATCGAGCGGGAAGTGGTGACCGAATGGCCGGTGGCCAGCGCCGGACCGTTCGTAGTGGCGCTCGATCCGGCGGTCTCGCCGGCGCTGGCCACGGAAGGACTGGCCCGCGAGTTGATCAGCCGCATCCAGCGGCTGCGCAAGGAAGCGGGCTTTGCGGTGAGCGCACGCATCGAGCTGTCGCTCACCGGGGACACGGCCCTGCTCGACGCGGCACGGGGCCACGCGGAGTACATTGCCGGGGAGACGCTGGCCCTGGAGTTCCGGATCGGGGAGGCGCTGCAGGAGCCCAACCGGGAGGAAGCGGTGGAGATCGAGGGACATGTTGGCGCACTCGCGGTACGCCAGCTCGGGAACGGCCGGACCCCTTCCGGCCTCGAACAGGGTGATGCATCGTGACCAAGGCACAGTTGAAGCATCTCGAAGGGCGCCTCCTGGAAGAGCGCGGACGTGTCATGAAGGAGCTCGGCTACTACGACGAGCAGTTCAACAACACCCTGCAGGGGTCCGACGGCGACCTCTCCTCCTACTCGTTGCACATGGCCGATCAGGGCACCGACGCCATGGAGCGCGAGAAGCAGTTCCTCATGGCGTCGAAGGAAGGGCGCTACCTGTGGCACCTCAACGAGGCGCTCCGCCGGCTCTACAACAGCCCGGAGAACTTCGGCAAGTGCCATCAGTGCGGAGCGCTCATCGACTTCGAGCGACTCGATGCGCTGCCGCATGCGCGGCTCTGCATCTCCTGCAAGGAAAAGGAAGAGGATGCCAAGAAGCGCTGATCGCCGGGTCCCGTTCTGGGGCGTGCTCCTCATCACCGTCCTGCTCGATCGCATCACCAAGGTGATCGCCGAGCGGAACCTGGTGTGGGGGGACACGCCCATCCCGGTCATTGGCGAGTTCGCGCGGTGGCGACTGGTGTACAACCCGGGCGCGGCCTTCGGCATTCACCTCGGCTCGTTCTCGCGCTGGGCCTTCATGGCCATCGCCTGCATCGCCGTGGTGCTCCTCTACCGCATGTGGCGCGAGGCCGAGCTGGCCGACCGCTTCCGGCAGCTGGCGCTGTCGTTCGTGGCGGGCGGCGCGGCCGGCAACCTGATTGACCGGATCATCTCGCCCCGTGGCGTGGTGGACTTCATCGACATCGGCCTGGGCGCGACGCGCTGGCCGACGTTCAACATCGCCGACATCGCGGTGTCGTGCGGCGCCATCGCGCTCGCACTTTCTTTCTGGCGCGAGGATGCGCAGCGCGCTCCCGCGCCGACCGCCTAGGCGGTCAGGGCCGGTCGTGCAATTCTCCGTGGTGCCACCGCAGGTCGAACGTCTCGACCGCTTTCTCGCCGATCAACTCCAGTTGTCGCGCACCGTCGCCGCGCGCATTGTCGCCGCCGGCCACATCCGTTGCGGCGAGCGCGTGCTGCGCTCCTCGCACCTGCTCGCCCGCGGCGATGTCATCACCGTGGACCTCCCGGAGCACGAGGAGCCGCGGCGCATCGTGCCCAATCCCATCGCCCTCGACGTGATTCACGAGGACGAGGATCTGGCCGTGATCGACAAGCCGGCCGGACTCGTGGTGCACCCCGCGCCGGGCCACTGGGACGACACGCTGGTCAATGCACTCGTGGCGCGCGGCACCACGCTGGCCGGTGGGGCCGAGGGACGGCCGGGGATCGTGCACCGCCTCGACCGAGACACCAGCGGGCTGTTGATCGTCTCCAAGACCGACCTCGCGCACCGACGCCTCGGCACCATGATCGCCTCGCGCAAGATTTCGCGCGTCTACGCGGCGATGGTCTGGGGTCACCTCGACGAGGAGAAGGTGACCATCGACGCACCGCTCGCTCGCCACCCGAAGGACCGCAAGCGGATGTCGATCCAGGCCGACGGTCGTGCGGCCAAGACCGATGCCTACCCGATCGTGCGCCTCGGCCCGGTCTCGATTGTCCGGCTCGAGCTCCACACCGGCCGGACCCACCAGATCCGGGTGCACCTCGAATCCATCGGCCACCCGATCGTGGGTGACGCGATCTACCCCGGCGGCGGCTCCAAGCGGATCTCCGGGGTGGGGAAGCAGCAGGCCAAGATGCTCGAGGCGCTGGCGCCCAGGCAGGCACTTCACGCCGCCCTTCTGGCGTTCCGCCATCCGATTTCCGGGGTCCCGCTCGAATTGCGTTCGCCCTGGCCCGCCGACCTCTGGCCCCTCCTCAAGGCGGCCCTGGGCGAGGACCTCGATTTCACCCGCGAGGAGGCCCTCTCGGCCCTCCATTTCTTCGGGACCGATGGCTGAGCGGGTCGGGGTCGGCGGCCTGGTGGTTCGGGTGGCCGGGACCCGGTGGTTCATCCCGGTCGCCGGGGTCATCGAGGTGCTCCGCGACGCCGCCGTGGCCCGACTCCCGGGGACGCCACCGGCAGTCCGCGGGATCGTCAACCACCGGGGTCGGGTCCTGACCGTGGCCGACCCGATCCGAGCCCTGGGCCTCCCGGGCGACGTAGGTGGGGCCGATGATGTAGTGATTGTCGAGGCCGGCGGACACCGCTTTGCCGTCGCCGTCGACGGTGTCGTGGAATTGGCCGCCGAGGCTCGCACGGGGCTTGCTACACTCGATCTCGATTCCATCGCATCCGCGATCTTTGCCTGACCCTCAGCAGGAGGCCATTGTGGCCCAACGGGTGCTCATCTGTGACGACGCGATCTTCATGCGGACCATGATCGCCGACATTCTGACCGGCGCCGGATACGAGGTCGTCGGCGAAGCCGAGAGCGGCCTCCAGGCCGTCGAACGGTACAAGTCCCTCCTCCCCGACATCGTCACGATGGACATCGTGATGCCGGACATGGGCGGGATTGATGCCGTCAAGGCCATCATTGCGACGCATCCCGATGCCAAGATCCTGATGTGCTCCGCCATGGGCCAGCAAGCGCTCGTGGTCGAGGCCATCCAGGCCGGGGCCAAGGACTTCGTCGTCAAGCCGTTCCAACCGGCCCGGGTCCTCGAGGCCGTCCAGCGCGTCCTGGCGGGATGACCGACGGGCGGCGGGCGCGGTACGTCGCGCTCTTCGCGGCGGAGTCGCGCACGCTGCTGGCCGGTGCGCGCCGCGCCCTCGCGGCCTGGGGTGATGCCCCGACCGAGCGGGCCCCGGCCGACGAACTCTTCCGCTCGCTCCACACCATCAAGGGGATGGCTGCGTCCCTCGAATACGAGGGACTGGCCGAATTGGCCCACCTGACCGAGGACGGTCTCGTCGCCGTGCGCGACAGCGGTGCCCCGCCGGAGCGGGCGTGGCTCCGCGAGCTCGAGGCCACGCTCGACCAGCTCGCCCTCGGCTGTGAGTCGGCGGCGGCCGCCGATGGGGTCAGCAGTGAGCCGGCGGCCGGGGAGCAGCCCGCCCGCAAGGCGCGCGTGGTGCGCGTGGACCTCGACCGACTCGACGCCCTCTTCGAGGACCTCGGCGGGCTGGTGACGGCGCGGCAGGATCTTGAGCGGCAGGCCGAGCGCGATGCGTTGTCGCCGGTGGCGCGCGCCGCCCAGGGGATGGCCCGGCGACTTGATACGCTGCAGGACCGGATCCTCCACGTGCGCCTGGCGCCGCTGAGCGAAGTCTTCGAGCGGATCCCGCCGATCGTGCGCGACCTCGCCCGGCAGCAGGGGAAGGAAGTCACCGTCCGCATGGAAGGCGACGAGCTCGAGGTGGACCGCGCCGTGCTCGACCAGTTGGCGGAGCCGCTCATCCACCTGCTGCGGAACGCGGTGGACCATGGATTGGAATCACCCGAGGTCCGTCGCGGACTCGGCAAGCGGCCCGCCGGCTCGGTGGTGGTCCGTGCACGTCGCGATCGGGACTCGGTGGTGCTCGAGTTGAGCGATGATGGTCGAGGGATTGATCGCGCCTCGGTGGCCGCACGGGCCGTGGCGCAGGGGATCCTCGAGGAAGGGGTTGCCCTGAACGACGACGGGCTCCTCGCGCTGCTCGCGCGGCCCGGCTTCAGCACGGCGACCGCGGTGACCGATGTGTCGGGGCGAGGCGTGGGGCTCGACGTGGTGGCCTCGCGCCTCCACGAGCTCGGCGCCTCGCTGCAACTCACCACGGTGCCCGGTCGCGGGACGACCTTCGTGGTCAGGCTGCCGACCCGTCTCGGCATCGTGCGGGCGCTGGTGGCCTCGATCGGTGACGAGCGCTATGTGATGCCGCTGACGCACGTGGCCGAGTTCCTGCCGTGGGAACCCGAGGCGGTGCGCCAGGAGGATGGCCGCGCGGTCATCGACCTGCGGGGCGAGGCGATTCCAGTCGTGGACCTGCGGCGCCTGCTGCTCTATCGCGGGGCACCGTCGCCGCGGCGGCGGCCGGCGCTGGTGCTCGAGGCCAACGGCCAGCGGATCGCCCTGTTGGCCGATGCGATCCACGGGCAGGTGGATGCCGTGGTCCAGCCGATGGACCGGCCCCGCGGGATGCCGCGATGGATCACCGGGGCCACGGTGCTCGACAATGGTCGGCCGGCGTTGTTGCTCGATCTGGCGAGCGTGGTGTAGGACGAGAAGCGAGAAGCGAGAAGCGAGATGATGGATGTCCCTACTTGGAGCGCCGATGACGAATCCCAATGACCTCGACTCGCTCCGCCGCGATGGCCTGCGCGAAGTCGCCACGATCGGGGCAGGGCACGCGGCCACTGCGCTGTCCCAGCTCACCGACCGCCGCATCATGATCTCGGTGCCGCAGGTGCGCCGCGTCAACTTCGGCGAGGTCCCGGCGATGGTGTCGCTCTTTGGCGACCACGTGGCCGTTGTCGCGATGCGGATGCTCGGTGACCTCACCGGCCGCTCGCTGCTGGTGTTCGGCGAGGCCGATGCCGGGCGGCTCTGCGACCTGATCCTTCGCCGTCCCATCTCGCCCAAGCGCGCCCTCGGCGAGCTGGAGCAGTCCGGCCTCAAGGAAGTCGGCAACATCGTCTGCTCGGCCTACCTCACGGCGCTGAGCAACTTCATGGGGATGATGCTGCTGCCCTCGGTGCCGGCGCTGACCATCGGCCCGACGGCCGACGCCATCGCCGCCACGGTCGATCCGAACGAGTCGGAGTCGGACCTCGTCTTCTGCGTGGACACGGCGTTCCGGGCCGACGGCAGTGACGCGCCGCTGACGGGAGCCTTCCTGCTGATGCCGGACCAGGCCTCCATCCGGGCGATCCTCGAGGCGATCCGGATCAACTAGATGGTCACCCCCGAGGGTCCGGAGGCGGCGCGGGTCGCGGCGCTGCGCCGACGTCTCGGCGCCGCCTCACCCGCGATGCTCACCAACTTCGCGTGGTTCGCCGCTCGCCGCGGCGTGCACAGCCTGGCCCTCGAGGCCGCGCGCGAGGCGGTGGCGCATCCTGGTGCCCCCCGCGCCGCATGGCACGCCCTCGAGCGGCTGGTCACGGGACGCAACGACGGCTTGTTGCTGGTCGCCGCGGGGACCGGTCCCCAGACTCCGATGGAATCCAACGCGGCCTCGTCACTGGCGGCCGCCGTCGCGGCACACCGCGAGGGCGCGCTGGCGGTGGCCGAGACCTGCTATCGGGCGGCCGCGGCCCTGCCGCCCCTCGAGGCGATCGTCGCCGACGGGCTCGGCGTGCTCCACGAGCAGCGCCACGAGCGTGACGCGGCGGACGCCGCCTGGGCCCGCGCCCTGGAGCATGGTGCGCCGTCCGCCGCGCACAACCACGCCCTCGCGCTGCTGCGCCGCGGGCAACGCGCGGCAGCCCGAGCCGCACTCGAAGGGGCGACCGCTGCGTCGCCCGCGAATGCGGCGCTCTGGTTCCTCCGCGGCTACGCGGCGCTGCTCGATGGGGACGCCGAGGGTGCGGTGGTGGCGCTTGAGCGCGCCATCGTGCTGGAGCCACATCTCGCGCGCGCACACTTCACGCTCGGCCTCGCCCACGATCGGCTCGGTCACGCGACCGACGCGCTCAACGCCACCCGACGCGGTCTCCTCCTCTCGCCCTGGTATCTCCCGCAGGTGTGGCTGCTCACGCCGACGCTCGGCACGGCACCCGTCGAGTTGCCCGCGGGCAGCGACGACGAGAGCGGGCTCGGCAGCACCGATGCCGTGTTGCTCGCGCTCGGCCGCTCCCTCCTGGAGACGGGACACCTGGGCGAATCGCTCGCGGTGTTCGACCAGGTGCTGGTGCGCGACCCCGCGCAACCAGCCGCGCTCTTCCATCGCGGCGTGGTGCTCGCGAAGCTGCGCCGATACGACGAGGCGCTCGCCGATTGGGAGGAGGTCGGGCGCACCGATCCCGAGGGCACGCTCGGCAGCATGTCGCGTCGGCATGCGCGATCTGCGCGCCAGCTCGCCGCCCTCTTCACCGTGCGGCAGGGCTGAGCCATGCACGGTCCCCTGCACGAGATCGGCTTGGTCGAGGTGCTGCAGCTGCTCGGGCGCGGGGCACGTCATGGTGTGCTCGAAGTGGTCGGCCCCGATCCGACGACGCCCCGCGTCGTGCGGTTGCGTGAAGGTCGCGTGGTGGCGGTCGAGCCCGATGCGGGCGACGAGGAGGTGGAGCGAGCGCTGATGGCGAGGCACCTGCTCGCCCCCGAGGCGGCACGACTCGACGTGGACGGCGACGTGCGCGCGGAGATGCGTCGGCTGCTCGCGATGCGCAGCATCGCGACGATGCTGCACTGGACGCGCGGCCGCTTCGACTTTGCCGATGCCGGTGCCGCCGAAGGGCCGCTGGACATCGCGGTGGAGGCCATCCTCCTCGAACTCGTCGGCGGGGAATCGCGTCGCGTCGAACTGGCGGCGGAGCTCGACGACTTCCATGCGATCCCGGTCTTTGCCGACCTCGAGCAGATCGGTGCCGGTGAAGGACTCGCGCTCGATCCACTCGATTGGCGAATCCTCGACGCCGTGGATGGCCGACGCGATGTCGGGGCGATCGCGGCGGCCGTGGATGAGCCGCTCGAAGTCGTCGGCGAACGGGTCCGGCGACTCGAGGGCACGGCTATACTTGAGATGACCGCCGCCCCGGCGAATCCGGCCCTTGCCGCACGCGCCGCGATCGAGGCGGGGCGCTACGATGCGGCGGTGGGACTGCTCGAGTCTCGCGTTTCCACGGTCGGCGACGATCGTGAGGCCTGGCGACTCCTCGGGCTCGCCGAAGTGGGTGCCGGACGATTCGACCGTGCCATCGAGGCGTGGGAGTCGTGGCGGCAGGCGGAACCGGCCCTGGCCCATGAGGCGACTGCGCTGATCGCGGCCGCTCGAACCATGTTGGAGGCACTGCGCGACCACCGTGACTGAGCTGCCCCGTTCGTCCCGACCCGCCACACCGGCGTTCCTCGATCTCGGGGAGCGCCTGCGGCAGCGTGGGCAGTTGGAGGCGGCCGCGACGGTCACCGTGGCGGGGCTTGGTCACTACCCGACCCTGGCGGCGGGCCACGATCTGCTCGGCCGCATCCGCGCCGATCAGGGGAACGACGCCGCATCCGAAGAAGCCTGGCGTGCCGCGATCGCGTGCGAACCCGCGCATGTCGGCGCACTCAAGGGGCTCGCCTTCCTCGCCTTCCGCGCGCACGACTTCGCGGCGGCCGAGCGTCATCTCGAGACCGCCGTCGCGCGCGCACCGCACGACGCGTCATTGCTCGCCGCCCTCGATCGCGTGCGTGCCGCACGCCCGAGCGCTCCGGTGGATGAATCGCTTCGCCTCGACGATCCGGCGAGCGGGATGCTGCTCTGCGATGCCGATGGGATGCGGGTCAGCGGAGGCCTCGGGCAGGATCGCACCGCCGCGGCCGCCGATGCCGCGGCGGCGGAGACCACCGGCCTCCTGCGCGAGGCAGTGCGCAGCGCGCGCCTGCTGGGGCTTGGCGGCGTCAAGCACCTCGTGGTCGAGACCGCCGATGCGCGTCTCGCCGTGGTGCCGGTTCGGCCCGGTGCCGCGCTGCTCGCGGTGCGCGGCATCACCACGCCCGTCGGGCGCCTTGTGGCGACGGCGCAGCGCTCCGCCGCGGTCGCCGAACGGTGGATCGAGGGGTTGCAGTGATGCTCGCGCGATGGGAGGGACTGCTGCGCGAGGTGATCGCGATCCCCGGGGTCCGCGGCGCCGCGCTCGTGTCGGTGGACGACGGCCTCGTCGTGGCCGAGGCGGCCATGGATCAACTCGATGGCGCCGACGTGGCCGCGCTGCTCGCGGCCCTCGTGTCGCGTGCCGCTCGCGTGACGCGCACCCTGCCAGCGGCACCGCCGCGCATGCTGCACCTCGCCGGCGATGCGGGCACCCTGGTGGCCGTGCTGGCCGAGTCGCCGCTCTGGCTGGTGGCCCTCGCCGAACCGGGCGCCGAAGTCGGTCGGCTCCGCGTGTTGCTCGGCGACCTCGCCGGCGCGGTGGCCTGATGCGGGTCCTCGAGCCGTGGGTCGAGGCGCCGCTCGCCAAGTTCCTCCGCGAATCCGCCGCCCGCCTGGCGCTGATCACCACCGCCTCGGGACAGGTGATCGCGCAGCATGGCTTCGTCCGCTCCCTCGACGTGATGGCCGCCGCCTCACTCGGCGCCGGCATTCTGGCCACCACGGGCGAACTCGCCCGGATGGTGGACGCCAGCAGCGGCTTCCGCGTGGTGGTGCATCAGGGCGCGCAGCGCGGCGTCTGGCTGGCCGGCTTCGACACGCCGCGCGGCCGCTGGATCGCGCTGGTGGTCTT
>Ga0073899_10004347_pt1 | contig 12423 bp, 11 predicted proteins | sample KloWWTmetaKNB5Ph_FD_88975 | JGI IMG/M metagenome (GOLD analysis project Ga0073899, IMG submission 88975) | Active sludge microbial communities from Klosterneuburg, Austria, studying microevolution and ecology of nitrifiers - Klosterneuburg... | ecosystem: Engineered > WWTP > Aerobic digester >... | reverse complement strand
TGAAGATATCCGGCCCTTCCAGAAGTGAAGGCGTTCCTTCTCTGCGCTATTTGGTAGATTGGTTTCGGTCGGGGTTACACAATGGATTCATCCCAGTCGACAATTGGGCGACGCTTTCCCGGGAAGCGTGCTATGGATTTGGTCGTGACCATCAGTCTACTGCCGCTCCTTGTCCCAGCCATTGGGGCTGTAGCCTTGCTGACGTGGGCAATTCATGGTCGGCCACTGCTGTTTGTGCAAGAACGTCCTGGATTTCACGGGCATCCCTTTCAATTGTACAAATTTCGCACGATGACCAACCTGTGCGGGCCGGACGGACAGCTGTTGCCTGATGCGGCTCGACTCACACGATTCGGCAAGCTGTTGCGATCCACAAGTTTGGATGAACTTCCTGAGGTCCTCAACGTTCTAAAGGGTGATATGAGCCTCGTCGGCCCTCGTCCGCTGCTGATGGAATATCTCGCTCATTATTCTGTCGACCAACAACGTCGACATCATGTTCCTCCTGGGCTCACAGGTTGGGCTCAGGTGAACGGACGAAATCTGACGAATTGGCAAGAAAGATTTATTCATGACCTGTGGTATGTAGAACATCGTTCGCTCTGGCTGGACTGCAAGATTTTGTTCATGACGCCGTGGAAAGTCCTAAAACGGGAAGGTATGATGCATCCCGATGACCCTTCTTGGGAAGGCAATTTCAAAGGTACCCCGTCAGGCCCATCGTCTTAATTTCTGATGGCGTTGCGACATCGTGCAGCGTAGGTACACAATTGAGTTTGAAAGAAGACATTATTCTGATCGGCGGCGGTGGCCATTGCCGTGCCTGCATCGACGTGATTGAAATGGACGGACGGTTCGCTATCCGTGGCATAGTCGACGAAAAAGATGCACTGGATCCCATATTGACGGACTATCCACTGCTGGGTCGAGAGCAAGATATTCCGGCGCTATCACAGAAGTGTCATTACTTTCTTGTTACCATCGGGCAGATCAAGTTTTCAGAGCCGCGTATTCGGCTGTTCTTGCTGTTGAAGGAACTCGGCAAGACGCTGCCCACTATTGTCTCTCCGCGAGCTCATGTTTCACGCCTTGCGACGATAGGGGAGGGCACGATCATCATGCACGATGCTCTCATAAACGCAGGAGCCTCTGTGGGGCGAAACTGTATCATCAATACCAAGGCTCTCGTCGAACATGACGCGATCATTGAGGATCATTGCCATGTCTCAACAGCTGCAATTGTCAATGGTGCGGCTGTTGTCCGCCGTTGTTCCTTTATCGGCAGTAATGCAGTGTTGCGACAAGAGGTTGTGGTAGGGGAGGAATCAATCGTGGGGGCTGGCGTTACCGTCTTGCAGAACATCACTCCGCGTTCGACCCTGCGCCACCAGTTTTCTTAGGCGACGCCGGAACAGTTGCTCTTCTTCGTTCTCCTCGTCATCAGCGCGTTTAGCCCTACATATGCATTACTCGGCATTTGAGGCGTTACTGCCTTCGCAGAGTGACGTCGCCTTTTATCGTCAACATGGCTGGTACCGATCGAAACAGGTGCTGTCTGAGACGCTGTTGGCGCAGGCGTTCAGCGGCATTCAGCGTCATTTCTCTGGTGAACGAGATTGGCACCTTCCACCTACGAGCGGCTTCTCCGACTGGAAGCCGGGGGATGGGGATATCGTCCGTACCGCCGAGGTTGTCGCCCTGCAAAATGCTCACGTGCGACAGTTGGCTCTGCATCCAATCCTGGGAGCCATTGCGGCTCGGCTGACCGGAAGCTCCATGATTCGCTACTTTGCCGATACGTTGGTGGAAAAGCCTGGAACGTTGCCTGACCAGGAATCAGTGGTCGGGTGGCATACCGATCGCTCCTATTGGCGTACCTGCAGTTCAGACAATATGCTCACGATTTGGATTCCATTCCAAGACTGCACGGTGGAAATGGGTCCGCTCTTGTACATCGACGGGAGCCATAGGTGGTCGGGAACGGAGGACATGCGCACGTTTCGTTGTAAAGATCTTAGTGGGCTGGAGAAAACATTTCCCGAGAGACTTCCCCTCACCACGATTCCGATGACTCTTCGGCGGGGGGAGGTCAGTGTCCATCATTGTCGTTTGATTCACGGCAGCGGGCCGAATACGAGCGGAGCTCCTCGGCTGGCCTTTGCTGTGCATCTACAGGACGCGACCAACCGGTATTGTGTCTACCGTAACGAGCGTGGCGTTCCTTGGCATATTTTCCTCGACGATCTTGCCATTGAATGTGAGGACGGAACGCCGAACTATGCGGATCCGGCTGTTTTTCCCTTGATCTGGAACGAGCGTTGCACTGCGCAGTGAGATCCAAGTACCTACGGCATGATTACCAACGGTGATAGCTTTCTGCTCCTTGACGCCTCTGTCCCTGATCAGCGGCATTGCTGGGAGCATCTTTGGCGAGGTTGGCCCAAAAAGGATATCGTCGCCCATCCTGCCTATGCGCAACTGTTTGCGAGAAACCAGGATCGTGTGGTGTGTGCTTGCCAGGCAAACCATGCGGGCGGAATTCTATTCCCATTGATCGTTCGACCGCTATCCGCGGAACCATGGATGGAACCGGAGGCAGACTGTTGCGATTTGGTGTCGCCTTACGGGTATGGCGGTCCGTTTGGGTGGGGAGCTATTGATGTGGACGCGTTCTGGAAAGAGTTTGATAAATGGGCTCGTGCCAATCACGCGGTGTCACTGTTTGCCAGATTGTCGTTATTCAAGGATGAACTTATCCCGTTCTGCGGAGAGGTACAGAGCAAAGGACCCTGTGTCATCGTGTCGCTCTCACTCGATCAGCAATGTGGAGATGTTCTCAAGAGCTACGACAAAGCCGCTCGAGAAAACGTCAGGCAAGCGAAACGGTATGGAGTCGTCGTTGAACATGATCTTGATTGTCGACGGCTGGAGGAATTTCTCACCATTTACTCTGCCACGATGAGCCGGCTCGAAGCCTTGCCCTTGTATCACTTTTCAAAACAGTTTTTCGAAAAGCTCATTGCCGGACTATCTGATCGAGTGATGATGTTCCACGCGATTCACCAGCAACGGGTGTTGTCCACTGAGGTGCTGTTGCGATCGGAAGATTACCTCTACTCGTTCCTCGGTGGAACCCTGGAAGAAGGATTCCCACTGCGTGCCAATCCACTCTTGCGACATGAGATCAATCTCTGGGCCAGAGAGCATGGCAAGCCCCAAGTGCTTCTCGGTGGGGGATATCCTGGGCAGGATGGCCTCTTACGGTATAAGAGACGATTTGCACCCAATGGTGTTATGCCGTTTTCCGTTGGGACCAAAGTATTTGATCGCGTTCTGTATGACACGCTCATACAAAAACGTGCAGCCTGGGAATGCTTGCAGAACCACTCTTGGTCTCCACCCTGTGATTTCTTCCCCGCCTATCGCGGGTAACGTCCTCGTCGCTGACATACGCCATGTTTCACTGTATCGATATCCGTCCTGCAACGCCAGATGATGCCGGAGCGATCGCAGCGCTCATGCGGATGGGCGTGAGCAAGACTGTCCGACTCGTCACGATCCTGGGCAGCCCGAACCTGACCCGGTTCGTGGCCGACGAGATAGCTGCAGGACAGGCGGACGAATACACCGTCTCCGCTCGCGGGACAGACGTGGTTGGCGTCTGTGTGTGGAGGCGGATCCCCAAAGGGGTTCAACTGAACCATCTGTATCTGGCGCCGGACATGCGAGGGCAAGGACTGGGATCAAGGTTGATCCTGGAGGGACTTCGCCGACACCAAGCCACATCGGACCTGCGTCTCAGTGTGGACGTGTTCTTTGACAATCCACAAGCACGAAGTTGGTATCACTCGTGGGGGATGCGCCGAGAACAGCATCTCAAATGGGTTCAGATTCCATTGCCACCTTTGCAGTCGCTCGAGAATGTCCGGTGCGTGATCACGGGATTGAGCGAAGCCAACGAACGGCACTCTCGCTATGGTTTCTCTCAGTTGAGCTTGTCGACGCCGATCGCTCGTTATGCGATCGGCCGGTTGGGGGACGGTCTCTTCCGGACTACTTCATTCAGTATTCTTCAGGATCCTGCGGCGCTACAGAGCCTGGCCAGGATCGGGTTCCAACGTCATCTGCTTTGTGTTGGGTCCGTCCCGCATGCCGCCCTTGCCCGGATGGAATCCGCAACCGTGGTGGCCGAAAGTGAACGGCTCGTCAGTTCCAGTGCGGCGGCCATCAACTATTTGGAATCGTCCGTATCCGCGCGAAACAGGGGTCTCCGACAGAGCTCCATCTAGCGCTGACGTCTCATCACCACTGTTTCGAGTCTCGTTCGACCACCTGCGTCCCACATCCCTGTTAGCACAAGCTTTGTCCAAAACTATTCATGTGAGGAGTAAAGTCATGCCCACGCTGCCTATTATCCGGCCCACGCTGCCTTCTCTCGACCAGTTCATCGACCTTATTAGACCGTCATGGGAAGCCGGCACAGTGACGAACGGTATAATGGTAAAGGCCCTGGAATCTGAGGCTTGTCGGCAGACAGGGGCTCGTCACGCGGTAGCGATGTCTTCATGCACGAGTGGATTGATCCTAGTCCCTCGAGCCTTGAATCTTCCCTCGGGCGGAGAAGTGATCGTGCCGTCTTTTACGTTTACCGCCACGGCACAAGCGCTGCTTTGGAACGGGCTCGTCCCGGTGTTTTGTGACTCTTTGCCAGGAACATGCACGCTGGATCCAGTCGATGTCGAACGCAACCTGTCGGAACGCACGGTGGCGATCTGTGCGGTGTCGATCTATGGGTTGCCTCCGGATATCGGTCCATTGCTGGAGATCGGCCGCAAGAAGGGGATACCGGTGTACTTCGACAGTGCGCAGGGGCTTGGTGCAACATACCATGGCCAGCCGCTCGGTCAGTTTGGCGCATGCGAGGTGTTTTCTCTCAGTCCGACGAAGGTCGTCACCGCTGTGGAAGGGGGGGTGGTGACGACCAATGATGCTGCGTTTGCAGATCGGCTGCGTTCTATGCGCGACTACGGCCGTGATCTCGTTCAGGGTGAGGACATGCTGGATCTCGGACTGTCTGCGCGAATGAGTGAACTGCATGCGGCGGTAGGCCTCTGGTCGCTGCGCCAAAGCTACGAGTGGACCAAATCTCGAATGGCGCGCATCGACATCTATCGACAACGCCTCAGCATGTTACCAGGCTGCAGCGTCCAGGAGTTCCCAGACGATCGCAGCACGAGTGGTAACTATTTTGTCTTGTTCATTTCGCCTGAGGCTCGCCTGAGTCGAGATGAAGTGCACAAGGCGTTGGCTGATGTCGGCATTCAGACCAAGCGGTACTTCTTTCCTCCACTACATGAACAGGCCGTATTCCGGCGGTTTCCCTTCCGTGTCAGTCAGGATCTGGTTCATACCCAACAAGCAAGCCAGCAAGGATTGGCCCTCCCACTCTATTCCCATATGACGTGGGAGCAGCTTGATTGTGTGTGTTCGGCAGTGGAGAAGTTGCTGAAATAACCTGCGGCACGACGTGCCTCCGCAATCTGCCTACCGTTTCTGTTGAGTCGTACATCATGAGTCCAGAACGATCGTTGGCCGCAAGGCCTCACGAAATCCCGCGTACAGGCGCCCGTTGGTTGAAATGGTTCACTTGCGATCCGGCGATCTCCGCGGTGATCTGCGTGTTCGCCGCTGCGCTTTGTTGGGGCTTTGCGGGAGACGATCGCGGAGCCATTGAACGGACTTCCTCCGGACTCGCTCAAATGCAAACCGGCGACGTGGTCGTAGTCCTAGCCGGGGACGAGGAGCGGTGGGGATACGGACAGACGCTTTTACAGCGTGGCGTGGCGTCGCGTCTGCTGTCGACGCTGGTCGAGCCGCACTGTCAGGCGGGGCTGTCGCCAGAACAGACCTGCGCTACGGGTGTGAGGAATACCGTCGATGAAGCACTCACGATGCGCCGCATACTGGCTGCAGAGCATGTGCGGCATGCGGTCGTGGTGACGTCTGACTACCATGTCCTGCGCGCAGGGGCGGTATTTTTTGCTGTCTTCGCGGGCAGCGGTATCCGGATCGAGATGACCTCGGTCTCAGGCCAAGGACGGTCTCATTTCACTCTGCTGTTGCGGGAGCTCGGCATGCTCGGTCCGAGCATGGGTGGAGCGCTCCTCGGCAGATTGTCCCCGGCGACCTACGAAACGATCATGCGGCTTCGATACCGCTAAGGAACTTATATCGCCTGCGTACCAGCGTGCCAGATGCGTATCGGTCTAACCTCAATCTCCTCATTGCTAAATTATGACGTTCAATATTCAACTGTTTCGTAGACCGGGTGTCGTAGTCTTTCATCTCCTTCTGGCCTGTGTGGCCAATTGGTTGGCGTTTTGGTTGCGATTCGATGGTTTGGTTCCCGATTGGGCCAACGCCGTTGAGATTCAGATGCTTCCGGTCTTGTTGTTGCTACGGGCAATGGCGTTCATTCATTTTCGTCTTTACCAAAGCATGTGGCGCTATACCGGAATCTGGGATCTGTATCATCTGGTCATGTCCAGCATAGCCAGCAGCGCGGCGTTTTACTTGATTGCCCGATGGGCGCTTGGCCTGCAGGCCTACCCCCGTTCGGTGTACCTCATCGACGCGTTGCTGGTGATCATCTTGATCGGTGGAAGCCGTCTATTGCCGCGACTTTATCGTGAGTATCGGTACGCAGGGAGTCACAACCGTGTCCTCATTTATGGGGCCGGGGATGCGGGAGCAGCCATTATTCGATCGCTCACATCAAATCCATTTAAAGGGTATCGACCTATTGGTTTTATTGACGATGATCATCGGAAGACGGGTCGTCGCATTCATGGGGTTCCCGTGCTCGGGACACGTGAGGACCTGCCGGCCATCATGAAAACGCACGACCCCGATGTCGTGCTCATCGCCATTTCGAACCTGGCGCCTGTTGTCCTGCGTCAACTGGTTCAAGTGCTCTCTCCGCATAAGGCCGCGATTAAAGTGATCCCGGATTTGCACCGGTTGCTCGATGGAAAAGTCGAGCTGAGTCAAATTCGAAATTTGGTCGTGGAGGATCTCTTGCGTCGTGCACCGGTCAAGTTGCAGAGCCGGCGTATCGATGATTTCTTCGCCGGGAAGCGAGTCATGATCACCGGCGCTGGTGGATCTATTGGGTCCGAACTATGCCGGCAGGTTGCGGCCTCGCATCCTGCTTCCCTTATTCTCTATGAGCGCTATGAGAATTCGTTATACGCCATTCAGAATGAGCTCGTCCGCCTGGGACATCAGGAGCGATTGTGTGCGCTCATCGGCGACATTACCGATGAGCAACGTTTGCAAGCCGTGATGCGAACCTATCGTCCCCAGATTATTCTCCATGCCGCCGCGCACAAGCATGTCCCATTGATGGAAGCGAGTCCTTGTGAGGCCGTCAAGAATAACGTGGGGGGGACCCGCGCCATTGCGGAAGCGGCGCACCATCACCATGTTGAGCGATTTGTGATGATCTCGACGGATAAGGCCGTGAATCCATCAAGTGTGATGGGCGCGACCAAGCGAGTCGCTGAGCTGGTCATACAGGAAGTGGCTCGCCATAGTCGTACGAGCTTTGCCACGGTGCGTTTCGGCAATGTGCTGGGAAGCAATGGAAGCGTCGTGCCCCTGTTTCTAGACCAGATCAAGGCCGGTGGTCCGGTGACGGTCACTCATCCAGACGTTCAGCGCTTCTTCATGTTGATTCCAGAGGCCGTGCAGTTGGTGTTGCAGGCGGCGTCATTACCTGAAAGCGGGGCCGTTTACGTGCTGGACATGGGTGAGCAAATCAAAGTCGCTGAATTGGCGCGGGACTTAATTCGACTTTCCGGCCATATTCCGGATAGCGAGATCCCCATTCAATTCGTCGGGCTTCGGCCTGGAGAAAAACTCTTCGAGGAGCTTGTCGGTCAGGGTGAGCTTGCTCACCCTTCTGCCATCGAGAAGATTCTTTCGGTGCGAACGAGCCATTCTCATACCGATGAGGAATTGGCGGCCCTTGTGGCGACCTTGGTGCGACTGGCTATCCTTCAAGATACTGGCGGAGTCATCGAAGGACTTCGCCAAGTGGTGCCCACATTCCAGCCGACAGGGCGGAACGCGATATCCTCTGTACTTAGCGCTCATGGAGGAAACGACGCGGCAGAGACAGAGCTACCTCAACCCAAGCTAGGAGTAGAGTCATGAGCCCGATGGGTTATCTGATATGCCTCTTGTGCCTGTTGATGGTCATTCTAGGATGCGGAATTGGCCAGGTTCTCGCGACTGACACAACGTACCGTATCGGGCCGAATGATCAGCTTCGAATCCAAGTGTTTGGGGAAGAAGATCTCACCGTGGAGAATAAAATTGATGGGAATGGCAATCTGACCTTTCCCCTCTTAGGCATGCTGCATTTGGCAGGCAAAACTATACAAGAGGTGCAGGAAGAGCTCAGTAGTCGCTTGGCCGCCGGGTATGTGCGCTCTCCAAAGGTGACGGCCTATGTCGTGCGGTATCGTAATTTCTTCGTGACCGGACAAGTGCGTTCCCCTGGTGGATATCCTTATGAGGAAGGGCTCACGGTTCAGAAGGCGATTAGTCTTGCCGGAGGCCAAACCGAACGGGCTGAGCGAGGCGCGATCTCTGTCTTGCGGCTATTGAATGGGCGTGAAGAAAGTATCGTGGTAAAGCTTGACGGTCAGGTGTTGCCTGACGATGTGATTGTGGTCGCCGAGGGACAAAAGTTCTTTGTCAGCGGGGAAGTACAGAAGCCCAATAGTTATCCGTTTGAAGAGGGGTTGACGGTCGGAAAAGCGCTGGCTCTTGCGGGTGGAAGGACCGAACGCTCGCCGTCTGGTCCGCTCAAGCTCACCCGCGTGACGAAGGGAGTTGCGACTACCACCATTGTCGGTCCGGAGGCAGACGTGTTTCCTGACGACATTCTGGTGATCGAACAGGAACAACGGAAGTTTTTTGTGAGCGGAGAAGTACGAACACCAGGGGGGTATCTCTACCAGCAGGCCGTGTCCGTCAATCGGGCCCTCGCGATGGCGGGAGGGTTGACTGAAAAAGCCGATCGTGGGGCGCTTCACATCCTTCGTCGGGTAAACGAGAAAGAGGAAAAGATTCCGATCCAACTGGAAAGCATGGTGCTTCCCAACGACATTCTTGTCGCGGGAGAAGGTCAGCGTGTGTATGTCAGCGGGGAGGTCAAGTCACCGGGGCGATTTCTCTATGAGCAGGGGTTGACCGCGCAGAAGAGCATCAGTCTTGCCGGTGGGCGAACGGAGAAGGGAGACAAGGGTGAGATTAAGATCACCAGGCTTGCCAATGGACTGGCAGAAACCTTATCGGCTGCGCCCGATGCAGCTCTCCTGCCTGACGATATCATCGTTGTGGATCCTGAGAACTATAAGTTTTATGTGAGCGGCGAAGTGCGGACTCCCGGCAGCTACCACTACCAGGACGGACTGACGGTCCATCGGGCCGTTGCCACGGCGGGAGGGTTAACCGAAAAGGCTGAGCGCGGCGAATTGCGCGTACTGCGGCGGGTCAACAATATTGAGGAAACGATCGCCGTTCAGTTGGATACGGTCATCCTTCACGATGACATTGTCGTGGTTGCCGAAGGGCGGAAAATTTTTGTGAGCGGGGAAGTGAAAACGCCGGGCCGCTATTTGTATGAGAAGGGACTTACTATTGAAAAGGCCGTCGGCTTAGCCGGGGGACGCAATGAAAAGGCTGAGAAGATCACGGTCAAATTGACACGGGTCAAAGACGGAGTGGCTCAATCGATCGACGTGGACACGGATTTGGCAGTTGAGCCGAATGATGTGATCGTGGTTCCTGAGCTCAAAAAAGTCTACGTCGACGGAGAGGTCAAACGCGCCGGCGACTATCCATTCCAGCGAGGGTTGACGGTCCACAAAGCCATCACGATGGCGGGGGGAGTGACGGACAAGGCCTCACTTAGCAGCACGAAAATCCTGCGCAAGGTGAATGGTCGTGAGGAATCTATTCCCGCGACATTAGATGGGCCGCTGCAGCCTGAGGACATAATTGTCGTCCCACGTAGCTTCTTTTAAGACCGCAGGTCTTCTCAGACTGTAAAAATGAAGAGGCGCACGACGTGGCGCCTTGCACGGAGTATTTACATGAGCATCAGGCTAGCCAGCTGGTTGTTTGCTGTCTGGATTGTGGCGGTTGGACCTTCCGAGTCTGCCGATCTACAGAGGGACCACGAAGACTATCGACTGGGACCCAACGATGTGCTGCGAATCCTAGTGTATGGCGAAGAGGACTTGTCAGTGGAAGCAAAGGTAGAAGGTGACGGCCATATCACTTATCCCTTGCTCGGAGTCCTAAAGGTGGGCGGCTTCACTGCCAAGGACCTCCAGCATGACTTGACCTCCAGGCTGGAAGCGGGATACGTGCGCCATCCCAAAGTCATGGTGACCATCGCGCGGCATCGAAACTTCTATCTTGGAGGAGAGGTAAAGACGCCGGGCGGGTACTCCTACGAGGAGGGGCTTACAGTGCAGAAGGCCATTGCCCTGGCCGGTGGGTTAACGGAGAAGGCCGATAAGCAATTAATAACGGTCACGCGTCTGGGAGCATCAGGTGTGGAGGTAGTCTCACTGGAATCCGATGCGGTGCTTAGACCTGACGATCTGGTCACAGTTCCGCAGATCAAGAAGTTTTATATTAATGGGGAAATTCGACGGGCCGGAGATTATCCATACGAGCGAGATCTCACTGTGCACAGGGCTGTTACGATGGCGGGTGGATTTACTGATAAGGCTGTTACCTCGCATGCAAAGGTAATCAGAAAATACGAGGGCCAAGAGCGGACGCTCTCCGTCGATTTGGATGGGCTTGTCCTACCAGATGATATCATTGTGGTGCCACGAAGTTTCTTCTAGGGAAGGTCTGATTAATTCGCGTTTTCACAGAGAAACCAAATCCTGGACCGGTCCCCAGGGGAATCCGGTGGCCTCCACTGGTTCGAGAGCCTTTTTGTGGGGCTCATCCACCGTCCATCAACACCAGGCCGCCCTGCGGACACCCAGCTCCTACGTACCCGCCAGCAGACACCGACGCGCTAGGTACACATTCGTCAAACCGCAGGTGACGAACAGCCAGTTGGTATTCTTCGCGAGCCCCCGATAGCGGACTTTGACCCACCCAAAGATGCGCTTCATCACCAGGAACACATGTTCAACTTTCGCACGGACCTTCGACTTGGTCCGATTCCGAGCCCGCTCCGCCTCGCTCAGGGGCCGGTGCCGATGAGCTTTCGCCTGGATACAGCTCTTGGCCTCAGGGGCGTGCTGCTGAATGACCGCGCGATGTCCGCTGTAGGCGGCATCCCCCCAAACCCGCGTCTCCTGGCCGTGCAGGAGAGCCGGTAACACCTGGCTGTCATGCACGTGCGCTGCAGTGGCGGCGACCGAGTGAATCAGTTTGGTCCGGCTATCCACTCCGATATGGGCCTTCATGCCGAAGTACCACTGGTGGCCCTTCTTCGTCTGATGCATCTCCGGATCCCGCTCCTTGGGACGATTCTTCGTCGAACTGGGCGCGGTGATGATCGTGGCATCCACGATGGTCCCCCGGCTGATCTGCAGCCCCTGCTCGGCCAGATACGTCCGGACCAAGGTAAAGAGTTGCTCGCCCAACTGATGGGCTTCCAGGAGATGCCGGAACTTACAAATGGTCGTCTCATCCGGTACAGGCTCGCGCCCCAGATCAATGCCGACGACCTGCCGCATGGCGCGGGAGTCATACAGGGCCTCCTCTACCGCCGGGTCAGACAAATTGAACCAATGTTGCAGGAAATGGATACGGAGCATTCGCTCGACTCCGACCGGCGGACGCCCGGCCCCCTCCGCCTTGGGATAGTACGGCTCGATGACCGCCGCCAGCCAGCTCCACGGCATCACCTGCTCCATCTCCGTCAGAAACCGCTCGCGGCGGGTCGGTTTCCGATACTGTTCAAAGCTCGCTTCTGGAACGGTTTGTTGCGACATGGGGGCGCCTCCTGATCGGTGCTGCGCTACCCGTAGCACACCACGCGCGAGGAATAAATCAGACCTTCCCTAGGTGCATAGTCAGTTTTGCGATCGACATCCTACCGTCATGTTCCTACCTTTTCGGCGTCCTGACCAAAATTTCTTTCCCACTTCCTGCCTCACTGTAGTTCTTTTCCTTAATCACGCTACTCTCTGATCAATTTAGGGGGCGTGCGAAGACTAGCCTGAGGAGCTATGTCTCTCAAGGCTTCGCCACGTCTGCCCCCGGAATGCATTCCTGTGGCATGAGTTCGCCGCCATGGAAATGGGACACCTGTCTCCATTTCTGGAGCACGGCCTTGTCGTCGAAGGTGAGGAGATAGTGTTCGCACCACATTCC
>Ga0073899_10004344_pt1 | contig 12425 bp, 10 predicted proteins | sample KloWWTmetaKNB5Ph_FD_88975 | JGI IMG/M metagenome (GOLD analysis project Ga0073899, IMG submission 88975) | Active sludge microbial communities from Klosterneuburg, Austria, studying microevolution and ecology of nitrifiers - Klosterneuburg... | ecosystem: Engineered > WWTP > Aerobic digester >... | reverse complement strand
CGGCGGCGGTCTGGCCGAGGCCTTGCCGTGGTTGGGTGTCGAAGTCGGCTTCCTGGTCGTGTTCTGGTCGGCCGGGATCTTGCTCTACGAGTTCGTCCTCGACAGCTAATATTGGGCCGAATGACCCTCCTCGCGCTTCACGCGGGGAGGGTCATTCGGCCCAAAAACGCCTAAGTTGACTCACAGCGATTTTCGAGCGATATCCCCGGCTCCGCCGGGGATATCGCTCGAAAACACCTGCGGTGGGCACCGCCAGTTCTAGCCAATTTCTAATCAAAACTCGTTTACACGGCCCGTTGCGCATGGTATGATTTTGATCGCACTCTTAGCAGTCGCCTACGGCGAGTGCTAATTCCGTGGCATAACGGAGCCAAAATGGGCCTGACACTTCGCCAACAACAGATCCTGAGCTATGTCGTCCAAACCTATGTGGCGACGGCGAAGCCTGTCAGTTCGCAGGCGATCCTGACCTCGGGCCACGTCATTGTGTCGTCGGCGACCATCCGCAACGATCTGGCGGCGCTGGAGGATGAGGGCTTCTTGACCCATCCGCATACCTCGGCCGGCCGGGTGCCGACCGACAAGGGCTATCGCTATTTTGTCGAACGCCTGCTGGGTGACGTCGAGCTTCCGCCCCACGAGGAAAACACGATCCGCCATCAGTTCCACCAGGCCCGTCTCGAAATGGGCCAGTGGATGCAATTGGCGGCCGCGGTCCTGGCCCGCTCCTCGCGCTCGGCCGCCCTGATCAGCGCGCCGCGCCTCGAGCAGCCGCGCTTTCGCCACCTCGAGTTGATCTCGACTCAGTCCCAGATGGCGCTGCTCGTGCTGGTTCTGCAGGGCGGCACGGTCCGCCAGCAGGTCCTGGCTTTGCGCGATCCCACGGATCAGTCCGAGTTGAGCCAGACCGCGGCCCGCTTGAATGGCTTGTTCGGCGGGGCCGACCCGGCGACGATTCGGGGGCGCTTGGCCGGACTATCGGACTTCGAGCTCGACGCGGCCCGGAGCGCGCTGGAGCTGATGGCCGGTGACGCGAATCAACCCTCGACCGAAGTTTTTCGGGATGGGCTGACCGAAGTCCTGCAGGAGCCCGAGTTCGTCAGCCAGAGCGGGGCGCGGGCGATTGTGCACGCGCTCGAGCAGCCTGGCTTTCTGCAGGATCTGACCCTGGCCAAAGTCGGCACGGTCCAGGTCGTCATCGGCGGTGAGGGGCGCTGGCACGAGCTCAGCTCGTGCAGCATGGTGATGGCCCGCTATGGCGTGGACGGTTTCGCGACCGGGACGGTCGGGGTGGTCGGGCCGACCCGCATGCCGTATGGCCGAGCGATTAGCTCGGTCAGACTCGTGGCCGGCCTGATGAGCGGCCTGGTGGGTGACATTTACGGGGAATAGGCAGCGGCCCTGGGGCCGCAGCAAAGGAGAGCTAAAACAAACATGGATACAACTGAGGTCGCGCCCGAGACTGAGGCGCAGCCGAACGGGCAAACGCCTGTGACATCCGAAGATCCGCCGGCGGCGTTTCAAGCAGAACTGGATGGATTGCGCCGGCAATTAACCGAAGCGCAGGCCGAGGCCGCAAAGAACAAGGATGGCTGGCTGCGGGCCGTGGCCGAGTTCTCGAACTTCAAGAAACGGCAAGAGGCGGACGCCGCCAATATTCGGGCATACGCCACGCTGGGGCTCATTTCTAAACTGCTGCCGGTGCTCGACGACTTCAACCGGGCGGTCAAGACCCTGCCAGAGACGCTCCAGCACATGACCTGGATCGGCGGCGTGATGTTGATCGCGCGCAAGATGCAGGCCATCGTCGAGTCCGAGGGCGTCAAAGCGGTCGAGGTGAGCCCCAACGATGCCTTCGACCCGAACACCCACGAAGCGGTCAGCCACGACGACGCTGATGGCGTCGAGAGCGGGCACGTCATTGAAGAACTTCAGCGCGGCTACAAATTGGGCGATCGCGTGCTTCGGCCGGCGCTGGTCCGGGTAGCCAAATAACAAAACACGAGGGCTGATGCCGCGCTGCGCGGCGCCAGCGTTTGGTATCAAATAGTCAAAACACACTAACAAGAATCATGGGCAAAATCATTGGAATCGACCTCGGCACGACCAACAGCGTCGTCGCCATCATGGAAGGCGGAGAGCCGACCGTTATCGCCAGCGCCGAGGGCGGGCGCCTGATCCCGTCCGTTGTGGCGGTCAACCCGAAGAATGGCGAGCGCATCGTCGGCCAGGTGGCCAAGCGCCAGGCCGTCACCAACGCCGAGAACACGATCTTCTCGGTGAAGCGCTTCATGGGCCGCAAATTCAGCGACGTCGAGGTGCAGCGCGCCCTCAAGGTCGTGCCGTACAAGGTTGTGGCCGCGCCAAACGGCGACGTGCGGGTCATGATGGGCGGCAAGGAATACTCGCCGCAGGAAATCAGCGCGATGATTCTGCAGAAGATCAAGGCCGATGCCGAGGCGTATCTGGGGACAACCGTCACCCAGGCCGTCATCACCGTCCCGGCCTACTTCAATGACGCCCAGCGCCAGGCCACCAAGGATGCCGGCAAGATCGCCGGCCTCGAGGTGCTGCGCATCATCAACGAGCCGACCGCGTCCTCCCTGGCCTACGGCCTGGAGAAGAAGAAGGACGAGACCATCGTCGTCTACGACCTGGGCGGCGGCACCTTCGACGTGAGCGTGCTCGATGTCGGCGACGGTGTGTTCGAAGTCAAATCTACCAATGGCGACACCTTCCTGGGCGGCGACGACTTCGACATGCGGGTGATGAACCATCTTATCGAGGTTTTCAAGCAGGAAAACGGGATCGACCTCAAGAATGACCGGCAGGCCCTGCAGCGCTTGCGCGAGTCGGCTGAGAAGGCCAAGATCGAACTCTCCTCGACCATGGAGACCGAGATCAACCTGCCGTATCTGACCGCCGACGCCACCGGGCCCAAGCATCTGGTCTACCGGCTCACCCGCTCGCGCCTCGAGCAGTTGACCGAGGACTTGATTCAGAAGAGCATGACGCCCTGCAAGCAGGCCATGGCTGATGCCGGGATTGACTCGAGCAAAGTCCACGAGGTTGTCCTTGTCGGCGGCATGACCCGCATGCCGGCCGTGCAGGAAGCGGTGCGCAAGATGTTTGGGCGCGAGCCCAACCGCAGCGTGAACCCGGACGAGGTCGTTGCGGTCGGCGCCGCGATCCAGGCCGGCGTGCTGGGCGGCGAGGTCCGGGATGTGCTGCTGCTGGACGTCACCCCCTTGAGCCTCAGCATCGAGACGCTGGGCGGTATTTCAACGCCTCTGATCGAGCGCAATACGACGGTGCCGACCAAGAAGAGCCAGGTCTTCAGCACCGCCAGCGACATGCAGACCAGCGTGGAGATCCACGTGGTGCAGGGCGAGCGCCAGATGGCGACCGACAACAAATCGTTGGGCAAGTTTATCCTCGATGGCGTGCCGCCGGCGCCGCGAGGCGTGCCCCAGATCGAGGTCTCCTTCGATATCGATGCTAACGGCATCCTGAATGTGTCGGCCTCCGACAAGGCGACCGGCAAGACCGCCCACATCACCATCCAGCCCTCGTCGGGCCTGCGCAAGGAAGAGATCGAGCAGATGGTGAAGGAAGCAGCCGCCCATGCGACCGAGGATAAGAACAAGCGCGATCAGGTTGAGGCCCACAACGAGGGCGACAGCGCAGCCTATCAAGCCGAGAAGTTCCTGCGCGAGAGCGGCGACAAGGTCCCGGCCGACAAGAAGACCGAGCTCGAAGGCAAGATCAAGGATGTTCGGGCGGCCATCATCGGCACCGACGCCGAGGCAATGCGGCGCGAGACCGAGGCGCTGAAGACACTGTTCGGCAACATCGGCGCGGCGATGTATCAGCAGCCCGAGGCTGCTCCCGGTGACGGCGCAGCGGCCGCCGGCGAGAAGCCCAACGATGGCGACGACGTCGTCGAGGGCGAGTTTCGCGAGCAGAAGTAAGCAAATTGCCTGGCGCGTGCCCTTCCATGGGGAAGGTCACGCGCCGGGATGGATGGCATGTCAACCAAGCGCGACTATTACGAGGTCCTGGGCGTCGCCAAAGATGTGGGCGCCGATGAAGTGAAGAAGGCGTTCCGCAAGCTGGCGCGCCAATACCATCCAGATGTCAACAAGGCCTCTGATGCTGAGTCGCGCTTCAAGGAGATCAACGAAGCCTATGAGGTCCTGAGCGACGACCAGAAGCGGGCGGCCTATGACCGGTATGGGCACTCTTCGATGGGCTCTGGCCCCGGCGGCCCAGGGGCTGGCTTTGAGGGCTTCGGCGACATCAACGACATCTTCAGCGAGTTCTTTGGCGGCTTCGCCCGGACCGCCGGCGCGCAGCAGCGGCGCAGCCCGCGGCGAGGAGCCGATCTGCGCTATGACATTCGCCTGGAATTCGCCGAGGCGGTGTTTGGCGCGCAAAAGGAAATCGAGGTCGTGCGCAACGAGACCTGCCAGCGTTGCACGGGCAATGGCTCAGAACCCGGAACCTCCCCTCAGCGCTGCAAAACCTGCAACGGCACGGGTGAAGTGCGCCGGATGCAGCAGAGCATTCTGGGCTCGTTTGTCAACGTCACAACCTGCCCGACCTGCGGCGGGAATGGCGAGGTTATTTCGGTGCCGTGCAAGGAATGCGGCGGACGGCGGCAAGTGCGGCGCACTCGCAAGATAGCGGTCAACATCCCGGCCGGGGTCGACAACGGCACCCAGATTCGCTTGAACGGTGAAGGCGAACCAGGCGGGAATGGCGGCCCGGCCGGCAATCTGTATGTGGTCGTCAACGTCGCCCCGCACGCCTACTTCCGGCGCAAGGAAAACGACATCATCGTCGAGCTGCCGATCAACATCGCGCAAGCGGCGCTGGGTGACGAAATCGAGGTCCCCACGATCGATGGCAAGGACCGGCTCGCTATTCCGCCGGGCACTCAAAGCGGCACCGTCTTTCGGATCAAGGGCAAAGGCGTCCCCCATCTCAGGCGCACCGCGCGCGGGGACGAGGTTGTGTTGATCACGGTGACCGTCCCGCCTGCGCTGACCGCTGAACAACGCCGACTGTTTCAGGAGCTCGCCAAGACCCTCGGCCACGACGTGATCCCGCAGCAGGAAAAGGGCTTCTTCGAAAAGTTCCGCGACGCGATCGGGCTGTGACCGGCGGGTATCATGGGCGAAGCATGAGATCAGGTGTTTTCGCGCGCCCGTCGCGTGTGATCGCGACGCTTGTGGCCGTTGTATTGGCTGGGTGCGGGAATCTACCTGCGCCAGCCCCCCAGCAGAGCCTCATTCCGTCCCCCGTCGCGTTTGTGACGGCTGGGCCGCTGCCGCGCGCGACGGCAACCGCGACCCTTGCGCCGGTGGCTGTTCCAACCTCACCGCCGCCAACGTCCGCGCCAAAGACTTTTCCAGTGGATACCTCGGCAACCGTGGGTGTTTGGAGTAATCGGGTGGGGCGGGAATTTACGGGAACCGTCGACCTGGCGGTCGGGGCGGATGCCATCGAGTTGAGGAAGGCCAATCTGCGTCTGGTGACGCTGGCCTCGCAACAGGTCTATTCAGGATTCGCCCGAGTGATCAGTGAGACCCGCGCGACAAACCCGGGATACCTGCTATATGACAAGGACGGCAAAGTTGCGCTTGCGCCGGGAGGCGACGCTGCGGTCCTGAATATCCGCAATGCGGATGTCCGAGCTCAGATTGCGGATCGTGTCGCGACTGCAACGCGCGGTTTCGACGGCGTGATTCTGGAAGGGGTCGGGGCCGAGCTCATTCGGACCAACGCCTCTCCGATTTTTACCACGACCAAGGCGTTCACCGAACAGCAACGCCGCGATGCGGTCGAAGGTCTCTTGCGGGCCATTCGGGCCCGCGTTCCGGACAAGCTCGTGATCGTCAGCGGTTACGCGTGGGAGGACGGCGGCGCGTTCAGCGCGCGCCCGACCGAGGCGCAGGATCTGGCTGCCATCGCCGACGGGGCCTATGTCGAGCGTTTTCTGCGCGCGCCAATCTCAAGGACAAACGAGTACAAATCCGAGTCGAATTGGAAGAAGGATGTCGACCTTCTGGCCAATCTGTCGCAGGACAACAAAGTGGTGTTGCTGTCGACCCGCTTCAGCGAGCCGATTTCGGGCACACAACAGGCCGAATGGCTGCGCTACCTCGTCACGTCATATCTGCTCGGCAAGAACGGAACCCGAACCTATCTGCAATTTGATTCGGGCGGCGACGTGACGTATCTGGACGACCCGTTGTTGAATACGCGCCTCGGCGCCCCCGTTGAGGGCTATGGCAAGCTTGCCAGCGGCCTGTACAAGCGCGAGTTCGCCAGCGGTGTCGTGCTTGTCAATCCGGGCGAAAAAGCCATCAAGATCGATATCGCCGCTGACCTCAAGGCGGCCTACGAGACGCTGTCGGGTCTACAAGTCAAAACACTCGAGATGTCGCCGCGCAGCGGAACCATTCTGCTCAAGAAGTCACCATGAAGTACCAACGCATCCGCGGCATGCAGGATCTCCTGCCAGACGAACAGCCGTACTGGTCGCATGTCGAAGCAACGTGTCATGACCTGGCAACCCGCTTTGGGTTTGAGCGGCTTGAGCCGCCCTTGCTCGAGGCCACCGAACTGTTTGTGCGCGGGGTGGGCGACGCCACCGACATCGTCAGCAAGGAGATGTACAGCTTCGTTGACAAGGGTGAGGACGCCCTCACCCTGCGGCCCGAATTCACCGCGGGCGTGATGCGGGCCTACATTGAAAATGGCCTGTCGTCGCGCCCGCAGCCGCAGAAGCTTTACTCATTTGGCCCGATATTCCGCCGTGAGCGTCCGGCCAAGGGCCGTTACCGGCAGTTCTATCAGCTCAATGCCGAGATCATCGGCAGCGCAGATGCGCTGGCTGACCTCGAGATCCTGCTGATCGCGCATTCGCTGTATCGGGAGATCGGCTTCGAGAATCTGGTTTTTCAGATCAACAGCACTGGTGACCCGGAGTGCAAGCCGCGCTTTTTGGATGCCCTGCGGGCCTACTTCGAGCCCATTGCCGACAAACTCGCGCCGCTTGATCGGGAGCGGCTGGCCCGCAATCCCCTGCGCGTCCTCGACACCAAGGAGCGTGAAACGCTGCCGTACCTGGCCGATGCGCCGCGCTTCCTGGACTATCTCAACGACGACTGTCGCAGTCACTTTGCCGAGTTGACCGGATATCTCGAAGCGCTCAGTGTGCCGTATCAAATCAATCATCGACTGGTGCGCGGGCTGGACTACTACACCAAGACCGTGTTTGAGTTGTGGGGCGAAGGCCTCGGTGCGCAAGCCGCGCTGTGCGGCGGCGGGCGCTATGACGGGTTGATCGAAACACTCGGCGGCCCGCCCACGGCCGGTGTCGGCTTCGCCACGGGTATCGAGCGCATCATCATGTCGATGCGCGAGCTTGGCATCCCGCCGCGGGCGCTGCGCAAGCCGGACGTCTTTGTCGCCCATCTGGGCGAGCCGGCCAAGAAAGCGGCCGTTCGGCTGGTGGCCGACTTGCGTGGGCGGGGCATCCCGGCCCGGATCGCATTCGGTTCTCGCAGCCTGAAGGCGCAGATGAAGGATGCCGATCGGGCCGGGTGCGGGGTTGCCCTGATTCTGGGCGATGCCGAACTGGCCCAGGGTGTCGTTCTCGCGCGCGACCTGGCCCGCAGCGAGCAGGTGAGCGTGCCGATCGCCGAGACGCCCGCCTGGCTGGCCGCGCGCGGCGCATAACGGCGTGATGAAGGCCATCACATCGGTCGCTGTCCTCGACCACCCCAAGGTGCCGGCTACGGGCGAAGTGGCCGGCCAGATAGTTGAGGCCCTGGCGGGGTGGGGGGTGACTTCGCAGCGCGCAACGACCTGGGACACCGCGGCGCTCGAGGCGATCGTTCCGCAGGTCGATCTGGTTTTGGTGCTCGGCGGCGACGGCAGTCTGCTGCGCGCGGCCCGGGTATCCGCTCCGCACGGCAAGCTCGTCACATCGGTGAACATGGGCCGCCTCGGATTTCTGTCCGAGATGCGGCCGGACAATTGGCGCGAGGTTTTGCCTGGCATGATCCATGGCGAATACTGGGTTGAGGAGCGCCTGATGTTGCGGGCCGAGACCGTGCGGTGGGGCAGGAGCCTGGCTGTGCGCGAGGCCCTGAATGACATCGTGATCGGGCGCGGCACGCTCGCGCGCGTTGTGCGATTGCAGGTGAAGCTGGACGGTGTGGCCTTCACGACGTATGCCTGCGACGGGCTGATCGTGGCGACCCCGACCGGCAGCACGGCCTACGCCCTGGCCGCCGGCGGGCCGATCCTGCCTCCCACCCTGCGCAACATGATCCTCGTCCCGATTGCCCCGCATTTGAGCCTGGACAAGCCGGTTGTGCTTGCTCCGACCTCGGTCGTTGAAACCCGGATCAGCACTGATCACCAGGCAATCCTGACCGTGGATGGCCAGAATGAAATCAATCTGAAATCCGACGATCTGGTGCGCGTCAGCGCCAGCACGCGCTCGGCCCTGCTCGCCCGGGCGCAGCCGCCGGCGTATTTCTATCAGACCCTGATGTCGCGATTGCGGGGCGAGTGACGTATTTCCAGCGATATCGCTGGAAAAAGCGAAAGGTTGTGGATATGTCAAATCTTCTGATCGACACCGGATTGGGCGTTTCGAACAGCGGCGCGATCGCCGATATCGTGCGGCGGGCGACCCAGGCCGAGGCGATGGGCTATGACGCGCTGTGGACGAGCGAAACCCAGCATGATCCCTTCCTGCCGCTGGCCCTCGCGGCCGAGCACAGCACCCGGATCACCCTGGGCACCGCCATCGCCGTCGCCTTTGCGCGCAGCCCGATGGCGCTCGCCATGCAGGCCTGGGATTTGCAGAAGATGAGCGCAGGGCGGTTTGTGCTCGGGCTGGGCACCCAGGTCAAGGCCCACATCGAACGCCGGTTCGGGATGGTCTGGGACCACCCCGCGCCGCGCCTGCGCGAGTACGTGCTGGCCATCCGCGAGATCTGGAAGGCCTGGCAGACGGGGGTGCCCTTGAACTTCCGAGGCGAGTTCTTCAAACTCACCCTGATGTCGCCGTTTTTCAACCCGGGGCCCATCGATCATCCCGACATTCCGATCTACATTGCGGGCGTCAACGAGCATCTGTGCCGGGTGGCGGGCGAGGTGTGCGACGGTTTCCACGTACACCCGTTCCATACCCCGAAATACGTCGCCGAATTTGTCCTGCCGAATATTGAGGCCGGCTTGAAGGCAAGCGGGCGCGCGCGGAGTGACCTGCGTTTGGCCTCAAGCGTCTTTGTCGTCGTGGGAGACACGCCGGAAGAGCGGGAGAAGTCACGCGCGCTGGCGCGCCAGCAGATCAGCTTCTATGCCAGCACGCCGACTTATCACCCGGTGTTCGAGCTGCATGGCTGGAAGCCTGCGGCCGAGGCGCTGACGGCCCTGGCCGCGCGCGGGAAGTGGGCGGAGATGCCGGCCCTGGTGACCGACGAGATGCTGTCGACCTTCGCGGCCGAGGGCAGCTGGGCCGAAATGCCGGGCCTGCTCAAGCAACGCTACGCAGGGCTGCTCGACCGGGTGATGTACTACCTCGACGAGGGCGGCGAAGCGCAGCAACGCGCGACGGTTTTGGGCTTCCGATAGTTTTCCGAAAGAGATATCCCCCGGCGCAGCCGGGGGGTTGACAAACGCAAGACCTCGCGGGTCTTCAAGACCCGCGAGGTCTCATCGGTTCGGTCGTGCGCCTTCTGTCTATCCCCGCAGTTCCCGCTTCAGAATCTTGCCGGTCGCGTTCATCGGCAGCGCGTCTTTGAACTCAATCGCGCGCGGGTACTTGTAGGCGGCCATGCGCTCCTTGCACCACGCCATGAGCTCAGCCTCGGTCACGGTGGCGTTTGGTTTGCGCACAACGAAGGCCTTGACCTCCTCGCCCAGCGCATCGTCCTTCATCCCCACGACGGCCACCAGCGACACGCCCGGGTGCGTGATCATCACTTCCTCGAGCTCGCGCGGATAAATGTTAAAGCCGCCCCGGATGATCATGTCCTTCTTGCGGTCCATGATGTAGAGATAGCCGTCTTCGTCCTTCTTCGCGATGTCGCCAGTATGGAACCAGCCATTCCGCATCGCCTCGGCGGTCGCCTCGGGCCGCTTGTAGTAGCCCTTCATCACGTTGAAACCACGGATCAGGATCTCGCCAAGCTCGCCGACCGCGACGTCCTTGTCGGCGTCGTCGACCAGCCGGATGTCGACCCCATACACGGGCGTGCCGATCGATCCGGGTTTGGTCGGCGCGTCGAGTTGATTGAAGGTGGCGACGGGGGCGGTCTCGCTCAGGCCATAGCCCTCGAGGATCGGCACGCCAAAGGCCTTGACAAAGGCGTTCAAAACCTCAACAGGCAATGCCGCGCCGCCCGCGGAGCACAGCTTGAGGTTCTCTTTCACCTTGGAGGTGTCAAAGCCGGACTGGGTCGCATAGTTAAGCAGGGCCCAGAACATCGTCGGCACGCCGCTGAAGTAGTTGATCTTCTCGGCCACCATGATCTCGAGCACGGCCTTGGGATCGAAGCGCGGGACCAGGACGATGGTGTTGCCCTGCAGGAATCCAGCGTTCATCTGGCAGGTTTGCCCAAACGAGTGGAACAGGGGCAGGGCGACCAGCAGGCTGCTGCGTTCGGAGCCCAGCATGCCGTGCAGATCGCGCGACACGATCGCGTTGGTGATCATGTTGCTGTGGGTGAGTTCGGCCCCCTTGGCCTGGCCGGTCGTGCCCGAGGTGTACAGGATGACGGCCGTATCGCTGTCACCGCGCATCACCGTATCAAACGTTGGGGGTTGCTTGGCAATGAACATGCCGAGGGTCTCGACGCCTTCGATCGGCGACGGGCCAGCCGGATTGGAGGTCAGGATGATGAGCTTCTGAACGCTTCCGGCCTCCTTGAATCCCTCGTTGCCAAATTGGGCCATGGGCAGTTCAGGTGTGCCCTCGAAGCAAAAATAGGCCTTCGCGTCTGAGTCCTTGAGAAAGTAGGCGATCTCGCGGCCCTTATTCAGCACGTTGAGGGGAACGACGACGGCGCCGGCCTTCAGGATGCCGTAGTAGACAACCGGGAAATAGGGGACATTCGGGCAGGTCAGTGCGACTTTGTCGCCGGGCTGGATCCCCATGGCCCGCAGGCCATTGGCGACCTGGTTGGCCATACCGTTCACTTGGGCATAGTTCAGGCGCATCGGGCCCATCACGACGGCCGGATTGCCGGGGTGCCGGCGGGCCTGATTTTCAACGAACATGGCAAGGTTCAACATCGTGGTTTCCTCCGCAGCAACCTAAGAATGACTGCAGTGTAAGGGCGATACTCACCCGTGTCAACGAAGGCTAGAATCAGCCCGCGCCTTTAGTCCGATGGATCTCAGCCCACTCATTTCCCTGATCGAAGCGCTTGGCATCGGCGCGTTTGCGCTCTCGGGCGTCGTGGAGGCCAAGAAGAAAGGGATGGACTTCGTCGGCGCCTTTACGGCCGCCTTCTTAACCGCGTTTGGTGGGGGCACGCTGCGTGATCTCATTCTGGACCGGCACCCGCTCGTGTGGATCGGCCAGCCGACTTACATCGCCGCGGTTTTCCTGATCGCGTTGTTTGCATCGGTCCGCCACGCGCTGAACGGGCAGTTGTACGCCCCTGGCAGGCTGGTCGACATCCTGGACGCGCTTGGTTTAGGGCTGTTTAGCGCTGCGGGGACCTCGGTGGCTCTCACGAGCGGCGCCCACCCACTCGTCGCCATTGTGATGGGCGTGGTCACGGCGACATTTGGGGGCGTCCTACGCGACGTGATCTGCAATGAAATACCGTCGATCTTCAGGACATCGCAGCTCTATGCGACCTGCGCGCTGCTGGGTTCGATCGTCTACTTGCTGCTTCGCGTTACGGCCTTGGGCGAGGCTGGCGCGAGCGCGGCCGCTATCGCCGCGGCGGCGGGTCTTCGCCTGCTGGCCTTGCGCCACGACATCGTTCTGCCGTTTTAGGCGTCCAGAAGCCTGACCAAAGACCATCGGCGAGATCACCCTCCCCGCGTTTCCCGCGGAGAAGGTGATCTCGCCTGTTGTTTTTGGGATGACTGCGGGAAAAAAGATGCGGGGCGCGCCAATCAGCGCGCCCCGCATCCCCCGTTCCGCTTAGTGGCTCGGAACCTTGATCACCATCCCGGGGCGAATCATGTTCGGGTCGGCGATCTTCTCTTTGTTGGCGTTGAAAATATCCTTCCAGCGCCCGCCATTTCCCAGGACCTTTTGAGCGATGGCGCTCAGGCTGTCACCGGCGACGACGGTGTAGTCCTTGTACTTTGCGCCCTCAAGCTCGCCCTGCAGGAACGCGATCTGCTCGCTCTTGGTGTCACTGATGTTCTGCAACAGG
>Ga0073899_10004342_pt1 | contig 12428 bp, 14 predicted proteins | sample KloWWTmetaKNB5Ph_FD_88975 | JGI IMG/M metagenome (GOLD analysis project Ga0073899, IMG submission 88975) | Active sludge microbial communities from Klosterneuburg, Austria, studying microevolution and ecology of nitrifiers - Klosterneuburg... | ecosystem: Engineered > WWTP > Aerobic digester >... | reverse complement strand
GACGAACCGCCGGCGCCACCGGCGCCGCCCCCCGAGCTGCCGCCGCTGCCGGCGGCGGCGTCGTCGCCCCCGCAACCCGTGACCCCGACCATCGACACCAACAAGAACGCAGAAGCGAGACGCAGCGCTGTCATGATGATCACCTAGATGCCGCCGCGCGCCCTGCCTTGCGCGCCCGGCGACAGGGATCTTTACCAGTTCGGCCGGCGTTGACCAGGGATTGTCGGGGGCTCAGCGGGGAAATGCCGCCGGATTCCCGCCGTCGACCGTCACCACGCAGCCGGTGGTGGCCTCGGCCGTGGCCAGATAGGCGAAGGCGTCGGCGCAGTCCCGCGCCAGGGTCTCGCGGCCCAGCAGGTTCTGGCGGAAGTACGCCTCGGGAGAAATGCCTCGCGCCTTGGCCCGCGCCTCGAGCACGCCGCCGCCGAACAGCTCGGTGCGGATGCGGTCGGCGTTGATGGCGCCGGTGCGGATCTGCGCGCTGCCCAGGTCGACGGCGTATTGCTTCATCAGCGCGACCACGCCGGCCTTGGCGACGGCATAAGGGCCGAACTCGGGGCCCTGGTTGAACGCGCTCTTCGAAGCGTTGAAGAGCAGGCACCCGCCGATGCCCTGCGCCAGGAAGATCTCGGTGGCCGCGCGCGCCACCCGCTGGTGTCCGATCAGGTTCACGTCGAGCGACGCCAAGAGCGCTTGCTCGCCCTCGGCCTGGTGCAGCAGACCCGAGGGCGCGGTGCCAGCGTTCGAGACCACCAGATCGAGGCCGCCGAAGGCATCCACCGCCGTCGCGATCGCGCGGCGGACGTCGGCGTCGCTGCGCACGTCGCACGGCGTGCTGGTGATCTGGGCTCGATGCTTCGCGGTGAGCTCGGCCGCTGCCTGCGCCAGCCGTTCGGCGTCGAAGTCGGCCAGGCACACGTGCGCGCCGAGCTCGGCGAAGCGCTCGGCGGTGGCGCGCCCGATGCCGCTGGCGGCGCCGGTCACGAAGGCGATGCGTCGCGCCAGGGGGCCGGCAGAGCTCTTGCCCAGCGAGAGCTTGGCCTGCTCCAGGCTCCAGTATTCGACGTCGAACAGATCCAGCTCGCCCACCGGCCGGAAGTCGCCCACCGCCAGGGCATCGCGGATGACGCCGGCGGTGTGGAAGTAGATGTCGCCGGCGATGCGCGCGTCGGCCAGCGTGGCGCCGACACAGGCCACCCCCAGCCCCGGCACGGCGATCAGGCGGGGCAGGCCGTCCAGGCGGGTGACGTTGCGGCCGCGAGCGGCCTTTCCGCGCTCCACGTAGGCGGCGTAGCGCTCCCCATAGGCGGCCAGCGCGGGCTCGATCGGGCCCTCGAGGAACAGCGGCGTGGGCTTGGTGCGGATCACGTGGTCGGGCGTGACGGTGCCGATCTGCGTCACCCGCGCGGCGTCGGCGCGGGCGAGCAGCGACACGATCTCGGGGTCGTCGCGCCAGGCCAGCACGAAGCGCTGCCCACCCGCCGCCCGCGAGAGCGCGCCGCGCAGCACCGGTGAGAGCTCGCGCTGGCGGCGACGCCGCTCGTCGGCCCCGATCGTGTCGGGCACGCTCGCCACGGCCCCGCGGCGCTTTGCAATCAACTGCTCGGCGCGGTCCACCGCGGCGATCATCCGCTCGTAGCTCTCGCGCGCGGTGCCGCCCCAGGTGAAGATGCCATGCTTGTCCAGCACCATCAGCTCGCACTTTGCGAGCTCGGCCTCGAGCTCGACGATGCGCTGGGCGAGCACGAAGCCCGGCATCACGTAGGGGACGAAGAGCAGCCCGTTGCCCCAGGCCTCTCGAGCCAGCTCCGCGCCGTTCGGCTGGTCCACCAGGGTCAAGACCGCATTGGCGTGGGTGTGGTCGACGAACTTGTGCGGCAAGAAGGCGTGGAGCAACGCTTCGACGCTGGGCGTGGGGCTCTGCGGGTCGAGCATCTGGCTGCGCAGGCCCTTGACCATGTCCTGATCCGAGAGCTCGGGCAGGCGACATTGCCGGCGCAGTGCCTCGAGCCGGCAGGCGGGGAAGCCCGCGGGCTCGATGCGCTCCAGATCCCAACCGCTGCCTTTGACGTACAGCACTTCGACGCGCTCGCCCGTGAGCTCTGCGGCGACGCTCTTGACGCTGGTGTTCCCGCCGCCGTGCAGCACCAACGTCGGGTCTTGGCCCAGAAGCCTCGAGGTGTAGACGCGCAGCGCCAGATCCTGGCCGTGCACCGGCGCATACTTCTCGACGAACTTCGCGGCTTCCGACTCGGTGTAGCGGGACTGCATGGCGGGTGGCGCGAGGCTAGCAACAGAGGCACCGCCAAGGTACCCTTCCTGAAGCATGCTCAGGCCGTCGATGGCTCCAAAGCGTCCCGCGCGCGTCCAGGCGACGACGGTGAGGGTGCGCGAGGCCTTCGTGGCCGAGCGTTTCGGTTCGAGCGCCGTGCAACGTCTGCGCAGCCTGGCCTCGCCCGAGCTGCGCGAGCTCTTGCTCGCCGCCGGCCCGCCGCCGGGGGGCTGGGTGCCGTTCTCGCTGTTCGTCGAGATGAACCAGCTGATCGACCGCAGCTTGGGCAAAGGGGACGGCGAGCTGGTCTGGGAGAGCGGGCGGTTTGCGGCCTCGCACAACGCCGGCGTCTGGAAGAGCCTGATCATGCGCCACGTCACACCCGCCATGCTGGTGAGCCTGGCCAGCAGTCTGTGGAGCAAGCACTACGACGGCGGCCGGCTGGTGAGCCGCCCGGGCGGCGGCTCGTGCGTGATGGTCAGCATCGTCGACTTCCCCGAGCCCGACCCGGCGCACTGCAGGGCCATCGGTGGGTGGATGCAGGGCTCGCTCGAAATGGGGCCGCGCAAGAACCCCAAGGTGAAAGAAGTCGCGTGCCGCAGCGCCGGCGCTGCTATCTGCGAGTTCCGGCTGACCTGGGACTGATCTGCAATTGTGGATTGGTTGGCCCGGCGTAACGTGGTACCTCGGCGCCCGTGAAACCCTCGGTCGCGACCGCGCTTGGCCTGCTTCTGGGCTCGACGCTCGTGCCCCGCTCGGCGCTCGCAGACGTTTCATCGTGGCTCTACGTCGGCTCCGGCTACTCTTGGACCAAGCAGGGCGACCAGGCGACACAGGCGCAGCCGGCGCTCTCGCTCGACACCGGCATGGGTACGCCGCCCAAGTATGCCGTGATCGTCGGCGGGCTCTTGCACTGGCAGACCCACTTCGGGCGCGGCAGCGACCTGGGGCTCTTGGTGCGCACCGCCACCCACGGCTTCGTCAACGGGGGCTGGGGCGCCGCCGTCGATCTCGGCGGCTACGAGCGCTGGTGGGAGCTGGGCTCGGCCGGTGGCATGGGCCAGCTGGTGCTGGGCGCGCCCTGGGGCATCACGCTGGCGGGCGGCGCGGGCACCGGAACCAACGACGGCCGTCACTACAGCGTGACGGCCGGCATCGATCTCGCCCGGCTGACGGTCTACCGGCGCACCGGCGACACCTGGTGGAAGAACACGTTCCCGGCGTACCGCCCCGAAGAAGAGTGAGCGCGGCCCGCGCTCGGAATTCTTGGTGCGTTTCGCGCCGACTCTTTGTAGCTTCTCAGCGTGGCGTCGAGGAGCAGCTGCTTCTGCCGGGGGGGGGTCTCGGGTGCGGCAATATCGCGGGTGATGGGGGTTGCGTTCGTGGCTGCGCTGGCATCCCTGGCAGCCTGTCACGCCACCGAGAAACAACTGCGGGCGAGGGCGGCGTTCGACTTGAACTGCCCCGAAGATCAGATCCAAGTCACCAAGATCGACTTCCGCACACGCGGGGTCCGCGCTTGCGGCGAGCAGGCCACGTACGTCGAGGCGTGCCAGGGCTCCGGCCAGTCGAGCTGCACCTGGGTGCTCAACACGGACAGCCGTCGTCACTTCGAGCCGTGAGCACGCCATCCGTCGCATGGGCGTCTAGGGGTCCGGGCCCGGGAGCCATGCTTCGCAAGTCCGTACGGGTTGGCACGGCGCCCGCAGGGCTCGCCACCGGTCACATCCGGATCCTCTGAACGAAGAACTCTCTTCGTGGCGTCCTTGGCGCCCGTGGCGCCCTTGGCGTTCAACTCTGCTCTCCCCGGGCGGAAAGCTGCGCCAATGCGCCCCGGCGCCCCGGCGCCCCGGCCAAGGAATTCTGAATTCTCCGACCAAAGAACTCTCTTCGTGGCGTCCTTGGCGCCCGTGGCGCCCGTGGCGTTCAACTCTGCTCTCCCCGGGGCGCGCAGCCCGCGCGCCTTGACGCGGCTCGAATTAGAACCCAAGTTCTAGAACCATGGGTCGCATTGCGAAATTCGGCCGGGAAGACATGGCGCGAGCAGCCCTGGAGCTGGCGGCCGAGCGCGGACCCCAGGCGGTGACCGTCGCTGCCATTGCCGCGGCGATCGGCGCGCCCACGGGCAGCATCTACCACCGCTTCGACAGTCGCGAAGAGCTCTTGGCCGAGATCTGGATGGACGTGGTCGAGAGCTTCCAGCGCGGATTCATCGAGCGGCTGGCGACCGCGAGCGACATCGACGGCGCGGCAGCAGCGGCCTGCTTCATGGCCGAGTGGGTGCGGGGGCACCTGCGCGAAGCCCGCCTCTTGCTCTTGCACCACCGCCGAGATTTCGTCAGCGGGAAGTGGCCGCCGTCGCTGGTGGAACGCGCCGCCGCGCTCGAGCCGGCAATGGGTGCGGCACTCGGCGGGTTCGCGAAGCGGGCGTTCGGCCGAGCGGATCGGGAGATCATCGCTCGGGTGCGCTTTGCCCTGCTCGACGCCCCCTTCGGCGGGATCAAACCTTACGTGCAAGAGAACAAGGCTGCGCCGCGACAATTCGATGCCATGGTGTCGGCCACGGTCCGCGCCGTCCTCGGAGGGATCGCCCGATGACCGCGAGCGCCACGCTGGAGTTCGACGGCCGGCCGTCGGCGGCGCGCTACATGCTGCGCGGCGCCTGGCCGGTGCGTCGTACACGGGACCTCGCACCGCAGATCGTGGCGCGCTGGCGCGGGCACCGCGCCGACCCGGAAGATCTGGGGGCGTTCGCGCGGGCCACGGGCCTCCCCGCCGGCCGCTGCCTGTCGATTCTCTACCCCCACGTCGTCGGCTTTCGGCTGTCGATGGCCGTGCTGACCCACCCGGCGTTTCCGGTGCCGATCTGGGGCGTGGTCCAGACGCGCAACCACTTGCTCTGCCGGCGACCCATCGACGCGGGCGAGCGCCTCGACTTCGAGACCTGCGTGGCGGCGAGCCGGGTGCTCGACAAGGGGCTCGAGGTCGATCTCGGGTGCACCGTCCGCGTCGGCAGCGAGCCGGTCTGGAGCGGGCTGACCACGTTCTACGCGCGGGGTCGGTTCGGTGCGCCGGGGGAGCCGTCGCCGCTTGCGCGGCCCGTGGGCGAAGCGGGCGAGCCGGGCACGCCGGCGGCGAGCTGGGCGATGAGCGACGATGCTCATTACCGCTTCGGTCGGCTCACCGGCGACTACAACGGCATCCACTTCTGGGACTGGTATGCCCGCCGCTTCCGCTTTCGTCGCGCGCTGTACCACCCGTCCCGCGTGCTGGGGCAGTGCCTGGCCCGGCTGGCCGAGCCGCCCCCCGCGATGCAGCGCCTCGATGCCTGGCTGAAGGGCCCGGTGGCGCACGGCGCGAGCGTCGAGCTCTGCGCGCGTCGCGCGGACGACGGCGCGACCGACTTCTGGTTGTTCGTCGGCGAGCCGCGCCCCTGCATGATTGGACGATGGGGCACGGCGAGCGCGGGGGATCTGTCCACCGTCTGGAAGGGAGCATGAGCGCATGGACCGAGCAGAGCGTGACGGGTTGATCGAGAGGTTTCTCGCGGCATGGACGGCGCAGGACGTCGAGCGAGTGCTCGACTGCTACACGGCGGATCTTCGCTATCGCGATCCGAACACGCGCGGCGCCGTGGAGGGGCGGGACGCCATGCGGCGCTACCTGACCAAGCTGTTCGCGGCGTGGCAGATGACCCGGGCGCGCCGCGAGGTCTTCGACCTTGCCGGGGGCGAGGGGGTCGCGTTCCTGTGGCGCGCGACCTTCCGCCGGCCCCGGGGCGGCCATGTGATCGAGGCCGACGGCATGGATCTGGCCGTGCTCAGCGGCGACCGCCTGGCGCGGAACGACGTGTACTTCGACCGTGCGGTGCTCGCCCCGCTGCTCATGCAGGGCGGGTGAAGGAAGCGCGCCGGCGGCGTGGTATCTTGACCGGCATGCGTGCGGTGTTCTTGGTTCTGGGCCTGGCGCTCGTGGGCTGCAGCGACGACTCGGGGGCGAGCGACGCCGCAGCCGGGCAGTGCCTTCCTGGTGAGCAGGTCGCCTGCGCATGCCCGGGTGGGGGCTTGACCGGGGCGCAGGTGTGCGCCGACGACGGCAAGAGCTTCGGCGCATGCACCGGCTGCAGCAGCGCGGGCGGCAGCGGCGGGGGCGGCTGGCCCGACGGCGGCGGCAGCGGCGGCAGTGGTGGCGCGGGGGCTACCGGCGGCGCCTCGGGCGGCACCGGGGGCGGCGCCGGCGGAAGCGTCGGCGGCAGCGGGGGCTCGGGCGCAGTGGCGGGCGCGCCCAGTGGTCCGCCCCAGGCGAAACCTCCGGCGCCTCCGCCCGACGGCTTCACGGTGGTGAAACAAGTTGCCACCGAGCACCCCGATTGGCTCACGAGCTCGTGCCTCGATCAGGGCGGGAACAACCAGTTCTTGTTCGAGGTGGTGAAGCGCTTGCGCAAGCTGGACAATCGCTGGGGCCTGAACTGGAAGCGCGGCAAGGTGGGGGACCTGTCACAAGACGTGGTCGACTATCACCATGGCGAGGGCGTGAGCGAAGGCAGCACCGACGTGTACATCATCGACATGATCGGCGGCCACTGCGGCCCATCGCCGACGGCGGGCTGGCTCGACGTGACCCAGGCCACGCTCGCCAAGAACGAGATCGGCCGCTGGACCCTGGCGGGCCAGAATCTGTGATTCGATCCGCGAGAACCCTCAGGCTGCGACGGGCGGCTTCTTGGTCCGAGCCAGCGCCGGCGGCAGCGCCGAGTGCAGCTGGTCGAACAGATACTCGGTGAGCAGGCTCTGCGACTTGTCGTCGATGTCGACGATGCGATAGGCCACGAGCTCGTTCTTCAGGCGGATGCGGCGCAACAGCACGCCCACCACCCCGCCGTCGAGCAGCAGGCTGGCGGACACGTACTCGAAGGCGCTGTCGCGGATCCCCTTGGGCATGATGGCCAAGAGGCCGCTCTGCGAGAGCTCGACGCAGCGGGCCAGATACCGGGTCTTTCCGCGGCAAACGGCGATGGGGATGCTGGTCTTGGTGCGGGGGCTGACGCGACGCTCCATGGTGTTCCTCCGGGGCTCACCTGGATCGACACGCCGGCGTGCAGCCCTTGCACGGATCAGGCGCCGGCGAGTGCGGCCACGAAGCGGTCGAGATCGGCCCGGGGGTGCAGCTCGGTCACGGCGATCAGCAGGCGGTTCTTCCACGCCGGGTTCACCCGGCCCAGGTCGAACCCGGCCAGGATGCCCTGGGCCTCGAGCTTCTGGCAGAGCTCGGCGGCGGTGCCACGGCGGAGCTCGATGGCGAACTCGTTGAAGAACGGCGCGTCGGCGAAGCCCGGCCCGTAGGCGCCGAGCTCGAGGATGCGGCCGCGCAGGTAGCTGGCCTTGGCCAGGCACTGCTCGGCCACCCGAATGAAGCCGGTCTTCCCCAGCAGGCTGGTGCGAATCGCCAGCGACAGCGCCACCAGGCCCTGGTTGGTGCAGATGTTGCTGGTCGCGCGATCGCGCCGGATGTGCTGTTCGCGCGTCGAGAGCGTGAGCACGTAGCCACGGCGCCCGGCGGCGTCGACGGTCTCACCTGCCACGCGCCCGGGGAGCTGCTGCAAGTAGTTTCGGTCTTGACGGCAGGCCAAGAGGCCCACACCGGGGCCGCCGAAGTTCGGCGTGCACGCCAGGGGTTGACCCTCGCCGACCACGATGTCGGCACCCTGCGCCCCCGGCGACTCGGCGATGGCCAGCGCATAGGGCTCGGGGCACGTCACGACCAGCAGCGCGCCGTGGGCGTGCGCGGCCTCGGCGATGGGGCCGAGCTCGGTGAGCGGCCCCAGGAAGCTCGGGTAGCCGACGATCACGGCGGCGACCTGGTCGGTGATCGAAGCGCTGAGCGCGGTCAGGCTTGCGCGCCCGTCGCTGCCCACCGGCACGTCGACCCAGCCCCGAGTGGCGTCCCCCGAGAGATAGGTCGCGGTGGTGGCCCGGTAGTCCGGGTGCACGCAGCCCGAGAGCAGGACCTTGCTGCGCCGGGTGAGCCGGCGCGCCATCAGCGCGGCTTCGGCGGTGGCGCTGGCGCCGTCGTACAGGCTCGCGTTGGCCAGCGGCAGACCGTAGATCTCGCTGACCATGGTCTGAAACTCCCAGATCGCCTGCAGCGTGCCCTGGGCGACCTCGGGCTGGTACGGCGTGTAGGCCGTGTAGAACTCGCTGCGGAGCAGCAGCTGATCGACCGCCGGGGGAATGTGGTGGCTGTAGGCACCGGCGCCCAGGAACGAGAGCATGCGCGCGCCCGGGTTCTTGGTCTCGAGCGCCGACAGGTGGGCCATCAGCGCCGGCTCGTCCAGAGCTGCCGGCACCGTCAGCGCGGACTTCAGCCGCGCTTCGTCCGGGATGGTGGAAAACAGCTCGTCGAGGTCCTTCTTGCCGATCACCGCGAGCATCTGCTCGATCTCGGCGGCCGTGTGCGGCAGATAGCGCATCAGTGCGCGGACTCCGCGACGTGCTTGGCGTAGGCCGCTGCGTCGAGCAGGGTGCCGCCCTCGGCGTCCCAGGCGCTGGGTTCGATGGCGATCATCCAGCCCTTGCCCCAGCAGTCTTCGTTCACCAACTCGGGCTTGTTCTCGAGCTCGGCATTGACCCGGGTGATCTTGCCGCTGATCGGCGCAAACAGGTCGCTCAGCGTCTTGACGCTCTCGATGGTGCCGAAGCCCTTGTGGGCCGCCACCACGTCACCCGGCTTCAAGTCGACGTTGACCAGGGTGATGTCACCGAGCTGCTCGACGGCGAAGGCCGTGATCCCGATCAGCACCTCGCTGCCCTCGCGCTTCGCCCACTCGTGATCCTTGGTGTACTTGCGGTCGTCCTTGACGTCGTTGTCGGTCATCACATCTCCGTTGAACTAGGTGGCCTTCGGTCGCTTGTAGAACGGGGTCTTCACCACCACGGCGTCGACGGCCTTGCCGCGGCAATCCACCCGGAAGCCCGTTCCGACTTCAGAGAGGGCGCTCGGCAGATAGCCGAGGCCAATGTTCTTCCCCACCGTTGGCCCGGGCCCACCCGACGTGCACACCCCCACCACCGCGCCCGTGCCGTCTTGCAGCGGGTAGCCATGGCGAGCGATGCCGCGGCCCGTCATCTCGAAGCCCACCAGCTTGCGCGGAGGCCCCGCCTCTTTGACCTGCGCGATGGCCGCGCGCCCGACGAAGTCGCCCTTGTCGAGCTTCACCGTCCACGCCAGCCCAGCCTCGATGGGGTTGGTGGTCTCGTCGATGTCGTTGCCGTAGAGCGACAGCCGCGCCTCGAGGCGCAGGGTGTCGCGGGCGCCGAGCCCGGCAGGCGCGATGCCGAACGCGCTGCCGGCGGTCATCAGTGCGCGCCACAGGGCAGGGGCGTCGGCCGAGGCGCAGAAGATCTCGACGCCGTCCTCGCCGGTGTAGCCGGTGCGCGCCACGGTGGCTGCGACGCCGGCCACCTTGCCTTCGCGGAAGCGGAAGGACCCCAGCGCATCGCTCACGTTGCCGAGGTCGGTGCCGGCCGCTGACAGCACCGCCAGGGCCTTGGGGCCTTGCAGCGCGATCAAGCCCAGCGTGTCGCTGACGTCGCGGAACTCGCAGTGGTCCTTGGCAGCGCGGGCGAAGTGCGCGCTGATCTTGTCGCGGTTCGAGGCGTTGCACACCACCAAGATGCGATCGGAGGCGCGCTTGTAGACGATCAGGTCGTCCAGGATGGTGCCCTGCTCGTTGCAGCAGCAGGTGTACATGGCCTGGCCGGGTTCGATGCGCGCCAGGCTGTTGGTCACCAGATAGTCGACCACGGCGGCGGCGTGCTCGCCCTCGAGCTCGAGCTCGCCCATGTGAGAGACGTCGAACAGCCCGGCGCGGGTGCGCACCGCCTCGTGCTCGGCGCTGATGCCGGCGTATTGCACCGGCATCTCCCAACCGGCAAAGGGCACGATGCGCCCTCCGGCCTTCACGTGTTCGTCGAAGAGTGGCGTGCGCCTGAGCGAGTCGGTCACGGCCGGGGGCGTACCGCGAACGCACGGAGGCGGCTAGACCTCGCGTGCTTCGCCCGGCTTTTTCAGCTGCACTTGACGGTGACGTTGTGCGTGTGGCCGGCGCCCCCGTCGCTGGACTCGACGAACACGCTCTTGCCCGCCTTCAGGCTGGCAAAGTGGTTCGCGGTCAGCATCACCTCGTGATCGTGCGGGCTCGCCCCCTTGATGCTGAAGGTCTTCTGCTGAGCCGCCTCGAGATCGGCCGCCGACACGCTCAGCGAGTGCTTGTGGTTGTTGGTGATCGACGAGCTGCAGCTGCCGGTCGAACCGCCGCCGCCGCCGCCGTCGTCGTCGCCGCCACAGCCGCTGTTGGTCGCGCCCAGGCCGAGCGCAGCGCCCGCGGCTGCCAGCGCCGAGCGCAGGAAATCCTTGCGTGAGAGCATGATCCCGTCCTCCTGCCCGTCACGATACCAGCAGAGCCGACGGCTTACTCCAGCTTCTTCGGATCGATTGGCTTGCCGTCGGGGGTGAGCCCCGCCTTCTTCCAGCGCTCTTCGTCGGTGAGCCCCGGCTCGAGGGGCGGCGGGGTGATGTCTTTGAGCACCAGGCGTGCCCCCGCGCCCTCTTTCAGCACCTCGATCCGAAAGATGCGGTCCGGCTTGCCGGCCTTGACGCGCACCGCGGGGAAGACGGTGCGCGCGGCGCCAATCTCGACGCGATCGGCCTCGACGCGCTCGCGCACGTAGTTGGCCACCGCCTCGGGGGCGACCGAACCCACGAAGAACGCCTCGGCCGGGAAGCGCTGCGCGAGGCGCATCTCGCGCGGGGCGACGAAGCCCCAGACCTCTTCGGTGCCCGGCGAGAGCTCGCCCGGGGCGAGGCGGTCCAGCGGGCGGGCCGAGCTGGGCGCCCCGGGCCCGAACTCGAGGCGGCGCCCCTCGCAGCCCGAGACCAGGGCCAGGGCCAACCCGATGGCGGTCGATCGCTTCACTGTGCCGAGCCGATTACTCCACCAACGCCGCCCAGGAATCAATCCGGCTGGTCGAGGGCGGGGTCGGGAGGTCGATCTCGATGCGCTTGGTCTGCGACCCGTCGTTCACGTTGCTGGAGCCCGAGGCGTGCATCACCAGCTGGAACTTGCCGGGCGTCACGCTGGTGATCGAGGTGTGGGTGCCCGAGCCGAAGAAGCTGTCGGTCACGCCCTGCTCCGCGGTGCACGACGGCATCTGGGTCACGCCGACGCCGAAGATGATGCCGGCGTTGGCCAGCGTCGCCGAGGTGTTGTCGATGTACTGCACCAGGTTGCCGGCGTCGGGTAGGCGCGGCTTGCCGCCGTCGTCCAGGTCGCTGACCGCGTTGCCGGGGGTCTTGGGCACCAGGTAGTCCATGCCCCAGACCCGGCTCGTGCCCGCGCCGCAGGCGGTGCCCGAGTTGGCGGGCTCGGGCTTGTAGCTGGTCAAGAACAGCGCGCCGTTGAAGAGCGACATCGGGCCGGTGACGCGCTCGCCGTCGTCGAGCTGCACGAACCAGTTGGCGCGCGACTCGTAGGCCGTCCCGCCGGCGTTGGGCTTCTCGATCAGCGAGTAGAGGAAGTTCTTCACGCCGTTCTGCGCCAGAAGGGTGTCCTGCTCGCCGGTCGAGAAGGCGATGCTGACGTTGCCCATGAGATCGACCGAGATCACCGGAGCCGTCTCGATGGGCTTGCCGGCGTCCCAGGCCAGGCCCGCGTAGGCGTCGAAGAACATGTCCATCTTCCAGTTGTCCGGATCGGTGGCCGACAGATCCACTCGCCACAGCGTGCCGTCGCGGTCGCCGACGAACACCCGGTCGGTGACCGCCCCAGTGGTACCGGGGAAGGCCACCGGAATGCCGGTGATGGGCGAGTCGATGTCGACCTCGAGCACCCGGCCGTTGTCCTTGAGCTTGCCGGCCTTGTCCTTCTTCGCGCGGAAGGTGCGGATCACCTCGCCGGTGTCCAGGCGAACCACCGTGAGCGCGATCGCCGCGTGGTTCTGCTCGTCGTCCTCGTAGTCGGGGATCTGCGTCCGCGGCGTGAACCGGTTGTCCACGTTGGCCGGCGTCGTGTTCTTGCGGTTCTTCGCGTTGTTCTTCGGAGGGTCGGGCGAGACGCCGCCGGGCAAGATGGCCACGGCCACCTCTTTCGGATCCCCCG
>Ga0073899_10004340_pt1 | contig 12429 bp, 11 predicted proteins | sample KloWWTmetaKNB5Ph_FD_88975 | JGI IMG/M metagenome (GOLD analysis project Ga0073899, IMG submission 88975) | Active sludge microbial communities from Klosterneuburg, Austria, studying microevolution and ecology of nitrifiers - Klosterneuburg... | ecosystem: Engineered > WWTP > Aerobic digester >... | reverse complement strand
GACGCGCTTCGTGCTCGTCAATTTCGTCAACGGCCACCGCAAGGAGCGCGTGCAGGTCCGCGGTTATGCCACCGCCGCCGAGCTCTACCGCGTGGTCGACCTGCACAACCAGGTGCTGCCGCTCACCGGCGACGGCCTGGTGATGACCGACCGCCTGGCGCACAAGCTGGGCCTGCGCGTGGGCGACCGCGTGCAGGCCGAGGTGCTGGAGGGCCGCACGCGCACGCTCGAGTTGCTGGTCGAGCGCGTGATCCCCGAGATGATGGGCCTGAATGCCTACATGCGGCGCGAGGCGCTCAACCGCGCGCTGGGCGAGGGCGACATCGCCAACGGCTTCGTGCTGGCGCTGGACCCCGGCGCCGAGGATGCGCTGCTCGACGCCACGCGCGCCATGCCCCGGGTGGCCGGCGCCTTCAGCAAGGCCAGCATGCTGCGCAACATGCAGGAGGTGAGCGCGCGCAACATCCGCATCATGAGCACGGTGCTGACCGCCTTTGCGGTGGTGATCGCGGTGGGCGTGGTCTACAACAATGCGCGCATCGCGCTCGCCGAGCGCACCTGGGAGCTGGCGAGCCTGCGCGTGCTCGGCTTCACGCGCGGCGAGGTGTCGGCGGTGCTGCTGGGCGAGATGGCGCTGTCGATCGCCGTCGCGCTGCCGCTGGGCATGCTGCTGGGCTGGGGCCTGGTGCACACGCTGGCGGGCGCACTGGCCAGCGACCAGTTCGAATTTCCGGTGGTCATCCGGCCGCCGACCTACCTGTGGGCCGCGCTGGCGGTGGTGGTGGCGGCGATCGGCAGCGCGCTGGTGGTGCGCCGGCGCATCGACCGCCTGGACATGGTGGCGGCCCTGAAGACGAGAGAGTGAAGTCGCAGACATGAAACGTTCGACGCTGATCACCGGTGCCGTTGTCACCGCGGCCCTGCTGGGGCTGGTGGCCTGGGCCTTCGCCCCGCGGCCGGTCGAGGTGGAGGTGGCTGCCGCCATGACGGGGCCCTTCGAGACCACGGTCGACGAGGATGCGCGCACGCGGCTGGCCGACCGCTACGTGGTGTCGGCGCCGCTGGCGGCGCGGCTGGCGCGCATCGCGCTGCGCGAGGGCGACGCGGTCAGGGCCGGTGACGTGGTGGCGCGGCTGCAGCCGGTGCTGACGCCGCTGCTGGACGAGCGCAGCCAGCGCGAGCAGACGGCGCGCGTGGCCGCCACCGAAGCCGCGCTGCAGCAGGCGCACAAGCGCATGGAGGCGGCGCGCGTGGCGCTCGATCGCGCGCGCGACGACCTGCAGCGCAGCGAGCAGCTGGCGCAGCAGGGCTTCGTCTCGCCCACCAAGCTGACCGGCGACCGGCTGGCGGTGCAGGGCGCGCAGAAGGACCTGGAAGCCGCCGTGGCCGGCGAACAGGTGGCCCGCCACGAGTTGCAGCTGTCGAAGGCGGCGCTGGGCGTCTCGCGCGGCGCCGTCAGCAGCAGCGGCGCCGTCTTCGAGCTGCGGTCGCCGGTGGCCGGCCGCGTGCTGAAGCTGCACCACACGAGCGAAGGCACGGTGGCGCTGGGCGCCCCGCTGCTGGAGATCGGCGACGTGGCCCGGCTGGAGGTGGTGGCCGAGCTGCTGACCGCCGATGCGCTGCAGGCGCGGCCCGGCAGCGCGGTGCGCATCGAACGCTGGGGCGGGCCGGTGGTGCTGGACGGCCGCGTGCGCCGCGTCGAGCCGGCGGCCTTCACCAAGGTCTCGGCGCTGGGCGTGGAGGAGCAGCGCGTCAACGTGATCATCGACATCGACAGCCCGCGCGAGACCTGGTCGGCGCTCGGCGACGGCTACCGCGTGGGCGTGCGCATCGTCACCCGCAGCGAGCCGACGGTGCTGAAGGTGCCGGTGGGCGCGGTCTTCCCGCTGCCGGCACCGGCGCAGGGCCATGGCGTCTTTGTCGTCGACGGCCGTCGGGCGCGGCTGCAGACCGTGCAGCTGAAGGCGCGCAACGGCAGCGAGGCCTGGGTCGCCGACGGCCTGGCCGAGGGCACGCGCGTCATCGTCTACCCTGGCGCCGAGGTGCAGGACGGCGTGGCCGTGCGCGTGCGCTGAACATCCGGAGCCCATGTCCATGCAACAACTCTCCCCGTCCGACGCCGCCTTCCTGGCCAGCGACAGCGCGCATGCCAATGCCAATGTGTCGCTGCTGCACATCTACGACCAGAGCACCGCGCCGGCCGGCAAGGTGCGCTTCAAGACCATCCTCGCGCACATCGAGAGCCGGCTCGGCGCCTCGCCCGTGTTCCGCCGCAAGCTGATGCAGCTGCCGCTGGGGCTGGACCGGCCGTACTGGGTCGACGACGAGCACTTCGACCTCGAATACCACGTGCGCCACATCGCACTGCCCAAGCCGGGCGACTGGCGGCAGTTCTGCATCCAGGTCTCGCGCATCCATGCGCGCCCGTTCGACCTCAACCGGCCGCTGTGGGAGATCTATGTCATCGAGGGGCTGGACAGCTTTCTCGACCTGCCCGAGGGCAGCTTCGCGCTGCTGACCAAGACGCACCACGCGGCGCTGGATTTCGAGCACGACGGCGAGCTCACCGCGCGGCTGCACGACCCGTCGCCGGGCGTGGCGGCGCCGCCGCCGGCCGCGCCCTGGTTTGCCGAATCGCGGCCGGCCGTGCTGCCGCTGGTGGCGCGCGGCGTGCTGCGCCACCTGGTGGCGCCGCGCCGCCTGGCCGGCCCGCTGTCGCAGCGGCTGCGCAAGCTCACGCCCACCCGCCTGTCACTGGCTGGCGACGTGCTGCTGGCCGGCGCGCAGATGCCGCTGGTGCGCTTCAACGCCGTGGTGTCGCCGCACCGCGTCTTCGAGACGCGGCGCTTCGGCGTCGACGAATTCGAGCGCATCCGCCGCCTGGTGCGCGGCGCCACCGTGCACGACGCCGTGCTGGCCGTGTGCGGCGGTGCGCTGCAGCGCTACCTCGACGAATACGACGAACGACCGGCGCACAGCCTGTATGCGCTGGCGCCGTCGCCGTCGCCGACGCGCGGCAGCGACAGCGACGGCCAGGCCCGCCCCTGGCTGCGCGTGTCGCTGGCCACCGACATCGACGACCCGGTGCAGCGGCTGCGCCTGATCCATGCGCAGACCTCGGGGTCCGGCGACGCCGCTGCCGCGGCCGCCGACGCGCCGCGCCCCGGCGCCACCGTGCTGGCGCGCACCGCGAAGGTGCTGGCGCGCGCACTGGCCGGCGAACGCACGCCGCTGGCCGCCTGCAGCATCACCCATGTGCCCGGGCCGCCGGGGCCGCTGTTCCTGTGCGGTGCGCGCATGACCTATTTTTCCGCCATGCTGCCGATCAGCGACGGCCTCGGGCTGGCCTTCGCGGTGACCAGTTACGACGGCCGCATCGTCATCTCGCCCACCAGCTGCCGCGAGCTGATGCCCGACCCCGAGCGCTTCGCGCAGTGTCTGCGCGACAGCTTCCAGCAGCTGCTGGCGCTGGCACCGGCGGCGCCCGTCCCGCCGAAAGCCGGTCGCCGCCGGCAGGCGGCGTGACGCGGCATCGGCAGACAGCCGCCGCGCAGCCTCAGCGGCCGCGCGAGGCGCCTGCCTGCGGCCGCGGCGGTTGCGCGACGGCCGAGAAGCGCCAGTCGGCGTAGCTGGAGGCGTCCTCGAACCAGGCCTGCGAGGCGTCGAAGCCGGTGCGCTTGATCGGCATGCCGGGCGCGAGGCTGTAGACGGCCACGATGCCACCCTGGCTGTCGCGGATCAGGCCCCATTCGGCCCTGCCCGTGAGCGGATCGGCGCGAATCGCGCGCAGGTGCCGGCGCACACCGGCCACGCGCGGGTCGCGCAGCAGGTTCTGCAACTCGCGCGGCCGCGCGGCGTTGCCCGGTGCAGCGGCCGCAAAGCTGCGCAACGCGAGCTCGAATTCATGCCCCGTCGCGAGCAGGGCCTGCTCGGCCTGCCGGCGCGACAGGTGGTGCCCCAGCATCAGGGCGCCGCTGGCGGCGACGCCGATCACCACCACCAGCCCCAGCAGCAACAGGTAGGCAAAGCCGGCCTGGCAGCGCCGGGCGCCGGCATGCTCACCACTGGGCATAGGGCTTGCCATCGTGGCCGCTGCCGTCGGCCCCGCTGCGCAGGTCGTAGATCGCTCCCCGGTAGCCTTCGGGCGCGGGCAGCAGGGTCCAGGTGCTGCTCGATTCGGTGATCGGGTCGTAGGGCAGGGCCGCCAGGTATTTGCGCTCGACCAGTTCGTCCAGGCTCTCGGGGTAGCGTCCGGTGTCGCCGTAGAACTGCCCGATCACCATGCGCGTGGTGCGCAGGTTCTCCAGCAGCACGGCCTCGCGCGCCTGTTCGACGCGGCCCAGGTAGCGCGGCAGCGCCAGCGACAGCAGCACCGCCACGATGGCCAGCACGACCAGCAGCTCGATCAGCGTGAAGCCGCGCACGCGGCCGGTGGCTGCCGTCACCATCGCCGGTAGGGCACGCCGTTCAGCCCCGTCAGCGGCGAGCGCGAATGGACGTCGTAGACGTCGTCACCGGCTTGCGGCGCATCGGGCTCGCTGGCGTAGCTGCGCAGGCCCCAGGTGTCGGCGTCGGGTGTCGCGGGGTCGGCATGCAAGGGGTCCCGCGGCACCCGGCGCAGGAAATAGATGCGGCGCCGGTCCGGGCTGCGTTGATCCTCCACGCCCTCGGCCAGCGCCGCCAGGGTGGGCGGGTAGCCGCTGGCGCCCAGGCTGCGGCGGATGCGGCCCTCGTCGCTGGCCCGCTTGTAGGCATCGAGGGCCTGGCGGATCTCGCGCAACTGCAGCCGCAATTCCTGTTCCTTCAGCCGTTGCGCCTGCACCTGCGCCAGCGGCACCACCTGCGTCGCCAGCACCGCCAGGATCGCCAGCGTCACCAGCAGCTCGATCAGCGTGAAGCCCGAGCGTCGACCGAGGCTCATGGCAGGATGCGGATCAGGTGCACCGGCAGCGCCTGCCCCCCCAGGGCCACGCCATTCAGGCCGGTCGGGGCCAGTTGCAGCAGCTCCACCCGCGCCGGGTTGTTCGTCACACGCAGCGGTCGAAGGTTCAGCGTCAGCAGCACGCCCTCGGCCTGGGCGCCGCCGACGGCGCCGGTGCGGGCTGCGTTGACCAGCACCCGTCCGGGGGTGCTGGACTGGCTGGAGAAAGTCGTCGCCGCGCCACCTTGACGCAGGAAGTCGCCTTCGGTCGCATTCACCAGCTGCAGCTCCGTGGGGTCGAAGCCCAGCAGGGCCTGCACCGACGTCACCGGCTGGTCGGTGCTGGCCAGCAGTTGCAGCGTGACCAGCTGCCCGGGGCGCGACTCGACCGGCCCGGCCAAGCGCGTCGACACGCCGGCCAGCTGCGTGCCCGTCAGCGGGGCGGCGGCCAGCGTGGGGGTGCCGGCCGAGGCGCTGGTGGTGGCGCCGGTGGCGGCGGGCGGGGTCGACGGCGTCGATGCCGCCGGCCGTCCCGGCGTCGGCGCCGGCCCGGGCGCGGGCGCGCGCGGGAAGGGCGAGGGGGCCGCCGCTGCACCACGACCGCCGACGCCGCTTTCGGTGCCCGACTCGAATTCCATCAGCGCGGCCGCCGGGCGCTGCACGTTGCGCACCACGCGGGGGGTGATCGACAGCACGATCTCGGTCTTGCTGCTGTCGTCGGCCTGGTTGCCGAACAGGCGCCCGAGCAGCGGCACCTCGCCCAGGCCCGGCACCTTGTTGGCCGTGCGCCGGTCCTCGTCGCTGATCAGGCCGGCCAGCACCTGGTTTTCGCCGTCCTTGAGCCGAAGCACGGACGTGGCGGAACGGGTGCCGATCTGGTAGGCCAGGGTGCCCGAGCGCGTCTGCACCTGGTTGATGATGTTGCTCACCTCCAGCGACACCTTGATGGCGACCTCGTTGTCGAGGTGGATGGTGGGCTCGACGTCGAGCTTCAGGCCCACGTCGACATAGTTCACCGATTCGGTGACGAAGCCGGTCGAGGTGGCCGTGCTCGTGATGTTGGGCACCCGCTCGCCGATGTGGATCCTGGCCTTCTCGCGGTTGCGGGCACGGATGCGCGGGTTGGCCAGGATGTTGGCGTCGGTGTCGAGGTTGCGGGCATGGATCGACGCCGAGCCCAGCGTGGCGCCGATGGTGCTGCTGTTGAGGTTGCGCAGCTCGTTCAACGTCAGCGCGGCGCCGGCTGTCGAGGCCAGCGGCGCCAGGCTCAGCTGGTCGGGCCAGCGCACGCCCAGGTCCAGCAGCCGCGTGCGCTTGACCTCGAGGATCTCGACCTCGAGCATCACCTCGGCCTCGGGCACGTCGTGCAGCGCCACTACCTTCTCGGCCAGCCGTACGGTCTCGACCGAGTCGCGCACGATCACGAGGTTGAGCCGTTCGTCGACCGTCGCCTCGCGCACCTTGAGCAGCTGCTTGAGCGTGGCCGCCACCGCCTTGGCGTCGGCGTTGGCGAGGAAGAAGCTGCGCACCACCAGGGGCTGGTAGTCCTTCTGCTTGGCCGCCGCGGCGGGGTAGACCAGCACGGTATTGGCGTTGATCACCCGCTGCTCGAGCTGGTTGGCCAGCAGGATGGTGGTGACCACCAGTTCGGTGCTGCTGTTGCGCAGATAGACCGAGGTGCGCTGGTCGATGCGCACGTCCTTGTCGAAGACGAAATTCAGTCCCGACGAGCGCGAGATGACCTCGAAGACGGTCTTCAGCGGCGTGTCGCGAAACTCGATCGAGATCGGCTTGCGGTAGGCCTCGTCCAGCGCCCTGGGTGCAGGGGAGGCGGCGCTGCCGGCGGCGTCGGCCTGCGCCAGCAGTTCGACGGCACGTGGCTGGCGCGGGTTCTCGATCAGGACCGCGCGGGCGTGCGTGCGCACCAGCTCCCAGTCCTTGCGGGCGGCGGCGCCTTCGGCATCCTCGAGCGATCGCGCCCAGCGGCGGCGCGCATCGATCTGGCGCAGGCCACCGAGTGCACGCTCGTTGGCGCCGCCGTCGGCCAGCACGCTGCGGTAGACGGCCTCGGCGGCCGGCAGCTCGCCCCGTTCCAGCGCCCGCTCGGCCGCCGCCAGGCGCTCGGCGACCAGGCGGTCGCGCGCGCGGTCCCAGGCGATGCGGTATTCGGCCGACCGCGGGTCGAGCCGCGCCGCCTGCTCGAATTTGGCGATCGCGTCGCCGAGTCGTCCCTCGGCCATCAACGACCGCCCTTCGCGAAAGGCCGATTGCGCGGCACAACCCCCCATCAGAACGAGCAGGGTCAGCAGGGTCAGCAAGGACAGGCGCCGCAGCGCGGCCGGGCAGTTCAAGGCATGTCTCCGATCGCCAGGCTCTGCGGCCTGCCACTGGGTAGATGGGTCAGCCACAGCGTCGGCGGATCGATCCTGTCGACGCGGTACGAGGCATCGAGCGTAGCGCCTTCGCGTGCGATGCTGCTGCTGTCGCCGCGCATCAGATAGACCTCCCAGCGACCGGCCTCGAGCTTCTTGCCGATGAAGCGGTAGGGCAGCGGCGGCGGCGGCTCGGGGCCCCGGTCACTGGCGGGTGCGGGGGCAGCGGCCACGGCGCGCGGAGCGGCAGCGGTCCAGGGCGCGGGCGCAAACAGATCGGGCACCCGGCGCGCACCTGCACGTGCCAGTTCGCTGCGCAACCGCAGCGTCTCGATCGGTGGCAGGGTCGCCGCCGCGGCGGCCTTGCGCGCCGATGGCGGCGGCGCACGAAGCGCCGGCTGCACGACGGTGCCTGCCGGCGGCGCGGCGCGGTCCTGCGGCCGCTCGCCGAACAAGGCCAGCCAGGCGGCCCCGGCCAGCGCCGCCAGCAACAGGGTCCAGCGCAGGCTGCGGGCATCCAGTCTCATCGCTCCCCCTGCTGCGGGGCGCGCAGCCACAGCGACAGCCGGATGCGCATGTCCAGCTGCTGGCGGTCGGCCGACTCGCGCTGGAACTGGATCTGGTCGAGCGACAGGTTGGGCGTCTGCAACAACGCCCGTTCGATCGCCGACTGCAGCGCCGGATAGCTGCCGCTGACCGGCACCGTGATCTGCAGGCGCGACAGGTCCAGCCCGGCATCGACGTGCTGCGAAAACTCGGCCTGCGTCCACTGCAGTTCCTGGCGCGTCTGCCGCACCAGCCTGCGCAGCTGGGGCAGGTGGTCGCGGTAGGGCAGCAGCACCTGTCGGAAGGCCTGCAGCCGGACCTGGTCGGCGGCGGCGGCGGTGTCGGCCGGCGACGCCGTCGCCACCGGCAACGGCCTGGCGGGGCCCGCGCCGAGCACGGCGATCTGCTGCTGCAGTGGCCGCAGATGGCCCCACCAGAGCATCGCGCTGGCCAGCAGCAGGGCCAGCAGCAACAGCGGCCAGACGCCGTGTCGCCACAGCAGCAGGTCGAAGCGCGCCCGCGCCTGCCACCCGGTGCGCACGGCCGGCCCGTTCATCGCGCCAGCACCATGTCGTAGCTCAGTCGCGGCGCCGCGCTGCCGCGGGCGGACGTTTCGTGGTCGATCTTCAGCAGCAGCGTATGCGCCACCTGCGGCGACCGCTGGACCTGCTCGGCATGCAGCAGCAGCGCATCCAGCGAACTGCCCTCGGCATGCACGCGCACCATGCCGCGCTCGATATTGGGCTCGATGGACAGCAGCGCCACCTGGGGTGAGGCAGCCTGCTCGAGAACTCCCAGCAGCAGCGGCCAGGGTGTATTGAGCTGACGGATGACGCGGTTGACCCGCATGCGCTCGGCCTCGTTCAGGGGCACCGCAGCGTGCAGCCGTGCCGCCTGCGCCGGGACCGGGGCCACCGCAACCTGCCGAACGGCCTGCTGCCGCACCTGCAGTTGCCGCCGCAGCTCGATGACCTGCCAGGTCACCGATGCCAGCACCACGCCGGCGGCCAGCAGCGCCAGCAGCGCCAGGGTCCGCCGGCGGCGACCGCCGGTGGCCCCCAGCAGCCAGTGCCCGTGCCGCCGGGCAAAGTCGAAAACCGGTACCGTCATGCCGAAGCCGCCCCCACGGCGGGTGGGCGGCCCAGTTGCAGCGCCCAGTGCGCCTCGGACTCGTGTGCCGACCAGTGCGGCAGCTGCCCGGCCGGGATCGCCGGTTCGGCCGCCGGCGCCGAAAGCACGAGCCGCCACTGCTTCAGGTCGGCCAGCAGGCGCTGCCGCGCGGCATCGGGGTCGGAGCCCAGGCCATGGCGCAGGCAGCGCAGCGCCGTCACGCGGCGGCCATCGGTGCGCGCCATCACGTTGGTGCCCGGCGTCGACCAGCAGGTCCAGCCGGCCGCGCGGCGGCCATCGAGCGCAAGGCGCAGGGCCACCCACAGCGCAGATTCGAGCTGCAGGCTGACCTTCAGCTCGTGCGCGCATTCGAGCCAGGCCGACACCAGCGCGGTCGGCATCGCCACGCAGGCGAAGGGCTGATCGAGCTGCCAGTCGGCCTGCACCTGCCAGTCGGCCGGCTGGGCGCCGAACAAGCGCGCTGCCTGCAGCTGCGTCAGCTGGCGCAGTTCATCCAGCGATCTCAGCCCGGCGGGCGGATGCTGCGTCCAGTGCTTGCACAGGTCGGGCGCCACCAGCACCCGCCACGAGCCCCGACCCCGCTGCTGCCACCAGGGCCGCAGCGCCTGGCCCAGAACCTCGGTCGTCCAGGTCTGGGGGGGCTCGAGGACGAGCAGCGGCGCCGCGCCGACGGCGACCAGGTGCGTGGCGTCGATGCCCAGCGCGTGCACCTCACGCCGCCATCGTGACACGGCGCACCTCCTCCAGGGTCGTCTCGCCGCGCGCCACCTGGTCCAGCGCCGCCTGCAGCAGGCTGCGCGTGCCGCGCTGGCGAGCCGCCTCCTTCAGCCGGCGGATGGGTTCCTTGGCGGCGATCATCTCGCGCAGCTCGTCGTCGAGCCGCAGCACCTCGGCCACGGCACGTCGTCCGCGGTAGCCGGTGCCGCGGCAATGCCCGCAGCCGGTGCCGCGCAGGAACAGGTGCACGGCCGCGGCGGCGCGGTCGAAGCCGGCGCGCTCGAGCTCGCCGTCAGCGGGCCGGTAGGGCTTGCGGCAGTGGCTGCAATTCAGCCGCAGCAGGCGCTGCGCCCAGATGCCGTTGAGTGCCGAGGCCAGCGCATACGGGTCCAGCCCCATGTGGGTGAAGCGGCCGAAGACGTCGAAGACATTGTTGGCGTGCACGGTCGACAGCACCATGTGGCCGGTGAGCGCCGACTGCACCGCGATCTCGGCCGTCTCGCGGTCGCGGATCTCGCCGACCATGATCTTGTCCGGGTCGTGGCGCAGGATCGACCGCAGGCCGCGCGCGAAGGTCAGCCCCTTTTTTTCGTTGACCGGGATCTGCAGCACGTCGGGCAGCTGGTATTCGACCGGGTCCTCGATGGTCACGATCTTCTCGCGCCCGGTGTGCGTCTCCGACAGCGCCGCATACAGCGTCGTCGTCTTGCCCGATCCGGTGGGGCCCGTCACCAGCAGCATGCCGTACGGGGCCTCGATCAGCTGGCGCAGCGCGGCCAGCGCCGGAACGTCGAACCCCAGCGCGTCCAGCGTCAGCCGGCCCTGCGCCTCCACCATCGCCTGCTTGTCCAGGATGCGGATGACGGCGTCCTCGCCGTGGACCCCCGGCATGATGGACACGCGCAGGTCGATCGCGCGCTGCTGCGCCTCGACACGGAAGCTGCCGTCCTGCGGCACGCGGCGCTCGCCGATGTCGAGGTCGGACAGCACCTTCAGGCGCGAGATCACCTGCTCGCCCAGCGCGCGCCCGGAATGGCGGTGCTCCAGCTCGAGCACACCGTCGATGCGGTACTTGACCATCAGCCCGGTGGGCGTGCTCTCCAGGTGCACGTCGCTGGCCCCATCGCGCAGCGCGTCGTAGAGCACGGAATTGAGAAACTTCACCGCCGGGCTGTGCGCCTCGTCCACGGTGGCCAGCGACAGCACCTCCACCACGTGGCCCGGGTCGGACTCGCCACCGCGCAGCGCCACCACCTGCTCGAGCGCACGGGCCGAGGTTTCCTGCTGGTTGAGCCAGGCGTGGATGTCGGCGGCCGATGCCAGCACCGGTGTCACCGCAGCGGCCGCCCATTCCTCGAGCTGGATGCGCAACTCGGTGTCGCAGGGGTCGGAAAAGACCGCCACGTACGGGGCGACACCGTCCTCCGGCAGGGCGCGCAGCAGCGCTGCCTGTCGCTGCTGCGCACGCGCCAGCGGCAGGCGCTCGAAGGCACCGGCGCGCCGCTGCAGTTCGGCCGAATCGAAGCAGCGCAGCCCGAACCGCTCGGCCAGCTGCTCCGCGCCGGGGGGTGGCGAGCCCTGCGCACCGGCACTCATTGCAGGCTCCCGGCCAGCTCGAAGATCGGCATGTACAGCAGCAGCACGATGAGACCGATGACCAGACCGATCACCGCCATCAGCGCCGGTTCGAAGGTCTTCGAGAAGCGCTCCACCCAGCGCGCGGTCTGCGCGTCGTGATACAGCGCGGCGTTGTTCAGCATCTGCGCCAGCTGGCCCGAGCGCTCGCCGGCGCGCAGGAAGCGCAGCGCGATCGGCGAGGCCAACCCCTGCCGATCGAGTGCCGCCGACAGCGCCAGGCCTTCGCCGACCAGGCGCTGCACCACGACGATGTCGCGGCGCCGCGAGGCGGGCAGCACCGATGCGGCCAGCGCCAGCGCCGGCTGGATCGACAGGCCGCCGCGCAACAGCAGGCCCAGCGTCAGGTACAGGCGCGACAGCGTCAGCAACTGCAGCCAGGGCCTGATGCCCGGCAGCCAGGCCAGCCAGCGCATCGGGTCGTCGCGCAGCTTGCTGCCGCGCAGCCAGGCAGCCAGCGCGACGGCGGCCAGTGCCGCGCAGGCCAGCACCCAGCCGCCATGCTGCCCGGCAAATTGCCCCCAGTCGAGCAGCAGTTGCGAGCCGCGCGGCAGCGTGCGCCCCGAGCCCTGATAGACCGCGGCGAAGCGCGGCACCACCCACACCATCAGAAACAGGCCGATCAGCGAACCCACGGTGAGCAGGATCGCCGGGTAGATGGCGGCGCTGATCAGCCGCTGGCGCACCACCTGCACGCGCTGGTCGTACGCCAGATAACGTTCGAGCGCACCGGCCAGCTCGCCGGTATTCTCGGCTGCCTCGACGATGCCCACGAACAGCGGATCGAAGGTCGAGCCCTGGGCCTGCAGCGCGGCCGAGAAGCGCTGCCCCTCGCGCAGCGCCGACAGCAGCCGCTCCAGCACGGCGCGGCGGCCGGCGCTGCGGTCCTTCTCGGCCAGTGCCTGCAGGCTTTCCACCAGGCTCAGCCCGGCGCCCACCAGCGCGTGCAGTTCCTGCGCGAACAAGGCCACCGCGAAGCGGCCTTCGCCGCGGACCGCGCCGCCGGCCGCGCGCTGCACCGACAGCGGCAACAGCTGGCGTGCCCGGGCCTGCGCGCTGGCGTCGGCTTCGTCGAGCGCCTCGATGCGCAGCGTCAGCACGCAGGCG
>Ga0073899_10004337_pt1 | contig 12434 bp, 11 predicted proteins | sample KloWWTmetaKNB5Ph_FD_88975 | JGI IMG/M metagenome (GOLD analysis project Ga0073899, IMG submission 88975) | Active sludge microbial communities from Klosterneuburg, Austria, studying microevolution and ecology of nitrifiers - Klosterneuburg... | ecosystem: Engineered > WWTP > Aerobic digester >... | reverse complement strand
TCGTGGGGCTGAGGCGGAGCGAAGCCCTCACCCTGGGCCGTGACTTGCTCGATGATGGGGAGGGAGGCGGAGAAAAGCGTTGCCGTAGCGACTGCAAGGAGCAGCACCAGGATCGCCCTCCACCAATTCCCAGGTCCCTTCACCATACCGGAGCGCGGGCAGACTATCATCAATGCGACAACGACCGTGGATACGGAGCACCGCCGTGATGTGAGCTATGACGCAGCTCCGAGGAGGACGCCGCGGTCGCCCAGATCGGCGAGGAAGCTGGCCATCGCGGCAAGAAATTCGTCGCTCATCACTTCGCCGCAATCCGTACAGGTGTCCGTGAGAGCGGTTTGGAGGGCGGCGCCGGCGAGCAAGTGAGCGCAGAGGGCCGCGGCACGCGGGGTCAGCTCGAGCAGGCGCAGGCGCAGCGATTCGCGGTCGCGATAGGCGAGGATCGCCGTCGACTCGCGGGTCGGCGGGTCCTCGCTTCGCTGCACCGCGAAGGCATAGCGGCGCAGGCGGACGCTGCCGTCGAGCTGGACGGGGCGCTCGAGCGCGAGCGGCAGGCCGCTGGCTGCCTCGCCACCGGCGACGCTGTCGTGGACCTCCTGATCGAGCAGCTCGTGGCTGGCGAGGTCGACGAGGTGGGCCGGGAGGGTATCGTCGAGGTGCCAGCGGGGTGCGGCCCAGGCGAGGAACTCACCGGGGACGCGGCGGAAGTACACCGAGTGCGGGGCCCGCTCGGCCATGAAGGCGGTCAGCTCGCGCTGCAGACGCGGCTTGCCGAGGATCGCCGCGGTGCGCGGGAGATACTCGGCGATCACGCCGCGCAGGCGGCTGTGGACCATGGCGCGGTAGACGAGGAGCTGCTCGCGGTGGCGAGCGAGGATCTCGCGGTCGGCCGGGTCGACGCCGTGCTCGGCGAGATATGTGGGCAGATCGTCGCGAATGCGGGCGGGGGCGTCGGGCTCGCACATCGCGGCGGCGAAGGCCGTGATCGCGGCGTGCTCGCGGTCGTCCGTCATGGTTGGCCTCCCGCCGCGAGCTCCCGACGCGCGAGCGCCTGGTCGTAGACGGCTTGCAGGCGGTCGCGCTCGGCCAGCAGCTCCGGCAGCGCGGGGATGTTGTTGTCGCGCTCGAGCAGGACCGGCAGCGGACCGGTGCGCTCGATGACCCAGGCGAGCAGCTCGTCGACCTCAGTCCGCACCGGCGCGCCGTGGGTGTCGATGATCAGGGTCTGTTCGACGTCGTCCCAGAACTCGTGCCCGGCGACGTGCAGCTGGACCACCCGCGCGAGCGGGATGCGGGCCAGCCAGGCGCGGGCGTCGAAGCCGTGGTTGGTGGCGTTGACGAAGACGTTGTTGACGTCGAGCACCAGGCCGCAGTCGGCCCGCTCGAGCAGCTCGGCGATGAACTCGGGCTCGTCGACGCTGGGCACGCCGAGCGGCAGGTAGTAGCTGATGTTCTCGACCGCCATGGGTCGCGCGAGGCGGTCGGCGGCCTCGCGCACGCGGGCGGCGAGGCGGCGGGCGGACGCGGCGGTGAAGGGGACGGGCAGGAGGTCGTGCAGCTGCTTGCCGTCGACGCCGCAGAAGCAGAGGTGGTCGGAGTGCCAGTGGTCGCCGAAGGGGGCGAGGAACTCGCGGAGGGTGGCGAAGTAGTCGGCGTCGAGGGGCTCGAGGCCGCCGATCGACATGGACAGGCCGTGGGTGAGGACCGGGAAGCGTTCGCGGATGCGGGCCAGCCGGGCCGGCCGGGCGCCGCCGCGGTGCATATGGTTCTCGGGGGAGATCTCGAAGAAGGGGACGCGACCGTCGGCCGCGCCTGCGTCGACCTCGGCCATGAAGCTGCCGCGCAGGCCGAGGCCCACGCCGGTCGGCGCAGGGGCTGAACGAAGAGACAGGTCGCTCGGGACAGACATGGCTCGGGAGGAGAACAAAAGGCCAGGGCCTCGAAAGAGACCCTGGCCCGTATCGCTCGGCTCAGGGAGCCGGCGCGGCTCAGGGAGCCGGCGCGGCAGCGGGGGCTTCCGCCGGGGCTTCGGTCGGGGCTTCCGCCGGGGCTTCGGCGGCGGCGTCGGCCGGCTTCTTGTCGCCGCCGCAGCTGCCGTCCTTGTTGGCGCCGCAGCTGCCGTCCTTGCCCGCGCCGTCGCCGGTGGGGACTTCGGTGCCCTCCGGCTTCTTGCCGCAGCCGGCGATGGCGAAGGAGGTCGAGCCGAGGATGGCGAGGGTGGCGGCGATGTGCTTGACGTTCATGGTTGTTCTCCTGTGTGTGCTTGGTGGTTGTGACGCGCCATCCGTACGTGGCCTGGATCGGTCACCTGGTTTCATCTGGCCGAGGGACCGCGCGCCTGCGATTCGCCGCGGCGCTGTGACCCAATACCGGGGTCGGTATCGGGGCAGACGCGGCGACAACCCGGCGAACGATCGTCAGCGTCCCGGCATTACGGCCGGGGCGGCGAGAAGATCGCGCGACGGAGATGGGCGACGGGAGCGGACTCATCCAGCGTTGGCACCCCGTCTACCATACTCACCCCGAGCTTCCTATAGATTGGCGTCAAGTCGGGGAAGGCGACGCTGCGCAAGATCGGACTGCTAAGGGCCTCGAGTTTGGGGGCCGCGAGGTTGGGGGCCGCGAGGTTGGGCTGCCCTCGCGGACCTTGGAGCGCAGGGCCGGAGTCGTCCATCGCCTGCAAGATCTGCCCGGCTGGCCACACCCGCAGCGTCGGGGCGCAGCAGCGTTGCAGCTGACGCATGCCGGCGTCGAGCGAGCTTCCGGCCTCACGCAGGGCGACGTCGGCCAGCAGCGCGATCGCGGCCCCGCCCCAGTAGACCCGCTGATACGCGAAGTTCTCGTGCATCTGCCGGCTCTCCTCGGCGAGGCTCTGGCCTGTGCCTGAGCGACTGCCGCGGTCGAAGCCGGAGAGTAGCGCCTGCCATGCGTCGCGCTCGCTTTGAAAGCCTGCGCGCGCGCGGAGCACCTCGGTGTAGTAGGTGACGAAGCCCTCCGAGAGCCAGGCGTCGTCGCGCTGGACGAAGGGCATGCCGTGGTGGAGCAGTTCGTGGATAGCGACCCACTCGCCAGGGAATTCGTCGTCGTCGGCGGCGGCCGAGATGAGCAGTTGGACCGCAGGCCCGCCGCCGCGGAGGGCCATGCCGAAGTACACGGGATCTCCCCCGCCCGGGTAGGGCACGACGATTACTTGCATGTGCGACGCCGGAAACTGCCCGCCGTAGAGGCCTGCGACGGTGGTGGCGGCGGTGCCCAGCCAGCGCTGCAGGCCGGCGTCGGAGATCTCGCGGGGCAGCTTCATCACCGCGACGGCGAACTCGGTCCCGGCGCTGGTGAAGCGCAGCGCGTCGAACTCGCCGAGCACGACCTGTGAGGCCCAGGTAAAGGCGGTGTAGGGCAGGTGGTGGCGGCCCTGGCCGTCCATGGGCCAGGGCACGGAGGCCTGCACGCTGGCGGGCAGCTTGAAGGTCAGGCTGACCTCGGCCTCGCGGATCAGCCTGCTCGGGCGCCACAGCCACAGGTGCGGGCTGGTGGCCACAACCCCGCCGACGCGGACCATGTGCTGCTCCTCGACCTCCTCGGCCATGCGCGCGAGGTCGACGGCGTAGGCGATACACTTGCCGGTCGCGCCGCGGGTGTCGAGGGTCTCGCGGTCGGGCTCGACGGTCAGCGGGTGGCCGTTGGCGACGGCGCGAGGGCTGAGGATGTAGCCGGCCGCGCCCTCCTCGTCGGCGACCAATCTGCGGGGGATCGCGTCGTGGAAGCACAGGGTCACGTCGAGGCGGTCGAGCTGCGGCGTGGCGGTGACCTCGTAGTCCCAGCCGTGCGACGCGTCGCCGGGGCGCTGGTGGGCGCAGGCCAGCGCAAGCGGCAGCAGCACCGCCCCCAGACGCCCCGCGCCTGCGCCCTTGATCACGGGGCCATGGTAGCCTGAGCGCCGCGATGCATGTGGAGGCCGAGGTCGCGCTCAAGGAATGGGCGGTCGTCTGCGCCGCCCTGCGTGACGGGCGACAGTGCGTGCTGCTGCGCAAGGGCGGCATCCGCGAGGCCAATCCTGCCCGCGACTTCGCGGTCGAGCATCGGGCCTTCTGCCTGCTGCCGACCTACTTTCATGCGCAAGATCCCGGCCGCGAGCGCGACCTGGTCCCGGAGCAGCACGCGGCGCTCGCCGAGCTGCGCCCGCCGACCTCCGGGCTGCTGCGCTTCGAGCTGCACGCCGAGGTCACGGGGCTGTGGTGGGTGGCGTCGCTGGCCTCGCTGGGGGCGCTGGCCGGGCTGCACGTGCTGAGCGAGCGCGCGGTCGCCGAGCGCTTCGCCTACCGTCGGCCGGGGCTGTGGGTGCTCCACCTGCGGACCCGACGGCTGACTCAGGCGGTGGAGCTGCCCGATCGGCCAGGTTACGCCGGCTGCGTGTCGTGGGTGCGGCTCGACGCGCCGGTCGGCGGCGAGGCTGTACCAGTGGCGAGCGACGAGGAGCACGCCCGCCAGCGTGCGCTCCTCCATGAGCTCTTGGGCGAGGAGACGGGCGCATGAACGGGACGAGCGGTGGGGTCCGGAGCTGGCCCGTCTACATCATGATCGTCCTGACGACGATCAACTTCCTCAACTACATCGACCAGCGCCTGCTGAGCGCGGTGCTCGAGAGCATCAAGACCGAGTGGGCGCTGACCGACGCGCAGGGCGGCCTGCTCGGCAGCATGTTCGTGATCGTCTACACGGCAGTCGCGCCGGTCGGCTTCCTCGGCGACCGCATGCGGCGCAAGAACTTGATCGCCGGCGGGGTGCTGCTGTGGAGCCTGGCGACCATCGCCGCCGCGTTCGCCCGCAACTACCACGAGATGCTGGTCGCGCGGGCGCTGCTCGGCGTGGGCGAGGCCTGCTACGCGACGATCGCCCCGTCGATCATCGCTGACCTCTACCGCAAGGACCTGCGCAGCCGCAAGCTCGCGTACTTCTACCTCGCGACCCCGGTGGGCTCGGCGCTCGGCTACATCCTCGGCGGCTACATCGGCGAGTTCTACGGCTGGCGCGCCGTGTTCCTGGTCGGCGGCCTGCCGGGGCTGCTGTTCGCGCTGCTGGCCTTCCTGATGGTCGAGCCGAAGCGCGGACAGCACGACGACGAGCCGCTCGCGGCGGGCCCCGGCATGTCGCTGGGGGCGACGATCCAGCGGCTGTTCAAGACCCCGGCGTGGCGGATCAACACCGTCGGCCTCGCGCTGCTGACCTTCACGATCGGCGGGCTCGCCCTGTGGATGCCGAGCTACCTCGAGCGCGTGCACGGGATGAGCGCGGGCCAGGCGGGCACGATCTTCGGCGGCGTGACGGTCATCGCGGGCATCTGCGGCACCCTGCTCGGCGGGCGGCTCGGCGACCGCATGCAGGCGCGCTCGCCCGGGGGCTTCTTCCGGCTCAGCGGCGTGGGCCTGCTGGCCAGCAGCCCCTTCATCGTGCTGATGACCTTCATCGGCTGGCTGCCCGGCATCTTCGTCGTCGTATTTGTCGCCGAGATGTTGCTCTTCCTCAACACCGGGCCGCTCAACGCGGCGCTGATCGGCTGCGTGCCAGTGCAGATGCGGGGGGCCGCGTTCGCGGTGAACGTGCTGTGCATCCACGCCTTCGGCGACGCGCTCTCCAACGTGTTGCTCGGTGTGGTGAGCGACGCGGCGACGCCGGTGCTCGGCAGCGCCGCGGCCGGGCTCAGCCTGGCTGTCGCGGCGACCGCGATCCCGGTCGCGGTCGGCGGTGTGGTGCTGCTCCGCGGTGCGCGCTGGATCGCCCGGCAGCCGGACGGACTGATGACCTACCCAGGCTGAGCATCTCGGGCAGATCCGCCCGCGCGAGCTGTCGGCCGCAGCCCACAGCTCGTGCCCTCTCCAGCGCCGGCCCTCGCCGCTGGCGGGCGGCTCACGATGCGGCCGCTGGTCCACGCCCGACTGAAGTAGACAGGCGGACAGCGGCTCCCGTATGGTGCTCTGGCGCCGCGGCACGAAAGTCCCGTTGCGTCGTCAACATCTTTCACTCGCATTAATCATGATGTCAGGAGCACGTATCATGCGCCTTCACCTCTTCGTGGCGGCTACCGCACTCTCCCTCGCCGGGTGCTCCTTCGACGCCCTGGGCATCGGCAACGAGACCGAAGCGGCGACCACCGAGTCCGAGAGCACCGGCCCGGTCGTCACCACCACCGTCGACCCGACCACGGGCGACCCGACCAGCGACCCGGCCGACTGCGGCAACTCGCAGCTCGACCCGGGCGAGGAGTGTGACAACGGCGAGCTCAACAACGGGATGAACGGCAGCATCTGCAAGGGTGACTGCACCAAGAACGTGTGCGGCGACGGCTACATCGCCTCGAACGAGGGCTGCGACGACGGCAACCAGAACGACGGCGACGAGTGCAGCAACAGCTGCAAGTCGGCCGGCTGCGGCGACGGCGAGGTCGTGGCGCCTGAGGAGTGCGACGACGCCAAGGACCCGAGCGACGCCTGCAGCGACCTGTGCAAGCTGCCCTTCTGCGGCGACGGAGTCGTGAACATGGACGAGGCCTGCGACGACGGCGTCGACAACGGCGACGACAAGGCCTGCAAGCTCGACTGCACCGCCGCGCGCTGCGGCGACGGCAAGCTCCAGGTCGGCGTCGAGGCCTGCGACGACGGCAACGACGTGGACGACGACGAGTGCAGCAACAACTGCACCCTCGCTACCTGCGGCGACGGCAAGCTCCAACCCGGCGAGGACTGCGACGACGACAACGAGGACGACACCGACGCCTGCACCAACCTGTGCAAGGACGCCGCCTGCGGCGACGGCAACCTGTGGGCGGGCATGGAGGAGTGCGACGCCGGCCCCGACAACAGCGACACCAAGACCTGCACCACCTCCTGCAAGCTCGCCGTGTGCGGCGACAACCTCGTGCTGGAGGGCTCCGAGGAGTGCGACGACGGCAACAAGGACAACGACGACGGCTGCGTCGACATGTGCAAGACGGCCGAGTGCGGTGACAAGTTCGTACAGGCAGGCGTCGAAGACTGCGACGACGGCAACGAAAACAGCGGCGACGGCTGCACGATGTGCGCGAAGGACTGCGGCAACGGCACGATCGACAAGGGCAACAACGAGGAGTGCGACGACGGCAACACCATGGGCGGCGACACCTGCGACCCCGCGTGCAAGCGCCTCGCGTTCATGACCTTCATCAGCAGCATGAAGTGGAAGGGTGACCTCGGCGGCCTCGACGGCGCCGACTCGAAGTGCAACACGCTGGCGGCGGGCAAGCAGCCGGGCATCTACAAGGCCTGGCTCAGCGACGGGACCGACGACCCCGCCGCCCGCCTCCACAAATCGACGAAGCCCTACATCCGCCCCGACAACGCGAAGGTCGCGGACGACTGGGCGAAGCTCATCAGCGTCGACCTCCTCAACACGATCAACCGCACCGAGAGCAACCAGGCGGTGACCGGCGCCATGTGCAACAGCGAGGCCCTGGTGTGGACCAACACGCTGAAGGACGGCACCGCCGAGGGCACCGATCACTGCGCTGACTGGAAGGACGCGACGATGGGCCTGAATGGCGCTGGCGGCCTGGCCACCGCGAAGGGGGTCCAATGGACCGACTTATGCCTGCCCAAGTGCGACACCCCGGCCCGCATCTACTGCATCGAGCAGCCCGCGCCCTGAGCGGAGCCCGGCTCCGAGCCGACCGCGCAGGGAGGCGCACCCACGAGACCCCGCGTACATGCTCCTGCGTCGCCACCGAATGCTCGCCCTCCTCGCGCTGCTCGCCTGCAAGTTCGACGCGGGTGGGATCGCCGAGGAGGGCTCGGGCGCAGGTAACACGAGCACAGGCGGCACCACCAGCTTTGAGGCACTCACCAGCAGCGGCGACCCGTCGGGGCCGCACGGCTCGTCCACGACGGAGACGACCGACCCCGGCAGCGTGAGCGACAGCGACAGCGACAGCGACACCACCACCGGCGGCCCGACAGCGTCCTGCGGCGACGGCCACGTCGACGCCGGTGAGGCCTGCGACGACGGCCCCAACAACGGCCCCAGCAAGGCCTGCACGCCGCTGTGCCAGGTCAACGTCTGCGGCGACGGCTACCCGCTCGCGCGCGCCGAGGCCTGCGACGACGGCAACCAGGACGACGGCGACGGCTGCCGCAACGACTGCACGCTGCCAAAGACATGCGGCAACGGCAAGCCGGACGACGGCGAGGCCTGCGACGACGGCAACCAGATCGACACGGACGGATGCATCGCCTGCAAGAAGGCGGTCTGCGGCGACGGCTACGTGCAGGCCAACGTCGAGAGCTGCGACGACGTCAGCGAGACGTCAGCGTGCAACGCCGACTGCTCGCTGGCCCAGTGCGGCGACGAGAAGTTGAACGCCAGCGCCGGCGAGGTCTGCGACCTGGGCCTGAAGAACGGCATCTATGACAGCGGCTGCGCCGACGATTGCAAGAGCACGGGCCTCTACTGCGGCGACGGGAGCGTGCACATGCCCGACGAGAAGTGCGAGCCCGCGGTGCCCCCACCGCACGCCACCTGCGCGGGCGACTGCCAGTCGATCAGCTGCCTGCCCGACCGCGGCAACTGCGACGGCGACCCCGCCAACGGCTGTGAGATCGACACCAACACCAACAAGAACCACTGCGGCGAGTGCGACAAGGGGTGCCTCGTCAAGTGTGAGGGCGGATCGTGCTCGCTGTGACGCCGCCCGCAGCTCGGACGACGCGGCGCTTCGCCGCGTGCAGTGGCCTGCTCGCGCTCGTCGCCGGCTGCTTCGTCGACGGCGGCCACGTCAGCAGCGGCCCTGGCGGCGAGACCAGCGGGGCCGGCGAGACCAGCAGCAGCACCGGGACCAGCACCGGCGAGCCGCCGACCGGCAGCAGCGGGGCCGTCACGACCACCACCCCGCCCCACTGCGGCGACGCGATCCAGGACCCCGACGAGGAGTGCGACTACGGGGCCGACATCAATGGCATCGACGGCTCCTTCTGCCGCGATGACTGCACCTCGAACCTGTGCGGCGACGCTTACCTCGCCAGCAACGAGGCCTGCGACGACGGCAACCTCGCGCCCGGCGACGGCTGCAGCGCCAGCTGCAAGCTCGAGTCCTGCGGCGACGGTGCCCCCGGCCCCGGCGAGCAGTGTGACGACGGCAACCTCGACGACAACGACGCGTGCACCAGCCTGTGCAAGCCCGCCGTCTGCGGCGACGGCCTGGTCCAGTCCGGCGTCGAGGCCTGCGACGACGGCAACCCCGACCTCGGCGACGGCTGCACACCGGCGTGCGAGCTCGAGGTCTGCGGCAACGGCGTGCTCGAGGGCAACGAGGCCTGTGACGACGGCGACCTCGTCGACGGCGACGGCTGCAGCGCGACCTGCCAGCGCGACGCGTACTTCGTGTTCGTGACCAGCCAGCGCTACGCCGGCACCTTCGGCGGGCTGACGGAGGCCGACGCTCACTGCGCCGAGCTGGCTACCGCAGCCGGCCTACCAGGGCTGTACATGGCCTGGCTCAGCGAGGACAAGGACTGCCCCGCCACCCGCTTCGTCCAGTCGTCGATCCCCTACGTCCTGCCCGACGGCTCGCAGGTCGCCAGCGACTGGAGCGACCTGATCAAGGGCAGCCTCGCCCACCCGATCGATCAGACCGAGACCGGACAGACCCTGCCCGCATCGCAACCCTGCACGCCGGAGAGCGCGACGTGGACCAACACCCGCACCGAGGGCACCCCCGTCAACCCGGACAGCGACTGCCTCGGCTGGACCTTCCCGATCAACAACAGCCGCACAGGCGACCCCCACAGCCAGGCCAGCGGGTGGACCAACAACTGCAGCCTCCCGTGCCAGACCGCGCTGCGCTTCTACTGCTTCGAGCAGGGCACCTGAGCCGCCCATGACCGCCGCACCCGCCCGCCTGCTCGCGTGCTCGCTGGGCCTCGCCAGCTGCTTCGTCGACGATGGCCCGTCCGAGGCGACGACCGGTGACGGCTCGAGCGGAGCGTCCGGCAGCGAGACAGGCGAGCCCACCGGCGAGCCGCCGATGTGCGGCGACGGCGAGATGCAGGGCGGCGAGCTGTGCGACGCAGGCCCGCTCAACTCGCTCTACGGCGCGTGCACCCCGCTGTGCCTGCCGAACTTCTGCGGCGACGGCTTCCCCGGCCCCAGCGAGGCCTGCGACGACGGCAACAAGCTCGAGGACGACCTCTGCCGCAACAACTGCAGCCCCGCCCTGTGCGGCGACGGCATCGTCCAACCCGGCGAGGACTGCGACGACGGCAACGGCGCCGAGGACGACGCTTGCAGCACCGCCTGCGCCGCGCCGGGCTGCGGCGACGGCCTGCTCGGCGCGGGCGAGCAGTGCGACCTCGGCGAGCGCAACGCCGACGACGGCCACTGCACGACGACGTGCCTGAAGCCGAGCTGCGGCGACGGCATCGTCCAGCCCGGTGAGGCCTGCGACCCCGGCGGCGCCACCTGCAATGAACAGTGTCGCATCCCCACCTGCGGCAACGGCATGCTCGACGCCGGCGAGCCCTGCGACGGCGCCAGCGACACCTGCACCGACTTCTGCAGCCCGGCGCGCTGCGGCGACGGGTACAAGCAACCCGGCGAGCTCTGCGACGACGGCAACGGCGTCGCCGGCGACGACTGCACCCCCGACTGCCAACCCTCCATCTGCGGCGACGGCCTGCACGCCAGCGACGAGCTCTGCGACGACGGCGTCGACGTCCCCGGCGACGGCTGCGACGACCGCTGCGAGCGCGACGCCCTGTTCGTATTCGTCACCAGCCAGACCTACCAGGGCGGCGGCATCGGCGGCCTCAGCGGCGCCGACGCCCACTGTCAGAAGCTCGCCGCCCAGGGCGGCCTGCCCGGCGCCTACATGGCCTGGCTGAGCGACGGCACGGCGAGCCCGGCGACCCGCTTCCACAAGAGCGAGCTGCCGTACATCCTGCCCGCCGGCGAGCAGGGCGTCGGCTCGGTCGTGGCGATGGACTGGATCGACCTCGTCGACGGCGCGCTCGAGCGCCCGCTGCAAGTCACCGAGTACGGCGCGACGGTCGGCCCCGGCGAGTCGTGCGACGCCCCCGATCTGCTCGCGTGGACCCACACGGATGCCACCGGCGGCGCGCTGCCGGGCGCCACCCACTGCGGCGGGTGGAAGTTCCAGGACACCGAGAGCACCGGCGCCGCCGGCATCATCACCCGCACCAACCTCGGCTGGACGAGCGGCTGCCCGAGCGTCAGCTGCGCCAATACGCTGCACCTCTACTGCGTCGAGCAGCCGCCCTGACCGATGGCGAGGTCGATGGTGACTGCGGCCAGTGCCTGAAGCCCTGCCCTGACGGCCAGAAGTGCGTCGACTCGGCCTGCGTCCCATGAGCTGTCCAAAAGGACAGGCGCGTCAGAACAGCCCGAACTCGAGCATCACGCTGCCGACCGGCGACCCGAGCTGCGAGCCGCTCGGCCCGGACCAACCCTTTGCCGCGACCAGGCGGTAGCCGAGCCCCAGCGCCAGGCGCACGACCGGCGCCAGGCGGACGTGCAGGCCCACGCCCGGCTGGCCGACGAACATCGCCGTACGCGCGTAGCAGCTGCCCGTCTTCGGGTTCTGCAGGCAAGCCCCGCCGCCGCCGACGACGCCCTCGAGCGTGAAGTCGACCCGCTTCGTCCGCGCGACCACCACCGCCAGCAACAGGCCGCCGAAGTTGACGTTCAGCCGCTGCTCGGCGCCCACCGAGGTCCGGCCGGCCTCGACCGGGTTCAGCAGCCACAGCGCCGTCGCCCCCAGCGACACCCGCTGGCGGATCGTCAGGCCGCCGGCCAGCCCCACCATCGCCGCGAACGAGCTCGTCAGCCCCGTCAGCTGCAGCACCGGACCGCCGAAGCCCGTCACCTTCGGCCGCGGATACGGGCCCCACCACTTCGGCCGCGGCGCCTCACCGGGGGGCGGCCTCTCGAGGGCCGTCCGCGCCGCTCGCCCGGGGCTCGGCACGCCCGCCATCACCGGCTTCGCGGGCGCGAGCACCGGCTCGGGCGGCGGCGGCTCCAGGCCCGCCGGATCGCCGACGGGCGCCGCCTCGATCGCGTCCGCGCCGACATAGCCCCGGTCCTCCGGCGCCGCGAGCACGAACAGGCACAGACTGACGCCGACGAACACGCGGCACGGCCATAACACAATTGCTCGCCACGCGGCCCTGATCAAATGTTGCGATCGGGCTCGCCTACGCCGCGCTCGCCCTGACCACGACCTGTCCCTTCAGCCAGGCTCTGCTCCAGCGCCCCGCCGTTCACCCCGGGTACGACGTGGCTCGGCCCCAGGCCCCAGGCCAGCGGTGAGCGCACGAAGGGCGACGAGCACAGGATGTTCGGCAGCTCCCCGCCGCCCGCCCCGCGGTCGACCAGCGCCTTCTCCAGCACCATCG
>Ga0073899_10004336_pt1 | contig 12434 bp, 10 predicted proteins | sample KloWWTmetaKNB5Ph_FD_88975 | JGI IMG/M metagenome (GOLD analysis project Ga0073899, IMG submission 88975) | Active sludge microbial communities from Klosterneuburg, Austria, studying microevolution and ecology of nitrifiers - Klosterneuburg... | ecosystem: Engineered > WWTP > Aerobic digester >... | reverse complement strand
ACCCCGTTTTCTTAGGGGATTTCCTTGAGATCGCCCGGCTGCGACGCGAAGTAGGCCGCGAGGTCGTCGATGTCTTCGTCCTTCAGGCTGCCGGCTTGCGCGCCCATGATGGCGTTGCTGCGGGCGCCGGAACGGTAGTCGCGCAGAACCTTCACCAGATAGTCCTGATGCTGGCCGGCGAGCTTCGGGGTATTGGCGTCGATCGGGGTGTTGCCATCGGCGCCGTGGCATGCGGCGCAGACCGCAGCCTTGGTCCGGCCAGCGACGGCGTCGCCGGCAGACACTGCGGGAACGAATGCGCACAGCGCGATCGCTGTGAGGAGTATGGAATGGCGCATTGGCATCGTCCTCACTTCGCTGTCGCCAGATACGCCGCGATGTCGGCGATGTCCTGATCCGAATAACTTTGTGCCTGAGCGGCCATGGTCGGGTGCTTGCGTTCACCGCTCTTGTAGGCGTTCAGGGCGTTCACCAGGTAGGTCTCACTCTGGCCGGCGATGCGCGGCACGCTGTACATCGGATAGGTGTTCTTGTAACCGGGGATGCCATGGCAGCCGGTGCAGGTATAGGCGCGTTTCTTGCCGGCCTCGATATTGCCGGCGGCGTTTGCATCGGCAAAGGCGGTGGCGGCAAGCAGCGCCAGGAAAGTCAGGTGCAGGCGGGACATCGGCGGATCGGTCCTCTGGTTCTGAAGGTGGGCCGCAGATGCAGTGCGGGCGCGGAGTATATCGATGACGTTGCTGGCTAGACAGGTACCGAAGCGGGGCCGATGCTGCATGTGAACGTCATGTCGAGATTGACCGGAATCATGTGACTGCGGCGTCTACGCCATCACGACCTGGCTTCGGGCATGGTGCGTGTCGGCGCATCAGGACGCGACTTTCGGCCCATGTGGCGTTCTGGGTGTTCTATTAAGATACAACACCAATACTCCTCCCTTGTCTGAGCTGGCAGAGCATAATGTCCAATAAACAACAAGTTGCGCGCTTTTCATCAGGTGGAGTCTTGATTCTGGCTCTTGTGCTTTCGGCTTGCGGCGGCCGGCCCGGCGCGAGCAACGGCGAGGACAAGTCTGCCGCGAGCGATGTGCCGGTGCCGATCGAGGCGGCGACTGCGGGCCGCAAGGCGATCGTCGCCAGCTATTCCGGGACGGCGGCGCTCGAGCCTGAGAATCAGGCCATGGTGGTCGCCAAGACCAGTGGTGTGTTGCTGCAGTTGCAGGTCGAGGAAGGCGATGCGGTGAGCGCCGGCGACCTGCTCGCCCAGCTCGATCCGGAAAAGCCGCGGCTGGAACTCGCGCGCGCCGAAGCCAACCTGAAACGCCTCGAAAACGACTCGCGCCGTGCCAGCGATTTGTACGCGCGCAACCTGGTCAGCGCCGAGGCCCATGAGCGCGCGCGCTTCGACCTGGAAACGCAAAAGGCCGTCTACGACATCGCCAAGCTTGAACTCGACTACACCCGCATCAATGCGCCGATCGACGGCGTGATCTCGGTGCGCATGGTCAAGCAAGGCAATCTCATCCAGATCAACCAGGGCTTGTTCCGCATCGACGACTTCGATCCGCTACTGGCAGTGCTGAACGTTCCGGAGCGCGAGTTGACGACGCTGAGTCCGGGGCAGAAGGTGTCGATGCATGTGGACGCGCTGCCGGGGGTGACGTTCGAGGGAACCGTGGCTCGTGTCAGTCCCGTGGTCGATGCCGCTACCGGCACCTTCCGCGTGACCACCGAGTATCGCGATGCTACGCGACGGCTGAAGTCAGGCATGTTCGGGCGCGTGGAAGTCGTCTACGACCGCCGTGCCGATGCGCTGGTAGTGCCGCGCGAGGCGTTGATGGAGGGTGATGCCGAGACGGCGGTGTTCGTGCTGGAGCCGGCGCCGGCCGAGCAGCCGGATGCGAACGCGGCGGCGGCGAAGCCCGGCTGGTTTGCCAAGTTTTTTGGCGGCACGAAGGAAGCTGCGAAACCGGCGGCGCCAGGCAAGCCGGTGCCGGTGTTCGTGGCCAAGCGCCGCGAAGTGAAGCTCGGCTACCTGAGTGGCGTCGATGCCGAGGTGGTCGAGGGGCTGAAGGACGGCGACCGCGTCGTCACCGTTGGCAAGTCGGCGCTGCGTGATGGCGGCAAAGTGCAGATCGTCGAGGCGGACGCGCCATGAGCCTGATCGAAATCTCGACGCGGCGCCGCGTCACCATCGGCATGGCGGCCGTCACGATCTGCCTGTTTGGCGCGATCGCCTGGTTCGACCTGAAGGTGAACCTGCTGCCGGATCTGTCCTACCCGACGCTGACCGTGCGCACCGAATACAGCGGTGCCGCGCCGGTCGAGATCGAGAACCTGATCAGCGAGCCGGTCGAGGAAGCGCTCGGTGTGGTCAAGAACGTGCGTCGCGTGAAGTCGGTATCGCGCAGCGGCCAGTCGGATGTGACCCTCGAATTCGCTTGGGGCGCGGACATGGAGCTGGCTGGCCTGGAGGTGCGTGAGAAGCTCGAGGTGTTGCTGCTGCCGCTGGAGGCGACGCGGCCGCAATTGCTGCGTTTCGATCCTTCGACCGAACCGATCCTGCGTTACGCGCTGATGGGCGCGGGCGAGTCGGACAAGTTCAACGAAGCCGAGCTCAAGCAACTGCGCCGCTATGCCGACGACGAGCTGAAGAAGCGCCTGGAGCCGGTGGCCGGAGTGGCTGCGGTGAAGATCGGCGGTGGCCTGGAAGACGAGGTCCAGGTTGAGATCGACCAGCAGAAGCTGAAGCAATTGAACCTGAGCGTCGGTCAAGTGATCGACCGGCTGCGCGCGGAAAACGTGAACGTGTCAGGCGGTCGCCTCGACGAGGGAGCGCAGCGTTATCTGGTGCGCACCATCAACCAGTTCGCGACGGTGGAAGAAATCGGCGCCATGCTGCTCAGTCCGGACGGCGCGATCACGCTGCGTCTGCGCGATGTGGCCACGGTGCGACAGGGTTTCCGCGAGCGCGATTCGGTGATCCGCGTGGATGGTCGCGAGGCGGTCGAGATCGCGATCTACAAGGAAGGCGATGCCAACACCGTGGCCGTGGCCGAAGCGGTGAAGAAGGCGGCGGCACAGCTGCAGGAGGCCAAGCAGCTTCCGGCCAACGCGAAGCTCGAGCGCATCGATGACCAGAGCCGGTTCATCCGTGGTTCGCTCGACGAAGTTACCAGCGCCGCGATTCAGGGCGGCCTGCTGTCGATCCTGGTGATCTTCCTGTTCCTGCGTCATGCCTGGTCGACCTTCGTGATCGGCCTGTCGCTGCCGGTCTCCATCATCACCACGTTCTTCTTCATGGGGCAGTTCGGCATCAGCCTGAACGTGATGTCGCTCGGCGGTCTCGCGCTTGCCACCGGCATGGTCGTCGATGCTGCGATCGTGGTGCTCGAAAACATCTCGCGCCTGCGCGACCAGGGCATGGGCATCCTCGAGTCGGCGATTCGCGGCACCAAGGAAGTCAGCATGGCGGTGGTCGCATCGGTGCTGACTTCGGTGGCGGTGTTCCTGCCGCTGGTGTTCGTCGAAGGCGTGTCCGGGCAGTTGTTCCGCGACCAGGCGCTGACGGTGACGATTTCGCTGCTGGTGTCGCTGGCGGTATCGCTGACGCTGATCCCGATGCTGTCGTCGTTGCAGGCTGGCGTCGGCACGCTGGCCGCGGCCGAGCCGGCGTCATTGCGCAAGCCGTTGCCGGCGAATGCGCTGCTGCGCATTCCGGTCAGTCTCCTGCGTGGCGTTTCCTGGCTGCTTCGTACGGTGGCGTTCTGGCTGGTGCGTCTGCTGAGCCGCGTCTTCGGTATTCTGAGGCTGGTGCTTTCGACTTTGCTGTCGCCGCTCGCCGCCGCCACCAACCGTGCGCAGACCGCGATGGAAAACCGTTATACGGCGTTTCTGCCCTATGCCTTGACGCATCCGGCACAGGTGCTCGGCGTGGCGCTGCTGGCCTTCGCTGCGAGCCTGATGCTGGTGCCGGGTCTTGGCGTCGATCTGGTGCCGCAGCTGGCGCAGGGCCAGTACGAGGCAACCCTGAAGCTGCCCCCGGGCACACCGCTGGCGCGCACCGACGCGATCGTGCGCGAGATGCAGCGCCGGCACATGGACGATCCCGAGATCGCGACGATCTACGGCGTCAGTGGTGCCGGCACGCGGCTCGACGCCAGCCCGACCGAGAGCGGCGAGAACATCGGACGACTGGTGATCGGACTTGCCGAAGGCTCTGGCGCCGACGCCGAAGCGCGTTCGATGGCGAAATTGCGCGCGTCGGCTGAAGCCCTGGGGGTGCGCGACGCCAATTTTGCACAGCCGGCGCTGTTGAACTATTCGACGCCGCTGGAAATCGAGATTGCCGCCTATGACCTCGACCGGCTCAAGACCGCGGGGCGGGCGGTGGTCGCGGCGCTGCAGACCTCGGACCGTTACAGCGACGTGAAGTCCACCGTCGAGCAGGGCCAGCCCGAAATCCAAATCCGCTTCGACCAGGAACGCGCTGCCGCGCTGGGTCTGAGCACGCGCCAGATCGCCGACCAGGTGGTGCGCAAGGTGCGTGGTGAGGTGGCCACGCGCTACAGCTTCCGCGAGCGCAAGATCGATGTGCTGGTGCGCGCGCTGGAACAGGATCGCGCCTCGGTCGAAGACGTGCGCAACCTGATCGTGAACCCGCAGAGCGACAAGCCGGTGACGCTGGCTGCGGTCGCCGACATCGTCGCCACCGAGGGGCCGGGCGAGATCCGGCGTTCGGATCAGGAGCGCGTGGCAGTGGTTTCGGCGAACCTGGCCTACGGCGATCTCGGCACCGCGGCGAGCGAGGCGCGGCGCCTGCTGGCGGCGGCATCGCTGCCAGCGGGAGTCGATGTGCGCGTCAGCGGGCAGAGCGAGGAGCTGCAAGCCTCGATCAACTCCTTGCTATTCGCGCTCGGGCTGGCGGTGTTCCTGGTGTATCTGGTGATGGCCTCGCAGTTCGAATCGCTGCTGCACCCGTTCGTGATCCTGTTCTCGATCCCGCTCGCCGTGGTCGGCGCCGTGGTCGGGCTCAAGCTGTTTGGCATGCCGTTGTCGGTGATCGCCGGCATCGGCATCATCATGCTCGCCGGCATCGTCGTGAACAACGCGATCGTGCTGATCGATCGCGTCAACCAGTTGCGTGGCAGCGGCGTGTCGAAGTTCCATGCCTTGGTCGAGGGAGGGCGCTCGCGCCTGCGCGCGATCACCATGACCACGGTAACCACGCTGGTCGGCTTCCTGCCGATGGCATTCGGGATCGGCGATGGCGCCGAGATCCGCCAGCCAATGGCGATTACGGTGATTGCCGGCCTGGCGGTGTCGACGGTGCTGACCCTGGTGGTGATTCCTGTCGTGTACCTGTTGCTCGACCGGCGCCCCGACTCCGATTACGTCGAAGCCGCGCGCCGTGCCGAACTTGCAGCGGCCACGGTGGAGTAGGGCATGAGCCTGGTCGATCTGAGTCTGCGGCGTCCCGTCACCACGGTGATGGCGTTCATTTCGTTGGTGGTCGTGGGCCTGTTGGCGGCGGTGCGGCTGCCGCTTGAGTTCCTGCCGGAAATCGACGCACCGTTCCTGTTCATCCAGGTGCCCTATGCCGGATCGACCCCCGAGGAAGTCGAACGCTCGGTGGCGCGACCGGCCGAGGAAGTGCTGGCAACGCTATCCGGCATCAAGCGCATCAACTCCAACTCGCGCGCCGATGGCGCCGAGATCTTCATCGAGTTCCGCTGGGACGTCGACATCGCGATCAAGGCGGTCGAAGCGCGCGACCGGCTGGAAGCGGCGCGCGCGCAGATGCCGAGCGACGTGCGACGCTTCTTCGTGTTCAAGTTCTCGACCTCGGACCAGGCGGTACTGAGCCTGCGCATTTCTTCTGGTCGCGACCTCGGCAATTCCTACGACCTGCTCGACCGCAAGCTCAAGCGCCCGCTGGAGCGGATTGCCGGGGTTGCGCGTGTGGAGTTGCAGGGTGTCGAGCCGCCGGAAGTGCAGATCGAGCTGAACGCCGACCGCGTCGCCGCACACGGCATCGATCTGGCCGAACTGAATGCGCGCCTTGGCGCATCGAGCTTCTCGACCTCTGGCGGCGTGATCAGCGATGGCGATCTGCGCTACCGGGTGCAGCCGGTCGGTGAAATCGAGTCGCTGGAGAGCTTCCGCAATCTGGTGATCGATGGCCGCGGGCTGCGTCTGCGGGATATTGCCGAAGTGCGCCTGCGGCCGCGCAAGATGGATTACGAGCGGCATCTCGACCTGCGGCCGGCGGTGGGTGTCGAGATCTACAAGGAGCGCGGCGCCAACCTGGTGGATGTTGGACGCGCTGCATTGGCCGAAGTGCGCCGCATCGGCGGCGACCCGGACATGCAGGGCATCGAGATCTTTTTCCTGCAAGACCAGGCCGAAGGGGTGACCAGTTCGCTCAACGAACTGGCGCGCGCCGGCGTTATCGGTCTGCTGCTGTCGGTGCTGGTGTTGTACCTGTTCCTGCGCCACTGGGCATCAACCCTGATGGTGACGCTGGCCATCCCGATCTGCTTCACGATGACGCTCGGCTTCATGTACTTCGCCGGCGTCACGCTCAACATTCTGTCGATGATGGGGTTGCTGCTCGGCGTCGGCATGGTCGTCGACAATGCCGTGGTTGCGGTCGAGAGCATCTATCAGCAGCGCGAAAAGTGGCCGAACGACCCAATCCGTTGTGCCAGCGTCGGCGTCAGGAACGTGACCATCGCGATTTCGGCCGGAACGCTCTGCCACTGCGTGGTGTTTCTGCCGAACATCTTCGGTGAGCCGAACTTCATCAGCCTTTACCTGAAGAACGTCGCGATCACCATCACCATCTCGTTGCTGGCCTCGTGGCTGGTCGCAATCAGCCTGATCCCGATGCTCTCGGCGCGCATTCAGACGCCGCAGCAGGGATTGCAACAGCGCTGGGTGCTGAACTTCCGCAATGCCTACGCGCGCGCAATCGATTGGACCCTGCACCACCGTGGTCGCACCATGGCGATGATGTTTTCGCTGCTGTTGCTCAGTTTTGTACCGATCGGTTTTACCAAGACCGACATGTTCCCGAGTGGCGAGACCCGCGACATGCGGCTGCAGTACGAGTTGAACGGAATCTACCGGCTCGACGAGTTGCGCAAGAGCGTGGTCCGCGTCGAGCAGTACCTGCTCGACAACAAGGAGAAATTCGAAATCGTCTCCGTCTACAGCTACTTCGACGAGCGCGGCAACGCGATGACGGCTCTGGTACTGACCGACGACGAGGTCGCGAAGAAGGCCAGCACGTTGATCCAGGAGGAAATCCGCGCGGGGCTGCCGAAGCTCCCAATTGGCACGGTGGGCTTCGGCCAGGGGCGTCGCGGCGGATCTTCGGATGGACTGCAGGTGTCGTTGGTCGGTGAATCGAGTGAACTGCTCGACGAGTTGGCGCCGCTGGCGCGCGAGGTGCTGGCCAAGGTGTCCGGCGTGCGCGACATCAAGACCGGACTCGCCGGCAATGAGCAGGAAATCCAGGTGCGGGTCGATCGCGAGCGGGCCTTGCGCTACGGGTTTTCCTCGGCCGAGGTGGCGCAGTTCATCGGGATTGCGATGCGCGGCGTGAACCTGCGCGAGTACCGTCACGAGGGCCAGGAGATACCGGTATCGGTGAAGTTTCAGGGCGCCGACTCGCAGGGCATCGATGACCTGCGCGGCCTGCGTATCAAGGCGCCGGACGGCGAATTGGTGCCGCTGATGTCGCTGGTCGAAGCCAGCACCGAGACCGGGCCGTCGGCGATCTCGCGGACCAACCGCCAAACCTCGCTGCAGTTGCAGCTGAACCTGGTCAAGGACGCCTCGATGGATCGGGTGCGCAAGGACATCGAGGCTGCGATGAACGCGTTGGCGCTACCACCCGGCTATCGCTGGACCTTCGGCGGCGGCTTCAACGACGACGATGAAGCCGGCGCGCAGATGGGATTCAACACGCTGCTGGCGCTGCTGATGATCTTCATCGTGATGGCGGCGGTGTTCGAGTCGCTGTTGTACCCGCTCGCGATCCTGACTTCGATCCTGTTCTCCTACCTCGGCATGTACTGGCTGTTCGCGCTCACCGGCACCACCTTCTCGCTGATGGCCGGCATCGGTTTCCTGATCCTGATGGGCGTGGTCGTCAACAACGGCATCGTCATGGTCGAGCACATCAACCAGTTGCGCGAGGAAGGGCTCAGCCGCCACGACGCACTGGTGCAAGGCAGCCGCGACCGCCTGCGCCCGGTGCTGATGACCATGGCCACGACCATCTTCGGCATGCTGCCGCTGTGCATCGGCACCACCCAGGTCGGTGGCGACGGGCCGCCGTACTTCCCGATGGCGCGTGCCATCGTCGGCGGGCTGATCTTCTCGACCATCATCACTCTACTGGTGCTGCCGGCCATCCTCGCCATCTTTGACGACTGGCGCATCCACTCGCGAGCGTTCTTCAAGCGCGCGGTCGGGCGCGGACGCCTGGGGCCGGAACTGGTCGATTGACCGCGGTTGTGGATCGAGGAGCGGTCGGAGCGGCGGCTCCCCGGGTTGTTACTGCTGGGCGATGATGCCGCCCATCTTCGAGACCGCGATCCACACCGCGATGCCGGTGCCGATGTTGGTCAGCATGACGGTGATGAACACGCGGGCGACGCGGTTGCGGCGCCAGCCTTGCCAGTGCATCAGATCGTCGCGCAAGGCCGCGAAGTCGGCGACGCGGGGCTTGCGTACCCAGGCCTCCACCAGCCCGGACAGCATGCCCGAGGCAAAGACCGGATGCAGCGGGGTGATCGGCGAAGCGAGGGCGCCGGCGGCGATGCTGAGCGGGTGCGCGCCGGCGACGAGCGCACCGAGCGTTCCGCCGATCGCGGTGATCGCGGTCCAAGTGAGCACCAGGTCCAGCCCGAGCTGGCGGCTGTGGGCGAATCCCCAGGCGAAACCGCCGAGCACCACCAGCGTCAGCACGATGCCGAACCAGGTGGCGAAGCGCGACGGCGGCGGCTCGGCGCTGACCGGTGCGAGCAGTTCATTCGGCGCTTCGCGACCTTCGCTCAGGTGTCTCGCGATGCCTTCGAGATGGCCGGCGCCGAGCACGGCCAGCACCTTGGTCGGTCTTCGCGGCTGGTCGGCGGCATCGCGCAGCTTGGCGGCCATGAACTGATCGCGCTCAGCGATCAATGCACGGTAGAGGTGCTCGGACTGCTTCGCGAACTCCGAGAAGGTGCTGTGCAGCACGTCGCCTTGCTTGAGTTTCTCGATCTCCTCCTCGGAGATTTCGTCGGAGAACACCAGCGAACCGATCATGCCGGCGGTGAGCGTGGTCTTGTCCCAGAAGCCGAGCGCAGCGCGGGCGCGGCGCAAGGTCAGCCCGACGTCGCGGTCGATCAGCCAGCAGTCGAGCCCGCGTGTCTTCGCCTCCAGCATCGCCGCGCGCATTTCGGCGCCGGGTTCGATGCCGAACTGATCCGCGAGGCGACGCTGGAACGCACCGAGTGCCAGCCCGGCCATGACCACGCCGGCCTTGCCCTCGCGCAGCACGCGGAACAGGTCCATCTGCGCGACCGCGTCGGGGTTCTCGAGCGAGCGCGCGCGGTGCTCGCAGAGTTCGATCGCGATCACATCGAAGGATTCGGCCTCGATGATTTCGCGCACGGCTTCGGCCGAGCGCCGCGACACATGCGCAGTGCCGAGCAGCACGAACTCGACGCCGTCGCGATGGATGCGGCGGATGGGTTGGTCCTGCGCCGGCGCCGCGACGACTGCTGCGGGCTCAGTCACGGTAGCGCTTCAGCAGGTCGGCGTAGGCGTCGATGCGGCGGTCGCGCAGGAACGGCCAGATGCGACGCACCTGCTCGCTGCGTGTGAGGTCGATCTCGACGCAGAGCAGGGTCTGCGATTCGCTGTCGGCTTCGGCCAGAAATTCGCCCTGCGGTCCGGCGACGAAACTGGTGCCCCAGAACTGGATGCCGGCGCCGCCGGTCGGGCTGGCTTCGAAACCGACGCGATTGCAGCTCAGCACCGGCAGGCCATTGGCAACGGCGTGGCCGCGTTGCGACAACACCCAGGCCATGCGCTGGCGGTCCCTTTCCTCTTGCGCGTCGTTCGGGTCCCAGCCAATCGCGGTTGGATAGAGCAGCAACTCGGCGCCAGCCAGCGCCATCAGGCGTGCGGCTTCCGGATACCACTGGTCCCAGCAGACCAGCACGCCAAGCTTGCCGACCGAGGTCTGGATTGGCTCGAAGCCGAGGTCGCCGGGCGTGAAGTAGAACTTCTCGAGGAATCCGGGATCGTCCGGGATATGCATCTTGCGGTACTTGCCGGCGATCGAGCCATCGCGTTCAAAGACCACGGCAGTGTTGTGATACAGGCCAGCGGCGCGGCGTTCGAACAGGGACGCAATCACGACCAGGCGCAGCTCCTTGGCGAGCGCGCCGAGGCGCTGCGTGCTCGGGCCCGGGATCGGTTCGGCACGATCGAATTCGTCGACCGATTCGTGCTGGCAAAAATAGGCGCCGTTGTGCAGTTCCTGCAGCAGCACCAGCTCGACGCCGTTGGCCGCGGCCTCTCGCAATGCGGCCTCGATGGCGTCGAGGTTGGCCTCCACCGTGCCACGGTCCTTTTCCTGCAGCAAGGCGACCGAGAGGGACTTACGCGACATCGACGACTCCTTCGGGCAACTGCATGGTGATGCAGTGCAGGCTGCCATTCTGCTCGATCAGCGCGCGCGCGGGCACAGCGAGGATCTCGCGCCCCGGGAACGCGCGTGCGAGCACACGCCTGGCCTCGGCATCGGCGAGATCGCCGTAGGCCGGCATCAGCACCGCGCCATTGATGACCAGAAAGTTCGCGTACGACGCCGCCAGTCGACGTCCGTCCGCGGCATGTATGGGCTGGGCCCAGGGCAACGGCAGCAGCCGGTACGGGTGGCCATCGACATCGCGCATCGCCGCGAGTTCGTCGCGCATCTCGGCCAGCGACGGGTAATGCGGGTCGAGCGCATCGTCGCAGGCCTGGAAGACGATGGTGCGATCCGGTGCGAAGCGGGCGAGGGTGTCGATATGGGCGTCGGTGTCGTCACCCTTCAGTTCGCCGGCCTTGAGCAACACCACTTGAGCCGCCGAGAACACCTGGCCGAGACGTTCGCACAGGGCCTGCTCGGACAGCGACGGGTGCCGCTGCCGTAAGCAGGTCAGGGTGCTCATCAAGGTGCCATTGCCGTCGACTTCAATCGCACCGCCTTCGAGCGCGAAGTCGATGCGTTCGTGCTCGGTATTGCGGAACACGTGTTGCGCGTGCAGAGCGCCGATCAGCAGGTCGTCACGCGAGGCGCCGAACTTGCCGCCCCAGCCGGTGAAGCGGAAATCCAGCAGGCGGAAGCGGGCGCCGGAGCGCTGCGTGATCGGGCCGGAGTCGCGCAGCCAGGTGTCGTCATAGTCGGCGACGACCAGGCGCAGACGCGCCATGTCCAAGCCAGCGCCGCGCAGGCGCATCTGCACGTGCGCACGCAGCGCTTGGTCGGCGACCACCACCAGCAGCGGCTGGAAACGGGTGACGGCGTGGGCGAGGGCGACGTAGGTCGATTCGACGTCGGCCAGATTGGCCGCCCAATCGGTGCCGACGTGCGGCCACGAGATCAGCACCGCCGACTGGGATTCCCACTCGGCGGGGAGTTGCCAGGCAACCGCATTCATTGGACGGGTTTGGGCCCTTGTTCGTTCGCCGACGACTTGTTCAAGACCGCGTGCACGACATGGTCGTGTTCGAAGTAGACGCTGAAGGCCGGGTAGATCCAGCGCGTGATCGGCGGCGCGCCCACCGAATCGCGTTTCTCGTTCGGGGCTCCGAATTGGGCCTCGACCGTACTCATCAGGGCGCCTCGACGCGGCAGGGTTGCGGCCTCGGCGCGCTTGCTGCGTTCGATCAGAAGGGTGTCGGCCTGCACTGACCAGACGGACAGTGCGCAGGCGAGGGCGACCAGGAAACGCTTCATGTCGGCATCCCGAAGGTTGTGGGGGCGCTTTGTAGCAAATGCCGGGACGCGGCGCCATGACCGGGACGCCACTCTGGCCAACACGCGCCTTGTGAACCGGTGCCGGTGATGCAGCGGCCCGGAAAGCGGACAATAAAAAAGCCGGCCTGGGCCGGCTCTTTCGGGGATCCGCCCGTCAGGCGGATCAGCGCTGGCGCGCCTTGAATCGCGGGTTCGACTTGCAGATCACGAAGACCTTGCCGCGGCGGCGGACGATCTTGCAGTCACGGTGGCGACTCTTCGCGGACTTGAGGGAGGAGAGGACTTTCATGGCAAAGGGCCTGATTGGTCGTGAATACAGCAGGCGACTTTAGTGGCAGAACCGCTCCGACGCAACCAGAAGCAGTCGAGTGTGCTCTGCGTGGGCTCGGGGCAGGGGCGCGAAGGAGCTT
>Ga0073899_10004335_pt1 | contig 12435 bp, 9 predicted proteins | sample KloWWTmetaKNB5Ph_FD_88975 | JGI IMG/M metagenome (GOLD analysis project Ga0073899, IMG submission 88975) | Active sludge microbial communities from Klosterneuburg, Austria, studying microevolution and ecology of nitrifiers - Klosterneuburg... | ecosystem: Engineered > WWTP > Aerobic digester >... | reverse complement strand
GAGGCAGACACCACCTCGGCGTGGGCGTCGGCGAGGAACAGGCAGCTCCAGTCGGCGTACTCGACCAGGAATGCGATGCTGGCGCCATTGGCGGCGGCGTTGTCCGGCCGCGACTGCCTGGTCAGCAGGGCATCCAGTTCGGGCGTGCCGCCCAGCAGGCCCTGACCGGGCAGATAGCGCTTCTGGCTGGACAGCAGTTCCCACGCGGCGTCCAGGTCGCCCGGCTCGATGGCGTCGCCAACGTCCTTGCGCCAGGCCTCGCGCATCTTGACCAGGGTTGCCACGGTGGGCGAGAGCAGTGTCAGGTGCATGCTGCCGGCCAGAGTGCGCGTTGGCAGGTGCTGGTCATCACGCACCAGCACCGCGCCACCCTCGAAGGCGCCGTTCCAGCACCCCTCGTCGAGCCGGCGGGCCAGCAGCGCGCTGAAGTATTCGCCCTGCTTGCCGCCCAGCAGGCCGTGCGCCTGCTCCAGATGGCGCCAGCCGTTGAACCAGACGTCCTTGACTATGAAGGGCCAGGGCTGGGGCTCGGCGAACAGGCGCACCAGGCCGTCGATATGGTCGGTGTCGACGTGGCTGAGCACCATCAGCTCGAAGCGCCGCTCCCCGGCGGGCAGGGCGTCCAGGCGCTGCTGCAGCGCGCCGAAGGCGCCGATCGGCCCGCCGTCGATCAGCAGGCGGCGCGTGCGCTGCGGGGTGCCGTACTCCACCAGCAGGCAGTCACCGTGCAGGGCCGGCAGCATCTCGATGCGAAAGAAGGGTTGGATCATGGTGGACTCCTTCCAGTCAGTTGGGGTCAGGGCACATCACTGCGCGAGTGATCTGACCGGCAAGGTTTCACAGGCGCCAATCGGCATCGCCGAAGGCCACCACGCACAGGGCCATGGGCAGGCTGTCGAGCAGGGCCGCGCGCTTGGCGTCGCGGATGATTTCGCCAATGCGCAGCTTGCCGGGCTCGCCGGCCTGCGCCAGCCCGGCCACGATGGCCTCGCCGACACGCACCGCATGGGCGCCGAACACGGTGGCGATGGTGGACACCACCACCGCCGCGCCGGCCTGGCGGAAGTAGCGAATGTGGTTGGAGAATTCCTGCGCCGTGCCAGCCACGTCGCAGCCCAGCAGCATCACCAGCGGCGGTGGACTCTCGCCGGTGTGCACGTAGTCGGGCGACAGTCCCAACGTGTAGAGCTTGTTGCCGCCAATTTCCAGCAGCACGTTGCGCGACTTGCCTTCGTTGTGCGGAAAAGCCACCAGCAGGGCCGGGTGACGGGTCTTGACGGTGTTCATCCAGTCGGCCCAGTCCTTGACCAGTGTGACCTGGTTGCCCAGTGTGCTGCCCAGCCTGCGCAGCAGGCTGGCCACCTCGGCGGGTTGCACCTCCTGGCTGTGTGCCACCAGGGAGCCGGCGCGCAGGTCGAGCTGATCGCGCCCGTCGATGGCCTCTACCTGCAGCACCACCTCGGCGCCGTCGATGGGCATGGCCAGCGGGTCGAACAGGTGGCGCTCGATGACCTTCTTCAGACCCCAGAAGCCCATCGGGCAGACATGGTCGGTGGGCTGGCTGCTGCGCGCGCAGCGCGGCGGACAGCGGCCGGCGGCCAGCGCCTCGCGGTGTTGCGGGCAGACCGTGGCGCCCGGCTTGGGCGGGTTGAAGTCGTACATGAACTCCAGCGGGATCACCGCATCCTGGCGCGCGCTGATCACCTGCAGGTAGGCCACCGACTGGTCTCCGGGGTCGAAGCCGCCGGTGCAGAGGCGCTTGAGCTGGTCCAGGTAGAGCAGCGAATACAGGTCGGCGCCATCGCGCGCCAGGCTCACCAGCAGGGCCGGGTTCTCGCCCTGGTCGAGCCCGTCACCGTAGTCGGCCACGCTGTGCGCCACGGCGGAGATCGCGGTATTGAGGCTGCCGACGATGTCCTGGATGTCCGAGCCCAGGTGTCTGGCCCAGGCGCGCTGGCCGGCGACGCCGGTCAGCATGGCCTCGCCGTCGGCGCTGTGGTTGAGCACCATGGCCAGGTCGAAGCGGCGGCGTTGGCCCAGGTCGGACCAGTCGTGGCGCACCTGGGTCTCGTCGTCCAGCGTGATGCGCGAGCCCATCTCCTGCAGCGCCGCCGGCGACATGGCGACGCGGGTGTGCAGCAGCTGGGTCTGCAGCACGCGTCCGCGGTGCAGCACCGAGATGCGCGCCTCGAACGGTCCGGCGACCACCGGGGTGAAGACGAACTCGGCCACGCTGCTGTCGCCCACGCGCGGCAGCAGGATCTCGCGCAGCAAGGGTTGGTCGAACTGGCGCGGCTCATGCAGCACCACCTGCAGCCGGTGTTGCGCCTGCCCGTGGCGAAACAGCTTGTCCTCCGGGAATACGCTGGCCGCGGCGGTGCGCTCGGGCCGTTTGGCGCCGATCAGCAGTTGCACCATCACGGCCTGGCCGACGCAGTAGCCGGCGCGCTCCTCGACGAATTGATCGGCCGGCTTGCGAAAGCTGAGTTGCTGCAGGTAGCGCGGCGTGGTCTTGCGGCGCAGGGCGGCATTCTGTTGCGCCCGCACAGTGCTGTGAAGTTCGGAGATGGCCGAGGCCTCGCCGGACTCGTGGTCGAAGCGGTAGCGCGCCCGGGTGGCGTCGATGGCGTCGGCGATGTCACGCGGGGCGGCGGCGCTGGACGGTTCGAAGGGACGCGCTGGCACGGTCATGCGCTGGGTGTAGCTGTGCAGCTTGAAATTCGGCACGCCGAGCCGGTCAAACGACTCGGGCTTGAGCCGCACTCGGGTGGTCTTGGGCAGCCGGCGCAGGCTCTTGGTCAGGGCAGTGACGGTGGTGTCCAGGTGGCTCAGGGTCAGCAGGTCGCGGTTCAGCAGCAGCAGGGCGCCGGGGTGAAACGCCAGCGTCAGCGCCACGTCGATGGGCAGGTTGTGGCTGAGTTGGTCGCCAAACTCGCGCAGGCGCGTGGCGAACTCGTCGACGGACTGGCCGGACTCGACGATGGCGATGCCCTCGGCGCGTACCCGTGCCACCAGGGCGCGCAGCAGCGGCGCGGCGCTGCGGGCCGAGTCGGTGCCCAGGCCGGCGACGATCACCAGGCAGCAGCGCAAGGAGAGGCCGCTGGCCAGCAGCCGGGCCAGCGCGTCGCTGGCGCCCGCGCCGATGACCAATACCTCGGCGCGGGTGGCCTCGCGGCTGGTGCTGGTGAAGCGGTAGGGCCAGTGCGGTGGCAGGGCCGCCTGACGCTGTGCCAGTGGCGCCTGCAAGGGGTCGTCGGGCAGGGTGGTGACGGTGAATGGCCAGCACCAGTCTGTGCGGCCATCGGCGTCAAAGGCCTCGTCCAGGTAGACACTGGCCGCCCCAACCGTGGGGTGTGCCAGCGCGCTGGCCAGGCCCAGCACCGAATCGGCGCTGCGCGCGCTGCTCTGCAGCGCCAGCCGCGGCCCGTTCGGCCGGGCACCGCTGGCGCTTGGCAGCGCCGCCAAAAAGACGCGCCAGACCTCGGCCAACGGGCCTGCTTGCGGGGCCGTGACCAACTGGGTCTTGCCACCCGGCGTGCTGGCTACCCGCAGGCGTGGCGCGGCCCGGCGCGACGCCGGCTGCGGCAGCGTCCAGGCCAGCTGGCCCTGGTGGCGCTGCGTGGCCTCGGTGAGCAGCGCCGCCAGCCGGTCCACGTGCCAGCCTCCGGCGTCCCAGGCGCGGCCCAGGGTCAGCCGGTCCAGCGCGGCCAGCGCGCCCAGCGCCGCCAGCGCCGCGGCAAAGGCTTCGTCGCTCAGCTCCAGGCTCCAGCCGGCCAGGTGTTCCCTATCGATTGCCATGACTGCACTGGAGGAGCTTGGGGCGGCCGCGCAGCGCGCCCCTAGAGCGGGTACTCGGGCACTGGCCAGGAGGTGGCCATCGGCACCTTGAGGCCGGCGCGCTCACGCAGCGACACGTCGCACAAGGCGTAGGCCCAGTTGATCAGGTGACCCTGGCGCTCGGCATCCACGCTGCGCAGGCGCGTGGGCATGTGCTCCAGCGCGTCGCTCAGGGGGGAATCGACCGTCATGCAGGGCACGGTGGAGCCATAGGACGACAAGTGCGTGCCGATGCCCCAGAAGGCACCGCGCTTGCGCCTGGCCTCGAACTCGCTGATCAGCCAGCGCTTGCGCAGCGCGCGGGTCTGGTCGATCAGGATGTCGCGCACGCGGCCGAGCTGGAAGAGGTTGTCCACGGCGGGGCTCTCGTCGACCTCGAAGGGCGCGCCAGCGTCGCTGACCAGCACGATGTCGACGTTGTCCACCAGTGATTCCAATCCCATGTTGTCGTAGATGCCGCCATCGGCCAGCACGATGCGCTTGCGCAGCGCCTGCAGGTTGGGCAGATCGCCGCCCTCGGTCCAGGCTTCTGGATCGGTCTTGAGGATGATGGGCGAGAACAGCGGCGGGAAGGCGCTGGAGGCGGCCACCGCCACGGCCAGCGTGGGGTTGGTGGTGTGCGAGACACCGAGCAGGTAGTCGGCGATCATGTCCTGGCGGAAGCGAAAGCTGCGCCCGGTCTGCAGGTTGGTGGCGTAGAAGATGAACTTTGGATTGTCGGTGCCGTCGACCAGCGGGATGTCCTTGATGGTGGCGTCGCCAAACAGGTCCTTGGCGTAGCGGTGCGCCAGGAAGTCGCCGGCGGTCTTGAACGGCACCAACAGACCGGCCAGACCGGCCCCCACGTCGACCGTGCTGGCGCAGAAGGTCTGCACCGGTTCGGCCACCACCGTCTGGAAGTTGCGCGCGCGCCCGCCGCTGAACTGCAGCGAGCGCCAGCGGTGCGCCAGGATACCGGCCAGGATGGAGCCGCCGGAGACGCTGGTGATGCGGTCAAGCTTGCCCAGCAGGCCCGCATCGTTGAGGCGCCACAAAGTGCCCAGGCCAAACAGGGCGGCCCGAAACCCGCCGCCTGACAGAGCCAGGCCGATGGTCCCGTCTTCGATTGCCATGATGTCCTCCTGATACCTTGCGGGACAGACCTTTAGCTCTGTCCTCAACTGACCAGACCTTGCGGGACAGACCTTTAGCTCTGTCCTCAACTGACCAGACCTTGCGGGACAGACCTTCAGCTCTGTCCTCACCCGATGGCCGGCTGCCGCCGCGTGCGCCTGCTGCACAAGCGCAGGGCGCATGCCGGCACTCTAGGCTGGGGCTGTTGGGGCGCGCTTGCGAAAACGCAAGGTCGGCAGCGGGCTACTGGCTGTCCGGGTCGATCAGCTTGTGGCGGATGGCCAGCCGCACCAGGCCGGCCACGTCGTGCACGCCCAGCTTGCCCATCAGGCGGCTGCGGTAGGTGCCCACGGTCTTGGGCGACAGGTGCAGGCTCTCGCCGATCTGTGCGCTGGACTGGCCCCTGACCACCATCACGATGATCTGACGCTCGCGCGGTGACAGGCGGCTCAGCGGGTCCTCTTCGTCCGGCCTGGTCAACACCTGCAGCGCCAGGTCGGCCACATCGGCGCCGAGGTAGCGTTTGCCCTGCACCGCCGCGTCAATGGCGCTCATGACGTCACTGCCCGCCGAGCCCTTGAGCACATAGGCGCTGGCACCCATGCGCAGCGCCTCGGTAACCTGGCGTGGCTCGGCCGACATGGTGAGCACCACGCAGCGCACCGGCAGGTGGCGGCGCTGCATCTCGGCCAGCAACTCGAAGCCGGAGCGTGCGCCCAGGTTGAGGTCGAGCAGCAGCACCTCGGGGTTCAGGCGCAATAGGTCGCCCAGTGCCTCGGTTGGGTCGGCCGACTCGCCCACCACCTCGTGGCCGGCGGTCTGCAGCAGGGCGCGCAGGCCCTCGCGCATGATCCGGTGGTCATCGACCAGGTACAGGCGCGTCACGATGCAGGCTGCCAACTGAAGCGCACGCGGGTGCCGTGGTTGGGGTCGGAGTCCATCGCCACCGTGGCGCCGACCGCATTGGCGCGTTCGTGCATGCCCAGAATGCCAAGGTGGCCGTTGCGCTGCACGGCTTGGTCGGGCATGCCGGAGCCTTCGTCGAGCACCTCGAGCTCCAGCGACAGCGGCCCCCCCGACAGCGATAGCGAGACGTTGGTGGAACCCGAGTGCCGCAAGGCGTTCTCGATGGCCTCGCGCGCCACCATGAAGGCGGCGTACTCCACGTCGGACGGCCAGCGCATGGCGGTCGCCGCGGGTGCCACGTTGATCGCGAAGTCGACCCGGGGCACCACCAGCGAGCGGTTGCGCAACTCGTTGTCCAGCGCCGAGGCCAGGCCGTGTTCTTCCAGCAGGGGTGGGCGCAGGTCGATCAGCACCTGGCGCACCTGGCGGATGGCCTGGCCGATCAGCATGCCCAGTTGTGACTGCAGCCGGTCCACCTCGGGCGTGATCCGGCCGGCCTGCACCGCCACCACCGTCTCGTGCGCCATGCGAATGGCCGCCATGGTCTGGCCCACCTGGTCGTGCAGTGCCTGTGCCAGGCGCTTGACCAGCGTCTTCTCCTGCGACATGAGACGCTGCGTCAGGTCCGTGAGCTGGGTGCGGGAGCGTTCGAACTCGGCATCGGCCCGCACCCGTTCGGTCACATCGCGCAGGTTGACCAGCAGCCGGGTCTGGCGCTGAATGGTGAGCTTGGCGATGGTTCCCTCCAGGTCCAGCTCTTGACCGTCGGCGCGCAGGCCCCTGACCAGACCCAGGCCCATCATGCGGGTGGACTCCTCGGACCGCTCGAAGCCCGCCAGATGCTGGCGGTGGGCGGCCCGATAGCGCTCGGGCATCAGTATCGCCATCGACTGGCCCAGCATGCTGCTGGCGGTGCGCCCAAAGATCTGTTCGGCGCCGGGATTGAAGGTCTGCACCAGCCCGGCCACGTTGACGCTGATGACCGCGTCGTGGGTCGAGTTGACCACCGCGGCGAGGGTGTCGCGTTCCTCGGCCAGGCGTTGCTCGTGGACGCGTTGTTCGGTGATGTCATGAAAATAGACGGTCAGTCCCTGCTCGGAGGGGTAGGCCCGGACGCTGTGCCAGACCTGCCAGGGCTCGAAGAAGGTCTCGAAGCTGGCGGTCTTGCCTTCCCGCACGGCGCGCTGGTACTCGCTCTGGTAGACGCTGCCCACGGCCTCGGGAAACTGCTCCCACACGTTGTTGCCCAACAGTTGCTGGCGGTTGCGGTGCAGCAGCATCTCGGCACGGGCGTTGACATAGCTGAAACACCAGTTGCGATCCAGCGTGAAGAAGGCGTCGGTGATGCTCTCCAGCGTGCTGGTGATGCGGTCGGCCAGTTCGCGCTGCGCCTGCTCGGCGCGCCGCTGGTCGGTGACGTCGCGCATCAGCACGATGTGCGCGCGCAGATCGTCGGTCTCGATGTGCCGCGTCACCGTCTCCACCTCCATCGCGGTGCCATCGCGGTGGCGGTGGCGCCAGAGCTGGCACAGCGGCTTCTCGTCGGCGGGCAGCCGCAACTGGTCCTGCAGCGGCAGGTGGTCTTGCGGGTCGTGCAGGTCAAGCAGCGTCAGCCCGACGAATTCGCTGGTGCTGTAGCCATAGTGTGCGGTGGCGGCCTGGTTGACGGCCAGCACGCGCAGCGTGCCGGCCTCGCACACGCACATGGGCAACGGATTGCATTCGAACAGCGTCCGGTAGCAAAGTGACAGCGAATCCCGCGACTCGCGCGGCGCAGCGCTCATTCCTCGTCCAGGTGCGGTGGTGACTGGCCTTCCGCGGGCTCGCCGGTGAGCGGGTCGATCCAGTCGGCCATGCCGATCTCACGCTCCAGCTCGGGCAGCGTGTCTTCGGAGTCGCCCAGGCTATCGGTCTCCATCTCGATGCCGCTGAGGGCGGACTCGGTGGCGCCGTAGAGATCGGCCGGCGCGCGGCGCTTTTTGGGGGCGGTCGCGGCGACCTTGCTGGCAGCCTTGTGCGAAACCGGTGCGGCTTTGTGTGCGGGCTTGGCTGGAGATTTGCTCATGGGATCCCTCCGTCGTGCCGGGTTGGCAATCTGCATTGTGCTACGGACCGCGCCGGCACGTTCAGGCGGCAGGCGCCGTCAATCGACGCGCGTTTGACAAATCGCAAATGCGCCACAGGTAAGGTGCCTAGCATGCAGCTCGGGCCTGACGACTGTGCGACGGCCTGGTTTTTGGGGTGGCCGCCACGCACCGCTGCCGAGGTTGCCGCCGCGTGCCGGAGAGACGCAAGAAGCATGAAACGCAATCAACCGGTCCCGACGGTGATGGCCGCCAACGCGCCGCCCAGTCGGCTGCGCGGCGCAGGCCCGGAGGTGGGGTGATGGATTCCCACGCGCGGCTTGCCATGCCCGAGCACAGCCTGTTGGTCCGCATGATGGCGGGTCTGCGCTTCGAGTCGGACATCTCGCTGCGCCTGGCCTTCTGGAATGGCTTCGACCATGATCTCGGACCCGATCCGAGGGTGACGGTGCGTCTGCCCAACGCGTCGGCGCTGCGCTACTTCCTGCCACCGAGCCTGGACAACCTGGCGGACGGTTACGTCAACGGTCACTTCGATGTGCTGGGCGGCGCGCAGGACATCATCGAGGCAGCCTCCCAGTTGGCCCACACCGGGGTGCCCATGCGTGGCCGCTTCGGCCGCATTCTGAGCACGGTGCGGCACAACCGGGCCAAGGACGCGCGTGCGGTCCAGCACCATTACGACGTCTCCAACGCGTTCTACCGGCTGTGGCTGGACGAGCAGATGGTCTACTCCTGCGCCTACTTCCCAAGCCGCACCGAGACGCTGGCGCAGGCGCAGCGCGCCAAGCTCGATCACATCCTGACCAAGCTGATGCTCAAGCCCGGCGAGCGTCTGCTCGACATCGGCTGTGGCTGGGGCGCGCTGGTGATCCGCGCCGCGCAGGCCTTTGGCGCGCGCGCGGTCGGCGTCACGCTGTCGCGCAACCAGTACGAACTGGCGCGCGAGCGCGTCAGACAGGCCGGGCTGGGCGACCAGGTGGAGATCCGCCTGCAGGACTACCGCGACCTGGACGCGCGCGATGGTCTGTTTGACAAGATCACCTCGGTGGGCATGTTCGAACATGTCGGGCTGGAGCATCTGCCCGAGTACTTCGGCAGGATCCACAGCCTGCTCAAGGACGGCGGCCTGGTGCTCAACCACGGCATCACCTCGACCGACCCCGGCAGCGGCGCGACCCCGCTGGGGGCCGCCAACTTCATCGAGAAGTATGTGTTTCCCCATGGCGAGCTGCCGCACATCAGCCGGGCGCTGCGCGACATGCAAAGCGCCGGCCTGGAGGCGCTGGACGTGGAGTGCCTGCGTCGCCACTACGCACGCACGCTGACGCACTGGGCGCAGAATTACGAACAGCACGGCGAGGTGATTCGCGGCATGGTCAGTGAGACCACGTTCAGGGTCTGGCGCGTCTACCTGGCCGGCTGCGCCCATGCCTTCGAGCAGAACTGGGTGTCGCTGCACCAGGTGCTGGCCTGCAAGGCCGGTGCCAGCCAGGACCTCAACCCGACGCCGTGGTCGCGTGCCTATATGTATTGCTGATGATGAGACTGAAACCCATGGAGGACTGACATGACTGAACTTACGCAAGCCCACAAGGACCGCCTGATGAGTGATCTGCGCGTGGTCATTGCCGACGCGGAGGAACTGCTGCGCACCACGGCCGACCAGACCGGCCACGAAGCCGTGGCCCTGCGCAGCCGCATCACCGACCGGCTGCAGCAGGCCAAGGCGGACATGGCGAGCCTGCAGCGCGCGGCGGTGGCACGGGTGCAGGCGGCCGGGCATGCCGCCGACCAGTATGTGCACGACAACCCGTGGCGTGCCATCGGCGTCGCCGCCGGATTTGGCCTGGTGGTGGGCCTGCTTATCGGGCGGCGCTGAATCTAGTAGCTCAACCCCGATGGCTCCAGCGTGGCGCCGAGCTCGATGCGCAGTCGCACCGACAGATCGGTGCGCGAGTCGGCGTTGTCGATGGCTTGCTCCAGCGTGATCAGCCCGTCGGCAAACAGCTTGAACAGCGACTGGTCGAAGGTGTGCATGCCGATGTCGTTGCTCTTGGCAATGACGCCGCGCAACTGGTCGATCTGCCCCTTGTTGATCAGGTCGGCGACATAGGGCGAGCGCAGCATCACCTCGGTGGCGGGCATGAGCTGGTTGTTGACGCCGTGGATCAGCCGCTGCGCGACCACCGCGTGCAGATTGAGCGACAGGTCGAGCTGCACCCGCTTGTGGGCGTCTTCGGGATAGAAGTTGATGATGCGCTCGATCGCCTGGTGCGCGTTGTTGGCATGCAGCGTGGACAGGCACAGGTGGCCGGTCTCGGCGTAGTTGATGGCGTGCTGGACGGTCAGGCGGTCGCGCATCTCGCCGATCATGATGACGTCGGGTGCCTCGCGCATCGCGTGTCGCAAGGCCTGGTCGAAGGACTGGGTGTCGACGCCGACCTCGCGCTGGCTGACGATGGATTGCTTGTGGCTGTGCACGAACTCGATCGGGTCCTCGATCGTCAGGATGTGGCCCGACTGGTTCATGTTGCGGTAGTCGATCATCGAGGCCAGCGTGGTCGACTTGCCGGAGCCGGCCGCCCCGACGATCAACACCAGCCCGCGCTTGTACAGTGCCAGAGTCTCCAGGATGGCCGGCATGTGCAACTGCGCCACCGATGGCAGCGTGGACTGGATGTGGCGCACCACGATGGCCAGTTCGCCGCGCTGCCGGTAGACGTTGAAGCGAAAGCGCCCCAGGCCTTCGACCACCCCGGCCAGATCGCATTCCATCTCGGCCTCGAAGCGGCTGCTCTGTGAATCGCTCAGCAGCGATGCCGACAGCGCCTGCACTTCATCGGCCTGCAAGGACGGGTAGGGCAGCGGCAGCACCTCGCCCTGCACCTTGATCGATGGCGGCGCGCCGACCGTGAGGAACATGTCCGAGGCCTGACGCTCGACCATCGAGCTCAGATAGAGATGCAGGTGACTGGTTTTGGGCAGGGCTAGGTTGGACACGCTGGATGCTCCGGTGGTTGGTTTGGACCTGTTTGACATGCGCCGCGCCGTCGCCGTCAGTTTGCATCATTTTGCGGCAATTCGTGGCCTGGTGCGTCGCACCTTTTGGTGATCGTCACCTGTTTCATCGGCTATCAGATCGATCGGTTCCGACGCGAAGCCGACAAGCGCTGTGCCGAACATCGGGACGGGACCCCAACTGATCCAGGCGCCCTGCCATGACAAGCAGCAGGTCGTTTGCACCGCCCGCGTCGCAGCAGTCCTTCCTGCCCCAGCTGCAGTTGGCGCGCGGCGACAGGAGCTGGATTGCCGCAGAATGGCCGCATGATCACCTTCTTCAATCCCGACCACACCCTGCACCAGGGCAAGCTGGAAATGTTCCGCGGCCAGCTGGTGCCGTGCTTCGAGGTGCCGGCGCGCGTGGACCACGTGTTGGCGGAACTGCAACGGCGCAATCTGGGGCCGGTGCAGCCGCCGCAGGCGTTTGACGACCTCGTGCTGACCACCGTTCACGCGCCGCGCTATCTGGATTTTCTGGCCGATGCCTGGAACGACTGGGTGGCACTGGACCCGGCCAACGCCGAGCGCGATGCCCTGCCTTCGGTCTGGCCGATCCGCACCTTTCGCGCCGATGTGGTGCCTGACAATTTTGCGGCGCGCATGGGCCTGTTCTCGTACGACACCGGTACGCCGCTGACGGCGGGAACCTGGAGCGCGGCGCGCTGGGGCGCCTGCTGCGCTTTGAGCGCGGCCCAGACCGTGGCGCAGGGCGCGCGCTGCGCCTTTGCCTTGTCGCGCCCACCCGGGCACCATGCCGGGCGCGACTTCTTTGGCGGCTACTGTTTCCTGAACAATGCCGCTTTGGCAGCCGAGCAACTGCGTAGCGATGGCGCGCATCGCGTGGCCGTGCTGGACATCGACTACCACCATGGCAATGGCACGCAGGCGATCTTTTACGACCGCGCCGATGTGCTGTTTGCCAGCATCCATGGCGACCCGCTGACCGAGTACCCGTTCTTCTTGGGGCATGCGGATGAGCGGGGCGTCGGTGCCGGATTGGGCTTCAACCTGAATCTTCCCTTGCCGCGCGGCTCCGCTTTTCTGGCCTGGCGGGCGGCGCTGCGCCATGCGCTTGCCCGCATCCGCGAATTCTCCGCGGATGCGCTGGTGGTTTCACTCGGCCTGGACACCTTTGACGGTGATCCGGTAGCGGGCTTCAAACTGCACAGTCCCGACTTCCTGCAGGTGGGTGCCGACCTGGCGCGCGCCGGCCTGCCCACCGTGTTCGTGTTCGAGGGTGGCTATGCCGTGCAGGCATTGGGCGTCAACGCGGTCAACGTGCTGGAAGGGTTTCTGTCGGAGGCAGCCTGAGCAGGCGGCACTTGGCATCGTCAGCTAGGCGTTGTGGCGCGGTTTGGGGGGGGTTGGGGTCGGTTGGGGGGGGCGAGGCGGCTGAAATCGGGCTGGCGGCGGCCGGTATTTCGAAAATTTT
>Ga0073899_10004333_pt1 | contig 12438 bp, 11 predicted proteins | sample KloWWTmetaKNB5Ph_FD_88975 | JGI IMG/M metagenome (GOLD analysis project Ga0073899, IMG submission 88975) | Active sludge microbial communities from Klosterneuburg, Austria, studying microevolution and ecology of nitrifiers - Klosterneuburg... | ecosystem: Engineered > WWTP > Aerobic digester >... | reverse complement strand
TCGCGCAACCGGTACTGCACGCGCTTCTCGCCGAGGCCCTTCGCGGCCAGGTCGGCGGCGATCGCGTCGACTGCGGCTTCGTGGCCCAGCCCGTCGTACTGGCCGGAGTTGACGCAGCGGCCGTTGGCCTTGTCCTCGTACCAGCCCTGCCAGGCTTCGTCCGAGAACGCCTGGGCCTTCACGTCGATCACCTGGCGGATCGGTAGCCCGAACTTTCGCGCGAACGCGAAGTCGCGCTCGTCGTGCGCCGGCACCCCCATCACCGCGCCGTCGCCGTAGCTCATCAGCACGTAATTGCCGACCCAGACCTCGACCGGCTCCCCGGTCAGCGGGTGGGTGACCGTCAGCCCGGTGCGCCGGCCATCCTTCTCGCGCGTGGCCAGCTCCGCCTCGGTGACGCCGCCGCGCTTGCATTCTTCGATGAAGGCGGCGAGCGCCGGATCGGTGGCCGCGGCGGCGGTGGCGATCGGATGCTCCGGGGCGACCGCGACGAAGGTCACGCCCATGATCGTGTCGGCGCGGGTGGTGAACACGTACATGCGCCCGTCGCCGATCGGCTCGCCCTGGGCATCGCGGATCTGGTGGGGAAACGCGAAGCGAACCCCGGTCGACCGGCCGATCCAGTTCTCCTGCATCAGCTTGACGCGCTCGGGCCAGCCCAGCCCCGCGAGGTCGGCGAGCAGTTCCTCGGCGTAGCGGGTGATGCCGAGGTAGTACATCGGGATCTCGCGCTTCTCGACCAGTGCGCCCGAGCGCCACCCGCGGCCGTCGATCACCTGTTCGTTGGCGAGCACCGTCTGGTCGACCGGATCCCAGTTCACGGTGCCGGTCTTCAGGTACGCGATGCCGTGCTCGAGCATCTTCAGGAACAGCCACTGGTTCCACTTGTAGTAGTCGGGCGAGCAGGTCGCGACCTCGCGCGTCCAGTCGATCGCCAGCCCCATCGCCCGCATCTGGCCCTTCATGTGGGCAATGTTGTCCCAGGTCCATTTCGCCGGCGCGACGCGGTTCTTCATCGCCGCGTTCTCCGCCGGCAGCCCGAACGCATCCCAGCCCATCGGCATCAACACGTTGTAGCCGTTCATCCGCAGATGCCGGTACATCACGTCGTTGATCGTGTAATTGCGCACGTGCCCCATGTGCAGCTTGCCCGACGGGTAGGGCAGCATCGAGCAGGCGTAGAACTTGCCCTTCGGGAAGCGCGGGTCGTGCTCGATCGCGCGATAGGCGTCGGTCGCCGTCCAGTGGGCCTGGGCAGCGGCTTCGACCGCAGCGGCGTCGTACTTTTCGTGCATGGTGCTGGGGGATCCGGGCAGGTGTGCCGGCGCAGGGCCGGATAAACCCTTGATTTTACACGGCGGACCGGCCGGTTCCGCGGGCGCGGCGCGGGCCGGCGACCGCGCGGGCCTCAGTGCCGGCCGGAGCGATCGCGGCGGTCGTCGCGCTCGTTGCCTTGTCGCCAGTTGCGCAGTGCCCACCATGCGAGCGCGGCCAGGGCTGCAAGGTTGATGCCGATGCCGACGATCCAGAATGCGCTCATGGGCAAGGTCCGGGGTTCGGATGCGTGACGCGGTGGTACCTGCAGGGTACGCCAGCGGCGGCGCGCCGCGCCACCCGGGCGCGTGGCCGGGGGGCGGGATGGGGTCAACCCGGTGGCAGGTCGAATTCCGCGAAGGGGTTCCGGCATGTCCGCGAGTAAGGGTCCCAGAACCCGACATAGCGGATCGGCGCAGAGGCATCGCGGGCCGGTTCGAAGATGTCGGTGGATCGCAGGAACAGGTCGACGATCTGTTCCTCGATGCGCTGCATGTAGCGGGAGTTGGCGACGCAGGCGGGCAGGGTCGGGCCGACGCCGAGCAGTTCGCACGCGCGGTCGATCGCGACTCCGTTGCGCAGCAGCGCGCGTTGCGCCAGGAAGTCGGCTGCGAACGCTTCGATGGCGCCCGCATCGATCCGCGTCTCGGGAACGTGCGCGAGGATCATGCGCCGGATCGCGCCGGCGCGATCGGTGGCCAGCCGCCAGGCCAGCGGCGCACCTGCCGACGACGCGATCAACGTCGCGGCGGCGATCAGGATCCGGCGTCGGGAGGGCACACCGGGCTCCTCAGGCGTGCGCTGCCGCCCATAGCGACAGCGCGCAGATCGTCAGCGTCGGGTGGGCGGGCGGGCCGCTCGGGAACACGCCGCTGCCCAGCACGAACAGGTTGCGGATCCGGTGGTGGCGCAACGTGCGGTCGACGACGCTCTCGTCGGGATCGTTCCCCATGACCGTGGTGCCCTGCAGGTGCGCAGTCGTCAGTCGCGGCGCAGGGTCGATCTCGATGCGCTCGACGGGCAGCGCCTGCACTATCCGGGCGATCTGCGCCTTGGCGGCGGCGACCCCGCGGTGGTGATACTCGCTGTAGCCGCGGAAGACGACGTGCGGCTTGCGGTCGCCGGGTGCGATCTCGACGCGGTTGCGCGGATCGGGCAGATCCTCGACCAGGAAATCGAGATCGAGCACCTGCCGCCAGCGGCCGTACTCGGGCCGCAGCCGCGAAACGTTCTTGTGCTCGATCAGGCAGGCTGCATGGCTGCGACGGTGGGGACCGTCGTATAGCGCATAGTTGAGCGCGGTCTCGTAAGTGCTGCCCTGGAAGTTGTCGACGCCGTCCAGGTAGACGCGCGCCGAGAAGCCGCCCTGCTCGTGCAGGTTGCGGCCCAGCATCGGGTGCGAAAGACCGGATCGCAGCATCAGCGCCGGATTGAAAATGCCGTTCGCACCGAGCACGACCAGGTCCGCCTGCGCGGCGAATTCGCGGCCGGCCTGTTCGTAGACCACTGCGCTGGCCCGCCCGGCCGAAGTCTCGATCGCGACCGCTTCGGCCTGGCACGACAGCTCGACGCGTGCGTTCGTGTATAGCTCGCCCATGCCGTTCAGGATGGTGAACTTCGCATCGACCGGGCAGATGCCGCAGACGCCGTTCGCGCAGCATTGGCCGCGGGTGGGCGTGGCGGCGCGGGCGCGCACGGTCGGCAAGGCGAAGACCCGGTCCGGACTGGCCTGCTGGAGGATGCGGTCCGGCACGCTGAGCCGATGCGGCGGCTGTGGGTAGGGCCCGCGTTTCGGGAACGGATGCCGATCGGCCGGACCGGATACGTCCATGACCGCTTCGGCCATCTCGTAGTGCGGCTCCAGGTCGTCGTAGCCGAGAGGCCAGTCCCGGCCGACGCCGTACTTCGACGCCATTGCGAAATCGGACGGCAGCATTCTCGGCACGTGCCCGGTCCAGCAGTTCGATCCGCCGCCGAAACCGACGTTGAAGCGCCATGTCTTGGGCACGTCGGCGCTGTGGTGGTAGGTGCTGGCTTCCTCGACCGGCGAGTTGCGGCGGTTGCGGACCTGCCAGTCATGCGCCACCAGCGGGCCCCGTTCGAGGACGAGCACACGCAGCGGCTTGCCGGCCTGGCGAAGCAGCGCCCAGAGAAAGAACGAGGTCGCAAAGCCGCTTCCGACTGCCACGACGTCGTAGCGGGATCGCTGCGGCCCGTATGCGGAACCGGTACCGATGCGAGCGACGGCCGAAGTCATCGGCTGGAAGCGACGTGACAAGTCGCCGCGACCGGGAACGGACGCCTTGCCGCGAACGGGACCGGTCTCACTCGAGGCCTCCATTCATCGCGCTGCGCGGTCCGGGCCGGGCCGGGCATCGAAGGCCCGTCCGGGGCGGCCGCGGCCGCGGTTCGTGACGCGAGAGCTTAGCGCAGACAGACGGGCGGCAGCAGGCGACTCGTCCGGATCCCTTCCAGCGCCCGACACCCGGATCCGTCGGCGCCGGCGCCGCGAGGTGCCGCCCCACCCTGACATGGCTTATGCTTCCCGGCAGCACGAACCGCCCGAGGAGGCTCGCCCCATGTACGATCGAATCCTGGTTCCCGTCGACGGCTCGGCCTTCTCCGAGGAGGTGCTGCCCCATGCGCTCGGCATCGCGCAGGCCGGCGGGGCGGCCCTGTCCCTGGTCCGCGTAGTCGAAAAGGAAACGGAGCAGGCGGAGGCGGCGCGATACGTCGAGGCCCTGGCCGCGGACCTGGCGGCGGACGGACGCACCGTCGTCGCGCGGGGCGACCTTGCCGACGCGATCCTCGCCGAGGCACGGCGGGTGCCTGGGACCCTGGTGGCGATGACCTCGCACGGCCACAGCGGACTGATGGAAGCGATGCTCGGCAGCGTCGCGTTGCGCGTGGTGCGCACCGGCGGCCAGCCGGTGCTGGTCTACCGGCCGAAGGGCGCATCGGTCGAGGGGCGGCGGCAGCCGGTGAGGATCGGCACGATCATGCTTCCGCTGGACGGCACGCAGGTGTCCGAAGCGATGGCGTCGCAGGCGGCCGGGATGGCGCTGTGGCTGGGGGTCGACCTGACGGTCGTCGAAGCGATCGCCTCCGACGTCAAGCTCGCACCCGACATCCCGCCCGGCGACGTCATGGAATCGTCGTACGTGCGCTCGCGCGCCGAAGACTTCGCCGCCCGCTACGGGGTACGCACCAGCTGGGAGGTGCTGCACGGCGAGCCTTCGGACGCGATCGCCCGCTACCTGGACGGGCGGCGCGACGTGCTGATCACGATGGTCACGCGCGGCCGGCACGCGCTCGAGGCGGCGGTCCTCGGCAGCGTCACGGCTGGCTGCCTGCGCAAGTGCCACGTGCCGATCGTGATGCGGCTGCCCTGAGCCCGCCTGCGGCTCACTAGCGCTGCGGCATGTCCTTGACCGAATAGCCGAGGCTCACGGTCGCATCGGCCGGGATCGGCGGCATCGTCGCGTCCCAGGCCTCCCAATCGGCGCGCATCGCGTTCAGGCGCACGGGCTCGAGCGGCGCGTGGTTTGCGCGCTCGCGCTCGTCGGCTGCGATGTCGAACAGGTAATCGTTGCCGTCGACCCGCAGGTATTTCCAGTCGCCGTCGCGCAGCGCGCGCTGGCCACGATGGTTCATGCACCAGTAGAGGCGGCGATGAAATCGGTGGCGCGGGTCGCGCAGCACCGGCATCAGCGAAACCCCGTCCAGCGGCCATGCCGGATCCGGATCGACGCCCGCGGCATCGAGCAGCGTCGCGGTCCAGTCCATCGTCATGCAGGGCTGCGCGCTGACGCCGCCGGGCGCAATGACTTCAGGCCAGTGGGCGATCCACGGCACGCGGATCCCGCCTTCGGTGAGGTCCATCTTGCCGCCGACCAGCGGCCAGTTGTCCGAGAATCGCTCGCCGCCGTTGTCGCTGGTGAACACCACCAGGGTTTGGTCGGCGACACCGTGATCGCGCAGCGCCTGCATCACCCAGCCGATGCCTTCGTCCATGTGAAGGATCATCCGGCGATACGTGTGGATGTTGCCGCCGTGCAGGTGGAACAGGTTGGCCGCCACCCCGGCGGCCAGCGCTGCATCCCCGCGTGCCTCCCACGGCCAGTGCGGCGCCGTGTAGTGCAGGCTCAGGAAGAACGGCCGGGATTCCGTCACGGCACGCTCCACGTAGCCGACGGCGCGCCGCGAGATCAGGTCGGTGAGGTAACCGTCGTCCGCGCATTCCCCATGGCCGGACCAGAGATCGTGCGTGCCGCGCGAATCACGGTGCGTGAAGTAATCGACGCCGCCGGACATCGGGCCGAAGAACTCTTCGTAGCCGGAGAGCAGCGGGCCGAATGCCGGCGGGTAGCCGAGGTGCCATTTGCCGATCAGCGCGGTGCGATATCCGGCCGCGCGCAGCAGCGACGGCAGCGTCGGGTGCTCGGGCGGCAACCCCAGTGTGGTGCTTCCGCGGCTCCGGCTGTTGATCGGCTCTTCGGCGGCGCCGCGCAACCGGTACTGGTATCGCCCGGTCATCAGCGCGAAGCGCGTCGGCGAGCAGACTGGCGAGTTGGCATAACCCTGCGTCATCAGGAGTCCGCCCGCGGCCAGCGCGTCGAGCACCGGAGACACGGGCGCCCGTCCGCCATAGCAGCCAAGGTCGGCGTAGCCGAGATCGTCGGCGACGATGAAGACGATGTTCGGGCGCACGGTGGCCCGTCCGGCGACCGTGCCGGACGGCCCTGGCTGGTCCGTCGATGCAGCCATCGCCGCGCTACTGCGTGAACCCGGATTTCTTCACCACCGGCTCCCATTGCGCCCGGTAGGCCGCCAGCATCTTCGCCGTCTGCTCGGGGCCGGCCGACACCGGTTCCATGCTCGCCGCCTCGAACCTGGCCCGGGTTTCCGGCTCGCGCATCAGGTCCCGGATCGCGACACCGATGCGCCGGACCCGATCTGCCGGCATCGACGCAGGGGCGAACATCGCGTTCCAGCCGGTGGCCACCGTGTCGAGGCCCGACTCGCGCAGCGTCGGGATCGAAGGTGCCATCGGCGATCGCCTGGCGCCCGCCATCGCGAGGATGCGCAGCCTGCCGCCGGACTGATGCGGGAGCAGCGCGTCTAGCGTGTCGACCGCCACCGGGATCGTGCCGGCCATCAGGTCGGTGATCGACGGCGCGGAGCCGCGATAGCCGACGATCTGCGGCGTCACGCCGATCGACTCGCCGATCATCAGCGCGAAGAAGTGCGGCAGGCTTCCGGTCGCCGGGACACCGAAGTTTGCCTTCTCGGGGTTGGCGCGCAGCCACGCGGCGAGGTGATTGAACTCGCGCACCGGCACCGCCGAGCCCACCGCGACCGCGAAGTCGTAATTGGTCACGTGCGCCACCGGAACGAAATCGCGCCGGGCGTCGTAGCCGACGTCGCGGAAGACGACCGGTGCGACGACCATCAGCGCGGGATTGCCGACCACCAGCACGTTCTGGCCCGCCGGGGTCGCCTTGAGTTGCTGCATCGCGAGACGGCCACCGGCACCGGTGCGGTTCTCCACGACCACGCTCGTGCCCAGTTTGTCCTTGAGCCGGTCGGCCACCAGCCGCGCGGCCCGGTCCGAGGCGCCGCCTGACGGGTACGGGACCACGATGCGCAGGGTCCCTTCGAGCGGCTGCGCGATCGTTCCGTCCGGTGCCGCCAGCGCGGCGATCGCGGTTAACAACAGCGTCGATACGACTTTCATGTCGGTCTCCTCGTTTTGGCCGGCCTGTCGCAATTCGCGCAGGGCGTCGTCCCCGACGCCGATTCTCGCGCAGGACGCGTGCGCCGACAGTCGGCGCTATCCCGATGGGACCACGATTCCATACGTCGGTCGTCGGTCATGCGGAACGCCGGATTTCGTTTTCTGCATAATGAGGTGCCATGACTTCCAATTCCGTTTCCGTTCCCCGATCCGAGGGCCTCGATGACCCGGTGCCGGCCGGGTCCGCGATCCTGCGTGCAATGCGCGTCATGGAGGCGATCGCCTCCAGCCCGGTGCCACCGCAACTGGCCGAGATCTGCAAGGCAGTCGCGCTGCCCAAGCCCACCGTGTTCCGGATCCTGGCGACGCTGGAAGTGGCAGGGTTGGTCGGCCGCGAACCCGGTACCAAGCGCTACCACTGCGGGCGCCGCCTGAACGCGCTCGCCGGCGAGGTGTTGCTGAACTCGCCGACGCGCGCGGCGCGCCACGCGATCCTCGAGGAACTCGTCGAGCACACCGGCGAGACCTGCAACCTGACCATTCCGAACGGCAACGCGGTCATGTACCTCGACCGGGTCGAGACCGCCTGGCCGCTGCGCATCGCGCTGGGCGCCGGTTCGAGCGTGCCGCTGCACGCATCGGCAAGCGGCAAGCTGTTCCTGAGCCACATGCCCAGGCGCTCGCGCGAGCGCTTCATCCGGCAAAGCCCGCTGGTGCGGCACACGCAGAAGACGCTGACCGATCCGCGCTCGCTGTCCGAGGAACTCGAGCGCATCCGCCAGCAGGGCTACGCGACCGACGACGAGGAGTATCTCGCCGGCATCTGCTGCCTGGCCGTGCCGGTGCACGACGCCGACGGCCGCGTGGTGGCGGCGCTGGCGATGCACGCGCCGGTGCCGCGACTGCCGCTGGACGAGGCCATGCAGTTCCTGCCGGCGATGCAGTCGGCGGCCGAGGCGATGGCGCAGACGCTCGACTGGTAGCGCGCGTGACGATCCTGGTTCTGAACAGCGGGTCGTCGAGCTTCAAGTTCGCCGTCTACCAAGGCACCGATCCCGGGACCGGCGCGGGCTGCGAGCCGCGCGAGCTGTTGCGCGGGCAGGTGCACGGGCTTCCCGAGGCGCCGGTGATGGTCTGGCACACGGAAGGCCGTGACCGCGGCGAAGCCACGCTGGCCGCGCCCGCCGACCAGCGCAGGGCGTTGCGGGAAGTCCTGGAGAAGCTGCGCGCCGAAGGGCTGATCGACCGCGTCGCGGCGGTCGGCCACCGCGTGGTGCACGGCGGGTCGGCGCTGGTCGCGCCGCATCGGGTCGACGAGCCGGCGCTGGCACTGATGGAGTCGCTCGCGCCGCTCGCGCCCCTGCACCAGCCGTATTGCCTGGCCGGCATTCGTGCCATGTCGGCGATCGCGCCCGACGTGCCGCAGGTCGCATGCTTCGACACCGCGTTCCACGCGACGCAGCCGTCGTTGCACGCCACGATGCCGCTGCCGGTGTCGTGGCGGGACCGCGGGATCAGGCGTTACGGGTTCCACGGCCTGTCGTTCGAGTGGATTGCGCAGCAGCTCCCGGCGTTGCTGGGCGAAGGCGCTGACGGCCGCGTGATCGTGGCGCACCTCGGCAGCGGCGCGAGCGTCTGCGGAATGCTCGGTCGCCGGTCGGTGCGCACGACGATGGGGCTGTCGACGCTCGACGGACTGGTGATGAGCACCCGGCCCGGGGCCACCGACATCGGGGTCGCGCTGTTCGCCCTCGAGCAACTCGGGCTCGACCTCGCGACCCTGAGCCGCGGCCTGTACCACGAGTCGGGGCTGCTCGGGCTGTCGGGCATCTCCGGCGACATGCGGGTGCTCGAGGCCAGTGACGATCCGCGCGCGCGATTCGCCATCGATGTCTTCTGCCAGCGGGCCGCGCAGGAGATCGCGGCGACCGCGGTGGCGCTGGGCGGCTGCGACGCGATCGTCTTCACGGCCGGCATCGGCGAGCACAGCGCGCGGGCGCGCGCGGCGATCACTGCATTGCTCGGCTGGATGGGCGCGCGCATCGACCCGGCGGCCAATGCCGCGCACGGACCGGCCCTGCACGCGAGCGACTCGGCGATCGGCCTCTGGATGGTGCCCACCGACGAGGAGCGCGTGATCGCGCGGCACACGGCCGCCATCGCGCTGGGCCGCGGGCGCTGAGCGGCCGCGCCCGGCGGGCCCTGCGCGGCGTGCCGCGCTCAGCGGGCTCTGCGCGGCGTGCCGCGCTCAGCGGGCCGGCGGGTCGCGCTCAGCGCGCCGCGTCGTCGCCCGCGAGCCAGTGCGCGTACAGGTTCGCCAGGACGCAGCTGTTGATCCGCGTCGCGACGCTGTCGGCGCGGCTGGTCAGCAGGACCGGCACGGCGGCACCCAGCACCAGTCCGCCGAGCTCGGCGCCGGCGAGGTATGCGGCCTGCTTGTACAGCATGTTGCCGGCTTCGATGTCGGGGACCAGAAGCACGTCCGGGTCGCCGGCGACGTCCGACGCCAGCCCCTTTTCCGCCGCGGCGCGCGCCGAGATCGCGACGTCGAAAGCCAGCGGCCCGTCGACGATCCCGCCGCGGATCTGGCCGCGCGCGGCCATCTTCGACAGCGCGGCCGCCTCGACCGTCGCGGGCATCGCCGGGTTCACCGACTCGGTCGCGGCCAGCACCGCGACTTTCGGCGTCGCGGCGCCGAGCGCGCGGCACAGGTCGATCGCGTTTTGCGCGATGTCGACCTTGTCCATCAGCCCCGGGGCGATGTTCACCGCGGCGTCGGTGAGCGCCAGCAGTTTAGGGTACGCGCCGAAGCCGAGCACGAACACGTGGCTGATCCGGCGCCGCGTGCGCAGGCCTGCCTCGCGTGCCACGATCGCCGACATGTATTCGTCGGTGTGCAGGCTGCCTTTCATCAGCGCCTGGACTGCGCGGTCGCGCGCCAGCGCGGCGGCGCGACGCGCCGCTTCGGGCGCGTCGTCGGGAGTGTCGACGATCTCGAAGCGGCCGGCCGGCAGCGAATGGCGGCGCATCAGCGCGTCGATCGCCGCGTGTGGTCCGACCAGCACGGGCTCGATGTAGCCGGCGTCGGCGGCTTCGCACGCAGCGCCCAGAGCCGCCTGTGACAACGGGTAGACGACGGCGGTGCGGGTCGGCTTCATGGCGCTGGCGCGCGCGCGCAGCGGGTCGAAGAGGGAATTCATGGGCGCGTACCCGATCCGGGAGTCAAGGGCGGCTCGCCTTTGGCAGCGAGGTGGAAACATGCCCATCCGTGGTCGTGATTTTGCCGGAAGATCGGTTTCGTGCCGAGCGCACCTACCGATTCCTATTCACCAGTGACGAATCTACGGTGGTGTTGAGAATCGTCCTGCATACCCACCGAAGAGCCCGAGCATGCGATCTCGCCACGTAGCGACGCCATCTTCCTGGCGAAGGATTTGGAATCTCGAAGTGCATCGGGCCCACTGAAAGATACCGAAGACTATGTAGTCGGCGAACGCTGGTGCGGCGCCGCATACGAACGGTTGCTCGGCCAGGACGCGTCGTAGCGGAGCGAGCGCCTCGGAAAAGACCTCTCGGGTGTGGTCCCGATCAGCGACGTATTCCTCCAAGGTGACTCCGTATCTCCTCTCGCGACTGGCTCGAAAATACTCCTTGTCCGTTTCGTCGAGTTGTTCGAGTACGTCGAGCGCGATCATCTTGGGCACTAGTGGGTGAACGGTCGATTCGATCCAGTGCGCGACGAAGCGCGCATGTTGCTTCCCGGCCTCGTCCTTGAACAGTGGCAGTCTGTCGGCGTAGTGTTCCTCGAGGTACTCTGCGATCCGCCAGGAGTCGGGGACTACGGAATCCCCGTCGATCAGCACCGGAACCCGGGTAGCGCCAGAGAACTCGGCAGCGCCTCGGTCACTAAACCGCCACGGAATCGTCTCGAACGGGAGCCCCTTGTGCAGGAGCGCCATATGCACGCGCCAGCAATACGGACTGAAGCGTACGTCAGGATCGGCTGCGGCGAGGTCATAAAGTACAAGCAAGACGAATCCTTCTCCCAGTGTCAGTCAAGAATAGGAGCCAATCCTGAGAGGCGATGCAGATGCCGTTGGCAGTCTCTCATTCCAGCTTGATTCCAGCCTCCTTCACGACCTTCCTCCACAGATCCAGATCGGACCTCATGAGAGTTCCGAAAGTGTCAGGCGTGCTCGTTCCATCGACCACCATGCCTCGCCCCTGGAGTGCATCCCTCACGCTTGAATCCTTCAGCACAGTGTTGATGGCGTCCGAAAGTCGATCGACGATCGGGCGCGGCGTTCCAGCCGGAGCGAGGTAGCCGACCCATTGGTCGACCTGGACTCCCTCATACCCGGCCTCCGCCATCGTCGGCACGTCCGGCAGCAGTGGCAGCCGGGTCGAACCAGTGGTAGCCAAAGCAATCACCTTGCCTGCCTTGACGTGCGGCATCGCTACGGCTGCGTTTGCGAACTGGAAGTCGATCCGTCCGGCGAGTTGGTCCGTCATTGCCTCGGCTGCACCCTTGTAGGGAACGTGAACAGCCCGGACGTTCGCCGCTTTGGAGAACATCTCGCCTGCGAAGTGCGCCGGCGTGCCGATTCCCGCAGTTGCGTACACGAGTTCGCCGTTTCGGGTGCGCGCCAACTCGACCAGATCCTTCACGGAGCGCATGTCTGGCGAAGGCTTGGCGATCAGGAGCATCGGAGCCTTGGCAGCGACCGCGATGGGCACAAAGGCGGTGCTTACATCGAAGGGAAGCTTCTGTCCGAGGGCGGCATTCATATTCAGGCTGGAGTTGATCAGCAACAAGGTATAGCCGTCCGGCTTGGCCCGTGCCACCGCGTCTGCGCCGAGCATTCCGCCTGCTCCCGGCTTGTTGAGGATGACGACTGGTTGCCCGAGTACGCTCGCCATCTTGGCGCCGATGGTCCGAGCCGTAATATCAATGATGCCGGCAGGCGCCCACGGTACCACCACATTGATGGTACTCGATGGATAGTCCGCGGCGAGGCCGGCGCGTGCAATCAGCGTGAGCATCACTGCCAGAAATTGCGCAGCAATTCGGCGTCCACCAGTGATTCCTTGCATCTTGGTCTCCTCTTGTGCTGTCTCGCGTTAGCGAGGCTACTTCCGTCATTGTCTCTGGCGCTCGGTCTCAGCTGGTTCGATGGGAGGCGAACGTGAAAGGCCCGCGCTTCGCGTCGGGTTCTGCGCGCTGAATCCTGATCTGCGTGCAAGTCGTTTCCCCGGGAGCACGCAACGACCATGCGCTTAGAAGTTATCCGTAAATTATGTTGACGCCCAGCGGAACCTTCCGAAACGCGATGATCGCTGCGGCGAGGTGGTTGAGCGCGACGAAGCTGCGTTCGAGTTTCTCGTAC
>Ga0073899_10004332_pt1 | contig 12438 bp, 11 predicted proteins | sample KloWWTmetaKNB5Ph_FD_88975 | JGI IMG/M metagenome (GOLD analysis project Ga0073899, IMG submission 88975) | Active sludge microbial communities from Klosterneuburg, Austria, studying microevolution and ecology of nitrifiers - Klosterneuburg... | ecosystem: Engineered > WWTP > Aerobic digester >... | reverse complement strand
TGGGTGGGGCAGATGCTCTCGACCCTGATCTTGGGCGCCAAGGGCGTGTGGGCCCACGACCCATATTTCGACTACGTCGATCGCTGGATGAACGGCGACGTGGACGGCGGTGGGACGGCCAGCGCCTTCGAGCAGGAGATGTGGAAGGCCTATCGCAAGAACCTGCCGGCCAGCGCGGTCTCACCCACCTGCAATGCCGGCGGAAGCGGCGGCACGGGCGGCACCGACGGCGGCGCGGGCGCTGCCGGTGCCGGGGGCGCTGCCGGCGCCGGGGGCGCGGGCGGTTCGGCAGCGGGGGGCGGCGGCACCGGCGGTGGCAAGTCCGCCGACGACGGCGACGACGGCGGTTGCGGGTGTCGCACGCCGGCGCGGGCGCCGAGCGGAGCAGCGCTCTTCGGGCTCACGTGGCTAGCGTTCGCGCTCGCGCGACGCCGGCGCTGAAGCGTTCAGTGCACCATGGCGCAGCGTCAGGGCAGCTGCTTCCACTCGGTTTCGAACTGGCCCTTGGACTTGTTCCAGCGCCAGGTCGCCGTGAAGCGCACACGCTTCGCGCCCTTCCCGGAACCGTGAGCACAGCCCCCACTCCAGGCCCAGGTGTCCGAGTTGGCGCTCACCACCAAGCGTCCGGGTGGGAGGTTCCACTGGTCCTGACAGTCGCTCAGAAGATTGCTCTCGAGCTCTCGATCGACCAGATCCTTCGGCGGCTGCTGGTCGAAGTCGACGGCGTGGAACGCGGGGGGGACAGCGCTCGCGACCATCCACTCGTAGTAGCCAGGTTCGTACCAAGCCACGATCAGCTTGCCATCCAGCAGGAATGCTCGCTGCTCCGCGTGGTCCCACCGCACGGCACCCAGCGTCTTGCCTTGCTTCGAGATCTCGAGCATCCGGATCGGCGCCTTGGTTTCGCCCAGGTCGTAGGCGCCCACGTTGGAAGCCTTGGTATGCAAGCCGAGCTGCTTGGGGGAAAGCTCCATCTTCGTCCGATGCTCGAGGATCTCGAAGTGCTCGGGGTCGTCGGCCCGATACGAAATGCCGAATTTGCCATAGAGGAAGCTTCCGTAGCTCTCGAGCCGATTCGGCTTCCCCTGCAACGCCATCAACGCCTCGCGGAGTTCGGCGTGCGGCTGGAAGCGCACCGGGTTGGGGAAGGCCACATCGATCGGCTTCGAGCGCGCCTCGGCCAGCGGGCGACCGGACGCACCCGCCCACGCTAGCACGTCTGCCAGCGCCGGCGTCGAGAGGCGTGGCAGCGCCGAGAGCGGGAGCGACACTTCCACGCTCACGCCCTTCGGCCGCGTCTTCCAGACCGCCTTCGCTGCGGCGATCGGCTCGAGCTTGCCCGACTCGAGCACCTCACTCACTCCGCTCGCTTCGAGTTTGAGCTGTCGCGTATGGCGCTTCGCCAGCCGGCTCACGAGCTCCCGATACCGGCTGAGCGCGTCGAGGCAACGGGCGGTCACTGCCCGGGGGCGAGGCTTCCCGGTGAGCTCGACGTCGCCGCTGGGGCAGCACACGCTCACGAAACGGCACTCGTTTTCGGTGACGGGGATGGTGTACCCGTTGACGTTCGAGTCGTAGGGCTCGGGCAGGTCAGGCGGGTCCGTGGCGAGCCCGAGCCAGATGCCGCCGCTGAACGGTTCACGAAGCAAGGCTCCCACCAGGATCGCGTCGCGGCTCACGGCGATCGCGAGGTACGAGCCGTCCGGATGCTGTGACCCCTGGCGGCCAGCCAGGGAACCCCACTCGCCGAGATCCGCGTCGGCCGTGAACGCCCGGGGCGGGTCGTGACCGGTCAGCACGAGCCCGTCCGGCGGCGCGGCAACGATGCCAGCATCTTGGGGTGACGCGGGCTTTGGGGGCTGCGCAACGCTGGCGCTCGAGGCGGGCTTTGACGTGTCGGTGCCGGGCGATGCCTCGAGCACGGCTCCGTGGCCGGCGCAGCTCGCGAGCAGAAGGAGTGACGCGACCAGCGCTGGCGATCTCGGGTGCATGTTCAGCGCACGATGGCGCAGCCCACGGCGGTGAGCGGCGACTGGTTGTTGTCGGGGCGGCACTCGACCAGCTTCTTCGGCGCCGGATCGACCACGGCGTAGGCCTTGGCCTTGCCGCCCGAGAGGTCCAGGTCGTCGGGCGCCGGAACGGGCACGATCAGCGTCTCGACCTGCAGCGGGAACAGCGGGTGGGTGGTGGTGGCGGTGCCCAGCAGCTTGCCGCCCTCGCGATGCACGTTCACGGTCACGCCGGCGGGCATCGGCGCGCTGCCCACGTTGCGCACGAACACGCGGACGCCGTAGGGCTTCGCGCAATTCGGCAGCACCGTGACCACGGCGTCGGGGGCGCCGAACTCGCCGCCCACCTGCTTGTTCTGGCGGAAGTTGTTCAGGCCCGCCACGGTCCAGTTGCTGGCCTCGTTCTTGGGGATGGTGCCGTCGTCGCCCACGTTGGTCACGTGATAGGTGTGCTGGTTCCAGACGGGTCGCGTCTGCACCCAGCTCTTCGACGCGCTGCCCAATACGCGCACGCCCGACTGGATGGTGCCGTCGCAGATGTAGCTGGGGTTCGAGCCCGGCTTGTTCGAGAACGAGTTGGCGACCAGCACCACGTCGGCCTGCCCGTCGGCGTCCACGTCGGCCACCACCGGGTACTCGAGCAGCGAGCCGGTGGTGTTGCAGATCGGGGTGGCGGTGTCTTGCCCGGTCTTGCCGTCGTAGATGTGGACGCGCTGGGTGTCGTTGTAGAGCACCTCGACCTTGCCATCGCCGTCGAAGTCGAACACCGCCGAGCCGGTCGAGCCGTTGTCTTCGTCCGTGGGCTTGGACCACAGCGCGAGGCCGGCAAGCGTGCTCGGCAAGCCGCCGTTCATCAGCTTCTTGCCGTCGAGCACCACATACCCACGGAAGCCGACGAAGCCGGCGTCGGGGGTGCCGTCGCCGTCGAAGTCGCCCGCGGTGATCGGCCCCATGCCGAACGACCAACCCCAGGCGCCGCCCGGATCGACGTGCGCCTTGAAGGGCGCGCGCAAGATCTTGGCCTTGCTGGGCTCGGCGGCGTCGTAGCGCCAGAGCACCACCGAGTTCGAGTCGCCCAGCGTGGCGATCACCTCGGGCTTGCCGTCCTTGTCGAAGTCCACCAGCGAGGGCACGAGCCACGTCCCCGAGATGCTCGCCGTCAGATCGATGGTGAGGGCGCCGGCTGCGTCGTACACCCGGTTGGCGAACACGATCTCGGGCTTGCCGTTGCCGTCCAGGTCACCCACGGTGTGATACCCGCTGGGCACCGGCGAGAAGACCTTCTTCACCGCGCCGGTCGCGCCGTCGATGATGCCGCCGCCCACCACCACCTCGGGGGCGCCGTCGCCGTCCAGATCGGCGATGGCCGGCATGAAGCACGAGGCCGCCGCGGTCCAGAGCGGCTTGCCGTCTGCGCTGAAGGCCAGGACCGACCCGCCGCCGGCCGCGCACGCCACGATCTCGTTGCCGTTCTTGCCGTCCAGATTGCCGCCGGCCAGCGACGCGCCCGGTGAGATGCCCGGCGCGCTCCACAGCTCGGAAATCGCCCCCTTCTTGATCGAGAGCGCGTGCAGCACGCCAGTGGTCTGCCACGCGCCGCCGCTGAAGGTGGTGACCAAGATGTCCGCGGCGTCCATCGCGGTCACCTGGCCGTCGCAGTCGTCGTCGTCGAGCTGGGTCACCAGCGGCGTCATCATCACGTCGCTGGCATAGGGCGCGGTGGGCGACGTGACGTTGGCCGGCCACGAGTACTTCACCACCGGGTCGAACTTCTGCGACACCGGCACCTCGCACTTCTCGACGCAGTTCTCGGTCTGACCGGGGGAGCACTGCGGCGGGCGGGGCAGGCATTTGCCCTTGGGCGCAGCACAGGTGGTGATCGGACCCGAGCTGAGCGAGGGCTCGCAGTACTCGCCGGGCGCACACTGCGCCGAGCTGGTGCACGACGCGCCCGGCGTCACGCACTTCTGGAACGAGCACACCTCGCTCGCGCCGCAGCACTTGCTGCCGCACGCGCGCTCTTCGGCACAGCACGCGCTCACCACGCAGACCTCGCCGTTTTCGCACGCGGTGGTGCAGCCCGTCACTCCGCCCCCCGAGCCGCCGCCGCTGCCGCCCGTGGCGCCGCCGCTCCCGGACGACCCGCCGGCCCCGCCCGTGCCGCCACCGCCCGTCCCGCCGCTGCTGCCGCCCGAGGTGTCGTCGTCCGACGAGCACGCCGCGAGAGCGAGCGCCACGAGAGAAACCGTTCCGAGCCTGCTCCAGATCATGGTCCGCCGATTATCTGCCAGCGGGCCAGCGCCGCGTGGAAATTCGTCGGGCGGGCCGCGGCGCCACCGCGGACGATGCGGGCTACTCGAGCGGACCGGCTTCGATGATCACCGCGGGCCCAGCTGCCTTGTTCTGCAGCACGAGCGCCCAGTGGATGGCGCCCCGCGACGCGAGCTCGTCCGCGATCGAGGTGTTGGCGAGGGCGCTCATGGCCGCCGCCGTCGAAGCGTCGTCGAGCGGCTCCGCGATGGGGCTCTGGCCTCCGCCGAGCAAGATCCCTTTGGCCGCGGGCATCTTTGCGGTCGAAGCGCACGGCGTCGGCTCGAGCCAGCTGGCCGCCGGCGGATGCATGGCGGGCGGCAGCGGCGCGTCCAGCGCGAACTCGGTCTTGATCTTCAGCGCCAAGAGGCCCGTCTGCGCGCTGACCAGCGCGACCCCGCCGAAGTCCATCGGATCGTGGAAGAACACGTAGGCGTTGGGGAGCGCGCCGGAAGCGTTGCCCAGGCCTGCGGGATCCAGGCCTGCCTGTGCCAGCGCCTGGGCGTTCGCGAGGGTGATCGAGCCGGGCGGGCCGCAGGTCACAGCGAACCGGGTCGGCGCTGGCGGGATCCGGAGGACGGCGGTGCACACCTGGCCGGCAGGCACCGAGCCGACGACGCCGCTGAAGTGGGCCGGCGAGCACGTCGCGGGGCTGCCGCCGCCGGTTCCCCCACCGCCGGCTCCCCCGCCGGGGGACGCGCCCGCGCCGCCCGATCCCGCACCCACCGGGCCGCCTGGTTCCGCAGCCTGATCGCAGGCGGACATCGCTACCGAGAACGCGAGCGCCAGCTTGTATCCGAGCCCCATCGACGACCCCGGTCGGAGTATGGCACGGATCGAGTGAGCGTGGTGCCCGGGGCACCGCGACCCACCCGCCGCTTACTGCGGGCAGGTGTTGTCCACGTACCAGGTCTTGCCGGTCTTGATCAGGGTGCACTCTCCGGTGCACGTGGCCGCCTTGCAGGCGCGGGTGTTGGGACCGAACCCGAGCGTGGGGCACTGCTGCGGCAAGCCCCAGCACGTGCCACCCAGATCGGAGACGCCGCACATGACGGCGCTGTTGACGCCGTAGTTGCAGAACGTGCCCGTCGGACACGGCAACCCCGCGAGGCCGCCGCAGGTCTTGCCGCCGGCGCTGCACGCTCCCGAGCCCTTGACCGATGCCTGGTTGTTCGCAGCGACAGTAACGTTCCAGTAGGTGACGCCGTCGCAACCACAGACTGGCGTCTTGCCGTTCGTCTCTTTCGGGATCGCCACGCAGGTGCCGGCGCCGCACGTCGACGACTCGCAGTACTGACCCGTTGGGCACTTGGTGGTACCCCAGGTGCACGCCTGACCCCCGCCGCCTCCGGTGCCACCGGTCGCGCTTCCACCGGTGCCACCGGTCGCGCTTCCACCGGTGCCACCGGTCGCGCTTCCACCGGTGCCACCGGTCGCGCTTCCACCGGTGCCACCGGTCGCGCTTCCACCGGTTCCGCCGGTCGCGCTTCCACCGGTTCCGCCGGTCGCGCTGCCACCGGTTCCGCCGGTCGCGCTTCCGCCGGTTCCGCCGGTCGCGCTTCCGCCGGTTCCGCCGGTCGCGCCGCCGCCGGTTCCACCGGTCGCGCTGCCGCCAGCGCCCGACGTGCCACCGGTGGCGCCACCGCCAGCGCCCGACGTGCCACCGGTGGCGCTGCCGCCGGTGCCACCGCCATCCGACGAGTCGTCGCCCGAGCAGGCGACCAACGAAATTGCCAACCCCAAGCCCAAAAGCCCGCGCCTCATGCGCCAATCCTACCCGGCGCGCGCCCCGCGTCCACCCACAGGACCACGCGCAACACCCGAGGGCGGCTGGAACGCGCTGCGGTGAACGAAATGGCGCGTTGGGCGCCAAAGCGTGCGTCGGAACGCGCTGCGGTGAACGAAATGGCGCGGTGGGCGCCAAAGCGTGCGTCGGAGCGCGCTGCGGTGAACGAAATGGCGCGGTGGGCGCCAAAGCGTGCGTCGGAACGCGCTGCGGTGAACGAAATGGCGCGGTGGGCGCCAAAGCGTGCGTCGGAGCGCGTGGCGGGCCGGAAATGGCCCGGCCAGGACCGGGCTTCCGCTCGGCCCGCGCGACCCTACGCTACTTTCCGATGCTGCTCACGCGCCGCCGCTTGATCCTCGGGGCCGCCGCCGCGGTCCCGATCGGCGTGCTCGCGCTGTCACGCAAGGAGAGCTCGATGCCCACCGTCACCCCCGAAGGGCCGCGCCGCGTGCGCGAGATCGAGCGCGTGGTCACCGCGCAGCGCACCAGCGACGGTGCCGGCGTGAACCTGAATCGCATCCTCGGCGGCCGAGAGCTGCCGATGCTCGACCCCTTCCTGCTGCTCGACGAGTTCCAGTCCGACAACCCCAACGACTACATCGCCGGCTTCCCCGATCACCCGCATCGCGGCTTCGAGACGGTGACCTACATGCTGCACGGCGCCATGGAGCACCGCGACAGCGTGGGCAACCACGGTCGTCTGGGCCCGGGCACGGCGCAGTGGATGACCGCGGGCCGCGGCATCATCCACTCCGAGATGCCCAAGCAAGAGCGCGGACTGATGTGGGGCTATCAGCTCTGGGTGAACCTGCCCCGGAAGAACAAGTGGCGTGCGCCGCGCTATCAGGACATCCCGGCCGAGAAGATCCCGGAGCGCGACCTCGACGGAGCCCACCTGCGCGTGGTGGCAGGGAATGCCGCGGCGAGCACCGGGCCGGTGCAGGGCATCGACGTCGAGCCGCTGTTCCTGGACCTTGCGCTGACCAAGGGCGCGCGCTTCGCCCACGATCTTCCGGCAGGGCACACCGCCTTCGTCTACATCGTCGAGGGCGCGCTGCGCGTCGGCCCGTCGAAGCGCGAGCTGCGGCGGGGCCAGCTGGCGGTGCTCGCTCCGGGCGAGAGCTTCGAAGCCCACTGCGACGCCGAGCAGGGGAGGGGCCTGCTGCTCGCCGCGCGCCCGCTCGGCGAGCCCGTCGCGCGGCGCGGCCCCTTCGTGATGAACACCGACGACGAGATCCGGCAGGCGTTCGACGACTACCGCTCGGGGCGTCTGGTCGGCGGCTGACGCGCCGGGCGAGCCGCCGAAGTCGAAACGCGACAACCAGAGCTTCCGCTTCTGGCTCTTCGACCCGACCAGCACGCGCTTCGTCTCGAGCACGGAGCTGGAAGATCTGTTGATGCCGCGGGCGGTGTGGTCCAAGACGGTTCACCTCGGCGAGACACCGACCGGAGCCTCACTGCCCAAAGGGTTCACGCAGTAGAAGATCCGCTACGAGCGGCGAGGTGGACAGCAGAGGAAAGTGTTCGACGGGCCGGCGCGCTAGCTCTTGTGTCGACCCCCGCCCGTGGTATTCCTCTACGTCATGCGACGGCTGGTGGTGGGGTTGGCGTTGGTGGGCATTTTTGGTGCGTTCGCGTGTTCCTCGGACGACGACGGCGGCGGCTCGTCCGGTGGGGGCAGCGGCGGCAGCTCGGCCAGCGGCGGCAGCTCGGCCAGCGGCGGCAGCTCGGCCAGCGGCGGCAGCTCGGCAAGCGGCGGCAGCTCGGCAAGCGGCGGCAGCTCGGGCAGCGGCGGCGGTGGTGGAAGCTCGGCCAGTGGCGGCACGGGCGGCAGCGGCGGCACGGGTGGCAGCGGCGGCACGGGCGGCAGCGGCGGCACGGGCGGCAGCGGCGGCGACGCCTCGACCGGCGACGCGCCGACGGACTCCACGGCGGACGGCGACGGCGCCCCCGACGCAGGCAAGAGCTTCGACCTCGCCGCCGACTTCCCGGGGACGGCGAACCCGAACGGTCCCTGGACGTACGGCTGGGCGGCGACGCTCGCGGGCTCGCTGACGGTGTACCCCAAGCTCGAAAAGAACGCGGTGGGGCCGATCTGGAACGACCCGGCGAACAACTCGTTGGGCACCCCCTCGGCCTGGAAGAACAACTCGTCGGGCATTCTCTACGGCGTGCCGGTGGGCATGGTCTCGCTGCATCCCGGGCAAGCCGGGGAGTACAGCGTCGTCCGCTTCAAGGCGCCCGCCGCCGGCACGTACTCCGCGAGCGTCAAGTTCTTCAGCGGCGACACCGGCGAGACCGACGCGAAGGTCTACGTCAACGGCACCAGCGTCTTCACCAGCGTCACCTCGACCGATCCGACATACGCCGTGCCCCCGACGGCGCTCGCCAGCGGCGCCACCATCGAGCTGTGGGTCGGCCCATCCGGTTCGGGCATCTCGGACAACACGCCGGTCAGCTTGACGATCCAGGCACAGTAGCTCGGACGGGGCGCGCCCCCGCGGTTCTTCCCATGCCTCGAATCGCACTCCGGCTTCAGCGCTGCATCGGGGTGGTCGGCTTCGCCCTCGCCGTTTCCACCGTCGCCCGCGCCGAAGAACCCCCGATCGATCTCGACGCCATCGGCTCGGTGCGCGTCGGTGTGGGGCATTCGACGCTGCTGCGCGCGCGCATTCTGTCGCTGTCGTTCGAGGATCAGATCCGCGTCCATCGCCTCTCGGACACCGTGGGCATCACGGCCATCTTCGGTATGGACGCGCAGCGCCCGCTCGACTTCGACTCTCCGCGCCTCGGCTTTCTGGCGACCGGCCTCGGCGCCGGCCTCTTGATCCACCAGCCGCCCGGCCCGGCGCTCACCCTCGGCCTGACCGGAGCGCCGCTCTGGCAGAGCAAGGACGACAGCACGCATCTCGCGGGGTTCGGCGCCGCGCTCCGCGTCGAGGGCTACCCGTTCTACCAGACGCTGATCGAAGCCGTGCACTGCCGCCGCGGAGTGATCGCGACCTACGTGCTCAGCGGGTTGCACGTCTGGGCGCTCGGGCGCCGCGACTTCATCGGGCTCGGCGGCGAGAGCTGGGCCATGGGTCTTGGCTTCGACCTCGGCCGCAACGCCATCTTGCCGGTGCTGGGCGCAGTGCTGCCGGCAGCGTGTGGGAAGTGAGGCGCTGCCGCCGCCGGAACGTTGACCTACCTGCCAGCGCGTGGCCATGCGATGATCGCTCCGTGGGCGCTCCCAGCTCCGACCCCGAGACCCTCGCCGCGTAGTTCCAGCCGGTACACCCCGAGTTGTTCGCGGATCCGCGGGTCGGGTCGCTGCTCTCGAAGCTGCGCGACGAAGATCCGGACCTGATCCTGGCCGTCGCCGACGTCGATCGCTCGCAGATCCGTGATGCGCTGGCTCGTACTCCCGAAGAGCGCCTTCGGGAGTGCCATCGCATGGCTGAAGCCTTCCAGGGTATGCGCGTTGTCACTGGCTGACGACTCCCAGACGCTGCTGGCCGGCCTGGCCGCCGCCGGCGTGGAGCTGATCGTGGTCGGAATGAGCGCGGCTGTGGCGCGTGCGAATCGCGCCAAGGACCGCGCCGTGCTCCCGCTGCTGATCGCCACGCTCGACGAGCTCGAAGCCCGCCGCCGCTGAGCGAGGAATCAACCGGCTCCTGTGCCCCGCGCCCTAGTCAGTTCCTCGTAGGCCGTATGGGAACGAGCGCGTCCCGGAACTCCCGAGCGTACAGGCAACGAGCCTCAGCGCGCTGTTCCGCTGAGCCAAGGCCGTGTGATCGTCCGCGCGCACGCGGGGGCTTGGCACGCCGCCGCCCGAGTGCCAGGCTCGCGGCGCCATGGGGTTTCGCTTTCGCATCGCGCTCGTCTGCTTCGCGGCGGGCATGGCCCTTTCCTGCAAATCACCCGAGCACGGCCCACCGCCCCAGCCGACTCCGGCCGCGACGCCAAGTGGCTCTGCGGCACCCGAGCCACCGAAGGGGCCGCCCAGCTTCCACCTCGAGTCTGCGGCGTTCGCGCTGCACACCAGCATCCCGATGAAGCACACCTGCGAGGGCGCCGATCTCTCGCCGCCGCTGTCGTGGGGCGACGCGCCGGCGGGCACCAAGAGCTTCGCGCTGATCGTCGACGATCCGGACCTGCCCGACCCCGCGGCGCCGAAGCGTCAGTGGGTGCACTGGGTGGTGTACGACATCCCGGCGAGCGCCACCGGGCTGCCCGAAGGGCTGAAGAAGACGCCGGAGGGCGCGCGGGACGGGCACAACGACTGGGGCAAGCCGGGCTACGGCGGCCCCTGTCCGCCCATCGGGAATCACCGCTACTACCACAAGCTCTACGCGCTGGACGTCGTGCTCGGTGACAAGGGGCCGCTTACGAAAGCCGAGCTCGAGAAGGCGATGGAGGGGCACGTGCTGGCCCGCGTCGAGCTGGTGGGCCTGTATCAGAAGCAGAAGCCCGCGCCGAAGAAGTGAGGGCCGGTTGCGCTGAGCGCGACGCTCAACGGCGTCGTCGTCGCGCCGCCCGCTCGAGGACGTCGGCGTCCGCGAGATCCTGGGGTCTGCCGGCGGCGCGCTTGGACGCGAGGAGGTCTTCGAGTGCGACGAACGTGACCGGTGCGCGTCCGTAGCAACCCGTGGCCCGCCGCTTCCATGCCGTAGCGAAGGAAGGGACGCCGTCGATGCTGGTCAGGATGTCGATGCGGACCGGCGCGACGCCAAGCACGATGAGCGTTCGAGGGTTCTGCAGCTTCGCCTCGGTGACGTTCGAAGCGTCAGTTCCCAGAAAGGCGCGGATGGCGGCACGCACACGCTTGGCGTTCGCTGGGGTCCTATCGACCAGGATGTCGATGTCCTTCGTCGCCCGGGGGCGAGCGTGAAAGCCGACCGCGTACCCGCCCACCACCAGGTACCTGACGCGATGGGCGTTCAGTAACGCGATGAACTCTTCGAAGTCGGGGAACGTCACTCTTGCCCTCCAGCCGCAGGCCGTCGCGCACGCACTCGCCGACCCACTCGAGGCGGCGATCCGGAGTCAGCGAGAGCCATGCCTCCAAGCCGTCGTCGGCGTCGACGGGCATTACCGTGACGGTCCAGCGGCGCCCGGAGCGGTCCGCGACCACCACCGACGACTTCGTGCTCGGCCGACGCGACATCGACGGTGAGGCTACCACGCCCAGCCGGACAGGTCGTGCCGAGGGCGGGCTCACTGGTTGTGGCAAGACAGCCCAGGGGGGCCCTTGCCCACCTTCCCCAGCCGGGCCACCGCGCGGTGGCGGAAGCAGCCGAGCACGTGGTCGTTGACCATGCCCACCGCCTGCATGTGCGCGTAGATGATGGTCGAGCCCACGAAGTTGAAGCCGCGCCGCTTCAAGTCCTTGCTGAACGCATCCGAGATCGCGCTCCGCGGTGGGATCTGCTTCATGCTCTGCCAGCGGTTCTGCACTGGCTTCCCACCCACGAAGCCCCACTGATATTCGGCGAAGCTGCCGTGCTCTTTCTGCACCTCGAGGAAGGCGCGGGCGTTCCGAACGGCCGAGGCGATCTTCAGGCGGTTTCTCACGATGCCCGAGTCGTCGAGCAGCGCCGCGAGCTTCTTGTCGTCGAAGCGCGCCACCTTCTTCGGGTCGAAGCGGGCGAAGGCCCGGCGATAGGCGTCGCGCTTCTTCAGGATGGTGATCCAGCTCAGGCCCGCCTGCGCCCCTTCGAGCACCAGGAACTCGAACAGCAGGCGGTCGTCGTGGACCGGCACGCCCCACTCGGTGTCGTGATAGGCGACATAGATCGGGTCGGTTCCGGCCCAGGCGCAGCGAGTCTTCGGGGCGGGCATCGCGCGCCAGCCTAACGCGCCCCGCCGGGCGCGGTCACGCGGGCTGCTGCTCGGGCGGCAGGGTGCTCAGGAACGGCGCGCGCAGGGTCTGGATGTGCTCGTCGATGCGGTCTTCGCTCCAGCCCTGGGTGGAGATCGGCGGCAGGAAGATGACCCGGACGTTCGACGGGTTCAGCGTCAAGCTCGAGCGCTTCCACGCGTGCTGCAGGCCGATGGTCACCATCGGGACGATCGGCAGCCCCGTTGCCAGCGCCATGTGCACGATGCCCTTCTTGAACGGGAGCAAGCGCCCAGAGTCCGAGCGGGTGCCCTCGGGCAGGATGCACAGGTGCAGCCCACGCTCGCGCAGGAAGGTCGCGGTGCGCTCGAGGGCGCGCTTGGCGCGACCGGTGCGCTCGCGATCCACGAACACGTGGCCGGCGAGCCACCAGGCCTGACCATAGAAGGGGTAGTAGAGCACCTGCTTCTTCGCCACGCCCACGGTGCCCGCCGGCGTCAGCCAGATGGTGG
>Ga0073899_10004329_pt1 | contig 12441 bp, 5 predicted proteins | sample KloWWTmetaKNB5Ph_FD_88975 | JGI IMG/M metagenome (GOLD analysis project Ga0073899, IMG submission 88975) | Active sludge microbial communities from Klosterneuburg, Austria, studying microevolution and ecology of nitrifiers - Klosterneuburg... | ecosystem: Engineered > WWTP > Aerobic digester >... | reverse complement strand
GGGGGCGGCGGGTTCTCCACCTGGGGCCGGGGGACGGACTGTTCCCGCTCGGGCACCTTGGGCAGCTTGCGGTCCTTCGGCGGGGTGGCGTCGACGGCGACCCAGCCGAGGCCGTCGAGGTTCACCTCGGTCCAGGCGGAGACGTCGGATCCCTTCACCTGGGCCGTCCCGGCCTGCGCGGTAACGTAGCCGTACACGACCCGCGCCGGCACCCCCGCCGACCTGGCCAGCAGCGCCATGACCACGGCGTACTGCTCCTCGTCGCCGATCATCGCGGCCGTGTCGGCGAGCACCTCCTCGAGACGCCCCTCGTGGTGGCCGGGCAGCGACGGGGCGTCGGCCGGGTCGACGCCGTGGGAGTAGTAGCCCTCGCGCAGCTTGTCGCGGTAGGACGCGATCGTGGCTCCGGCCCCCGCCGCGCCCCACTTGGCCGCGAGGTCGCGCAGCACGTCCGGGGTCGGGGCGGCGGGCGGCAGGGTCAGCGGGGGGGCGGTGGTCGCGGCGGTCACCTGACCGGGCGTCGGGTCGGCGGCGACCACCACGGTGAGGCGGTAGGTGTCGCCGCGGACCAGGCCCACAGGCGTGACGCCGGACCCGGTCGCCTGGTTGTAGTAGAACGAGTCCTCGATCGCGACGCCGCGCGGCCCGCCGAACCGGGCCCGGATCGTCTGGCCCACGGTCGGCACCCACACGCCCGCGTAGTCGCCGACCGTGATGCCCACGTCGAGCCTGGTGCCCCGGGCCGCGTCGTCGACGCTCTCGCCGATGCGCTTGAACGCGCCGCCGTCCGGGGCGGCCTGCGACGTGTCGGTGACGTTGTAGGTGAACCCGTCGTAGGCGTCCATCGTCGCCAGCCGCACCCTGGTGCCCTGGGGAGCACCCGTGATCGTGAAGAGGATCCGGTCGACGTTGTCGGTGACGTTGAGCCGGAACCCCTGGAGCGGCGACGCGTACCGGTGAAGGTCGAGGGGAGGCTTCACGGACCCGCGCGCGGTCACCCGTGGCTCGGTCGGCTGCAGCAGGGGGGCGGCCGCCGCGGCGGCACCTCCGGTGAGCCCGAGCACCAGGGCTCCCGTGACCACGGTGGGCCACGCGACCCCCCGCTTGCGTTCGACGAGGGCCCCCCGCAGCTGGGCGCGCCGGTACGACGTCCAGACGAGGACCACGGCCAGGAAGCCGAGGCCGACCGCCACCGGACGCCACGACGTGCCGGTGCCGAAGCCGAAGGCGACGACGAGCGCGGCTGCCGGCGGCAGCCACGCGAGGACCGGCCGCCCGGACCGGAGCGACAGCGTGAGCGCGGACAGTGCGGCGACCAGGCCGGTGACGACCACCGGGACGAGCAGGTAGCTCGTCTCCCCCAGCGGCGGGTCGACCGTGAGCATCGCCTTCCAGCCGAACACCGGACCCAGCAGCAGGCCCCACAGCGACCGTGGCGTGGGGACCACCCCGGCGATCCCGGCCGACGGCATGGCCAGCACCGTGCCGAACACGAGGTAGGCGACCACGGCGGCCGAGGCCGTGGCGGCGGGGCCGAGCCGGCGCCAGGCGGCCACACCGGCGACCACCAGACCGACGAGCGCGGCCCCCAGCGACGCCACCCAGAGCCAGCCGTGACCGTACGTCGGCAGCCAGGCCAGGGTGACGAGCGCCGTCAGCGCGAGGACGGCGACCGAGTCCACCGCCACCCAGCGCACCTGGCCGGCCCGGTCGAGCTCCCGCGGCGAGGCTGTCTGACGACTGCCCGGACGCTTCGCCGAGGGCGCGACCCGCACCAGGCCCCGGCGTGGGGAACCCAGCCGGGCGCGGAGCCGCTGCACGAGGTTCACAGCATCGTCCGTCGCATCGCACGCGGGAGATCGGCGAGGGTCGGCAGCTGCACCAGGGTGATGTTCGACACCGTCGCCACGCTCAGCACCGCCGACTCCGACACCCGGACCGCGACGACGCGGCAGTCCAGGTCGAGCACCGTCGCGGCCTGACGCAGCCGGTCGGCGCGCACCTTCGACCCCGTCACGAGGATCACGATCGAGGCGTTGGACTCCCGGTCGCGCACCAGCCGTGCCACGTCGCCCACGCCGGTGTTCTCGAGCCGTTGCACGCGCGACAGCTCGTTGAGGATCCTGGTGGCGGACTGTCCGGGGTGCACGTCGACGTTGGTCACCAGGGCGAGCGGGTTCTCCTCCCGCACGGCCTGCATCACGAACGATGCGGCCACCGACACGGCGTCCTCGAACTCGTCGTCGGCCCCGTAGGAGTCGTCGGACTGGTCGAGGGCCACCGCGATCCGGGACTGGCGGGTCTCCTCGTACTGACGCACCATGAGGTCGCCCGTCCGGGCCGACGACCGCCAGTGGATGTGGCGCCGATCGTCGCCGGGGACGTACTCCCGCAGCGCATGGAAGCTCATGTCGGCGCTCGTCAGACGGGGTGTCGGGTGGCCCTCGAGATCGTGCACGAATCCGGTCTGCCGCCCGGGCAGGCGCACGGTACGGGGGTGGACGAAGACCTCGGTGGCCCCCGTCCACCACGTGTCGCGCCCCATCAGGCTGAACGGGTCGCCCTGCACCGACCGCGCCGGGCCCACGGTCACGACCGAGCGCCGCCGGGTGGGGATCACGAAGGAGTCGGCGTGCGCCGCCCCGACCGCGAGGGACGGCACCGCGAGCGAGGCGGTCCGGTCGCCGATCGGCAGGTCGATCCGGCTCGGGAACGAGCGTCGCCCGCCGTCGTTCCGCACCACCAGGCTGCCGCTCGCCGGGTCGCCGACCGCCACGTAGGTCTCCGGCACGTGCAGCTCCACCGCGTAGCGGGGACGTCCGATGGTGAAGAGCGACGCGACCGCCACCAGCGCCACCGCGAGGACGCCCGCCACCCGCAGCTCCTGCCAGCGGAGCAGCCAGCCGGCCGCGGACAGCACCACGGCAGCACCCAGCAGCCACCAGCCGGACGTGCGCATGCCCAGGCGGCGCGATAGCGCGGCGACCACCTCGGCGAGGTCGCGCCGGGTGACCGGGTCGACCTCGGGCGGCGGCGACCACGCCGCCTCGGGGGGCACGCCGGCCACCGGACCCGGAGGGAGCTCCGGGGCCGGCGACGCGTCGGGCAGGACGGCGGCGGTCATGCCGTCGCGCGCTCCGTCGGCGGCGGGACGGTGCCGATGACCCTGGCCATCACCTCGACGGCGGTGATGCCGTTGAACTCCGACTCAGGATCGAGGATGAGACGGTGCGCCAGACAGGGGATGGCGAGGATCTTCACGTCGTCGGGAACCACGTAGTGGCGCCCGAGCGAGGCCGCCCAGATGCGCGAGGAGCGCACGAGCGCCAGCGCGCCCCGGATCGACACGCCGAGCCGCACGTCGTCGGCTCCCCGGGTGGCCTCCACGAGCCGGGCGATGTAGTCGAGGACCGAGGCCTCGATGTGCACCGACTGCCCCAGCTGCCCCATCTCGGCGACCGCCTGGGTGGTGATGACCGGGGCCAGGGCCGCCGACTGCGGTCGCGAGCCGCCCGTCTGCAGGATCCGCAGGGTCGCCTGCCGGTCGGCGTACCCGAGGGTCGTCTTCATGAGGAAGCGGTCGAGCTGTGCCTCGGGCAGACGGTAGGTGCCCGCCTGTTCGATCGGGTTCTGGGTCGCCACCACCATGAACGGCTGGCCGACGTCGTAGGACTTGCCGTCGACGGTGACCCGGTTCTCCTCCATCACCTCGAGCAGGGCGGCCTGCGTCTTGGGCGAGGCCCGGTTGATCTCGTCGGCGAGCACGATCGAGGCGAACACCGGGCCGCGGTAGAACTCGAACACGCCCGACTTCTGGTCGTAGATCGTGACGCCGGTCACGTCGGACGGGAGCAGGTCCGGGGTGAACTGGATGCGGCTGTGGGTGCCCTGGACGGTCTGGGCCATGGCCCGGGCGAGGGTCGTCTTCCCGGTGCCCGGGTAGTCCTCGAGCAGAAGGTGCCCTTCGGCGAGCATGCACGTGACCGCGAGGCGCACGGCCTCGGTCTTGCCCATGACGGCCCGCTCGATGTTGCGTACGACCGAGGCGAACGTGTCGGCGAACCAGCGCGCCTGGTCGGGGGTCATGGCCATGGGTTGCTCCTGTCTGCTCTCGTCACCACGTGACGGAGCCGGTGTAGGTGTTGCCGCCGCCCTGGCCGCGGCAGCTGACCGTGCCGGGGGTGCCGGGCAGCGGCGCGGGGAGGTAGGTGAAGAGCACGGTGTAGCTGTAGCCGGGCGAGGCCGACGTCCCCGAGACGTTCTGGTTGCCGCCCACCGCGGCGGGCACGCTGCTGCAGGTGGCGGACGCCTCGGGCACGTAGTTCAGCGTGAGCACCACGGCGTCGCCGGACCTGACGGCCCGGGCCATCGGCAGCGCCGTCTTCGTGGTGGTGGGCCCGGCCAGGGTGTTGCCGCGCTGCGACGCGTAGGCCCAGACCGATCCTCCCGTGGCCTGGGCGAAGGCGGCCGAGACCCCGGTGTAGCCCAGCGGCTGCGCGCCCGCCTCGCTGCTGACGTGCAGTTCGAGCTCGGAGTCCAGGTTGCCGTTCTTGTCGCCCATCGCCACCGCGTACTCCATCGCGAACGTGCCCCCGCCGATCGAACGGGCGCGCGTGAAGGTGATGGTCACCGCGCCGGGCGGGCCGTGGGGGTGCGCGTCGTCCGACCAGTCGGTGTAGGCGCCCATCTTGCCCTTGGCCATGGGCGCCACGCGGAAGCGCGACATGGTGGTGGTGTTCGGGTAGGCCCAGTTGTACGAGAGCACCGCTCCCCCGGGCACCGTGCGAGTCTCGGTACCGGAGTTGTCGCGACGCTGCACCGACCACGAGTCGACCGGCTCGCCGTTGGCCGTCGCGGCACCGATCGCCACCGTGACCAGGTTGTTGCCGTCGGTGGCCGTGGGCACGCCGTTGGCCTTCGGCGCCCCGAACGCCGTGACCGCGGCGGTCGTGACGCCCGGCAGCGAGTCGCCGGCCTCGTTCACGGCGATCACGCCGTAGTAGAAGGTGCTGCCGTTGGGCGCGTCGACGGTGGTCTTCAGGCCCTGGATCCGCGACTCCACCACGTCGCCGAGGTTGGCGGCCGACGGCCCGCGGACCACCGTGTAGGACGACGGCTCGTCGCCGTTGGACTGCGCCGGCGGCGACCACGACACGGTCAGCTGGCCGCCCGCGTTGCTGGTGGCGTCGTCCTGGGCGACCACGTTGAGCGGCGGCGACGTCGGTGCGGAGGGCTTGGCCTGCCGGCTCGGCTCGGACGGGTCGGACGTGCCGGCGTTGTTCTCGGCGGTGATCGTGAACTGGTAGGTGGTGCCGTTGGTGAGGCCCGTCCAGAGGTAGACGTTCTCGGACGTGCGGTTGACGGTGGCGATCGTGGCCGTGCCGCTCCCGCCGGTGACCAGCTGCAGCTGGAACTGCCTGATCGGGGTGCCGTCGTTGCGCAGGGCGTCGGCGGCGGGCCAGGTGATGCGGAGCTGTCCTCCGGTCGGCCCGGTGCCACGGTCGACGGTCGGTGCCGCCATCTGCTCGGGTTTCACGTCGGGCACCATGACCGCCGACTCCGCCGACTCCGGCCCGAGCCCCAGCTGGTTCTCGGCCTGCACCTTGACCGTGTACTGGGCACCGTTGGTCAGTCCCGTCACCGTGCAGGTGGTGGTGGGGCAGGCGTCGTTGCGGCCCGTCGCCCCGCCGGGCGCGGTCGCCGTCATGACGTACTTCGTGATCGGCAGGCCGTTGTCGAGGGCGGACGTCCACGTGGCTGTGAGCTGCCCGTTGCCCACGGACTCCTGCCGCGGGGTGCCCGGCGCGGTCGGCTTCCCGCGGACCGTCAGCACGATGCGCCCGTCGACGTTGCGGTCGGGGTCCTTGGTGGCGTCCATCACGGTGTAGCGCACGCGCATCACGCCGACGAACGTGGGGTCCGGGGTCACCGTGACGATCGACCCGTCGACGCTCACCGTGCCCGCTCCGGACTCCACCGCGGTGGCCGGCAGCACGGTGAGCAGCGGGTCGGTGAGGCTGGACTTGTCGTTCGCGGTCACGTTCACGGTGGACGGCATGCCCTGGTTGGCCTCGGGGACCACGTCGTCGGTGACGCTCGTGCGGGGCCGGGTGGACGGCAGCACGACGACGGTCACCGTGACCCGGCCACGTGCCCCGTTCACGTCGGCGACCTCGGCCGAGAGCGTGGCCTTCAGCCCCTTCGGGGTCGACACGTCGGCCGACGCCGTCAGGAGGCCGTTGCTCGAGCCGACCTGCATCCCGGGCGGCACGGGGCCCTGGAACGGGCCGAACTCGAAGCGGTCACCCTCGGGATCGGTCACCACGTCGAAGAGGTTCCGCGTGACCGGCGCCTCCCCCGCTCCCACCTCGATCGTGATGTCGCCCGCCTGGGGAGCCTGGTTCAGCGACTGGCGCTTCTTCCGCTCCTCCTCGGGCAGCTGCGACAGCGGACGGGGCTCCACCTTGATCTTCATCGTGATGGTGGCCGACCGGGCGTCCTGCTGACCGGAGTCGAGATCCTCGACCACCTGGAACGTGATCGCGGCCGGACCGGAGTAGTCGATGCCCGCCTGGTAGATCAGGTCGCCGGCCGACTCCATGCGACCCGAGCCCGGGGCGGCCGACACGAGGTCGGCGGCGGTCAGCCGGACCCGGCGCCCCTGGGTGCCCTGCACGTGCTGGCCGACGGAGATGCGCAGCGGCTCGCCCGCGAGGACGCTCAGCTCGGCGGCCGGGTCCTTGAGCGTGGGGACGGCGTCCGCCTTGCCCGGCACCAGCACGAACCCGTACGACGTCAGGCCGTCGGCGTCGGTGACGGCGTAGCGAAGGGTGCGCATCCGGTCGCCGATGGGGATGCGCAGCACCGGGCCCTTCTCCCCGGCCACCGGCACCGCCGCCGGCCCGCCGCCCGTGTCGTAGGCGGGGACCGACAGCTTCAGTTGCTGCTTCGGGCCGTCGGGGTCGAAGTCGTTGCCGAGCACCGGCACGTCCACCGCCTCGCGCTGGAAGACCTCCTTGGCGTCGACCAGGTCGTCGCTGGTGACCGGCGCCAACAGAGGGGCCTGCGGGTCGGCCACGAGGGCGATGCTGCCCGAGGAGATCTCGCCGCGAGAGTCCTTGACGGAGTAGGAGCCGACCCAGCGGCCGGCCTCGTCCGGCATGCGGAACGAGAGGGTGCTGTCGTCGTTCGCCGTCACCGCGAAGGGGAACGAGACGCCGTCCTTGCTCGTGAACATGACCTGGTCGCCGTCCACGTCGAAGTCGTTGGCGAGCGGCTGGATCACCACGTCGCGCCCCGGCCTGGTGGTGATGGTGTCGTCGACGGCCGTCGGGCGCGTGTTCTGACGGCTGGCGGGCACCACGCCCACGCGGATCTCGCCGATGCCCTTGGCCCCGGCCGTGTCGGTGACCACGTAGCGGAACGTGTCGGTGCCCCGTCCGTCGGCGTAGGCCTCGTACTCGAGCCACCGCGGACCCACCGCGAGGACGCGGCCGAGTCCCGGTCCGGTGTGCAGACCGACCAGCCGCACGGTGTCGCCGTTGGGGTCGATGTTCTGCAGCGGCACCTGGATGCGGGTGACCGAGCCCGCCAGCACGCGTCCGGTGACCAGGAGCGGGGCGGGCGGCTGGTTCACCACGTCGGCCGAGATCACGTTGAACCGCACCTGGGCGGACGCCTTGCGGCCGAGGCTGTCCCGGATCTGGTAGGTGGCCGTCACGCGGCCGGGCACGCCGGGAGCGACGAACCGCACCCGGTCGCCGTCCACCCAGGCGTTGCCCGCGTTCTCGAGCAGCACCGGATCGAGGCTCACGTCGAGCCCGACCGGCGAGTAGTCGTTGGCCAGCGGCCGGACGCTGACGGCGTCGCCGACCCGCACGAACACGTCGTCGGCCACGGCGAGGGGACGGACCTCGCCGATCGGGTTGGTGGGCAGCACGACGATCGTGCCGGGGACGACGAAGTGGCCGTCGCTGACCTGGTAGGTGATCGTGACGGGCTGGTCCTGGGCCACGATCTCCTTCACGGTCATCAGGTGGCGGTCGCGCATCTCGATCTGCAGTCCCGGGTTCGTCGTGTAGGTCTGCACCACCATCACGTCGCCGTCGGGGTCCTCGTCGTTGACGAGCGGGTCGATCGTGACCGAGCCGTTGTGGGTGAGCAGGGCCACGTCTCGCTGGGCCACGGGCGGCCGGTTGGTCGTCGCGTGCTCGGTCACGTCGATGCGCACGAGCCCGTAGGACCAGGGTCCGGACGACACCTTGTAGCCCACGTAGTAGGTGCCGGGCAGGGGCGCGCTGAAGCGGAAGCTGCGGTTGAGGTAGTCGGCGGTCAGCTTCGGACCCTCGGGAACCGGAGGGTCGATGTTCATCAGCGACAGGTTCACGCCCTGGTCGTTCAGCAGCGGCTTCACCTCGATCTCGGTGCCGACCGTGGTGGTGTAGAAGTCCCCGTTGGCCAGCGGCGGCACGTCGGACGGCCTGCGCGCGTCGACGACGAGGGTGCCGACGGTCACCTGGCTGCCGTCGAAGACCTCGACGTTGACGGTCTTGAGCCCGGGTCGCTTGCCCACGTCGGTGTAGGTGAGGGTGCCGTCCGGAGTGAAGCTGACCTCGTCGTCGCCGTCGCCGACGCTCGCGTGTCTGAGCACCAGATCGTCGCCCTCGGGATCCCGCCAGTCGAGCAGGGCGCGGATGCTCGTCACCTTGCCCAGCGCGACGGGCACCGGGCTGCTGCGCCACTGCACCGGGGGCGAGTTCTGGGTCGCCTGGTCGCCGGGCAGCACGGTCAGGGTCACGCTGGCGCTCGCGGACCCGCTGATGCCGTCGTTGACCGTGTAGCTGAAGGTGCGGGTGCCGCTCGCCCCCGGCTCGATCGTGGCCTGCAGGCCCGCACCGCCCCTCACCAGCTGCAGCTGCACCCCCGCCCCGCCGTCGGGTGCGGCCGAGATCGCCAGCACGTCGCCGTCGGGGTCGGAGTCGTTGTCGAGCACCGGGAGCACCGTGGAACGCCCCGCACGGGCCTGCACCTGGTCGTCGACGGCGATCGGAGGGTTCTTGCCACGCACCGGGTCGACCGGACGGAGCTCGTTGCTCTGCTGTTGCTGCTGCTCGACCCGCTTCGGAGTGACCTTGTCCCAGTCGGAGATCAGCCGCATGCCGTCGTCGACGAGCCACACGTAGCCGGACCGCACGTCGTTCAGCGCCACGACGTCGCGATTGGCGCGCAGCACGAGGGTGGCGTCGGGCGGCAGTCGCGGGATCTCCTGCACGCGGGGGGCCCGGTCGCCGCACGCGGTGACCACCCGGGTGCCGATCACGGCGTGGATGCAGTCGCCCACGGTGACCGGGACGCCGGGCGTGCCCTGAGGCACCACGCCCGACAGCGAGCGGAGCTCGCGGTTCCGCACCCCGACGATGCCCGTGGCGGTCGCCACGATCGCGGAGATCTGTCCGTCGAGGTGGCTCGTCACCGGCGACGGCGCTGCCAGGCGGGCGGACGAGCCGGCGGGCAGCGACATGGGCTGGTCGGCCCCCTCGAACCAGATCAGCTGTTTCGTGCGGTCGAGCACGACGACCTTCTCGCCCACCGCCGAGAGCTCGACGTTGGGCTGGGTCACCTCGAGCCCGATCGGCACCTTGACCTGGGTACGGGTGTCGCCCCGCAACCGGACGACCGTCGAGTCGCGCAGCGAGAGCCCCAGCAGGGTGCCGCCGACCGTGATCGTCACCTTGGCCGCTTCGCCCAGGTCGAGCTTCGCCTTCTCCTTGTTGAAGTCCTTGGCGAGCACGTCGGCGGTGTCGCCGAACCAGACCGACCCGTTCAGGCGGCTGATCACCGCGGCCTTGCCGGCGTTCATCACCAGTTCCCCGGAGTCGGGCAGTGCCACGGCAGCACCGGGTTCGCCGGTGGCGGGATCGAAGGCCTGCACCTGGTTCGACGAGGGGTTGGAGACCACGATGGTGCGCCCCTCCTGCTGCAGGTCGAAGCCCGCATCGGCCATCCGGTAGGCGGTGGAGAGGTCCTTGATCTGCGTGTTGACAAGGCCGAGCAGGGCCCCGTCCTGCTTCACGGCGAAGATCGACCCGTCGTGGAGCCGAACGTCGGCGGTGGTGAAGCCGGGCACCACGGCGGCGGCCACCACCAGGGCGAGGGAGAGTGCTGCCACGAGCGCCGCGCTCCACGACCGGCGGACGACCCGGGGCACGCGGGCCCCGAGGGCCACGGCGCGGGCGGGCCGCTTCGCTTGCATGGGACCTCGCTCGTCGACGAGTCGTGGGCGGGCAGGGGGCAGCACCCCACGGTGCCGGGCACATTCTTGCCCGTCGCGGGGCCAGGGCCAACCCCAGGCGGGCGAGGCCTCACCCGATCGGCGGCGCCCGCGGGGTCAGTCCGGTTCGCCGACCGTGATCCGGGCTCCGTCGCCGAGGTCGATCACCGTGCCGATCGGCACGACCGTCGGCGTCCCCGGCGTCAGACGGGCCGGCTGCTCGCCCGGCCGCACCAGCACCGTGCCGTTGGTGGAGTGCAGGTCGGTGACGACGACGTCCCAGTCCTTCACCGACACCCGCACGTGCGTGCGGCTGATGTCGCTGTTGGGGCTGGGGACGGGCAACAGCCGCGGGGTGGTGTCCCCTTGCTGGGGTGACGGCGACCGGCCGATCAGCACCGTGTCGGTCAGGTCGGCCCGCGCTCCCCCGGACGTCACGAGCGTCGCCAGCGCCGTCCTCGTGACGAGGCGTGGGTTGGCCGTGTCGACGGCCCCACCGCAGCGCCGGCACGTGGCGGCCCCGGGCGGGTTGGGGTGGCCGAGGCTGCAGGTGCCGGCCAGCACGAGGGCGGCTCCGCCGGCCCGGGACGACAGATTCGGCTTGTGCGACTGCGCGATGCTCGTCGAGAAGATGGTGCCGCCGTCGGCCTCGTCGTCTGCCGGCGCGGGCTGCGGCGGCGGTGGGGGCGCCGAAGGCACCGAACGCGCGGGCGGTGGCGGGACGGGGGTCGTCGGGGGAGGGTTCGACGGCCCGGGTGGCGGTGGGAACTGACCACCACCGGGCTGACCGGGCGGGGGTCCGAACTGACCCGGCGGGGGTCCGAACTGACCACCAGGCTGACCTGGGGGCGGCCCGAACTGGCCGGGCGGAGGTCCGAACTGGCCGGGCGGGGGCCCGAATTGACCGGGCTGACCGGGCGGGGGTCCGAACTGACCCGGCGGGGGCCCGAACTGACCACCAGTCTGACCCGGCGGGGGTCCGAACTGACCCGGCGGAGGCCCGAACTGACCACCAGGCTGACCCGGGGGCGGCCCGAACAGACCCGGCGGGGGCCCGAACTGACCACCACCGGGCTGACCAGGCGGGGGCCCGAACTGACCCGGCGGAGGTCCGAACTGACCACCAGGCTGACCAGGCGGGGGCCCGAACTGACCCTGGGGTGGCGGGAACTGACCCGGTGGCGGCGGGAGCGGTCGTCCGGGTGGTCCGACCTGCTGCTGCGGCGGACCGGCGGGGCTTCCGGGACCGCCGGGCCGGGGGCCGTACGGACCGGGGGGGAGGGGCGGCTGACCCGAGGGGCCCGCCTGCGCAGGCCGAGCCTGTGGCTGGGTCGGCGGGGGCTGATCGGGTCCGCCGAAGCCGCGCTGCGGTGCCGGCGGCTGCCCGGGGAAGCCGGGGAAGCCGGGCACGGCCGGCGGCGGCCCGGCAGCCGGCCGGCCCATCCCCAGTGCCTGCGACGGGAACCCCGTCACCGGTGCCCCGGCCGACGGGAACCCGCTCGGCGGTGCCGGGGGCCGGGAGGGGAACCCGGTCGCCGGCGCCGGGGCGCTCGGGAAGCCGCCGGGCGAGGCCTGCGCCGAAGGGAAACCCTGGGTGGGGGGCGGTGCGGCCGGCTGGTCGGAGCCGATGCGCCCGAACACGAAGCCCGACGAGGCCGGAGCAGTCGCGGGCGGGCTCGCGCTCGCAGGCGCGGCTGGGGCCGGTGCCGCGGCCGGTGCCGGTGCGGGAAGCGGACGCTCGGGCTCCTGCCTGACCTCGTCGCTCGTGGGGAGGTCGAGTCCGCCCGACCCTGCCGCGGCAGGTCGGTCCATCGGCGCGTCGGTGGGCGCCGAGGCCTCGTCGTCGACGTCCATCGACACCGCTGGCACCGGCTCGGCGTCGGCCACGCCCCACATCGACGCGATGAGGGCTTCCGCGTTGGCGACGGCCTTCGGCACGTCCGGGCCGACGGCGACCGCCGGCGCCGCCGGTGTGGTCACCGCCGGAGACGCCGCCGCCGGCGCAGCAGGTTCGGGCTCCGGCTCGGGCTCCGGCTCGGGCTCCGGCTCGGGCTCGGGTTCGGGCTCGGGCTCCGGCTCGGGCTCCGGCTCCGGCTCCGGCTGAGGCTCCGGCTCCGGCTCCGGCTCCGGCTCGGGCTCGGGCTCCGGCTGAGGTTCCGGCTCCGGCTCCG
>Ga0073899_10004328_pt1 | contig 12441 bp, 9 predicted proteins | sample KloWWTmetaKNB5Ph_FD_88975 | JGI IMG/M metagenome (GOLD analysis project Ga0073899, IMG submission 88975) | Active sludge microbial communities from Klosterneuburg, Austria, studying microevolution and ecology of nitrifiers - Klosterneuburg... | ecosystem: Engineered > WWTP > Aerobic digester >... | reverse complement strand
TCCACCGCAGGTCAGGGGCCCTTTCCGCTCGTTGGCGAGGGCCTCTTTCGTGTCGGTACCCCAGAGAAGTACTGCAGTAGGGCCAGGGCCTGTCATGCGCCGTCCCTCGGCACCGGTCGAAATGCCCCACCCGGCAGGGCGTGCATCCACCGGAGTCTCTCGACGATGGTCCGTCGTGGTTCCCACCCGGACAGCTCGCCGCCAAGGAGTCTCAGTGCATCACGCGTGAGGGTCGGTCGAAGACGTCGGGCGCGCCTTCCGGGCGAATTCGTATCCGGAGTTCGTATCGGGGGCGGGAGACGGAACTGTCGTTCGGCGAGCTGACTGCCTGGCCTCGATTTTGTACTCTCGCCGCGGCCACGCCTTGATGACCTTCTGCTCGCGCCTCGCCAGATCGTCTAGCACTCGTGCAGCCGTCACTGCCTGCCAAGTGAACCCGTCAATTCCTCGGATCTCCGTGGCGTCGAGATGGTCGAAGCCTTCGTGGCACCCGATCGCTATCGAGCAGTTGAAGCGCGCGTGCCGGTTGTGCGGTCGATCCTCCTGCCTCCACGGCCATCGCGCGAGTACGACCTCAACGGTGGTCAGTTTGGCGCCCAACAAGGGTTCGATTCGAGCGCGCAGCTTCGCCTGGATATCGCGGCACATCTGACTTACTTCGCCGCGCTTGCGACCCGCTTCAGATTGAAGCCCATTCTTCTCAAGCTTCTTCTGTTCGGTGACGGACCTTGAAACTGACTCTGGGAGTTCACACAGGAGGCGGAGCGAAGAGCTGGGGCGCATCGACGCGTCAAGGCTGCGAACCAGCCACTCGAGGTGGTCGCGGTCGTCAGACTTTGGATCAAGGGTGTGGGCTAGGAAGAACCGGTCGAGGATTGTGACGTGCGTAGAGAGCACGGCCAGAGGAGCGAAGAGCGCATCCTCGATGTCGGCGCGAAGACTCCCCTGGGGGAAGTGTCCCTCCGACCGCACTCGCCGTACATCGGTGATCGTGCTGCAATGCTCGACAGAGTCGGCAAGTGACAGTTCGGGTTCTCCGTCGCGCTTCGAGTACCCCACTGTCGCGGGTACTCCGTGCAGATCTGCGGACACTTCGCTCGCGACGATCAGATCCATCAGCCCTAGGAGTGAAGCTGGAATTCCCGCTGGATCGTGGAGAGCTTGACTTGTCGTGCCGCTTGCCGTGCCACGGCGGATCCTGAACCCAATGTCCAAGGCGGAGAGTGTCTCCGTCCAGAGGTTGCGCGTCTCGGGGCTGAGCCCTGCGATTGCATCAAACAGGGCACGAGCGTCGTCACTGCCGATGGCTTCCAGGACGCCGACGTCGCCCAGTACGCGAGTCAGCGACCTGTGTGCGTTGGTGGACGCGCGATCCGGCCCGGCAAAGTCCAGCAGCGAGTCGGCGTCGATTCCGACCCTTGCCAAGATCCGGCTTTGGCCGCTCATCCAGTGATCCCCAGAATGTCGGCAAGGCTGTCGTCGAAGAACCCAGTGGGCCAAGGATCGAGGAACTCGCCTTGATAGCCCAAGCGAAGGCGCGAAACACTGACGCCGTCCTCGTGAGTGTTGTCGACGTAGAGGACGGCGACCTCGTCCGGTTGGAGCTTCCCACTCCGGACCAGACGACGCACGCGGAGTAGGAGGCTCTCGGAATGGGTCTCTACGATCACCTGATTCCCGCGCCGCAAGACCGATAAGGCAAACAGGTTCGCCAACCTCGCCTGAAGGCGCGGGTGAAGGTGAAGCTCAGGCTCTTCGATCGAGATCACGCGATGCGTCGCGTGCACGCATGCGTCGATGACGGGCAGTAGCTGGCTGACTCCGTACCCGACCTCCGACAGTGGAACAGGCGCTCCGGAGCGTCGGTCGGCCAGGATCCATTCGGATACGCGGACGCCGGCCTGGTCGGATGTGAAGACTGGCTCGAACGAGTGGGGGATCTCCAGCTGTTCCAGGACTTGGTTGAGGACCTCGTATCCCTCGAATCCTGCGACGCCCCAACGTGGCGCGCCGGCGATTCCCCAGTGGTCGGGGCCAGCGATGTCGTCGAGGTCAACCGGGGAGTACTTCTCCGCAGGGTTGCCCCGGTGCGGGCCGAAGTGGGTGAGCTGACCGGCCAGTCGGAACAGAGTTCGCTGGAGGTGGACTTCGGCATCCCCAAACAGCAGGTGGTCGACGTCACGCTTCATCGGCTCCGAGCGCTCACCGCCGGACCACTCACTTACCTCCCACCGCGGTCCGATGTTGCCGAAGTCGCCACGATCAATCGGGTCGGCGTCCTCGAAGTTCAGGAAGAACTCCTTGCGGGCCTGGTCAGGGTCGCCGGCCAGGCCGATGGTCGACGACTGCCATGGACCGATGTCGGAACTCTGGAATCCAAGCTCGGCCCGGGCGAGGTCGCCAGAGCGCGGGAGGCGATAGTCGACTCCGAGCACGAGCGTCCTCGTCTGGGAGAACGGGGTGTCCTCGGGCTGGCACTCCCAGGTGACCACGCTGTCAGGGCGAACGTCTGGAAACGCTCGACGCCAGAGGTTCAGTGCGTCCGACCTGCCGGTGTCGACGGCATGCATGAACAGCTGCAGTGCCTTGAGCGCCGTCGACTTTCCGGCGGAGTTTGGTCCGTAGACCAAGGTGAGTGGCGCGAGCGGGATCTCGTGACGGCCAGCCAGTGACTTCAGGTTCTCCACGTGAAGACGCTCGACGAGCGGCTGTGGACGCGCTCGCTCCGAGCGCGAGTCCGCCACGGCATCGGTAGTCTTCGAACGCGATGGTGGTTCGTCGGCATGCCGTTCGAGGAACGCTTGGAGTTGCGCCTCGCTGCGGCGTTGCTCCTCGAGCCAACGCTCGCCGGCTCCCCGCATGCGACGCACGTTCGCGTCCTGCCGTGCTTTCATTGCTGCCCGGCTGAGCCCGACCCAGTCCGGCCCGTATGAAGGCGACGCGTCGCCGCCGTCGTCCTCAGGCGGATGGGTTGAGTCGGGCATGTGGAACTCCTTTGTTCGTGGGAATGCTATTTGGCGTCGATCCTGTCGGTGCTGGGAATGACCTAGTAGATGGAGAACCGGCGTGGCGGCGTCTCTACTTCAACGCGCCCGCCCGCCGCGTGCGATAGCCCGCGACGCTCGCATCGCCATACGCGGCCCATGCAAGATGGTCGGGTCCACGCGACGTGCTTGACGTACGGCGGTCCAAAGCCCGGCAGTGGGTCCGCAATGAGCACGCGGAGTGTTCGGCTCCCGAAGTCCCGATCGAGCTGGATGGCGGAAGCCTTGGGACGACGCACGCGCCGTGCAGGGTGTGCGAGGACGGTCTCCATGTGTTCGGTGTTCACGCTGAGCTGGGCCATCTCCTCCGACGCCTCGGGCGAGAAGAGGACGCGATCGCGCTCGGCTTCGGCTTCGACGAGCGCGGAGTAGAGATCCTCCCTGCCGATCACAGCGACGAGGTGCCGTATCCGGGATCGCTGCTCCCCGAGCAGATGCGAGATCTGCGTCGTGTTCGGTCCTCGGAGTCTCGCTGACCGACTGTGAAGGGTGCGTGTCGCGCGAACCGCCAACGTCATCACGATCGTGCATGCAAGAGCGAGCCCGAGCGCGAGAGTGAGAAGCACAGCCCCGGCCCCGGTGCTCATCGCTGAGACTCCTTCGTCGACGCGCTCAGCGCGGCGAACCAAGCCTTCTGTGTGCCCTCAGAGAACTGCCATGAGGCGGGCCGAAAGAGCCGCTCGACTGCCTCATGGACCGCCGCTGGAGGCGCCGAGGGCACAGCCTTCACGACCAATCGGCTCACTGCGGGAGAGACCCGGTTGGACATGACGTCGGCGATGAACGACTGCATCAGCAGGGTGATCATCGTGAGTCCTCCCTCACCAGGGCGAAGCTCAGCTGCCCCTTCTCGTTCGTGCCGGTGACCTTGACATGGATGGACTGGCCGACGTTGACGGACTGCGAGGCGTCCTCGACGCGACGTCCGCCGTTGAGAACGTGCATCTCCGAGACGTGGAGGAGGCCCGACTCGCCCGAGGGCAGCAAGATGAAAGCCCCGAACGGCTTCACGCCCGTGACCTCACCCCAGCACGGCTCGTACCCGCGTGCGGGTGCAGGCGGGAGTGCGGCCTGGATCTTGGCGATCTCGACCATGTCGGTCGCCTCGATCGTCGCGAGCTCGACGCGGTGCCGAACCTGAGCAAGCATCTCGTCGATCACCTTCGATGTATGCGTACGTCCGCTACGGATGCGGGTGGCGACGATGAGCTCCTGCTCCAGGTCGGCTGAGCATGCGCTCCACAGGATCTCGTCAGCGCGAGTCTCGGGAGAAGCGATCACCCCGGACGGTGCGCCGCGGAGGATCCCGATCAGCTCGTTGCGTGCGCGGGTCAGCGACCTCGCCAGCGTCCCCTTCGCGATCGTCAGCGCCTTCTCGAGCGCACGGATCTGCGAAGGATCGGTCGACTCAACGAGGGGCTGGAGCAGGGTGGTGACGAGCTCCGGGACGTAGGCGAACGGAGTCGCACCGACCGAGGCGACGGGAGTAGCTACGACCGAGGCGATGGTGGCGACCGCGGGAGAGCGGTGCACGGTGAGCTGGGACATGGGAGTTCCTTCCTCAAGGACGATGTTTGGGTCTTCGGCCACGCACGACGTGATGGCCGAAATGGCCTCGCTGGCCGAGGCGCTGTACGCAGGCATTCGCTGCGGGGTCATGTGTTCAAGCACTTCGTCAATGAGGGGGTGGAACGTGGTGCTACCCGAGCTGGTAGCCGGGCTCTGGCTGCGGTTGCCGCGTCGGACCGACTCGCCGATGGTCTGTCCGGCCCGGCCCTTGCTGTAGTACTTGCCGTCGAAGTTGCCGGTCGTCTTCAGGGCAGTGATCTGCCTAGCCGTCGCCGGCTGAGACCACATCCGCGAGTTGGAGGATCGGGTTGCGGGTGAACTTGCGGGCATGCGCGAGGAACCTCGAAATGAGCCGGTGGTGCGACCGCCCGCAGACCGGGTTCCCTTCGCCATCTCAACTCCTTAGGTCATTCGGTCGGATGGGGCGACCGAAATTTGCAAAGTCGATAAACATAACACTCCTGTCAAGTCCCGCTGTCACATGGGATCAGGGGTTGCCGCTTCCTGCCGACCGGTTCGACGGGCTGAACGCGGCCGATCGACTCGCACGCTCGCCCTCGGCAGCCAGCGAAGGCCGGAGAGAGTCGGGCCCGCCTGGCGCTTGTCGTGGGTACGGCGCGGCCGTGACAACCGCGGCGACGAGCACCGCGGCGACCTCGTGGGAACGGACCTTGACGGCATGAATCGAAATCGCCCCATGGGTTTCGCGGGAGGTAGCGGGCTGGGTCGCTGACCTCTCGACCATCCCGGAGGTCGTAGCCAGCCGTCCCGTCGCCGGCACACCGTAGCCCGGAGCGCACTGCCGTTCGCGTGCCATGTGTCGGCCGTGATGGATAGGTTCGGATCGTGAGTGGTGACCAGCACTTGTCGATGCGCGTTCCGTGGCGTGACCGCCCCTGGGACCAGTTCGTGTGTAACGACCCCCTAGGCAACTCCTCATGCACCCTACTGGCCAACATCGGGCCCAAACGCGATGATGAGTACGAGGTCGCCCAAGCGGGTCTGGGGATCGACGTTCTGGAACACGACCGTCTGCCCTGCCTCAGCGAGCGCGCGACGTTCATGTCCCCGGTGGGGTACACCGTCGTCAAGACACACCCGTATGCCTGGAACCAGGCGCTTAAGGACAAGATCCACCCGACGAAGGTGCATCTGCCCGGCTACGCCTTCGAGGCCGTGCCGTTCCGTTGGCTCAACCGGCAGTCACTCAACGACGAGATCGGTCACGACCGGGTGCCCCGGTTCAACCCCGAGGCTGAGGACCACGTCGACCAGGCCCTTGGCTATGACGGCGCTGCCTGGGTCATGGACGGCGACAACCAGCGCGCCGTGTTGGAGGCGTTCTTCGAACCGGTCAATGTCGACCACTCGCTGGTGTTCGTCTATCTCAAGCATTCTCCGTTTCAGGAGCAGCGCACTGACCGTCTCCTGGTCGGCGCCGCACGGGTGACCGGAGTGACGATGCCACCCATGTGGGAGGAGTCAGGGAACCCGCCGTTCTCCTCATCGATGTGGGAGACGGTGGTCGAACACAGCCTGCGCCGCGATATGAGCGACGGCATCCTGCTGCCCTACCAACAGTTGATCCGGCTGCTCGATGACGGCGGTGACATCGATGCGGCTCTCGCATGGGCGCCTGAGGGCCGAACGAACGAGTTCTCTTACGTCTCCGAGCACCTCAGCGACGATGCCGCTATCGAAGCGCTCGGCGCTCTCGAACGCGCCGCGAACGGGATGCGCGAGCTTGGCATCGACGTACCTGACGACGCCCGCGCGTGGATCACCGCACAGACGGAAAGACTGTGGCAGCTGCGCGGCCCCGTTCCCGGTCTTCCTGGCGTCCTCGCACAAATCGGCGTCCAGCACCCGTATGTCGCAGCCCGGGCCGTCGTCGACGCGGCTGCGGACCGGCATCCCTGGGACCTGCTTGACGCAGGCTTCGCTGACCCGAACACGCTCCCGGAGTCCGTGAGGCCGCACCTGGCCGGCGTCCCCGTCCGGGTATGGAACAAGGCATCCCGGCAGATGCAGGCCGTCCTGCGGCTGCTGTCAGCTTTAGACATCTCCCGCGAGCAGGTCGAGATGCTCGCCACCGGCGAGACCGACCTTCCTATGGACCTCGCGGAACTGCTCGACAATCCGTACTACGCCGCTACATGCACCTACGGAAGCCCCCTCCACGTACCGTTCACGACCGTGGACCGGTCCTTGTTCCCGCCCAGTCACGTCACATGGGTGCCCGCCATCCCGAACGAAGTGGCACTCGAGGGATACCAGGACCGCCGACGGGTCGAGGCACTCATCGCCGACGTCCTCGAGCAGCAGGCCGGCCAAGGTGACACGGTGCTTCCGGTCGGCGAGGTCCTCGAACTTGCCAATGCTATGCCGCTTAGCCAACCGCCCAACCTGACCGGCCTCATCCTCAGCGGACTGGACCTGGACCACGATTCCCTCGCTAACTGGGACGCCGACTGGTCGCCACTGCACGCAGCCGACCTGGCTGACGGCAGCCACGGTTACAAGCTGGCTCGGCTCGAAGAGACGGCGCATGTCATCCGAACGCGGATTGCCAAACAGGAGGCCCGCCCCGCACACGGCGCCATCACCAATGCCCGCCAGGTCCTGGACGACGCCCTCGACCGCAACCAGCTTGTCAACACCAGCACCGAGACCGACGCGCTCGAGGAGCGAGCCCGCACCGAGAAGGCCACCGGGCTCTCCGCCCTGCACGATGCCCCCCTCTCGGTCCTCATCGGGCCCGCAGGAACCGGCAAGACGACCCTGCTCAAGGCCCTCGTTGACTATCCCGGCGTCGCGGCTGGGGGAGTGCTCCTCCTGGCACCCACGGGCAAGGCTCGCGTGCAGCTGGAGACCAAAGTCGGCTTCCCCGCGAAGACCCTGGCCAGCTACCTCACGCCGAGCAAGCGCTACGACGGCGAGACCGGCCGCTACTTCGTCCTCGACGAGTCAGCCGCGCGCCGTAGTTACAGCCTCGTCGTCATCGACGAAGCGTCGATGCTGACGGAGGAGATGCTTGCGGCAACCCTCGACGCATTCACCGGCGTCGACCGACTGATCCTCGTAGGTGACCCTCGCCAGCTCCCACCCATCGGTGCCGGGCGACCCTTTGTCGACCTGGTCAACAAACTACGGCCCGACGTGTTCTCCAGCTGGGTGCGGGTCGCGCCCGGATACGTAGAGCTGCAGGTCCCACGTCGCCAGCTTCCCGACGGCGCCCAAGGAGAGCGCCTGGACCTGCAGCTCGCAGCTTGGTTCGGCGACAACACCCGCGGCGCCGCCAACGACAGTATCTGGCGCCTGCTCGACGAGGATCCCGACCAGCCGACCATTCGCTACGAACCCTGGGGAGACCGAACTCCCATCCAGGCGCTGACCGACACTCTCCAAGAGGTGCTTCAGCTAACGGACGGCGACGAGGCGGTCCGTCGATTCGCGGAGTCCTACGGTGCCGAGCTGAACGGCCAGTGGATCAACTGGGAGCCAGGAGCCGGCGCCCGCGCAGAGCAATGGCAGATCCTCTCCCCAACGCGGTCCCGTGCCTTTGGCACCGTCGAACTGAACCGACACATGAAGCGCAAGTACCGCGCCGACGACACCGCTTGGGCCCAGAAGACGACGCGGAAGGCCAATCTCCCCGGCCCCATCGGGCCTGAGCTCATCGCGCGCGGCGACAAGGTCATGCAGACCATCAACCGGCGCCTCCAGGCATGGCCGAAGGAAGGTGCGCTCAACTACGTTGCCAACGGAGAAATCGGCGTCGCGATCGGCCGACCCGTGCCTGTCGCCAAGGCCCGGAAGAATCGCCTCCGGCTCAACGTGGAGTTCTCGTCCCAGCCCGGCTTCCGGTACAGTTACTGGCCAACCGACGGTGACCAGAACGTAATGCTCGAACTGGCGTGGGCCGTTACGGTGCACAAGTCGCAGGGCTCGGAGTTCGGGATCACCTTCCTTGTCCTGCCTGCTCGCGCCAACGTGTCACGGGAGCTGATGTACACCGCACTGACTCGGCAGAAGGACAAGGTCATCGTCCTTCACGAGGGCACCCTCGACGAGTTGCGCGACCTCGCGGCCCCATGGCGGTCTGAGACCGCACGCCGGCTCACTGACCTGTTCGTCGCGCCACAGCCATTCGCCTTCGAGGTCCGCGGAAAGGCAAGACGCTTCGACCGCAAACTCCTCCACGTCGCCGCCAACGGCACCCCCATGGCCAGCAAGAACGAAGTGATCATCGCCGGCCTCCTCGACCAGCTTGTCCCAGGTCGCTGGCACTACGAGCAGCCGCTGGTCGGGAGTGATGGCCGCAAGGTGCTGCCGGACTTCACGATCGCGGCCCCCGACGGGAGGACCGTCTACTGGGAGCACGCCGGCATGCTCGACCTGCCCGACTACGCCCGCAAGTGGGAGTTGAAGAAGGCTTGGTACGCCGACAACGGCATCCTCCCTGTGGATGGTGGGGGCGGCCCCAACGGCGCGCTCATGTGGACCGACGATCTCAACGGAGCCGACGCTCAGGCATGGCTCGCGCACGCCGCCGAGGTCCTCGGAAGCGGCGCACCGTCGGAAGTCGACGCGACACCTGCCGGTCCCGCCCGCCGAGCAACGAAGAAATCAGCCAAGCGGGCGCTCTGAGCCTAGGTCATCAAAGTCCGACGAAGGCATCGGCGGAGTCCCGCAGCGTGACCGCCGACCTTCATCCTCGGGCAATGGGCAAGGTGGGCGATCCTCGCGGGCTACTCCAGTTCGGCGCCGAACTCTTTGGCAACCTCATCTATGGCTTCGGCGACTGACCTGAGGAACTTGTTCTGGTCCGGCGAGGCAACGGCCGTGGGAATCGGAGCACCGCGGTCGTAGATGTCGTGCGAGATGATGCGCGCGCGGTCGAACGTTGACCCGACACCGCGCTGTGCGTACGCCCGCTGCCACGTCAGCTGCGCGTCCTCCTTGATCTGACGACGCGAGACCTCGATGAGCTTCTGTGTGACCGCGTTCGCCAAAGCGTCCAACGTGGCTTCCTGCTCTGCTTCGCTCGGAGCCTCGCCGCCGGTCCAGCGCACTGGCCGCTGCAGCATGAGATAGATCTGGATCTGAAGTTGGAAACTTAGGTCGGCGACGGGCATCAAGTTGTCGTACCCCTCTTGGTACCAGCCCTCGGCCAGGCGACGGCTCATCGCCTTGATCCGCGTCCAGTGCTCCTTCGGAGCATCGGGGTTGGGCTGCAACCCCAGCACGCCTAGCCATCGGTGATGGAACGTCTTGGCCGCTTCTGTGACTGCAAGCGAGAGGTTCATCCGGTCGAACACCGGCCGGCTGTCGCCGGTATCGGCAGCGCGCTCGGGATGCGCAAGGAGTTCGAGCAAGTCCTGCATCTGGCGAACCGTGCGCGCGTCGAGCTTTCGCTTGGATGGGTCCAGCCTTTCGTGGATGCCTCCTACGAAGAACCGCGACTTCTCGATTCGACGATGGAGCACGCGCTCCGCTGCTGGAGTCAATTCTTCGCCGATCGCCTTGAGGACGTTGTCGACCGACGCCAAGACGTGCTCCTCCCGCAACGAAAAGGTCGGCAGGTTGTCGCCCTTCACCTGGTCGAAGTGCGTGAACACCACGTGGAGTTTGCTCACGATCCCGGACACGACAAGTTGCTTTAGCGCGGCAACGGGAGCAGCTTGCATCGGCTGCGTCGCGTTGTCCACGAGCATCACGGCATCGAGCCGTTGCAGCTGCTCCTGGACGTGGGTGGAGAGCGAACTCACAGATTTGGCAGTGTGGCCGAGTCCCTCCCCGTCGACGAAGACAAGTCGTACGGACTCGTCGGCCCACTTGGGCTGGAACGGGCCGCTGACCCGCAATCCGTTGACGAGCGGAGTAAGCAGGCGCCCGAAGAGTGGGGCGTAGTTGCTGGAGAAGCGGGCCACGACCTTCATGAAGGTGGCCCGGTCGTGAGACTCCCACCACCAGGACACCGGCCAGCCCTGCCGGTTCCGTCGGAACTCTCCGACCTCCAGCGTTGCGAATCGCTTCTCGACCTCGTCGATCAGGGCGTCAACGATCTGGTGGAACTCCTCCGACTGCCGCAGGTCAGTATCGAGTGCGTCCTCGATCAGCTCGTCGAGGACACGTTCGTCCTCCTGTCCGACGACAACGCCAGCGGCGATCTCTTCGGCGTAACGGGCAACCATCCCCTTGACGGCAGCGACGCATTCCTGCAGCACGCGCTCTGTCGCATCGATGTCGACGCGGCCGTACTCCCGGTCAAGGTCGCCGTCAATGACTTCGCCGGAGTCATCGAACTCATCGTCGGGGAGGTCGTCGTCATCGACCGAGTCTTCGTCGCCGCCCACGGCAGCGGTGCTACCTCGCCCCAGTACGTAGCTGAAGCGGAATCGCTGGTCCTGGTGGTCGAGAAGATCGAGGGCGATCTTGGCGTCGGGCTTTCCCTGACGAGCCGAGAGTGCGGCGCGTGAAACGTTCTCGGCGAGATAGTCGATGATCTCGTCTCGAGGAGCAAAGGTCACGACGGCGCGAAAGGCATCGTCCTCCGTCGTAATCAACTCGGTATCTGCCACCGTCGTTTTCGCAGTCGACGTGGACGGGAAGCGCTCAGTCTTGGGATCGGTGCCAAGCATCTGACGAACGAGGGTGGTCTTGCCGGCACCGGTGGTCCCGAGGAGAAGAACCGTGCGATAGCCGTCATCTCTCGTCGGAAGCGGGATGCGCTCTTCCCGTACCTTCTCGAAGTCGAGTTGGGTGGCTTCCAGGCCGTCGTAGAAGATCGCGATGACACGCGCGTCGTAGCGGCCGTTGAGCGAGCTGCGGGCACTCGGCTCCCACAGCTCCGGGTTGCGCAGAATCTCGTTGAGCTGTTCAACCAGGCGCTCAGCCTCACTCTCGTCACTCGTGCCGAGCCCACGACGTACCCGACGTCCGGGCTTGCCCGTGCCCACGTCCAGGCGCGCGGGATGGCGGAAGATGACCGACCACGCTTCGCGTCCTTGGTTTCGGCTCTTCGCGGCGGTGTAGAACTTCACGCTGCTCGCGCTCACGGCTGCTCCTCGTTGTTCCGGCGGTGTACCAAGATGAGGATGCACCCTTGTGGCGACATGCGTCAAGCCCTTCGGTACACCTCTGGAACAACGGCTCGGTTGAGGCGCTGGTTGTCGCCGTCCATGACCCGAACTCGAACTCATGACGCGCCACTCTTCTGAGCGTGCGCATCTGTGGCAGCCACAGTCAAGACCCAGAAAGCTTGCCTCCGAGGCGCTTGAGTGCGTCGCGGGTTGAGGCCGATGAGACCTGGGAGTAGATCTCCATCGTGAGGGCTATGCGGCTGTGGCGCAGCACGGCCATAGCCACGCGCGGGTGGACGTCGAGGGCCACGAGCAGGCTGGCGCAGGTCCGTCGGGTTGAGTGAATGGGGACGACCGGCACGCCAGCCTTCGCGGCCCTCAGCTTGAAGTCCCGGTGAAAGTTGCGCGGGTCGACTGGATCGCCCAGCCGGGTCGTGAAGACCGAACCGCAGTCGCCCCACATGTCGCCGGCCGTGAGCCGGCGCCTGGCCTCCTCGACCCGATGGCGCTCGAGTGCGTGCACCGCGATTTCCGGCAGTGGCAGCGGTGCATCCGAAGACGGCGTCTTCGTGTGGCGCCGAAGCAGCGAACCGTCGACCCGTTGGACCTGCCACGCGATGAGCGCCTCGCCACGCGCGAGGTCGACGTCCTCCCAAGCGAGCCCGAGCATCTCCCCGCGTCGCAGCCCGAGCGTCAGCAGCAGGACGTACCCGGCGTACATCGGGTCGCCGTCCTCTCGGGCC
>Ga0073899_10004327_pt1 | contig 12442 bp, 13 predicted proteins | sample KloWWTmetaKNB5Ph_FD_88975 | JGI IMG/M metagenome (GOLD analysis project Ga0073899, IMG submission 88975) | Active sludge microbial communities from Klosterneuburg, Austria, studying microevolution and ecology of nitrifiers - Klosterneuburg... | ecosystem: Engineered > WWTP > Aerobic digester >... | reverse complement strand
GACCTCGGTGAAATCGATCATGAAGGCTTCGTGCGCATTACTGGCCGCAAGAAGGAAATTCTGGTGACGGCCGGGGGTAAGAATGTGGCCCCGGCGGTGCTTGAAGATCGTCTCCGCGCGCACTACCTGATCGATCAGTGCCTGGTTGTGGGCGACGGTCAGCCGTTCATCGCCGCACTAGTCACCCTCGACCCCGAACCCCTGCACGCCTGGGCTGAACGCAACGGCAAGGCCGATCTGTTGGCCGCACATGGCATCGAAGCCCTCGTCGATGACGCCAACGTGCGCGCTGAAGTCCAAGCCGCCGTCGATCAGGCGAACCTCGCCGTGTCGAAGGCTGAATCAATCCGCAAGTTTGCGATTGTGCCCAGTGAGTGGAGCGAAGCCGGCGGCCAACTCACTCCCAGCCTCAAACTCAAACGCAACGTTGTGATGCGCGAAATGCACGAGGACATCGAAGCGCTGTATCGCTAGGCACCATCACTTGCCTTCGAGATCGTTGGCCAAGCCGATGCGTTCTTGGGTTGTGGGGTGAGACCCGAACCAGAATTGGGCGAGCGCAGGCGGCGCCGGGTCACACCACGACTTATCGCACAATGCGGCCTGCATGCGGCGAAACCCCTCAAAGTCCGACGTCGCCTGGAGTGACTCGACATCTGCTCGCGCCTCCATGGCGCGACTCACCACGTTTTGCACCGGACTAACTGCGAAACTGCCAGCCGCGATCAAGAAGATCACCAGTGGCACAACCCGAGGGTCTCCCGCCGCGTTCGCACCGCCACGTGCAAGCAGCCCGCGCCTCGAAAGCAAGAGCCCCAACACACCCACGCCGATGATGGAGCCAACTGCGCCCAGTGCGGTCCCCCAGGCAACGTCGTGATTGCGGGCATGAGCCAATTCATGGGCCACCACAACCTGGGCCTGATCTGGTGGCAAGTCGCTGACCAAGGTGTCGTAGAGCACGACACGTCGAGTGCCACCAATCCCGGAAACGTAAGCGTTGAGCGCCGTCGTACGACGAGAGGCGTCGGCCACCAAAACTTCACGAATCCGAACACCTTGGCGTTCGGCTAACTTGGTGATGGCCGAACGCAGTGGCCCTTGAGGTAGTGGCGTGAAACGGTTGAACAGCGGCTCGATCAGCAGCGGATAGGCCATCGACAAGGCAAGAGTTGCCGCAGCGACACATGCCGCGATGGGTAGCGGCCAACGGCGGGGCCAACGCCTGGCGAACCCCACCACCAGCACCAGGATCAGGGCAGTTGTCGCTGCATCGATGAGCCACGAGAGCGCCAGATCGCGAAACCACGCTGTGGCCGACTGGGTGCTCAACCCAACGTGCAGCGCTCGTGTGTGTTGCCACCACGCAATCGGCAACGAGATGAGAGTGGTTGCCAAGGTGATGCTCACCGCCCCCAGAGCCGTGCGCACTGGCCAGGGACCAGGCAACCATGACATCAGCCGAGACCCAGCACGGGTGAGCGCGCACCATCCCAACGCGAGTAGGACAAGTGCGTAGTTGGCCCAACCGAGGTAGCGACGTACTTCAGCAAACGCCTCGATATCGCTTCGTCGCGCGGTTGAAATCCACGGAGTTGTTGCGCCACGCCACAGGTGAGCATCAGGCAGCCACTGCCATGGAACGACGAACGCCGCGACGGTTCCAACAGCGACCCCACCAATCACGATCAGCGTCAGGGACGTTTTGACGCTAGTGCCGCTCTCGGGCTCCCTCGCCACAGGCATGGGCGTTGGTGTCTAGCCGGGTCGAACTGCCCCGACGTACGGCATCCGGTGCAGGGGATCGATGCGAACACCTTCACCTGGGTTGGCAGCGTGCACGATGCGGCCGCCCCCGATGTACATGCCGACGTGGTGCACTGGGCTGTAATAAAACACCAGGTCGCCCGGTTGCAGGTTTGCCTCAGAAACTCGAGGACCTGACCCCTGCTGGGCGCTCGATGAGTGTGGCAACGACACTCCGGCCGCGCCCCAGGCAGCCATCATCAGGCCTGAGCAGTCAAAGGAGTTGGGGCCTGCAGCACCCCACACGTAGCGGTCACCGACCTGAGCGAGTGCGTAGCGAAGCGCGATTTTGGCCCGCCCGCTTGCCGGGATATCAGCAGGGACTTCGAGGTCTCCTGACATCAACGCATCTAGTTGAGCGCCCTCGAGTCGGTTGACTTCGGCTTTTGCAGCCGCAGACTTCTCATCGAGCAGTGCCTTCTGCTTGGTGAGCTCGGTGTGAAGAGCATCGCTGGCAGCAACTTCTTGATCGGCAGCCGCCTGACGAATCCTCAACTCATCAAGCACGGTGGCGTACTGCGCCATGAGTTGAGTGCGTTGGGCGTCATAGGCCGAAACGGCGTTGAGGTTAGACAAGAACGTGTCGGGGTTATCAGAGAAGACCAGTTGGGTTGCGGTCGAGAGCGACCCGCCTTGGTATTGCTCAACCACCATCGATTTGACCTGTGCGCCCAACGCATCAACGGACTTCTGCTGGGTGCGGACATCAGCTTGGAGTGCCTTCAGCTGAACTCGGGATGCCTTCAATTGCACTCGCGCTTCGTTGAGGCGCTCGGAGGCCTGCTCTGCCTGAGAGTAAAGAGAGTCGACGAGCTTGCGCGCCTTGTCGAGGTCTGGGTCTGCATTTGCAGGACCAGCAGAGTGGACTATGAAGGATGTCGCAGCTACCGCAAGAGCAATTGCGAACTTCGGGGAGTGCTTCACGCCCTGATGTTCTCTTTCTCTTCGACGTCGACCCAACTCACAACTTAGGTTGCAGCGTGAGTGGAAGCAACGTTGTGTCCGAGCGCGCCCTAACTGGCACGCAGCTTCCAGACAACCTCATGCAGGCTAGTTGAGGCACGCGATGAGAACAAACCACGTCTCGCAACCGAATGACTCATGTGCCCCATCAGTCACGTGGAGCTCGTTTTGTCATTCTGGCCACTTCTGTCACAGCGGTATCAGGCCGATTCGACGACAGGTTCAGGCATCGCCTGCACCAACCGCAGCGGCGGAACCATGCCAGATTGAGCTAACACAGCAAGGGCATCAAACGAGTCTTGGTCTAGATCCACATGGTGTGCAGGCGAAATAGGGCCTAACAGCACCGTGACCATGCAGTCATGACAGGACAGGTTGCGCATGACACATGTGTCGCAGTCGATACGTAGGCTCACGGTCCCTCCTCAGCTAGTGATGATCTGACCCTGACAGGGACCACCCCCCATTTCTGCCCGGTCACGTCCGCCCCCCAGGTCCACCCCATGTCTGCCGCGCCAGCGGGCTGGCGTTGCAGAAGATTCTTGGGGGTGGTCGCACCTAGCTTCTGGGCTCATGAGCAACCCCACCCCGACCCTGGAGCGATCACGTTGGTCGACTCAAATGAGCCTCGACGAGGTTGGGCGCCCTTTGCGTGAGGTGACGTTTTGCGTCGTTGACCTCGAGACCACTGGCGGGTCAGCTCAAGCCGGATCGATGATCACCGAGATCGGGGCCGTCAAAGTGAGAGGGGGCGAGGTTCTGGGCGAATTCCAGACCTTGGTCAACCCTCGAGCATCAATCCCCTCCTTTATTGCGGTGCTGACGGGCATCTCCGACTCCATGGTTGCCCAGGCGCCCACAATCGACTCCGCTCTTCCTTCGTTCTTGGAGTTCGCTCGTGGCAGCGTGCTGGTCGCCCACAATGCCCCCTTTGATGTCGGGTTCTTGCGCCACTTCGCTGGCCAACTCGATCTGGCCTGGCCACGATTTGAGGTCGTCGACACCGCGCGGCTAGCCAGACGCGTGGTGACCCGAGATGAGACGCCCAACTGCAAACTCAGTTCACTAGCGCGGCTCTTTAACGCGAGCACCGTGCCAAACCACCGGGCTCTCTCTGATGCGCGGGCCACAGTCGACGTACTCCATGGGTTGTTTGCCAGGCTCGGCAACCTCGGGGTTCACACGCTCGAGGACCTCAGCGAAATCACCGCCAAAGTCGCGCCCGCGCAACGGCGCAAACGGCACCTAGCTGCCCACCTGCCCAATGCCCCAGGCGTCTACCTTTTCAAAGACGCGAGCGATCGCGTCCTATACGTCGGCACATCCAAAGATCTGCGCACTCGGGTGCGTTCCTACTTCACCAAGTCAGAGACCCGCAGCCGCATAGGCGAGATGATCGCGGTGGCCCAGAGCGTCGAGGGCATCGTGTGTGCCTCAGCCCTTGAGGCGAGTGTGCGCGAACTGCGCCTGATCGCCGCCCACAAACCGCCCTACAACAAACGCAGCAAATACCCAGAGAAAGCGCGTTGGCTCAAGCTCACCAACGAACCCTGGCCACGGCTGTCGTTGGTCAACGCCGTGCGCGAAGACGGCGGTGACTACCTGGGGCCGTTTAGGTCACGCAGGGCTGCGGAGGTCGTTGCCCGAGCCCTGCACGAGACCTTCCTTTTGCGCCAGTGCACTCAGCGACTCGCCCAGCATCCGAAGGCCACACCGTGTGTCCTGGCTGAGTTGAGCCAATGCCTATCGCCTTGTGATGGATCGGCCAGTTCGGTGTCCTACGCCGAGGCAGTCGACGGAGCCCGGCAGGCGTTCATCGGATCCCCCAGCGTGGTGCTCGACACTGCTCGCGCCCGACTTGAACGGCTCGCCGCACAACAACGCTTCGAGGAAGCCACTCGGCAGCGAGACCAGACCGCGTTATTTGTGGCCGCGGCTAGCCGAACCCAACGACTCGCCGGCGTGGTCACATGTGCTGAGTTAGTCGCAGCCCGTCGCGAAGCCGCCATCGGCTGGGTTGTGCATGTGGTGCGTCACGGGCGACTGGCTGCCGCAGGGGTTATCCCACAGGGAGCCGACGCCCAGACCTACGTGGCTTCACTGCGGGCAACGGCCGAGACCGTGATCCCAAGCCCGGCACCGGCAGCGAGTGCTGAAGAGACCGAGCGCATCTTGACCTGGCTCGAGACGCCCGGCACCCGCGTGGTTCATGTCGAGGGTGAGTGGAGCTACCCGATCAACTCAGCCATCCGGGTCGCTCACGAGGGCGCACTAAATCGCCTTCGCACCCCAGAGACCGCCCAGTGGTGACGACAGAACCTGTAACCAGAATCACGGATTCTTGTCCACGCTTGAGCAACATTTCCTATGTACTATTTGTCCGAATTGGTGGAAATTCGCCAAAGCAACCAGCCACGTCAACGCGCCTATGCGCTCCCGACAGGCCGGTCGCGACGATAAGTCGCTCCCCCACCCCACCATCGAGTTGCAGGGCAACGAGGAGAAGCACATGAGTACCACCCGACCGAGCTCTGTCATGAGCCGCCGCACGCTCGCAGCCGGAGCCGCTTGGTCGCTGCCAGTCGTGGCCATGTCCACTTCAGCGCCCGCTTTCGCGGTGAGCTGTGGCGGCGTGTGCCCAACGGTGGGGTTCCCAGTGGTGCCAAGCACTCCCACCGCTACCTACCCCGACGCACCCGACTTGATTAAGTACGTCGCAAACACAACGACCACGCGTGGAGGCTGGACCTACACGGGCGCCGGCACCAACGCGGGCGGCACCAGCGGCATCATCGCGAACCACTTCGCCAGCAACGGCACCACGATCGTCAATGGCACCCAGGCATTCCAAGCTCAGGCCGACCCAACTGCCGCTGGCGCCTATGTTCAGGCCTCTACGACGATGTGCTCGATTGTTGGGGTCAAAATGACCTTCACCGTTGACTACATCTGGAACGACAACAACAGTTACGGCGGTGCAAGCAAGCGCGCCATCCTAGAAATTCTTGTTAACGGCACCGTCATGGCCACCAAGGACACGACGTACGACCAGTGGAGCGGCGTGGGAACCGGCGACCACACTGGCACCTTCACCTTTAGCTACACCCCCACCAACACCAACAACGTCACCTACACCATGAAGGTCAGTTGGCCAGGCAACGACGGCATGTCCGATGACTTCATTGTCGCGGCGCCCAAGATTGTCTGCGGCTGATCGAAGACCCGACTAGCTGAAACAGCGCAGACTCTCACGTGCGCAGCACTCGAGAGTCTGCGCGCAACAACGGTCACACATTAGGGTTTTGGCCCCGGCACTTGGGCGGTTACGCTCGGCTCGATGGGGGGGGAACCCATCACATGAGCTCGTTGTTGGCGCGCATTCTCGCGCGCTCGAACAACGAGACATTGGGTCATGTCTCCTCACCGCTACCTTGAGGAGAACTCGTGTCTAGACCCGCCATCGTTAGCCGACGTACCGTTGCTGCAGGTGCCGTCTGGGCACTTCCAGTGATTGAGCACGCAGTCTCTGCCCCAATCTTCGCGGTCAGTTGTGCACCTGGCTGCCCCACCGTGGGTTTCCCGACTGTGCCCACTTCGGCAACCACCGCCTACCCCGACGCCCCCAACTTCATCGACTACGTCGACAACACCACCATCACGCGAGCCGGCTGGACCTTCACCGGATTAACCACCACTGACGGTGGCACTAGCGGCATCGTCGCAAACCATATGGATAACAACGGCACCACGATTATCGACGGCACCCAGGCATTCCAGGCTCAGGCCGACCCGACAGGCTCGGGCGCCTATGTGCAGGCCTCTACCAGCTTCTGTGCCGAAAAGGGTGTGAAGCTAACCTTCACCGTCGACTACATCTGGAACGACGCGAACAGCTATAACGGCTATAACCCTGGCGTTGCTAGCAAGAGCGCACTGTTGGAAATCTCTGTCGACGGGTCTCTACTGGCCACCAAGAACTCCGTTTCCACAGGAGAGGCTGGCTACCACACCGGCACCTTCACGTTCAGCTACACACCTTTGCTGACCAGTTACATCACGTACCAAATGAAGGTGAGCCTCCCTGGCAACGACGGCATGTCCGACGACTTTGTGGTCGCAGCGCCTACGATCGTGTGCGGCTGACCTCTGACTTTCCCCTGGGACGTGGCGAGAACAGTCCGCGCCCCTTAGGTTGGGCCCATGATCACCGCCATCGTGTTCGTTAAAGCCGACGTTGCCCGCATCCCTGAAGTTGCCACGGCCATTGCCGGGCTTGAGGGGGTGAGCGAGGTCTATTCCGTCACCGGCCAGATCGACCTCATCACTTTGGTCCGCGTGCGCACCCACGACGACATTGCCAGCGTGGTCGCCGAGCGCCTCAACAAGATCCCTGGAGTGCTGGAGACCGAGACTCACATCGCGTTCCGTGCCTACTCACGACACGACCTTGATGCGGCTTTCTCTCTCGGTCTGGACTAAGCGATGTCGTCACTGACCGCCTGGGTCAGCGAGAACTGGCTCAGTGGCCTGGGCTGGTTCGGGTCAGCCCTCCTGATTTGGTCCGTGCTGCAAACCCGCCTACTGCGTCTGCGACTACTCAATCTGGCCGCCAGCGCGGTTCTCACCGCCTTCAACGCGTTCTTGTCCATCTGGCCGATGGTGGCGATGAACCTGGCCCTGGTTTTGATCAACCTGTGGCAACTCAAATCGCTCTTAGCCCAGCAGCGAGACGAATCTGCCTTCGAGATCCTGCAGGTCCAACCTGATGACCGCTATCTGCAGCACGTGCTGAGCACCCATGCGTCCGACATCCAGCGGTTCCAGCCCGACCTCGATCCGGCTGACACTGCGAATCGGCTAGCTTTCTTGCTTCAGCTAGGCGATGAGACCGTCGGCGTCGTACTCGTGCGACCGATGGGCACGACGGCGCACGTGGAACTCGACTGGGTTAACCCTCGCTATCGCGACTTTGCACCTGGCAGGTTCGTGTGGCGTCAGAGCAAGATGCTCATCGATCGTGGCTTCACCAAGGTGAGCACATCTCCAGCCATGGTGGCGCCGTACTACGACCGGATTGGTTTCACCCGAGTCGGGGACCACTTTGAACTCGAACTCGCGCCAATCAGTTAGTCGGCAGTTCACCGATCACTGAGACCCAGCGGTCCAAACTGGCCTTCGCTGCACCCGAATCAAGTGCCTCGTTCGCCTTCGCGATCCTTGCTCCTAGACGCTCCGTGAACGGTGCGGGCCTGGCGTCGTACACCGCCAATGCGGCACCAGCATTAAGTACGACGGCATCGCGCACCGGTCCGGACTTGCCAGCCAAGAGTTCGGTGATGACCCCTGCGTTGTGGGCTGCATCGCCGCCACGGAGGTCTTGAGCAGTCGCACGGGCAATGCCGAAGGTGGCGGGGTCAATCGAATGCTCGGAGACTTCGCCACCCGAGACTGCCCACACCGACGTGGTGGTCGTGGTCGTGATCTCATCGAGTCCGTCATCGCCTGACACGACCCACGCATCTTGGCCGCGTCGAGCGAACACACCGGCCATCACCGGCGCCACGGAGCGATCGGCACACCCGATCAATTGCGCCTGAGGCCGAGCCGGGTTAGCCAGCGGACCCAAGATGTTGAACGTGGTCCCCACCCCTAGCTCACGTCGAGGCACAGCGGCGTGACGCAACGCTGGGTGAAATGCCGGGGCGAAGCAGAAGGTGATTCCTGCCTGGTGCGCAATCTGGGGCACCATCGCAGGGGGCACGTCAAGGCGAACACCAAGTTGTTCAAGAACGTCAGCGGTGCCGGCTTGTGAGGATGCCGAGCGGTTGCCGTGCTTGACCACAACCGCGCCTGCGCCAGCAGCGACCAGCGCAGCCATGGTGGAGATGTTGACCGAGAACGATCGATCACCGCCGGTGCCGACCACATCAAGCACACGACCGGGCACCGTGCAGGGCACAGCGTGTTCGTACATCGCAGCGACGAGTCCCTCGACTTCGGCCACTGACTCGCCCTTGGCACGCAAAGCCACCGCAAATCCAGCAATCTGAGAGGGACTGGCTTCGCCGCTGAGAATCTCGTTCATTGCCCAGGTTGACTGGTCAAGGGTGAGGTCAGCTCGTTTGATCAGGGCCGTGATGACCTCGGCCCACGAAAACGTCGACATTTCAGCCCGTGGCAAGTTCGCTTGAACGCAACAATCGGGTCACGGTTTCGGCCAACTGAATCGGGTCAAGCGGGTGCGAGACGGCCGCTTCAGCGCGAGACCAGGTCGCCAGCCACATGTCGTTTGGGCGACCGGTCAGCACCACGATGGGAGGGCAATTGTGGATCTCGTCCTTAAGTTGCTTGGCGATGCCGATGCCACCGGCAGGGGTCGCCTCGCCGTCAAGAATCGCCAAGTCAATAGAACCTGAGTCCATCTGCTGGATCACAACAGGTTCTGTGGCCACCTCGACATAGCGCAATTGCGGCAAATCAGGGTGAACGCGGCTACCGAGAGCCATCATCACGCTTTCACGTGTCGTCACGTCATCGGAGTACACCAGGACGGTCAGTGTGGAGGCAGAAGTCGAAGTCACGCCCTGATGCTACCGCCGACCAAGCCGTGCCTGTTCGAGGTCTCGGATTGGCTGCAATAGGGCCAGTTGTGCAACGAATCAGATAAAAGTCGCAAAGTTGTGGCGTGTTTTGGTGGGGGTCGGTATGCGGAGGGGCCGAAGTATCGTCATAATGCTCCCGTGGCTACTGTCTCGATTCCCGCATCCCGTCTGCACGGTCAACACGACCGCCCCTCCATGGTGGCGGTGGGAACCATCGTGTGGTTGTCCAGCGAGCTGATGTTCTTTGCGGCTCTCTTCGCGGCGTACTTCACCGTGCGCTCGGTGAGCCCGGAACTCTTTGCGCAAGAGACGCAACTGCTCAACGTGCCGTTCTCTGCGGTCAACACGCTCATCTTGGTGCTCTCATCGGTGACGTGTCAGTTGGGTGTGTTTGCTGCTGAGCGTGGCCAAGTGGGCCGCACCGGCTCGGTTTTCGCCTTCTGGAAGAAGCGCAACTGGGGTTTGCGTGAGTGGTTCATCCTCACCTACTTCATGGGCTCCATCTTCATCGCCGGGCAGGCGTTTGAGTACGCCAAACTCGTGCACGAAGGCCTCACCATCCCGGCTAACGCCTACGGCACCTTGTTCTACCTAGCCACCGGCTTCCACGGCATCCACGTCACCGGCGGTTTGATCGCTTTCCTCTTCGTCTTGGGCCGCACCTACCTGGCCCGCCGATTCACCCATGAGCAGGCCGTTAGCGCCGTCGTTGTGTCGTACTACTGGCACTTCGTCGACGTCATCTGGGTTGGCTTGTTCGCCACGATCTACCTGCTCAAGTAACCCCACCAAGCGCCAAGAAAAGGAAGCAACGTGCGATTCTTCAATTCGCTGGCGGGCCGGTTGTCCCAGGTTCGTCGCTCACGACTTGCGGCTCCGGCTTTGCTGATGGCTTCGCTGCTGATGACGGGCGGGATCGTCGCAGTGATCACCCCAGCAAGTGCCACGAAGTACTCCGACGACGCCGACGCGATTGCCAAGGGCCGTGCGCTGTTCTTGGTCGGTTGCTCTTCTTGCCACGGCAAGAACGCTGAGGGCATCCAAACCCAAGGTGGCGGCCAATACGGCCCGTCGCTGGTGGGCGTGGGCGCTGCAGCCGTGCACTTCCAGATGGAGACCGGCCGCATGCCGATGGCAAACCCCGGCGTCCAGGCTCCCCGCAAGACGGTCAACTACACCCAAGACGAGATCAACTTCATTGCTGCGTTCATTGCGGCTGCCGGCCCCGGCCCCGCCGAACCGACCGAAGCTGAGTGGTCTGTTGCAGGCGCCACCAACGAGCAAATCGTGCGCGGTGGCGAACTGTTCCGCACCAACTGCACCGCCTGCCACAACTTTGCTGGTTCTGGCGGCGCCCTGCCTGGTGGCAAGTTGGCGCCAGCCCTGACTGGTGTCGCTGAAAAGCACATTTACGAGGCCATGTTGACCGGCCCCCAACAAATGCCAGTGTTCTCTGACGGGGTTATGACCCCGCAAGACAAGCGCGATGTCATCGCTTACCTGAAGTCGACCGAAAACTCCCCCGGTTACGGCGGCGCCTCGATGGGTGCCCTTGGGCCCGTTGCTGAAGGCGTCTTCGTGTGGATCGTCGGACTCGGTGCGCTGGTGGGCTTTGCAGTGTGGATCGCCGCACACACCGCACGTACCAAGAAGGGATCTAACGCATGAGCGCCCACGAGCCTCACGGCAACGTTGAGGTCGTCGCCGACCCCATCGCGGACCCGGGCCTGGCCCCGCATCTGCCCCGGCCGACTGACGTCGATCCTGCAAAGGAGAAGCGCGCAGAGCGACAGGTCGCAACTCTCTTCGGCCTTTCGGCCGTGGCCTCGATCCTCTTCGCGGTCGCCTACTTCAGCTTCGCCATTGGCGAAGAACCCGACCTCATTTTGGGCTTTGGCGCCTCGCACGTCACGCTTGGGCTCAGCCTTGGTGTCGCTTTGCTTGGCATCGGTGTTGGCGCCATCTTGTTGGCCCGCAAGCTCATGGATGACCACGAGATCGTCGAATACCGGCACCCAGCAGCCTCCTCAGAGGAAGACCGCAAGGAAGCCATCGCCGCGTTGACCCAAGGCATCGCCGAGTCGACCATCGGTCGGCGTCCCCTGGTTCGCAACTCGATGCTTGCAGGGCTGGGGCTACTCGGAGTGCCCGCAGTTGTGGCATTGGCCGACCTTGGCCCACTTCCTGGCGACACCCTGGCCCACACAGTCTGGGGCAAACAGAAGTTGATGCGCCTGGTCCAAGACGTCAGCGGCACCCCCATCAAGCCTGAAGACATCGAAATCGGCCAGTTGATCAACGGCGAGCCCGAGATTTTCTACACCGAGGGCGCTCACGAAGAACTCGACGTACAGGCTGAAAAGGCCAAAGCAGCCATCATCGTGGTCCGCATGCAGCCAGACGAGATCAAGGCCGCCCAGGGTCGTGAAGACTGGGGCGTTGACGGGATCTTGTGCTTCTCCAAGATCTGCACCCACGTTGGTTGCCCGATCTCGTTGTGGGAGCAGCAAACCCACCACCTGTTGTGCCCTTGCCACCAGTCAACCTTCGACTTGGCAGACAACGGTCGAGTTATCTTCGGCCCCGCTGCTCGGGCACTGCCTCAGTTGCCGATCACCGTCGACTCAGAGGGTTACCTCGCCGCTCAGAGCGACTTCACCGAACCCGTTGGGCCTAGCTACTGGGAGCGTGTCGAGAAATGAGCAAGCCTTTCGATAGCAATGGCAAGAAGCCTGCTGCTGCCGCAAAGCCCAACCGTCTTGGCAGTGTCGCCGAATGGGCTGACGAGCGAGTGGGTCTTGCTGGGCTAGCAAAGAAGAACCTGCGCAAGGTCTTCCCCGACCACTGGTCGTTCATGCTCGGTGAGATCGCGATGTGGAGCTTCGTGGTTCTGCTGCTCACTGGCGTCTTCTTGAGCCTGTGGTTCAAGCCCTCGATGGAGGAAGTGACCTACCAGGGCTCCTACGCGCAGTTGCGCGGGCTGGAAATGTCAGCGGCCTACGCCTCGACTCTCGACATCTCCTTTGATGTGCGCGCTGGCCTGCTGATGCGCCAGATCCACCACTGGGCCG
>Ga0073899_10004325_pt1 | contig 12448 bp, 10 predicted proteins | sample KloWWTmetaKNB5Ph_FD_88975 | JGI IMG/M metagenome (GOLD analysis project Ga0073899, IMG submission 88975) | Active sludge microbial communities from Klosterneuburg, Austria, studying microevolution and ecology of nitrifiers - Klosterneuburg... | ecosystem: Engineered > WWTP > Aerobic digester >... | reverse complement strand
CACCCGCCGCGTGATGTTCCTCGAAGACGAACACTGAGCCATGGCCAAAGCCAAGACCGCCTACGTCTGCAACGACTGCGGTGCCGAGTACTCGAAGTGGCAGGGCCAGTGCGGCGAATGCAACGCCTGGAACACGCTCTCCGAGGTGCGGCTGGCATCGGGAAAGTCGCCGAAGCAGGAGCCGCGCGGCGGCTATGCCGGGGGTGGCAGCGCGCTGGTCACGCCGCTGGCGAAGGTGTCGGAGTCGGAGGAACAACGCACCCTGATCGGCATCGGCGAACTTGACCGCGTGCTCGGCGGCGGGCTGGTGCGCGGCTCGGTGGTGCTGATCGGCGGCGATCCCGGCATCGGCAAGTCGACGCTGGTGCTGCAAGCGTTGGCCGCACTCGCCGGGCGCTCGAAGACGCTGTACGTGACCGGCGAGGAGAGCCTCGGCCAGGTCGCTGCGCGCGCGCGTCGTCTCGGCCTCTCGCTCGATGCCATCGATGCGCTCGCCGATACCGGCATCGAGCGCATCCTCGACACCGCGATCGCGCAGAAGCCGGATTTCCTGGTGATCGACTCGATCCAGACCATGTACTCGGACCAGATCGAATCTGCGCCCGGCTCGGTGTCGCAGGTGCGCGAATCGGCAGCACGGCTGGTGCGCTATGCCAAGGAAGTGGGCTGTGCGGTTTTCCTGATCGGCCACGTGACCAAGGAAGGCGGCATCGCCGGCCCGCGCGTGCTCGAACACATGGTCGATGCGGTGCTGTATTTCGAAGGCGAGGCCGGCAGCCGCTTCCGCGTGTTGCGGGCATTCAAGAATCGCTTCGGCGCGGTCAACGAACTGGGTGTGTTCGCGATGGGCGACAAAGGCCTGCGCGAGGTGCCGAACCCGTCCGCGATCTTCCTCTCGAACCACGGCGAACCGACCCCGGGCAGCGCCATCATGGTCACGCGCGAGGGCACGCGTCCGCTGCTGGTCGAGGTGCAAGCCTTGGTCGACCAGTCGCCGCTCGCCAATCCGCGCCGCGTCGCGCTCGGGCTCGAGCAAAACCGGCTGGCGATGCTGCTCGCGGTGCTGCACAAGCACGGCGGCTTCGCGCTCTACGACCAGGACGTGTTCGTGAACGTGGTCGGCGGCATTCGCGTGCAGGAAACCGCGGCCGACCTGCCGGTGCTGCTGGCGGCGTTGTCGAGCTTCCGCAACCGCCCGCTCGGACCGCACCTCGCCGTCTTCGGCGAAGTCGGCCTCGCCGGCGAGATCCGCCCGGTTCCAAACGGCGAAGAACGCATCCGTGAAGCCGCTTCGCATGGCTTCGAACGCATCGTCGTGCCGAAAGCCAACGCCCCCAAGAAAGCCCCGGCCGGCATCCGCATCATTGCCGTCGAACGTCTGGCCGAAGCCATCGCGGTGCTCGATTGAAGATCAGGCAATCCAAGAGGAACGGCTGCCCCTAGAATCGATGGGAGGCAGTTCGAGGACGCCCATGGACGTGACTGAGGTCAAAGGGAAGACGACGCGCCGATGAGCCGCTTCCTGTTCCTGCCCGGCAACAACACGCTGTCGCACATCGCCAAGTGCCTGGCCCTGCGCGAGGCACTCGAAGCGCGCGGCCACGAGACCTTTCTCGCCGTGTCCCCGGGGCGCGCCGGCTTCCTCGATCGACTGGGCGAGAGTCGCCGCTTCTTCCTGCCGGACATCCAGGAAGCGGACAGAAGTCCGACGCCCACTCTGGCGTGGTTCCGGCCGGCCCGGGTGGAAGCCAGCGTGCGTGCGGAGCGCGCGCTGATCGCGCAACTGCGGCCCGATGCGGTGCTTGGCGTGTTCCGCTTCACCGGCAAGCTCTCGGCCACCCTGGCCGATGTGCCCTACCACTCGCTGATCTGTGGGTCGATGACTCCGGCCTGCGATGAAGTGCTGGGTTTCGCGTCGCACGAAACTGGTGCCGGCGAGCAGGCGGACGCGTTGCGCTTCTTTCGCGAAGTCTGCGCCCGGCGCATGGGTCCGGCCTTGTCTGCCCTCGGCCTCGCGCCGGTAGACGACGTCTGGCAACTGCTGGAGGGACAACAGACGTTTCTGTGGGACTTTCCGGAATTCCAGCCGCTGCCCCCGCGGCCCGGCTACCGCCATGTGGGCCCGCTGCACTGGACTGGCTGGCCAACCTCCGAGTGCGCGGCCGATGCACTCTCCGGTCTGGAAGGGCCGATTGCCTACGTCGCACTGGGCACAGGTCACGCATCGGTTCCTCAACTCGGCCGGCTGATCGAGATTCTGTGGCAGCAGGGTTATGCGGTCGCGCTTGCACTCGGGGGACTGTCGGCGGCCGGCCTGCCCGGCGCATCGCGAAGACTCGCAGTTTTCGACTTCCTGCCCGCGGCGACGGCCCTGGCCCGCGCTGCGTTGTTGGTGTGTCATGGCGGCCAGATGCTCGTGTTCGAGGCGATGGCGCGACGCCTGCCAGTGTTCGTGCTGCCACAGCAGCCGGAGCAGGCCCAGAACGGTCGCTGCGTGGAACGCATGGGCTGTGGTCGCCGCCTGTTGCGCGGCACCGTGTACCGTGGCCAATCCGCCGCTGCCGAAGAAGGATTCCTGGCGCGTCCGGCAGCGACAGTTGCGGCGGAGATGACCGAGTTCCTGGTCGACGCGACCCTGCCGGCCAAGCTGGAGCGCGCGGCGCAGGCGGTCTCGCGCCTTCCGGGCGTCGCAGCACTGGTCACGGCATTGGAGGGCCTGTGAGCCCGGAGCGCGACGATCGCCCCGCCCTCGGTCATGTCCTCGTGCATGGCTATCTCGGTTCGCCAGCCGACCTGGACTCGCTCGCACGAGGGCTGGCCGGTGACCAGGCCGACGCGGTGGAATGCGTGCGGTGGCCCGGCCACGGCGACGCGGAATTGCCGGCGTTCGATGAGGAGGAATCCCTTTCGACCCTGACGGCTGCGATCCGAAGGCAGCGCCTGGCCGGCCGTCGACTGGTGCTAATCGGTCACTCAACCGGCGGTGGCCTGATCCTCTCCTGGCTCGCGCGAGAACTCGAACAGGGGCCAGGGGACCTCGGCGACCTAGTGCTGGTAGTGCTGTGTGGCACGCCGCCGCGAATCGATACCAGCTACGCACGCCGTTGGGCAGAGCATCGGGAAGGTCGCGGACAGCAGCCAAGCCTGCACGATCTAGCCGGCGTGGCCGCCATGATCAATCGCTTCGCGCGCCGCCCGGCGCTGTCGCTGCCCGCGCCGGTGCTGATCGTGCACGGTGCTGGCGACGAACTGGTGCCGTGGGAAGGTGCCGATGCCTGGCGCCGCCGCCTGGACACGCCGGCGCGTTGCGTACGCATTGCTGGCGCAGGTCACCACCTTTTCACCGCGGCAGAGCACCAGATGGCGATCGATGTCATTCGTCGCGCCATCGTCGATGCGCGCAATGCCGGTGTGCATCGCAGCCTGCCGGAACCCTTGCCAGAAATCGCGCAGTTCGACGCTGCGTGGCCGCATAGCCTGCGACAGATCTGGGACAGCCCCGCAGGCATGCGCGCGCTTGGCGAGGCGTTTGTGGCCGACCCCGTGGCATCAGTGGAACCCACGGTGGCCAACATCGAGATCACCACACGCTGCACGCTTGCCTGTGTATCCTGCGCGCGCACCCGGCTCAAGCCGCGCTCGCGCTTCATGAGTCGGGGCGATTTCCTCGGCGTGCTCGAAGCGCTGCCCCATGCCTGGCGAGTAGTGTTGGTCGGGCTGGGCGAGCCATTGCTGCATCCCGAGGTCATCGATTTCGTGAATTTGGCCGCGGATCGTGGCCGTCGCGTGGGCCTCGTCACCAACGCCATGCAGCTGGACCCCGCGATGGCGCAGGCACTTTGCTCCTCGGGCCTGGCCAGCATCACCTTCAGTCTGGACGCGATCGATCCGGTCGCGGCTCGCCGCGTTCGTCGCGGCAGCCGCATGCCGCACATCCTAGCCAACATTCGAGGCTTCATGGCCGAACGCGAGCGCCAGGGCGCGCGGCTTGGAACATCGGTGTTCACCGCGTTGACCGCGGAGACCGTCCCTGAACTGGAGGCGATCGTGGACTTCGCCGCCAGCGTCGGTATCGACGCGCTGATGGCGACCGACCTGAACTTCCCGGTGAATCAGCCGCGATCCGTCCAAGCATCCTTCGACAGCGAAGCGTGCCGCACCCTGCGCAATGCGCTGCGCCGGGCAGCGGCACGCCGCCTGCCGGTGTTGTCAGTGCGGGGACTGGAGGAGCTTGGCTTGGAACAACGCTGGCCGGAGTTCCTGATGTTGCGCGGCGAACAACTCGCCGAGCGTTCAATGCAACACCGCCACTGCCTGTCGCCGTGGCAGAGCATCCCGGTCGGCGTAGACGGCCGGCTGACGATTTGCGATTGCCAGCCCGACGCCGAGGTCGGCAACCTGCACACGACGCCCTTGTCCGAGTGGTGGAACGGCCCGACCATGACCACGCACCGCCGACGCATGCTTTCCAACAACCCTCCCGAGGCCTGTCGTGACTGCCCACGCTTCTGAAACCACTACTCTGCGTGGCATCGCCCGCACACGCATCACGCAACGCGATGCAGCGTTCCCGAGCAGCGACCGCCAGCGGGCGCGATGGGCATGACGCTGCAACTCGTCCTATTCGCCGTCGGCGTCGTCATCCTCGCCGTTGGCGCCGACCTGTTCGTGCGCGGCGCTTCCAGCCTCGCCGAGCGTTTCGGCATCAGCCATTTCGTGATCGGCCTGGTCGTGGTCGGCTTCGGCACCTCGGCGCCGGAACTGGCGGTGACGCTGGGCGCCGCGCTCAAGGGCAATACCGACATCGCGATCGGCAATATCGTCGGCTCGAACATCGCCAACATCGGCCTGATCCTCGGGCTGTCGGCGCTGGTCGCTCCGCTCGCAATCCATCTGCGCATGCTGCGGGTCGAGTTGCCGCTGATGATCGCCACCCATCTGCTGCTGCTCGGGCTGCTGTGGAACGGCAGCATCGGACGCATCGACGCGGTCCTGCTGCTGGCCGGTTTTGGCGGCTTCCTCTGGTTCGTCCTGCGTTCGGCGCGTGCCGAACCCGCCGTGGTCCAGGAAGAGTTCGCCGCGCGCGAGCCGAAGCCGGTGCGTTCGCTCTGGATCACGGCGTCATTGGTCGGCGCCGGACTGGCCGGTTTGGTTGGCGGCGCGCAACTGTGCGTCGATGCTGCCGTGTTGCTCGCACGCCTGTGGGGCATGTCCGACCTGATGATCGGCCTCACCGTGATCGCGGTCGGCACTTCGCTGCCCGAGATCGCCTCCTCGGTCGCGGCCGCCTGGCGCGGCCACAGCGACATCGCCATCGGCAACGTCGTCGGCTCCTGCCTCTACAACGTGCTGTTCATCCTCGGCGTCACCGCCGCCATCGCGCCGCTCCCCGGCGACGGCGCCACGCTGATGCGCCTCGACCTGCCGGCATTGATCGGCCTATCGATCCTGCTCTGGCCACTCGCACTCAAGGACATGCGCTTGACCCGCGGCAATGGCGCGGTACTGCTCGGCGTCTACCTCGGCTACGTGGTGCTGCAACTGCGCTCCGCCGCTTGAACCGCATGCACCGCCGCGCAGACCTCAGCCGCGGGCGCGAAACCGCCTGGTCGAACTCGAATTGCGCATCCCCAAATCGGCGCCCCTATTCGGACTCGAAACCATCCTGGAAGATGTCTGCTGCGAACACCGACAGCGGTACCTCCGCCAATTTGAGGCCAGTCAGATCCTTGTCGTAGTAAGAGACGTAGACCGTCGCGCCGGCGACGACCAGCGCCGGTTCAAGGCCGGTGAAGCCGACATCGTCGACCACGACGATGGTTCGGCCCGCATCGCAACTCGGGGTTGCACATCCCGCCAGACGCAGGGCGCCCGCGGTCGCGTCATGGTAGGCGATCACGGGTCGGCCGCTGTCATCCAGATCGATCGCAGGATTGGACCCGACATCCGCGCCGCCGCCGTCATCGAGCGTGATCACGCTGGCGAGTGCCGGGGTACAGCCGACATCACCGCAGGCGGCAAACTTGAGGTCACCTTGGGCTTGGTCGTAGTAGGCAATCAAGGGTCGCCCTGCGGCATCGAGATGGACTGCCGGTGCGCTGCCGACACCAGGACCCGGATCGGGGATCTCCACGCTCTCGCCGCCGCTGACGGCAAGGCTGCAATTCGGATCGTTGCAGTGCGCCACAGCCAAGGCGCCGAGGCTGGTCTTGTGGAACGCGACGATCGGGTTGCCCGCGGCATCAAGCGCGAGCGCGGTGCCACTCGCGTCCGGGCCGGGATTGATCGCCTCGATGCTGTTCGAGAAGCTGATGCACGTGGGCACGGCACAATGCGCCAGCTTGAGCGCGCCAGTGACTGCAGCGGAGAAGCTGATCACCGGTCGGCCACCCGTATCGAGCGCCAGTGAAGGGCTACGCCCGCCCTCGCCAGTCCCGGTGACGGCCGCAGTCGCGGCGGTCGTGCAGGCGGCATTGCCGCAGTCGGCGAGCCGCAACGCGTCGTTGCCGACGTCCCAATGAGCGATCACCGGCAGCCCGTCCGCGGCCAGCACCATCGACGTGTCGGCTCCGACATCCCCAGTCGACTCGACCACAGTCAGCGGATCACCCAACTGGTCGCAGGCGGGCGACTGGCACGCACGCAGGCGCAGGTCGCCCGCACCCCAATAGGCGACGAACAGCGTGCCGCCGGCTGAGCGAACGATCGAACTGGAGCGCCCGACATCGATCTTTTGCTTGGTGACGACGACGTCGGTGGTTCCGTTGCAGAACTCGTCCGAACAATGATTGATGCGGATGCCGCCCTGCTGCGGGCAGCAGAAGGAAGTTCCGCTCGCGACCACCGGGTAGCCGCTCGCATCCAGTGCCATCGAGATCTCGAAATCGTTGTAGCCACTGGTCACCGTGGTGATCAACTCGTTGCCGCCGGCGCAATTGACGTCATTGCAGCGTGCGCTCTTGAGCAATAACCCGTCGCGGAAGGCGAATGCCGGACGTCCGGCGCCATCAAGCGCCATCGACGATGACCGGCCCACCACGACATTCTGGACCGACTCGTTGCTGCCGCTGCAAGCCGAATCGTTGCAATGGACCAGCATCACGGTGCCACTCCCTGCGGCGTCGGTGAATCCGATCACCGGGTTGCCCGAAACATCAAGCTTCAATCGGACATCGGGCGTTTGGTTGGGAGTGGTGTAGACGGTGTGCGCCGCGTCGTCTCCGCCCGCGCACGCAGGGTCGTTGCAGTGCGTCAGCCGCAGGTCGAAACCGAAGCCCTGAAATGCGATCACCGGGCGACCGACACCGTCCAGCACCATCGAGATGTTGCTGATCACGCCTTCGCCCGGCGACACCACGTTGACGGTCTCGGACACGCACGCGGGATCGTTGCAGTCGATCAGCACAAGGGAATCTGCATCGTTGTCGAACCAGGCAACCACCGGATTGCCGGCGCCATCCAGCACCACATCGCTCGAGCCACCCGAACCGCCCGCGTCGAGTACGGTCAACACTTCGTCCTCACCCGCGCACATCGGGTCATTGCAGCGCAACAGCACCATGCTGGTGTCGATGCCACGGAAGTAAGTCACGACGGGATGGTTCGAAGCATCAAGGACGATCCGCGGAAGATCCCCATCGGCATCGGCAGCCAAGACTCGGGCAAGGTCGTCGCCGCCACTGCACGCGGGGTCGTTGCAGCGAAGCAGGAAAAGATCATTGTTGATCTGGTCGCTGAAGACGACGACCGGATGGCCGGACGCATCAAGCACCAGATGCGAGTTGCGGCCGATCGAAGGAATCGGCACCGCGCCCGGGTCGATCAGGTGCACGGCCGCAGCCAATGTCAGCGGAAAGGCGCTGACCAACAACCAGACCAACCCGTGACCCGTTCGGCCACACGGTGACAGTTGCTTCATTGGGCCTCCTCGGCTGCGGACAGAACGTCCAAAGCCACGACTTGCAGCAGTCTACGCTGATGACTCCTGCCGTCAAACGCTCGCTTGAACCGCGAGCGCAGCGGCGCAGACCTCAGCCGCGGGCGCGAAACCGCGCCAGATTGCTCGCCGCCTGCGCGCGCACCTTGTTGCGCAGCAGCGGCGACCAGCCGAGCAGCACGCCGGGTACGCCAAGCGCCTGGCGCGACCAGCGCCAGAAATCGAAGCGGTCGCGGTGCTTGCGGATCAAACCGTCGCGGTCGAACTCGAATTGCGCATCGATCAGGTTGTGCACCAAACGACCGGTGGCACTGAAGCGATAGGTCGGCTCCCAGTGCGCGACGCCGACTTCGTCGTCGCAGTCGATGGCGCTGAACTCGAGCTTCCAGTCCGCCCTGCCCTTGTCCTTCACGGCTGCGCACAGCATGCGCCACATCGCGCCGATTTCCTCGCGACTGCGCAGCGTGAACACCTCGTCCTCGAACTCGGCGTCCGCCGCGTAGGCTGCCTGCATCGCCGCGCCGTCCAGTTCCCGGAACGCCGCGTAGAACTGCGTGATCCGCTCGTTCTGTGGAAACCCGTTCATCGTCGCCCTCGCTGGTTGCGCGGAAGCATGGCGAGGCGCGGAGCGCGACGCAATGCACCGCCGTTATGCTCGACACCTCGTGGAAGGAGACCGCACATGCGCATTCCCTTGCTGCTGTTGCTCGCGGTGCTGTCGGCGCGCGCGGCGCCAGCCGAAGTGATCGACAGCGAACGCGGCCCGGTCGAAATCCGCACCATCGCGCGCGGCTTGAACAGCCCCTGGGCCGTGGCCTTCCTGCCCGACGGCCGGTTCCTGGTGACCGAACGCGGCGGCTCGATGCGCATCGTCGAGGCGGACGGGCGCATCGGCGCGCCGCTCGCCGGCGTGCCCGAGGTCTACGCCAACGGCCAGGGTGGCCTGCTCGACGTAGTGCTCGACCCCGACTTCGCCCGCAATCGCACGCTGTATTTCTCCTATGCCGCTCCGGCAGCGGATGGCGCGCACACCGCCATCGCCAGCGCGCGGCTGGAACCGGGCACGCTGGCGAACCTGCGCGTGCTGTTCCGGCAGCAACCGGGATACGACGGCGGCCAGCACTTCGGCTCGCGCATCGTCATCGGCCGCGATGGCTTCCTCTACGCCAGCGTCGGCGAACGCGGCGACCATCGCGATCGCGCCCAGCAACTCGACAAGACCTACGGCAAGATCATCCGCATCGCCCGCGACGGCAGTATCCCCGCCGACAACCCGTTCTTCGGTCGCGACGACGCGAATCCGTCGGTGTGGAGCTACGGCCATCGCAACCCGCAGGGCCTGGTGGTCCACCCACTCACCGGAGATCTGTTCGAACACGAACACGGCCCACGTGGCGGCGACGAGATCAATCTCATCCGCAAGGGCGCGAACTACGGCTGGCCGGTGATCACCTACGGTCGCGAGTACTACGGCCCGAAGATCGGCGAAGGCACCGCCAAGCCCGGCATGGAACAGCCGCTGCACCAGTGGACGCCCTCGATTGCCCCAAGCGGCATGGCCTTCCTCACCACCGACGCCGCCGGCGCCTGGAACGGCCACCTGTTCGTCGGCGCCCTCAAGTTCACCCTGCTCGCCCGCCTCGAACTCAGCAACGGCAAGGTCGTGCACGAAGAACGCCTGCTCGCCGACCGCAAGGACCGCATCCGCGACGTCCGCCAAGGCCCCGACGGCGCGCTCTACCTCCTCACCGAATCCCAAGGCCTGCTGCTGCGCCTCCGCCCACCGCCGGCACGCGGGCGGTGATGGACCCGGCAATCGTTTGCGATGCGACCACACGAAACGGGATGGAGCCGCAACACCCGCAGGGCGAGGCGCACGATCCGATCACCCATGCTCGAGTTCGAGCGACTGGCAGCGCACGCCGTCGAGCGTCAGCAAGTTCACGGCCATTCCGCATCGCGTATCTGTCGCTGATAGGCCACGCCGTCTTCAGGCAAGCCGGTTGCGACGCCAATAAATTCGGCCAGATCGCGTGACGGATCGATTTGAGGCCAAACGGCCGCCGGCAACGCTGTCCTCGACTTGGTCGCGAGGTATTCCACGAAGTCGAGAACTTGGGCCTGGCGCTGGTCATCCAGTCGCTGGAGTTGTTCGATGATGGTGGCTTCGATAGTGGCACCCATGGTGTCCCTCCCGACCTCAGGCCGGTGACGATACGGCATTCTGCGCGTTGCGGCTCCGCAACTCCAGCGATCAGCCGTGGCCGCGCACGTCATTGACTGCCTCGGTTTGCCGCCGCCCATTCACCGCCGGTGTCTCCTTCGACATCGCCATCTCCTCGCAGAAACGCGCGAGCCTGCCCGGCGCGGGCAAGCGATGGAAGGTGGGTTCACCGGGGGCTTACGCTCTACCTCCTCACCGAAACCCAAGGCCGCCTGCTACGCCTCCGCCCGCCCGCCGTATCGCACCCGAGCGCACCGGACACACCTTAGGTTTCTTCCAGCGCCGACACTGTCTGCCAGCCGAGCGCGACAAACAACCCGAGGGCGAACCGCGCGACAACTTCGTTTCCCGGCAGGCGTGGGGCTCATGCCATGTGCAACGCGCCGAGCACGGTCAATCGCTGCCTGACCGCCACCACCCGCCGGCCATGCAGCGAATCGCGCGCCACCATGCCTGGCAACAAGTCAATGAAGTTGGGTGTGGCGAGCAGAGCGCCAAACTGCGCCACCAGATAGGTCCGCAACGCGTGTGGCGCCGTATCCACTTCTTCGACGAACGTCGCACGCCCCTCGACCACGTTGATGATGTCTTCGAGATCATGACTCGCCAGAACGTCGGACCGCCCGCGGTGATGAAAGGCCTCGAATTTGGTCGCTGCGAATGCGGGCGCCGGGATCAGCCGGATCACCGCTCCGCTGGGCAGGACGCAACGATTCGCCGAAGCCGCCGCTTCGGCGTACCAGCGATTGGAGAATCCGAGCACGCGTTCGTCGGTGGGCATCAGGTCGACGATGATGTCGCCAATGCGCCAACGGCAGATCGGTGCATCGGGGGATTGATCGCGCGTGAAGCCGCGCTCCTCGACGCGCCGCTCGAGCCGGTGGTAGTCCGAAAGCGCCGTCACCACGGCGATCAGATCCACATCGTAAGTCACGCGCGCCGGTGGTGCACTGGCTGCATCGATCAGCAGGCTGACGGCGCAGCCGCCTACCAGGACAAGTTCCTCGCACAGCTCGCCCAGTGCTGCGGCGACAATTTCCACACTGCCGATGTTCGGGTCGGCCGGATTCACAGCCGCTCCTCGAACAGGCGCTGAGCCAGCGCGCGTTCGCGAGCGTTGCCGGCGCGGAGGGCATCAAACAGCGCCAGGCTTTCGTACAGCGGGGCGTTGCGCAGCGCCGCCATCGGTACCGAGGGATAGATCGGAACGAGGGCGATGCCGCGCACCTTGCCTTCCAGCGCCGGCCACACCGGCGGTGGCTCGGACGAGGGCGCGATTTGCGCCAGCAATGGCGGCGCGGCATGCGCGGTCGGCAGACCGACGATCATGCCGCCGCGAACGGCCGGAAACGCATACTTGGCACCATGGAACAAGAACTCGCGGAAGGCCGGCTTCAGCACGCGCGGCCGCTTGTCCTCGAACACCAGCAGGCGCGCAGCCTCGGCGCGCTTGAGCGCCGCATGCACCGCCGACATCGACAGGCCGGTAAACGCGGATAGCTCCGGATAGGTCGTGCCCTGGCCATCGACAGCGGCCAAGGCCAACAGCAGGTACAGATCCTGCGGTTTCAGCACCATTTGACGATCACTGCGGTTGGGCATGACTGATGCGGCCATTTCCTGTTTCGCGAAACGGGAAACTATCAACGTATCAATGGCTTGTCAACCGCTCCTCCCCTTCATTCGCTGTTCGCGAACCGCGAATAGGCGCGCAAGACCGCAGCTTGCCCTTGTCGCAGCCGAAGGTCATCGTCGGGTGGATCGGGTCCTTGCGGCATATCAACCAGCCGGCGGCGTCGACCACACGAAACAAGGCAGACCCGAATGCGAAGAATTGCGCTGCACGACTGCCGCACGAATGTCGCCGCGCGCAGGCGCAAGTTGACGGCCATAGAGGATTCGCAGCACAAGAATGGCCTCGTTTTTTCTGCATACGGCAACCAAACGGCAACCAATTCGCAAGCACCAAAGAAAAAGGGCCTGCGATTTCTCGCAAGCCCTTGATTTCAATGGTGGCCAGGGAGGGAATCGAACCCCCGACACGGGGATTTTCAATCCCCTGCTCTACCAACTGAGCTACCTAGCCGAATGACGCTTCGCCGAGGGGGCGAAGGGCGCGCATTAGAGCCGTGCGGACGCGATTCGTCAAGCTCGACGTGTGCTCGTGTTGGGGGTTAGTGATCTGTCCGGTTCTGTAGCACGCAATCTGTCCGGTTGTCATCGTGCCCTGAAGGGAGCGCGAGATGAGACGACTGGAGGTGCTACAGGAGGTTCGGAAGATGAGGTTT
>Ga0073899_10004323_pt1 | contig 12453 bp, 9 predicted proteins | sample KloWWTmetaKNB5Ph_FD_88975 | JGI IMG/M metagenome (GOLD analysis project Ga0073899, IMG submission 88975) | Active sludge microbial communities from Klosterneuburg, Austria, studying microevolution and ecology of nitrifiers - Klosterneuburg... | ecosystem: Engineered > WWTP > Aerobic digester >... | reverse complement strand
GTGAGGGCGGGGAGGGTGAGGGGCTCGCAGGTGGCGTCGACGGCGGTGAGGGCGGCCTGGACCAGGGTGTCGTCGTCGTCGTCGGCGCGCAGGCGGGCGCGGGCGCGTTCGATGGCGGCGTGGTCGCGGGGGAAGCGGAGGTCGTCGGGGGTGGCGTGGGCGAGGAAGGTGGTGAGGAGGAGGGCGAGGTCGGCGGAGTGGAGGGTGGAGGAGGTGGGTTCGGGAGATGTGGTGGGGCTGAGTGTGGGCGTGGAGGGTTCGGGCGTGGTTGTCGCGGGGTCTGGGGTGGAGGTCGTGGTGGCGAGGCGCGGGAGCTCGGCGAGGAGCCAGTCTTTTTGGACAGGGTCGAGGGGACCGGGCGCGAGGGACATGTCGCCGGGGACAGGTTCGGAGGTGGTCAGGAGGAGGTAGGCGCGGAGCTGGTCGTGGTTGGCGTGGGTGGGCAGGGCGAGCTCGAGGTCGCGGACGATCGGTGCGAGCAGGCGGGCGTGGACGAGGCGGCGGAAGGCGTCGCGGATGGTGGGGTGGAGGGCGGGGGTGAAGGGGTCGCGTACGGTCGCGGCGGCGGGCCAGAGCTCGAGCTGGCGGCGGAGCTCGAGCAGCGGGGCGATCGGGTCGGGCGTGGTGAGGTTGGCGGCGAGGTCGGCGACGGACTGCAGGCGATCGTGGGTGTCGCGGGCGGTGTCGCGGGCGGTGAGGGCGAGGGCGGCGGCGACGAGGGCGAGGGTGGCGGCGAGGAGGTGGCGACGGCGAGCGGCGGCGCGGACGATCGGCGGCGTGCGGGTGGCCTCGCGGGCGAGGCGGCGGACGGCGGCGAAGATCGGCGCGGGGTCGGTGAGCGTGGGCGGCGAGGATGCTGCGGTCGTGGCGGGCGTGGGTTGCGGGCGGAGCTGGAGGTGGAGGGCGGCGGCGAGGTTGCTGAGGAGGGCGTCCGTCGGTGGGTGCGCGGTGGGCTTCAGAGCGGTGAAGTGGACGGCGCGCAGGTGGACGCCGGGGGTCGTGGGGAGCAGGAGATCGCAGAGGGCGAGCAGGCGGTCGCAGGCGCGGGAGAACTCGGCGCCGAGGGTGTGGAGGCGGGCGCGGCTGGAGGGATCGGGGTTGTTGGCGATGCGAGCGAGGCGCTCGGCGCGGACCCAGGTCGACCAGGCGCGCAGGTGGTCGGCGAGCTCGCTCGCGTGGTGGAGCTCGAAGCCCCAGGGGTTGCGGTCGTCGGCGACGAGCTCGCGGTGGCCGGCGAGGTGGTCGAGGTGGGTGCACACGAGGATCAGCGGGACCTCGACGGCGAGGGCGGCGAGGGTGACGAGCTGAGCGCGGAGGGTGGTCGTGAGGGCGGGGAGATCGGCGGTGAGGAGGTCGGGGAGGCGGAGGACGAGGAGGACGGCGTCGAGTGGTTGGCGCGGGCGGATGAGCTGGAGCGGGAGCTCGCTGGTGCCGCCGGGGTGCTCGACCAGGAGCTCGCGGGTGGTGCCCAGGAGGTGGAGCTGGGGGAGCTCGGCGAGGCGCTGGTGCGGGCCGGCGGCGGCGAGGAGGGTGGTCTTGCCGTGGCCCGGGAGGCCGAGGCACAGCCAGATCTGGGTCGGGCGGGCGGTGCGGGCGGTGCGGAGGGCCCGGGCGACGAGGTGGCGGTGGTCGGGTGATGGCGTTGGGCGCGGGAGGCGAGGGCGGCGGCGCCAGCGGAGGAACAGGGCGACGATCAGGGCGAGGACGAGGAGGGCGGCGAGCGGCGGGGCGAAGGTGATGAGGCTGTCCCGAGAGACATGTGGAGCGAGCGCCCAGGCGAGGGCGAGGAGGGCGAGCAGCCAGGGGGCGAGGGCGCGGAGGCGGGGCATGGGTGCGCGTTCGGGGGCGGTGAATATTGGCTGTCCCTTGGGACAGGTGTGTCAGCGCGGATGGGCTGTCCCTTGGGACAGGTGTGTCGGCGCGGGTGGGCTGTCCCTTGGGATAGGTCAGGGGAGGGCGGCGAGGTGGTCGCGGAGGGTCTCGGCGTGGTGCTCGAGGCGGGCGCGCAGGCCGGCGAGGAGGGCGAGGGTGAAGATCAGGAGGAGGGCGGCGGCGCGGAGGGTGCTGCGGGGGAGCGGGGCGGGGAGCCGCGGCGTGACGGGGACGGAGGGAGGATGTGGGCGGGGTGTGAGGAGGGGGCGCAGCTTGAGCTGGAGGGGGCGGAGCTGGTGCGCGAGCTCGGCCTCGGGGGCGTCGATGCGGGCGCCGTAGCGGCCGCGCAGGCCGAGGAACAGGCAGAGGGCGTGGATCTGGAGGACGGCGAGGTCGGCGGGGTCGGAGGCGGGGAGGGACAGGCGGCGCTCGAGCTCGACGAAGAATTCGTGGCCGACGTTGGCGCTGCGGGGGAGGCCGACGCGGGAGAAGAGGTGGTCGCGCCAGGGCTCGCTGCCGGGGGTCTGGGAGGCGGACTCGTCGAGGAGGGCGGCGAGGGCGGAGCGGACGGCGGCGATGTGTTCGCTGCGGAGGCCGAGGGCGCGGGCATCTTCGTCGAGGCGGAGCTCGGCGAGGGCGGCGAGGACGGAGTTGAGGACCGGGTCGGCGGCGGGGTCGTTGTAGGGGCGGGCCTCGCTGCGCTGGAGCAGCAGGGCGTGGTGGAAGCAGGGGGCAGAGCGGTGGTCGAGCCAGGCCGCGGCGGCGCGGAGGTCTTGCATGGCCGGTCAGGGCTCCGGGGTGGGGATCGCCAGGAGGGAGATGCGGGCGTGGTCGGGGTCGTAGGGGCGCGGGAGGTAGACGGCGACGTTGCGCTCGCGCAGGACCTCGAGCCAGGACGGGTCGTCGGCGGCGATGGTGAAGTAGCTGTGTTGCGGGAGGACGGGGAGCTCGATGGGTGGGTGCGCGGTGTGGCGGATCGGCGCGCCGAGGACGTTCTGGCGGACGATGAGGTTGATCCGTCGCCAGGCGGCGATGCGGGTGAGGGCGGGGAGCTCGCTGGCCAGCAGCTGCGGGTCGGCGTCGGTCTCGACGGCGAGGATGAAGCTGCTGCAGCGTTGCAGGCGATCGTCGCGGAGTTCGCCGATCCACAGGCCGTCGGGGCGGGGCTCGAGCGGGACGCGGAGGCAGCGGTCGGGCAGGGTGTCGAGGACCCGCTGGCGCAGCTCGGCGAGCAGCGGGCCGAGGCTGGCGCGCAGGTCGGTGAAGCAGTACGTCGGGGGTGGCGGCGGGTCGGCGGCGGCGAAGCTGCGCAGCTCGCCGAGCAGGCGCAGGAGGTCGCGGTAGAGCGGGTGGGGGGCGCACTCGGGGGCGTCGGCGAGGTGGCGCAGGAGCGGGAGGGCGCCGCAGAGGCTGTGGAAGAGCAGGGCGCGGGGGAGCTCGTGCTGGCGGCGGCGGTCGTCGGCGAGGGCGCGGCGGCGGGTCGCGACGAGGGCGCAGAGGGCCTGGAGTTCGGCGCGCAGGTTGGGCGCGGCGGCGAGGCAGGCGATCGGCGGGATGTAGCTGTCGTCGAGGGTGAAGCTGCCGCTGCTGTCGCGGACCAGTTCGGCGAGCTGGAGCGAGACCTGGTCGTCGCGGGGCTCGTCGCCGAGCTTGAGGGTGAGGTGGAGGTCGTCGAGGTCGATGTCGCGGGCGCTGCGGGTGAGGGTGAGGTCGAAGATGGCGCGGGTGATGGTGCGGAAGCGGTGCTGGTCGGGCTCGCGGGCGCTGTTGGCGGCGCCGGGGCGCAGGCTGGCGGCGGCGAGGTAGACCGGGACGCGGGTGATGCCGGCGGGGAAGTGTGGGGCGACCGGGCGGGACGCGGGGCGCTGCGGGCTGGTGTCGCCCAGGTCGAGGGCGGCGCCGTCGGGCAGCACGGCGCGCAGGTGCGTGAGCGCGAGCTGGCCGGCTTGTAGGGCGGCGAGGTCGAAGCGCAGGGTCAGGATGCCCCAGGCGTGCGGGGCGACGACGGCGAGGCGCGCGGCGAGCTGTTGCTCGTGGTAGCGGTCCTGCTGCTGCATGTGCTGGGGGCACAGCAGGGTGCCCTCGGTCCACACCGGGCGGCTCATGGTTGGCTCCGCGGGAGGGTGGTGGGGACCGGGCGAGCGGAGGTGGGGCTGGCCTTGGGGACAGGTGGTGTTGGGCTGGCCTCGGGGACAGGTGGGGTGAGGGCGGCGGGCGGTGGGCAGGTGGTGGCGAAGGCGGCGGGGTCGAAGCCTGGGGGCGGGAATTCGCCGCCGTCGAGCTCGCTGCGTTCGAGGCCGAGGTAGAGGCAGGGGTCTGGGGAGTTCGGGACGGGGTAGCGGAGGAGGGCGGCGTCGCCGAGTGGTTCGCGGAAGTGGGCGACGGCGACGAGGTGGGTGGTCTCGGGGCCGAGGGGGAGGACGACGCGGGCGCGGGTGTCGGGGAAGGCGGTGAACTCGCGCTTGTCGACGAGGAGGTCGCCGAAGGCAGCGTCGCCGCGGGTGAGCACGGCGAGGGCGTCGATCGGCTCGCGCTCGCTGGCGTCGGGGTCGCCGCGCAGCTGGTAGAGCGTGAGCGTGGTGGGCCAGGGCTGGCCGTCGTCACCAGGGTTGGTGGTGGGGCCGGCCTGGATGAGCAGCTGCACCGCGCTGCGCTTCGCGGACGGCGCCAGGGGCGGCGCGTGGCGGCAGGCGGCGAACAAAAAGCCTACCCCGCTCACCAGCCACACCATCATGGCGAGGGCTGCGTGAGCGGGGGAGGTGCGTCCGACCCCGAAGGGTATTGGGGGAGATCGTCGCCGCACATGCTTGTGCGCCGTTACCTCGTCGTGAGGCTGCGATCGATTCGCAACATAGCGAAGGATGGCCCGCGCTGGCAATGGGGCTTGCGAATGTAGTTTTGGTGATGTGAATCGCGTCAATTTCATCGTGTGCTCCTGCATGGAATCAGGCCGCAGTCAGGGCCTTGTTTGCTGGGCGAGGAGCTGTTGCCAGGGGTCCTCGGCGGTGACGAAGGTGAGGCCGGAGAGCTCGAGCGGGCGGGCGTCGACGAGGGTGAGGTGGTCGTCGCAGGCGGCGCCGGGGGAGCAATCGCGGATGCGGATCGCGGCGTGCAAGGCGGGTGGGCCGCGGAGGTCGATGCGGCGGCGGACCTCGATGCGACGGACGCCGCCGCCGGGGCGCGGGAGCTCGCGGCGATCGTCGAGGCGGAGGCGGGCGGGGCGGGGCGGCTCGCGACCCTCGATGATGTCGGCGGCGAGGAAGCGCTGGTCGACGAGCGGGAGGAGGACGGCCTCGCGGGCGCAGGTGACGGCCTGTCCCGAAGGCCAGGTGGTGGACGGCGGGCAGGACTCGCCCTCGGCGATGAGGAGCGGGTGGCCGTCGGCGAGGCGCTCGAGGTGGAGGCGGACGCGGCGGGTGGGGGCGCGGAGGCTGCCGACGCCGCGGATCTCGAGGCCCTGGGCGACCCAGCGGGCGAGGACGACGGGGCCGCGGGCGCTGCCGTCGGGGTAGTCGACGAGGCGGGCCCAGACGAGCAGGGCGCCGTCGCTGGATGTCCCGAAGGACAGGTCGTCCGGGGTGCGCGAGCGGGCCGGGAGGGTGGGCTCGTCGGCGGTGAGGAGCGGGCGCTGGCTGCAGTCGCGGGGGTCGCTGGCGGGCGTGCCGGTGCTGCGCTCGAAGCCGGGGGCGAGCAGGGCGAACCACAGGTCGGGCGGGAGGACCCGGCTGTCGGCCTCGGTCGCGCGGGCGGCGGTCACGAGCACCGGGCAGATCGGGAGGTCGCGCGCGGGGGCCGGGTGACAGGCGGCGAGGGCGAGGAGGAGGGGGGCGGGGCGGGGCATGGTGGGACGTGTTGAGGTCGGCCGGAGCTCGCGGGGTGTTGCACGGGGTCAGCGGGTCAGGCGGGTGGGCCGTGGGCGTCGAGCTCGGCGAGGTAGGCGGCGCGGAAGCTGGTCCGCAGGCTCCCGGGGGTGTGCTGGTCGCCGAGGCAGGCGGCGTGGCGGTCGAGGTAGCTGCGCCAGCGGGCGCGGGTGCGGAGCAGGCCGGGGGCGGCGTGGCGGACGACGACGGGCGGGGCGAGCTCGGCGGCGAGGTGGCGGGCGGCGGCGAGGGCGGCGGCGGTGTGGGCGTGGGCGTGGGCGGTGAGGACGGCGAAGCAGTCGAGGAGCTCGGGGCGGCGATCGTCGCGGGTGAGGAGCTCGCCGAGGAGCTCGTCGGCGTCGGTGATGCCGAGCAGCGGGTTGATGTCGGCGCTGGTGGTGATGCCGAGCTCGGAGATCTGGCGGCGGCGCAGGTGCTGGAGGGCGGTGACGCCGGCGGCGAGGTCGCGGGTGACGTCGACGAGGCGAGCGAGGAAGCGGCGGGCCTCGCCCTGGCTCGCGGGCGGGCGCGCGAGCGGGAGGAGGTCGCGGGCGGCGTCGGCGATCTGCTGGAGGCCGGTGGGCGCGGTGGTGGGTCGGGTGGGGACCGGAGGGCGGGCGACGGAGGCTGGTCCTTGGGACATGTCGATGGAGGCTGGTCCTTGGGACAGGTTCTGTGGCGGGGCGTCGGGCGTTGGGCGCGGGGTGCTGAGGTCGGGGAGGACGAGGTGGGCGTGGTCCTCGGGCGGGAATTCGGCGAGCAGGCGGCGGGCGTTGGCGGGGTCGTCGGTGGTGTGGAGGGCGTCGGCGAGGGCGGCCTCGAAGGCGTGGCGGGCGGCGACGAAGGGGGTGTGGAGGGCGCGGAGCTGGCGGAGTCGGGCGTGGAGCTGGTCGAGCTTGTCGGGGCCGACCTCGTCGAGGGCGCCGTGGGCGGCGCGGCGGTCGCGGCCTTGGGTGTGGATGATGTCGAGGTCGAAGGGGCCGAGGCTGACGCGGAGGCGGGCGTCGAAGGGGACGGCGGTGTGGGGGGCGAGGCGGCGGCCGGCGACGCGGAGGCCGTTGGTGCCGCCGAGGTCGCGGAGCTGGGCGCCGCGCTCGTCGGCCTCGAGCAGGGCGTGCTGGGCGGAGACGAAGGGGTCGGGGAGGTGGAGCTCGCAGGCGGGGTCGCGGCCGATGCGGACGCAGGTGGCGGTGAAGCGGTGCTCGCTGGTCACGCCGCTGCGGCGGTCGTGGACGCGGATCTGGTGGCAGGGTTAGGGCATGGGGTCCTCGCGGGGGTGAGCGGGAGCTGGACGCGGACGGGTGCGGTGGCGTGGGCGGAGCGGAGCAGCCAGAGGTCGCGGCCGAGCGCGCGCTGGCCGAGTCGGGCTGGCGGAAGGGACATGTCCTCGAGGTCGAGGTGGAGCTCGAGCGCGAGGGGCTCGGGGATGAAGGCGGCGAGGAGCTCGCGGAGGCGGGCGTGCGCGGGGCCGGCGGGGTCCAGGATCGCCAGCGCGGCGGCGGGCGAGGGGCCGAGGACCAGGCGGGCGGCGCTGCCGGGGAGGAGGACGCCGAGGCCGAGCGCGGCGGTGTCGCCGAGGCGCGCCGTGGCGGCGCCGAGGCGGGTGTGTTGATCGCTGGCGAGCGGGGTGGGGCGCCCGGGGATGGGCTCGACGCGGAGGCGGAGGTCGGGGCCGAGCTCGGGGAGGAGGCGGTGGAGGGCGATTGTCAGGGCGCGGGGGGAGCGGTCGGTGGCGGCGAAGATCGGTGCGAGGCGCAGCGCGCTCGCGGGTCGGTGCCCGCGGAGGCCGATCAGCGCGGCGATCCGCCGCGACCAGGGGTCGTGACCGTCGAGGTTGGCGGCGAGGTCGGCGGCGAGCAGGCCGCGGCAGAGGAGCAGGGTGCGGCGGTGGTGGAAGCGATCCAGCAGGGCGTGCGCGAGCGGGCGGTCGAGGGCGTCGGCGAGGGCGAGCGGGAGCGGGGTGTCGTGGCCGAGCGGGCCGGCGATCGCGGTGGTGACGAGCTGGCGGGCGGGGCCCGTGGGGTCGCTGGCGACGGCCTGGAGCTCGCCGAGCGGGAGGCCGAGGGATGCGCTGTGGGTGAAGCGGATCGGTGGGTCGGCGGGTGGTCGAAGGGACAGGTTGTCGGGTTGCGGGGACAGGTCGATGGGTGGTCGAAGGGACAGGTTGTTTGGAGCTGTACTTTGGGACAGGTGGTTCAGGCGGGTGAGGAGGTCGAAGGCGGCGAGGAGGCCGTGGCGGGTGGGGTGGGCTTGCAGCTCGGCGAGCCAGCGGGCGGGGGTGGTCATGCGGGGCCTCCTAGGCGGCGAGGTGCGGGGGCCAGCGGAGCTCGGCGGCGGAGGGGTGGAGGACGGCGTGGAGCTCGCTGGCGGTGAGGAAGGGGGCGGCGTCGGCGAGGAGCTGGTCGAGGAGGGCGGTGAACAGGAAGGCGTGGCCGCTGCTGGCGAAGCCGGCCTCGTCGAGGGCGAGCTTGCTGCGGATCGTTCGCACGGGGGCGCCGCGGTGGACGCGGGTGACGAGGTCGCGTTCGATGCCGCGGACGGCGTCGATCTGGCGGGCGTTGCTGCGGCCGAGCGGGGTGTGCAGGCGGGCCGGGGCGTTGTACAGGGCGAGCAGGTCGCGGAGGGCGGCGGGGTCGTGCAGGCCGCGGGCGGCGAGGCCGAGGTGGGCGAGCAGGTGCCACTGGGCGTCGTCGCCGAGCGGGGCGCGGATCGGCGGGGTGATCGGGGTGAGGTTCTGGTAGCCGCGGAACAGGGCGCCGGGCGGGGCGCCGTGGAGGTCGCCGACGCCGAGCTGGAGCGGGAGGTCGCGGTTGCTGCACACGAGGTCGACGCTGAGCAGCTCGTCGGGGAGGGTGGGGTGGTTCGGGGCGTCGCGCGGGAGCAGGTAGGTGTCGACGCCGCCGTCGACGGCGGCGACGCGGCGCAGGGCGTAGCGCGGTGTACCTGGCTCGAAGGACAGGTCGTGGAGGGGGCTGTAGACGCGGCGCAGGCCGCAGGCGCGGTCGTTACCGACGACGCGGGTGACGGCGTGGACCTCGGCGTGGCGCGGGTCAAGATCGTCGGGGCGCAGGAGGTGCTCGCGGGTGAGTGGGGTGTGCGGGAGCGGGGCGGCGGTGGTGTCGAAGAGGTTGACGGCGGGGGTGCAGTGGAGGCGAAAGGTGGTGGCGTCGATCGCCGCGGGGAGGGGCGGCGGGCGGTCGAAGGAGAAGACGAGGGTGAGCTCGCTGGTGGCGGGTGCGACGGTGTGGAGGCCGAGGATGTTGAGGAAGTGGGCGCGCTCGGGGAGGGTGAAGCGCTCGAGCAGGAGGCGGTGGGCGGGCGGCGCGGTGTCGGGCCAGGGGTAGATGGGCGGGTCGCCGCGCAGGCCGATGGGGTCGATCGCGCTGGCGGGGATGCGGGCGAGCTCGCGGTCGTCGACGACGAGGGTGAGGCCGTCGCAGTGGCGGCAGAACCACTGCATGAGGGTGGCTGGCTGGGCGGGGAGGCTGTGGTGGAGGAAGAGGCGGAGGCGATCGAGCTCGGCGAAGACGCCGCGACAGGCGTCGCGGGTGCGCAGGGTGAGGCGGATCTGCGGGCGGGCGGCGAGGCGGTCGTCGAGGGCGGCGTCGATGAGCTCGAGCGGGTAGAGGTCGAGCTCGAAGCAGGTGCGGAAGCGGCAGACGCCGCCGTCGACGGGGCGGGCGAGCAGCGGGCGGTGACGGGCGATCCGCTGGCGGGCGCGCAGGGCGGCGAGGTTGGGGGTGAACTCGACGATCGTGGCGGCCGGGACGGCGCGGAAGATCTGCGGGAGGAGCAGGTCGCCGAGGGCGTCGATGAAGGCCGGGGCGGCGGCGTCGAGGCGGGCGTGCACGCCGGCGGTGAGGAAGGCGTGGGCCTCGATCAGGCGCTCGTGGTCGGGGTCGTCGGCCGCGAGCATGCCGGCGAGGTCGGGGTGGAGGTCGGCGAAGCTGCGGGCGGCGCCGCGGAAGTGCTGGAGCTCGCGCTTGTAGAGGTCTTGGTGGTCCATGGGTTTTTGTCAGTCGAGGTCGATGCAGCCGCTGGGGGTGAGGAGGGCGCGCAGGCGCAGGGGGACGCCGGCGAGCTGGGCGTCGATCTCGAGGCTGTGCGGGCCGCCGGAGCGGACCTGGACGGCGCGCAGTCGGGGCTCGTGGCGGGCGATGGCGGCGCGCAGGCCGTGCTGCAGGGCGGCGCTGGCGGCCGGGAACTGGTGGAGGAGGTCGGCGAGGTCGGGGACGCCGAAGTCGGGGGAGGCCGGGCTGTCGCCGGGGCGGGTGTTGAAGAGGAGGCGCAGGTTGGCGAGCACCGAGCCGAGCTGGTCGGCGTCGGGGAGGCCCTGCAGGCGGGAGAGCAGGCCGCGCGGCGCGGTGGGGTCGACGCCAGCGCCGGGGCTTGCGATGACGTCGTGGTGCGGGCGGCGAGGCGCGCTGCGATCGGTGATCGACATGACAGCGGCGCTGGCGTGTCACGCGATGCGAGCGGCGGCCAGCGCCCCGGAGGAGGATTTTAGTGGGCTCGCAGATCGTGCGAGCGGGGCCACCGAGGTTGCCGGGCGTGGGGAGGAATGTCGGGGCGGTGACGCGGGTGGTGGGCCTCGCCGATCTCAGGATCGGTGAAGTGGCGCATGCGATCTGACGCGGGTCCGGGGCGGTCGATCGCGGGCTCTGCGTCGCGCAGGAGGCGCGAGGCTCAGGGCTTCGGCTTCGGGGCGGCGACCGGCTTCGGCCTGGGGGCGATGCGGGCGCGGGCGACGAGGCCGCTGAGCCAGGCGTCCTGGGCGGGGTCGGGCATGGCGTTCTGGCGGGCGCGGGCGATGAGGGTGTCGAGGTCTGGCGGGCGCGTGGGGTCGTCGGTGTCGGCGTGCTGGATCGTCTGTAGGACGCTGAGCAGCATGTGCTCGCTGCGGGCGCGCTCCTTCTCGAGGCTGCGACGCTCGTAGATCGTGCGGCCGAGCCAGATCATGAGGATGGCGACGATGAGGCTGAGGATGATGGTCAGCCAGTTGAACAGGCTGAGGCCTTCCGTGGGGGCGAGCGAGATGCCGAGCTCGCTCATGCCGTCGTTGGCGCCGAGGACGGCGTCCTTGGTGATCTGGCGGACGAGGCCGCCGATCGCCTGGTTGGTCTGGGCGCTGAGGAGGTCGTGGATGGCGGGCTTGATGTCGTCGCGGATCGTCTGGCCGAGCGCGGGGCCGAGGTCCTCGGCGATCATCTTCTTGAGCGCGGGGCTGAGGTCCTCGGCGATCACCTTGTTGAGGGCCGGGCCGACCTCGTCGCGCAGGCCGCGGGCGGTCGACTGGGCGAGCGCCGTGATGGCGGTGCGGACGACGCCGTCGACGAAGCTGCTGGTGAGGCGCTTGTTCTCGGGGCTGACGGCCGAGGCGATCGCGCCGCCGACGATGGCCTCGACGGCGCGCGTGGCGGCCGGCGATATCTCCTCGCCCAGGGCCCGCGAGAGGGCGCCGGAGACGGTGCGGATGTAGGCCTCGCTGAGCTCGCGGATCTTCTTGTGGCGGGCCTCCTTGGTGAGGCCGTCGAGGGCGCCGCCGGTGATCGCGGCGGTGAAGTCGTGGGCGGCCTGACGCAGCTCGGGGTCGTCGGCCAGGCGCCGCATGAGCTCCTGGTTCTCGGGGTCGTTGAGGGCGCGCAGGGTCTCCTCGATGCCGGCCGGGACCGCGGTGCGGACGATGCGGTTGGTGCCCTTGCCGAGGCAGGCGGCCTGCGTGGCGACCAGGCCGAGAGCGAGGCCGAGGGCGAGGCGGCTCGCGCGGCGCCGGGGTCTTGGGCTCGGCATTCGCGGCCAGCATAACCGAAGGCGGCGGGGCTGCGATTTTCGCGGGTGTTGTGCGAGGCGGGGGCGAGCCGCGTGGTGGCGGGCTCGGTGGCGGCGGGCTCGGTGTCAGGGCCAGGTGCCGGCGACGACCCGCTCGATGCCGGCGAGGTCGCGCTGGGTGGCGATGTCGACGAAGCCGCGCTGTGCGAGGGCTGCGCGGGTGGCCTCGGCCTGGCCGACGCCGATCTCGAGGTAGAGGCGGGCGCCGGGGGCGAGCAGGGGCGGGCTGTCGTCGATCAAGCGGCGGACGAGGTCGAGGCCGTCGGGGCCGCCGTCGAGGGCGAGGTGGGGCTCGAAGCGGCGGACCTCTGGTTGCAGGCCGGCGATGTCGGCGGTGGGGATGTAGGGGAGGTTGGCGGCGATGGCGTCGAAGCCGGGTTCGGGGCGCGGGACGCTGGCGAGCAGATCCGAGCGGAGCAGCTCGAGCTCGAGGCCGAGGCGGGTGGCGTTGTCGCGGGCGACGGCGAGGGCGTCGTCGGAGCGGTCGCAGGCGACGACGTGGACGTCGCGGCGGTGGTGCTTGACGGCGAGGGCGATGGCGCCGGAGCCGGTGCCGACGTCGAGGACGTGCACGGGGCTGGGGGCGAAGGGGAGGCCGCCGAGGAGCCAGTCGACGAGGTGTTCGGTCTCGGGGCGGGGGATGAGGACGCGGGGGTCGACGTGGAGGTCGAGGCCGAGGGCGTGGAAGCCCCGCTTGCCGGCGATGTAGGCGACGGGCTCGCGGGCGAGGCGACGGCGGATGAGGTCGCGGAGGGTGGCGCGGGCGGGCTCGTCGACCAGCTGATCGAAGCGGAGGTAGATCTGCATGCGCTCGCAGCCGAGGGCCTGGGAGAGCAGGTGGAGGGCGTCGGTGCGGGGCTCGTCCAGGCCTTCGCGGGTGAAGCGGTCGCAG
>Ga0073899_10004322_pt1 | contig 12455 bp, 9 predicted proteins | sample KloWWTmetaKNB5Ph_FD_88975 | JGI IMG/M metagenome (GOLD analysis project Ga0073899, IMG submission 88975) | Active sludge microbial communities from Klosterneuburg, Austria, studying microevolution and ecology of nitrifiers - Klosterneuburg... | ecosystem: Engineered > WWTP > Aerobic digester >... | reverse complement strand
CGACGTCAAGCTCGACTACGGCTTCGACGTGATGACGCCGATCTGCACGCTGTCGACGGCGATGAAGCGCGTCGCCCCCGGCAAGCCGACGACGATCAAGCTGAAGCCCAACATCAAGTCGCAGAACACGTCGGCCGGCATGCCGATGGGCAACTACGTCGTTGCGATCGTGCCGCAGGACGAGCAGGTGCCGTCCCTGGTGATGACCAACGACTTCCCGGCCTTGACCCTGTTGCCCGGCAACAAGGTCTTCATGCTCCGGGTCGGCATCTACAACAGCATGAACGCGAGCGACCCGGCGATCGACTGCACCGGCGCGACCCTGTGGCTCGATCGTCAGCGGATCTACAACACCAAGAGGGCGATCCTCGCCGACAACTGTCTGGTCCATCTTCACCGCACGATCATCTTCGGGAACTCCGGCGGCGGTCTCGAGGTCGGCGGCAACGATCCCGCGCAGGCCATGTTGTGGCTGGAGAACAGCTTCTTGACCGAGAACAACGGCAGCCTCTTCGGCGGACTGCGACTCCGGGAGGCCGCGAGCGCCAAGCTGCTCTACACGACGGTCGCCCAGAACAAGAGCCCGGTCCCACCGATCGACTGCGTCGCGGGCTGAAGCGGCAAGCTCGAGGTCCGCAACTCGGTGATCGTCGACCCGGGCGCCCACTTCGGCGCGGGTTGCAACAACAAGCAGGTGTTGACCAACAGCTTCGAGTCCCTGGTCGGTGACAAGGACGTCTTGAAGCTGGAGATTTTCTCCAGCTTCGCGGAGGGTTTCTACCAGGCTCGCCAGGGCGGCCTGCTCATGGATCAGGCCATCTGGAAGACGGGCGATCCGATCACCGACTACAACGACACCAAGCGGCCCACCATGAACGGCGAACTCGACTACGCTGGCGGCGACCGGCCCTAGCCTCTGACGCACCTGCGCTTGTGTTCAGGCCCCCGGCGTCGGGGGCCTCTTTTTTTGCCTCCAGGGCGCGTCCAGGTCCCAGACCACTGTTTTATTTGTCACCAACATTACGGTCGTTGCACATCCAAATGCCGCTGGGTCGCGAGCGTCGCTTGCACCGCGACTCGGGTGTCGCGCGCGCGAACGGTTGTCAGTCACGAGGGTGTCGGGGATACTGGCATGGTGATGGCCCCCTCCTCGTTCCGCCTCGCTTGCCTCGCGTGGACCTCACTTCTGCTGGCGGGCTGCCCGGCGCCAGAGGCACTCAACGAGACCGACTCGCAGAGCGGGACCACCGGGCCCAAGACCACAGGGCCGGAGACCACGACCGGAGACTGTCCCATCGGGATGCTCGGATGCCCATGTACCGGCGGGGGCGCTTGCGACCCCGGTCTGACCTGTAACTTGGAGCAGCTGTGTGAGCCCGAGGCGGGCTCGAGCACGGACGCGCAGACCACCGCCGTCAGCTCGACCACGAGCGGCACGGAGGACACCACCGACACGACGAGCAGCGGCTCGAGCACGGGCGATCCCAGCGAGTGCACGCCGACCGGCGATGAGAAGGAAAGCGAGGAGTGTCGGACGCTCGACCCCGCTCGACCGTTCTGCGGCGGCGACGGCGTCTGCATCGGCTGCGGGGCGGCGGGCAAGAACGCCTGCGACACCGCGACCGAGGGCATGCGCCCGATCTGCCTCCCCGGTGGCGCCTGCGTTGAGTGTGACAGCGCCAGCGCGCACCTCAACGGCCAGTGTGGCGAGGCGTCGCCGCACTGCAACCTCGACACCTTCACGTGCGAGGGCTGCTTCGAGCACAAGGAGTGTCCGCAGACCGCCTGTGAGGTCAAGGCCCGCAAGTGCTTCCCGCCGGAGAAGATCATCTACGTCCGACGCGGCCCGACCCCGGCCAACCCATGCACGGGGAACCTGGGCGGCGGCGGCACCATGGCGATGCCTTACTGCGACATCGAGACGGCGATCAGCAGCGTCATCAAGGGCGGCTACAGCAGCGGCTACACCTTCTATGTGATGCCGAGCGACGACACCGCCGACCACGGCCCGGTCTTCATCCCCGGCGGCGCCGACGTGCCGGTCAGCTACGCCTTCGTGCACGCGCCCGGCGGCCCCTTCGACCCGCACACCCGCTTCTTCGGCGACGGCCCGATGATCACGGTGCCCGGCAACGTCAGCCTCTACGTCGTCAACTTCAGCATCATCCTCTCAAACGACGCCTTCCTCGACAGCGCGGTTGGGGTCGACTGCCAGGCCCAGGGATCGGTGTGGCTCGATGACACCCGCGTCCTCTACGCGCGCGGCGTCGGCGTCCGCGGCACCGACTGCCAGGTGCACCTGCGCCGCTCGTCGGTGGCCTTCGGCTACAGCGAGGGCGCCGACATCAAGGGCGGCTCGCTGAACATGACCAACAGCTTCATCACCGAGAACACCTACACCAACAAGTACGGCGGCGGCGCGGTGCGCCTGCGTACGGGCGCCACGGGCGCGCCCAAGGTCGACATCGTGTACAGCACGCTGGTCAACAACGCGAACGAGCCGCTCAAGAACCTCGGCGACACCATCAACTGCGAGGGCCCGGCGACGGTCAACGTCCGCAATTCGGTCCTCGGCCGCAAGCCCGGCACCGGCAACGCCGGCGTCGTGTGCCCCGATGGCGTCGTCAGCGTCAGCCGCTCGATCGTCGATGGTGACTTCGACGAGGGCGGCAACACGAAGCTCGCCGCCGAGGACATCTCGACCAAGTACTTGAAGTCCGTCCCGCTGACCGGCGCCTACAAGATCGTCGAGGCCTACGCCCAGGTCTTCGCCATGGTCGCGCAGTGGCAGCTCGGCGATGTCCACTTCGACTACGACCTCGAGCCGCGAAACGCGTCGCCCGGCGGCCCCGACTATGCCGGCGCTGATGTCTTCCATGTTCCCTGAGGTCGCCTGAGGCCGCCGGACGTCGTCGCCTGACGGCGGTGTCCACGGGATCCGCCCGCTGTCGATGTGACCTCGCCTGGGGGGAACAGGCGCGCGACCTCGGCCGCGCCCGCGGCCAGGCTTCGACGCCTGACGCCCCGCGACGCGCGAGTACGACCTCGCGCACCGCTCACTTGCGCGCGTCGGCGTCGCCCCTCAAACGGCCGTGGCCCGTCGACGCGCGCGGAAGCGTGCATTGATTGTTGCGCGGGGCTTCTGGAATACTGCCGCCGTGACGCGAATTCCCCGGCTTTTGTGCGCTCTAGGGCTTGGTTTGGGGTTGGTCGCTGGTGGCGCCTGTCAGCCCACGAGCGCCGACACGACGGCGAGCGATGGCAGCGAGGGGAGTGAAACCCAGGGCTGTGTGCCGGGCAGCCTCAACTGCATGTGCGGCGAGGGTGACAGCTGCGAGCCGGGCCTGGTGTGCGCCTCGATGACCTGCGTCGACGACGGCACGATGACGACCTCGGGCACCGGTCAGATGACGACGACCGACCCGACCACCATGCCCGAGACCGTGACGGTGACGGAGATGGGGACCTCCGGGGACTCGTCGAGCAGCAGCGGTGACACCGGCGGTGTGGAGTGCGAGCCCGCCGATGGGACCGTGAACGGTGCCTGCGACGACCCTGTGAAGCCGTACTGCGGAGCGGCCAGCGTCTGCGTCGGCTGCGCCGAGATCGACTGCGCCGCGACCAGCCCGGAGAAGCCCGCGTGCGGCGACGCCGGTTATTGCGTCGAGTGCACCCCGGCGGCCGCGGAGGCCTGCGGGGACACCACTCCGGTCTGCGACGCGGAGGCGAGCGCCTGCGTCGGCTGCAGCGATCACCAGCAGTGCGATAGCGGCGCCTGCGACTACGCCACCGGTGCCTGCTTCGTGGCGGCCCTCCACGTCGATCGCGCGTCGCCCTGCGAGCTCGGGGACGGCAGCCCCGACGCGCCTTTTTGCGAGATCGCCGACGCGGTCGCCAAGATCATGCCGAACACGCCGACCCTGGTCCGCGTGAAGCCGAGCGCGAGCCCGTACATCAAGAAGGTCGATGTCGGCAGCAACCTCAATGTGGCGATCCTGCGCGACGGCGCCGGCACGGTCCGGATCGAGGTCGACGGCGCCGACTCGATGCAGATCAACGACGGCGCGACCGCCTACCTGCAAAACCTGCAGATCAGCAAGGGCACCGTCAACAAGGGCATCTTCTGCGTCGGCGGCACAGTGTGGCTCGAGCGCTCGCAGATCATCGATCGCAAGGGCCTCGCCTTCGACGGCGTCGACTGCCAGGTCAAGCTGCGTCAGTCCCGGATCTATCTGAACCTCGCCGGCGGCATCAAGCTCAACGGCGGCGGCATCAGCCTGGTCAACAGCTACGTCGTCACCAACGGCGGGTCGTTCTCGGCGGTCGCCGGCATCACCCTCACGAACCTGGCCACCCTCGAGGCCGTCTACTCGACCATCGCCGACAACAACGGCAAGGCCGACATCTTCGACTCGCTCGAGTGCGCAGGGGAGGGGGCCGTCACGCTGCGAAACTCGATCTTGTTCGGGCAATCCGATCTGACCTCGGTCGACTGCCCGAAGGCGAGCGCGTCGAACAGCGTCATCGACGCGGCGAGCCTGATGGGCGCGGGCAACAAGATCATCAAGGCGCTCGACCCGGCGTGGTTCGTGTCCCCGGACACCGGCAACTTTGCGATCTTCGGCGACACGCCGTTCAAGGACGTAGCGATGTGGAAGTCCGGCGACCCGGTCGGTGACTACGACGACACCCAGCGCCCCGCGAGTGAGGGCGCCCTCGATTACGCCGGCGCCGACCGACCCAACTGAGGCCGGCGTCCGCGTCGGGCGCGCTGTCACCGTCGTCGAAACTTGTACATACGTGCGCGCTCGCGCGCCTCGTCGCCGTGAGCGCTCGATTGTCAGGCTGAGGCCATTCAGTCCATACTCGCCGGACCATGACCTGGTCTCACCCGCTGATCGGTCTGCTGCTCGCCTCGGGCTTCACTCTCGGCCTGGCCTGCGAAGGTCCGTCCAGCTCGGTCACCCAGGGGTCCACGAGCGACACGGACGCGGCCTGCCCCGCCGGCAGCGTCGGCAGCGTCGGCTGTGCGTGCACCGGCGGCGGCTCATGTGACCCCGGACTGTTGTGCGCCTCGTCGGTCTGCGTCGACCCGGACCAGGGCACCAGCACCACCGCTGCCACGACCGGCGCCGATCCGACGACTGGCGACGACACCACGGGCGGCCCGGTGTGCGACCCGGGCGGCGGCGGTGCCGTCGACCCCGCGTGCCCGGCCGAGCGGCCGTACTGCCTCGCGGGCGACTGCGTCGACTGTGGCGCGCTCGACTGCGCCACGGCGTCGCCCTCGCTGCCGCTCTGCAACCCGGACACCGGTCTGTGCGCGGCCTGCCTCTGCGACGACGCCACGCCGGTCTGCGATCCGTCCGATCACAGCTGCAGCAAGTGTGATGCCCACGACGACTGCCCCGACAGCGCCTGTGATCTCGACACCGGCGCCTGCCTGCCCGCGGCCGCGACCCTGTGGGTCGGCGGCGGCACCTGCAGCGATGACGGCGACGGCGACAAGGCGGTCCCGCTCTGCGGTCTCGACGAGGCGTTCGCGCGGGTCCAGGACGGCGCCGCGCCCAGCATCGCGTTGCGGGTCAAGGCGGGTGACTACGCGGTGGCCGGGTCCCTGCGCGTGCCAGCGGGTCGCGTGCTCGCCCTCATCTCCGGGAACAGCGGCCTCGAGATCAACATCACCTCACCCAAGGCGCCGGCGATCGTCGTCGATCCGACGGCCAAGCTGCTGCTCGACGGCGTCAAGCTCGTCCAGAGCGGCGGCGACGGCCTGAGCTGTGCGCAGGGGACGATGTGGCTCGACCGCCTGGTGGTCCAAGGCGCGGCGAAACATGGCGTGGCGAGCGATGGCTGCACCGTGACCGTGCGCCGCAGCGTGCTCGTCGGCAACACGGTCGCGGGCATGCGGATCTTCGACGGCTCGTTGCGGCTCGAGAACTCGTTCATCAGCGGCAACGGAAACTACGAGGTCCCGGGCGGCGGCATCTACCTCGGCGCCGGGGCCAGCCTCGACGTCGTCTACACGACCCTCATCGACAACCGTGCCGCCGCCGGCAACCCGTATTCGATCGCCTGCGACGAGGACCCGGGCAAGGAGTCGGTGAAGCTTCGCAATTCGGTGGCGATGAACCAGGGCGAGAACACCCTCTGCACCGGGTCGCTCGTGGCGACCACCGCGTGGACGACCGCCGATGCTCAGGGCGCGAGCAACCTCGCCGTCAACTTCAAGGACCTCGGCAGCTACCTCGCGGACGACGCCAAGATCGTCGGGGTCTATCGGGCAATCCCCGGCAGCAAGCTGGATGACCTGGCGATGTGGCAAGACGGGGACCCTCGCATCGACTTCGACGGGGACCCGCGACCGAGCGGCGATATGTCGCCGGACTTCGCAGGAGCCGACCGAGCGGCACGGTGAACCGAGCCCGGGGCCTCGAGTCCCCCGAATCCACCAGTCCCTGAGGCCAGGTTTGCCGGCGATTCTCCGCTAAAACGGGACCTTATGGGCTCCTGGACAAGAGGCGTGTGGCGGGGAATACTCCGCATGCCCCCTCTGACCTAGGACGTATCACCATCATGACGAGAGCTCACTTCAATACCCTTTCTGTTGTCACGCTGCTCACGCTCGCCGGATGCCCCGGTCCCGCGGGGGACACGGAGTCGGGCAGCGCCTCGGACTCGGCGAGCAGTTCGGGCTCGACCTCGGATGGTACGGACGGGACGGCGACCAACCCCACGATGACCGGTCCGGTCACGACGACGATGGAGACGGACCCGACCGACGCGACCCAGGGCGACTCGGAGTCGGGCACGACCGAGGACCCGACCAGCTCCACCAGTTCGACGACCGCGCCGCTGCCCGAGTGCACGATGGACGGCGAGTGCGGTGACGCCGCCGCGCCCTTCTGTGTCGATGAGAAGTGTGTCGCTTGCGACCAGGCTGACGACCCCGGGGTCGCCTGCGCGGGCAAGGACCCGGCCGCCCCGGTCTGTGACGAGGGCGTCTGTGTCGAGTGCACCGCCGACGACAAGACCCTGTGCCAGGGCAACAAGCCGGTCTGCGGCGCGGACAACACCTGCACCGCCTGCACCGAGCACTCCGAGTGTCCGGACAGCGCCTGCAACCTCGAGAGCGGCGCGTGCTTCGGCCTCGACTACATCATCTACGTCGATCGCACCGCGCCCTGCGACGTCGGCGACGGCTCGATGGCGATGCCCTTCTGCAAGATCGGCGACGCCTTCGTCAAGATGCTCGCCAGCGAGGACGGGGTCGCGGTCGGCTGGACCATCAAGATCAAGAGCGCCAACTACATCGAGGAGCCGCTGGTCGTCCCTGACGGCAGCCTGGTCGCCATGTCCTCCTGGGACGGCATCGAGCCCAAGATCCGCTCGACGCCGGGCAGCGGCCCGACCCTCTCGGTCAGCAACGCCAGCAACCTGTTCATCGACCGCCTCGCCTTCAACCTCAACGACGAATTCAACGGCGTCGTCTGTGCGACGGCCAAGGTGTGGATCGATAACAGCCGGATGGTCAGCAACGTCGGCCAGGGCTACGAGTCGACCGACTGTGACACCTGGATCCGCAACTCCGTGATCTTCAAGAACGGCAGCGGCGGAGTCGCCTCCTACGGCGCCGGCCAGACCTGGATCACCAACAGTTACGTGACCACCAACGGCAGCCCGGTCCTCGACGAGTACGGCGGCATCCGCAGCGCCCAGGGCAACGAGATGCACGTCGTCTACAGCACCGTGGTCAACAACGTGACCTCCAGCGGCCCCCGCTCGCTGCAGTGCACCGCCGACGCCGCGCCCACCGAAGTCCGCAACTCGGTGATCATCGCCTTTGGCGGCCCGACCTCGGTCGACTGCCCCGGCGGCGTCTTCAACAACTCGGCCCTCGACGAGGGCGCGATCGACGGCGACACCAACAAGGTCGCCACGTTCATGGACATCGCGAACTTCTTCGAGATGCAGATGAACGGCGTCTATATCGCCAAGGCCGCGACCATGCTCGAGGGCCTCGCGGTGTGGAAGACGGGCGACCCCAAGACCGACTTCAACGGCACGCCGCGCCCGACCAACGACGGCGACGTCGACTTCGCGGGCGCCGACACGCCCAACCCCTGAGGCTCGGCCGTCTGACGGCCTGATCGCCTGTCGTGTGACGGGCGCTCGTCCATCTGGATGAGCGCCCGTTCTCGCTTAAGCGGCTCCAGGCGTGAGCATGACGGCGCTCGGAGGGCGCTCGGAGGGCGCTCGCCTGCGGTATACCGGGGCCCGCAGCGCGATGGATCGATCAGGCCACATGCTGGAGCAGCGCTATCGCCTGGGCCATATGTTGGGTCAGGGCGGCATGGCGGCGGTGTATCTGGCCGAGGACACCAAGCTCGGCAAGGCCGTCGCCGTCAAGGTCCTGAACCCCGAGTACGCGATCCAGCCGAAGGTCGTGCAGCGCTTCATTCAGGAGGCGCGCTCGATCACCCGGGTGCGCCACCCGAACGTCATCGATGTCACCGACTACGGCGTCACCCCGGATCGCAGCGTGTTCCTGGTGATGGAGCTGCTGCACGGCGAGGACCTCTCGGCGATGCTCGTGCGCGAGGGTCCGTTGCCGTGGAGCCGACTCGCGCCGATCGTGCTGCAGATCTGCGCTGCGCTGGCGGTGGTGCACCAGGGCGGCATCGTCCACCGTGACATCAAGCCCTCCAACAGCTTCCGGATCCGCGTCGCCGGCAATCCCGACTTCATCAAGGTGCTCGACTTCGGGATCGCCAAGGTGCTCGCGGGTCCACCGGGGGCCCCGCAGTCGACCACGGGCTCGCTGCTCGGGACGCCAGAGTACATGGCCCCCGAGCTGCCCCGCGGGCTGCGTCCGGACGCGCGCGTCGACATCTATGCGCTCGGCGTGCTGATGTACAAGATGTTGACCGGCACCGCCCCGTTCAGCGCCGAGGTGTACATGGCCGTGCTCGCCAAGCACATGTTCGACCCGGTCGAGCCGCCGCGGCAGCGGGCCCCGCAGCTCGGGATCCCCGAGGCCGTGGAGGCGGTGATCATGCGCGCGCTCGCCAAGGAGCGCGACGATCGTTATCCGAGCATGGCCGCGTTCGCGGAGGCGATCGTCGCCACAATGCCGGGCCGACCCTCGGCGGCGCTGTGGCTCGAGGGCTCGCGCGAGGTCCCGGTCGCCGATCCGGAGGCGGACGCCCAGGCCCGCGGAGAGACCGTGCTGGCGCCGGTCCGGCCGCAGCCCGAGGCCGTCGAGGTCGGCCCGGGCCTCGATCCATCGGCCACGCTGGCCCGACGCCGGGTCTCCCGCATGCCGGCGCTGACCCTCTCGCTGGCCGTGGCGGCGCTCGGGGTCGTGGTCTTCGCGGCGCTGCGAACCTGCTGAGCGCCGCTACTGCTCGGCGACCGGCGGGCGCCTGGGCACGCGGACGCCGAGCTCATGCAGCATCGCCTTCATGCGGATGTTGGCGTCCTCCAGCGCTTGCATGTCGGCCGCGTCGTTCGGATCCAGCGCCGCCGAGAAGGCGGCGAAGGCGTCGTTGGTGTTGCGGTAGAGCTCGTCGCGGCGCGCAGTGGGCACCCGCTGGCCGGCATCGGCGAGCTCCTCGAGGGTCTTCATGATGTGCTCGAAGCTGGCCTCGGCCTCGCTGCGCGCCTGGGCCGGGGGGAGCCGGAGCTGCGGCTCGCGCGGCGGGCTGATCACTCGCTGTAGCGCGTCACCCAGGTTGTCTCCGGGCGATCCCGAGGGCCGCCGCGCGGCGGGCTCTTGCGCGGTGGGAGCGCGCTCGCGGCCAGGTTCGGGGGCGCGGGCCAGCTCGGCGGTCGGGCCCCGCGTGAGGACGACGAGCACGGCGAGGGCGAGGGCGAGGGCACCGAGGCCGATGAGCGCGCGAGGCTGCATTGTGTGCCTGAAGGGTGGCGCGAGGGCGCGGCCGAGGCAACCCTGCTCGGCCAGACTCGGGGCTTACTTGCAGAGGTCGGGGAGGGCCTCGAACTCGGCGAGCAGCTCCTCGTAGCTCTCGATGCGGCGGCCGCCCTCGACGTCGGTGTACTGGAAGAAGATCCGGTGATCGAGCGGCTGGACGCCGGCGTTGTCGAAGGCGGTGCCGTCGCTGGCCTTGTTGCCGAACACGAAGCTCGGGACCAGGCCCTTCTTCGCGAGCATCGCAAACTCGCCGGTCTTGTAGGCCACGGCCGCGTCGCCGTTGGCGCCCTCGTAGATCGTCGTCGTGTGGATCAGCCCGCGCGGGAAGTTGCGCGTGGCGACGAACTGCCGCGTGCGCCGGTCGAGCCACTCCGGGCGGGCGGTGATGTACATCGGCCGGTAGCCCTTGCCGGCGAGGAGGGTCAGCGCCTGGGCGGCGAAGGGGTTGGCGTCGGGGAGGACGCCGATCAGGAAGTCCCAGGCCTCCTCGTTCTCCGAGGTGGTCAGGGTGCCGTCGACGTCGCTGACGAAGAAGGGCGCGCCCGCGGGGACGACGTCGATCACGAGCTCGGCGGTCTCCCACTCCTCGTCCTCGATCAGGTGGACGCGGTGGCGGCCGGGCTCGAGGGTCTCCTCGGCAGGGATCTTGAAGAAGACGCGGCCGCCGGAGTCGTCGACGCCCTCGACGACCGGATGATCGCCGTCGTCGGTGGTGATCGTCGTGCCGAGCTCGACCCAATCGCCGGTGCAGCCGCGGTCGAGGAACACGTGCACGGTGCCGCCGACGATGTCCTTGTCGGTCGGGAAGCCCCACTTGGTGAACTTGGCGAGGATCCACTGCTCGTCGCCCTCGACGTACATCATGTCGCGGCCGCGCGAGTAGCCGCTCGACTCATCCTCCTGGCCAGGGAGCTTCGGCGGCGGCGCGTTGCAGGCCGGGATCGGCGCGCAGAAGGCCCCAGGGACCGCGCCGCCGGTGGTGTCTGTGGTGTCGGTGGTGTCGCCCGTGTCGGTGGTGCCGCCCGTGCTCGTGGTCGTCACGTCGCCCGTGGTCGTCTCGCCGGTCATGCTCTCCGATTGACCCGAGGTCGGCGGGTCACCGGTCGAACTGGCCTCACCGCTGGTCACCCCGGTGGTGGCAGCGGTGGTCTCGGCGGCGTCGGTGATGCTCACGGTGGCGTCGCTGGCGTCCCCCGCGCTGGCGGTCATACGGGACGTATCGCTGCACGCAGTGAGGATGGTGAGGGCGAGCCAGGGGGCGTGAACGCGCATGGTCGCGCGACACTACTTGAAGTCGCGGCGCTTCGCCACGGCCGCGATGAAGGCCGCGAACAGCGGATCACCGGGGGCGCGCGACCGGTCCGCGATGTCGCCTGCACTCGCCGAGTCGCCGATCCATTCGGGGTGCCACTGCACGCCCAGCAGGAACTGCGCGTCGTCGATGCGCTCGATCGCCTCGATGATGCCGTCCGGGGCGGTGGCGACGGCCCGCATCCCCGGCGCGAGCGAGCGGATCGACTGATGATGAACGCTGTTGATGAGGATGTCGCCGGCGCCATAGATGTCGGCGAGGAAGCTCCCCGCGGCGATCGTGACGGCGTGGCCGTTGTCGTCGTAGCGGTCCCAGTCGCGGTGGACGAGCGCGCCCTCGACCTGGGCGGTGATGTCCTGATAGAGGCCGCCGCCGAGCGCGGCGTTCAAGATCTGGGCGCCGCGGCAGAGCCCGAGGATCGGCATCCCGACCGCCAGCGCCGCGGCGATCAGGTGGCGCTCGTAGCGGTCGCGCTCGGGGTCGCCGGCCCACTCGGGACGCAGCGCGACCTCGCCGTAGACCTCGGGGCTCACGTCGCTGCCGCCGCTCAGCACCAGCGCGTCGATCACGTCGATCAAGCCGGTGAGCCGGGAAGGATCCGAGAGCTTGGGCAGCAACACCGGCAGGGCCCCGGCGCGGGCGAAGGCGTCGCTGAGGTTGCCCTCGCCGTAGGCCAGCGGCTTGCCCTTGAACAGCGCGCGCGACGGTTCCGGCGCCATCAAGCCGCACGACAGGCCGAGGACGACCGGACGACTGGACATGCTCGAGCGACCCGACATGCGTGCCGACACGAGCGCCTCAGGCCATCACGGGCAGGTGCAGGGTGCGGCCCGGACGGGCCTCGGCGCGGCCGGCGAGCTCGGGGCGGGGTGCGCCGCAGACGGTGCCCTCGAGGCCGAGCTGGGCGAGCATGTCGAGGTCGTCCTGCACCGAGCGGTTGGGGGTGGTCAGGAAGTCGCCGACCATCATGCCGGAGGCGCCGGCGGTGAAGATGAGCGGCTGGAGCTGGCCGAGGTGCTGGCGGCCGGCGGCGATGAAGATGTTCTGGCGGGGGAGCGCGAGGCGAAAGCAGGCGATGATGCGCAGCATCTCGATCGGCTCGAGTGGTTCCACGCGCTGGAGGCGGGTGCCGTCGACGCTGACGAGGAAGTTGATCGGGACCTCGTCGACGTCGAGGGCGCGCAGGTCCATCGCCAGCTCGGCGCGGTG